>Ga0265293_10007086_pt1 | contig 17487 bp, 20 predicted proteins | sample Munlanlewell138R_FD_192505 | JGI IMG/M metagenome (GOLD analysis project Ga0265293, IMG submission 192505) | Leachate microbial communities from a municipal landfill in Southern Ontario, Canada - Leachate well 138R | ecosystem: Engineered > Solid waste > Landfill > Unclassified | place: Canada...
CTTTACAAAGCGGGCAAAATATCAGCGCAGCCCAAGAAAACTTACAGGCTATACAAACCCAATTAGAGGAGCTGCAACTGGAGTTAGAACAAGAAATAGATAAAATATCGGATAAGTTTGATATGATGAACGAAAAATTGGAGGAGGTAGAAATCAGGGCACTGAGCACCAATATCACCATTCAACTGGTGGGACTGGCCTGGGTTCCAAGGTAATAAAATAAAGATAGCAACTAAAAAAGACCTCAGCGGGTCTTTTTTATTACTTGGATTCGTACAGAAGTCGGTAGTGGTCGTTTTCTTTTCGATAAATTTTTTCCACTTGTTCATCAACCAGCGTGGCTAACTGAGCATGGTAATGGACGCAGGCACTTACCCCGCAATTGGAGCTCAAAGAACGGGGGACGGGCATCAATTCGCAGTCAATGTTCAGTTTTTTCATTTGCCGGTGAAACTTAATGGCTCCGGTGTGGGTAAAAAACAGCACTTGATAAATTTTGATCATCGTTTATTTCCTTGCTTTAAGAATAAATTTGGCATCAACTTGTTCGATTTCAACGGTGTAACCGGCACCTTCCATGAATCTTTGCACCGATTCCTGGGCTGTTTTGTTATCAACTGTTACGTCCAAAGCATCAACTTTGGTATCAAGAATTTTTTTTGTCATCAACACCGGTTGAGGGCAACTCATACCGGAAGTGTCTAAGGTTTTCATCGGATCCTCCTTTAATCAGCACATCAGGCTGTTTTTTTAACTAAAAACTCCGAGTTAATCCAAGAGATTGCTAATAATACCAAGATGCCAATTAATACGGCAACTTGCCCGTTGCCGGTTGCACCTTCAGCACTGGAGGCTAGCCCAAAGTTGTGGGCAATGCCGGCTCCTACCAGTAATCCCATTATAGAAATGGCAGCATCCGTGTTGCCCTCCCCCGCCAAAATCAATTGTCTCAGGGGACAGCCACCTAATAGGACGGAGCCCCAGCCAACTAAAACCATGCCTAAAAAGTTCCAAATGCCATCAGTATGGGCGATGGGCTGGCCTTCAAATCCCAGCTTAAAAAATCCAAAGCCAAAGTTAGCTAACAAGGCTACTGTAAAAATGGACAGCAGGCCTAGTAGCAAGTGGTAGTCCCTGAACAAAATCGCGTCTCTTATGCCGCCCACTGTACATAATCTTGTTCGTTGCCCAAGGGCACCTACGATCAAACCGGCAGCAAGTGAGATTAGAATTGGCGCTGTTGCCGCACCGGGACCGGATTCGCTGAAAAATAAAAAGCCGGGGGCCGCCACTAACAAAAGCAGTAACCCTAGGTTAAGAGACGGAAAAAGGTAACCCTCTAATTTTGTTAGCTGATAACTTCTTTTTAAATTGAAGCCTTTGTTCAGGAAAAGGACTCCCACAAAAATTCCCGCCACAAATCCAAATAATCCAACAATTGCATTCAAATCGCCCCCTGCAATCCTTAGAACCATTCTGAGGGGGCAGCCCAGAAAAATTAAAGCACCAATCATTACAATAATCGAAAGTATAAAGCGAGTAAAAGGGGAGGAACCCCCCCGGGATGAAAATTCCTTATTTAAATTGGCGATAATAAAAGATCCTAAAACAAGTCCAATGATTTCCGGACGTATGTATTGCACTGGGTTTGCCCGGTGGATTCCTAGAGCGCCCGCGGTATCACGAATAAAACAGGCAATGCAAAAGCCCATATTGGCCGGGTTGCCGAAGTGGACTAATAGGACAGCACTTAAACCCACCGCACCTCCTGCAATGATGATCCCCCATTTTCCTTTCAATTCAAGACCTCCTTCGGGATTTGTTCTTTATTTGTACGTCTTCAGGATAAGTTTAACAATGTTTAAAACCTGTGTAAAATAGCAATGGTTAATATCGGCGGTTAGTTGTATTATAAATTGTAATTTGAATTGCCCGGCATTTTGTGAGCAGTATATACTATTAGCAATTGATCGGGCTAAAAGGCCGGATAGATAGGGGTGCAATATGAAAAGCATTTATCTGGACAGTGGTGCCACCTCCTTTCCCAAAGCACCAGGAGTGGCCGAAAGCATTTATAATTACCTGGTTAAAATCGGCGTAAACATTAACCGGGGTGCTTATTCAAGTTCTTTTGAAGCAGAAAATACAGTTTTCGAGACCAGGGAGCTGCTATGCTCGTTTTTTAATTTTGATAAGCCGGAGAATGTAATCTTTACTAAAAATATTACAGAGAGTCTGAATGTTTTGATCAAGGGACTTTTTAAGACCGGGGATCACTTAATTGTATCCTCCATGGAACATAATGGAGTAATGCGGCCCCTTAACTCTCTTGCGGCAACAGGGGTAACATATTCCAGGGTTTTATGCGGAAAGGATGGAAGCCTTAGACCTCAAGACATATCCCCCTTAATTAAGCCTGAGACAAAGGGAGTTATAATGACTCACGCTTCCAATGTCAGCGGCACTATCTTGAATCTGGCTGAGGTGGGGCGGATTTGTAAGGACAACGGTCTGTGGTTTATTATAGATACCGCTCAGACAGCAGGAACAATCAAGGTTGATATGGAAGAACTAAGGGCCGATGCCATTGCTTTTACCGGGCATAAATCACTTTTGGGCCCCCCGGGGATCGGAGGTTTTTTGGTAAAAGACAATTTGGCCGGGGAACTAACCACTCTGATTGAAGGCGGAACGGGCAGTTTGTCGGATACCGAGTTGCAGCCCCCCTACCTACCTGATAAATTTGAAGCGGGAACGCCGAATATTCCCGGTATCTATGGGCTTCATGCCGCCTTGAAGTATTTAGAAAAGACAAAGACAGAAAATATTTTTGCAAAGGAAATGTATTTAATGGGGATATTTTTAGAAAGGCTATTAAATATGGATCATTTCGAAATCATAGGGAGGACAGATATAAAAAAGAGGACGGCAATTGTTTCTCTGAATTTCAAAAAACGTGACAATGGGGAAGTTGCTCATCGGCTTTATTCAGACTATGGAATACTAACCCGTAGCGGTTTGCATTGTGCTCCTTCGGCTCATCAAACCCTGGGTACCTTCCCTAAAGGCACGGTCAGATTTGGCTTAAGCCATTTTTTAGAGAAATCTGATATATTATATGTGACGGATCAACTGAACAAATTGAAATAATTGGAGGTGTGGCCATGGTTTTTAATTGGGTGAAGATCTTTGTAGCAGTTGCTCGGGCAAAAAGCTTTTCCAAGGCGGCAGAACAATTATTTGTCTCCCAGCCCACTGTTACCAGTAATATCAAGAAGCTGGAAGATGAGCTCGGCGTTTTGCTCTTTCACCGTAGCAATAAAAATATAACTTTAACTGAGGGAGGGGCTATTTTTTACCCTTATGCCGTGGAGTTAATTAATGTTTATGAGAATGCGGAGTATTCCCTTACGGGGCACAAAAAAAGTGTGGAAGGGAAGCTGGAGCTATATGCCAGCACAATCCCGGAACAATACCTCTTGCCATTGGCGGTTAAAGGCTTTAAAGAGAGATTTCCTTTAGTTGACATCACTATTAGGCATTATGCGTCGGAAGGGGTACTGGAAAAGGTTTTAGGTGGTTTTATCAATTTAGGCTTTGTGGGCGCAAAAAAGCCTTGCGATTCTTTGGAATACATTGATTTTTATCGAGATCGTCTCGTTCTAATCACTCCCCCTCATAAGGTGTTGCCGAAAAATCCAATCCATATCACGGAATTGGTAGGGGAAGACATAATTTTAAGGGAAGAGGGTTCCGGCACGAAATCCCTGTTTGAAAATGCCCTCAGGAAGAACAAGCTTAATATGACCATGTTCGGTTCTCAAATTATAGTGGAAAGCTTGGCGGCAATTAAAAAAATGGTTGCCCTGGGTTTAGGTCTCAGCTTTGTGCCGTACATAGCCATCCAAGCTGAGATTAAATCCGGGCAATTGAAGATGTATGAAATTGATGATCTTGACTTGGAAAGAAACTACAGCCTGGTCTATACTAAAAACAGACATCTGTCTCCCATCGAAAAAAAATTCAAGGATTTCATTTCAAACCGGCAGTGGCAATAAAAAAATCCCCGGCTGTTGTAAGCGGCGGGGATTTTTGTATCAACCGACATAAATGCCTTGGGAAAAATAATAATTAAAAGTTGAATTTGGCTTTTTGTTTTTTTCGTTTTTTTACTAGCATCGCGGTAAGGGCTATGGCAATCAACAAGGTAAAAATAAAAAGGTAAAGAGATAAAGCAAGCTTATTGGGGTTGCCGAGTATGGAGATAATACCGGTGTCATTATCAACGACTTTTCTGCCTTGGGTTTCGCTGTAATAAAGGGGCACCCAGGGGATTCCGTTCTTTTGCTCAAAGGATTGCAGGTATTGGGCCAAGGCAAACCATTCTTTTACTTCTTGCCCGTCTTTGTTATAAACAATATGCTTTTCAAAATCTGTTATCGGCTTGCCCTCCCTATCCTTCGGAATAATAGACAGCAAACCAAAGGATTTGTCGCCCACCACCGATAGCATTTGAGAAGAAAATAGGCCGGCGGCTACTCGATAAAGCTTTTCATCATCTATCTCCCCTTGAGATCCGTCAAAGTTTTGCAATTTTACAGCTGTTACTTTATTAAAAATCAAGCGATGTGGATTAAAGGTATAACTAAGGCCTGCCACATACAGTTGGGCCGCATTCATAATGGGTGAAACAGAGGCATCCACCTCTGCAATAGTTTTCAATTCTTTGCCGGTTAGATAGACTGTTAAAAGGGGGTAGCCGGGTATTTTGTCCGGTCCGATACCCAAGGAGCTGACATTAAAAGCATCGGAAGCGGTTATATTGCCCGTCACAAAAGAGCCCCGAATGGTGCCGTAGGGGGCTACAGCTACGTGGACAGTCTCATAATTTTCACCTTCGGCTTCTTGAATGGCATATAGGTAGGCATCCCCTATTAAATTTCCTAAGGTATCCTCCCTGAGTTCCTTTCCCAAAAAAGCGGCGGGGGTAAAATTGAAGGGCGAGTAGGCCAGTACTTCTTCGTATTCCAAATTAAATTGGGATAAGTATTCTTTTTCTACAAGCCGTTTGTAGCCTTCGATGGTTTTAGCAATTTCCGGATCTTCCTTTAGTTTGTTATTTATCGGTAGTAAATTGTAACTATCAAGGTCCCACCTTCCCTTTTCATTTTGCAATAGCTTCATAACCCCCAGGTTTTGCCCGTATTCTCCGGTAGAGCCAATGACAGTGTTCCCGATAACAATTGGCTGTTCAAGAACGGTGTGGGTATGTCCGCTGATGATAACATCAATCTCCGGAACCTTTTGTGCCAAAATTTCATCTTCGGAAGTTGCTTTTTTGACCGATGTACCCGAGTGGGATAGGCAAAGGATTAATTCCACCTGTTCCTCATTCCTTAGAATATCGGCGGTCCTTTTGGCGCTTTCAACTATATCTGAAAATTCCACCCCTGCCATGGGTGCATCATCGGCAGCATCCTTACCCGTTAGGCCGAAGATACCAATTTTTATGTCATTTAGGGTAGTAACTGAATAGTCTTTAACTCCATAATCATCCATAGCAGCTTTTAGGAGATTTAATTCGCTATCGCTATCGGTTGGAAAGGATAAGTTTGCCGATAGAATTTGAGGTAGTGGATCCCCGCTATTTTTGGCTGCTATTAGGCTTTGGGCCAGCCCACCGGGGCGGAAATCAAATTCGTGGTTGCCAAAGGTGGTTGCCACATAGCCCAGTTGCCCCAATATTCGTAATTGGGGCGCCTCTTGGGCAAAAATTGTTTGAAAGAGAGAGCCCATGGAAAAATCGCCGGCATCAACCAGGAGTAAGTTGGGGTCTTTTGCCCGTTCTCCTTTAATTGCGGTGGCCAACCTGGCAAAGCCCCCCACAGATGTTATTTGCCCTCCCTGTTGTATATCGAAGGGGTAAAAATGGTCGTGGAGGTCATGGGTAAAAAGAATTGTAATTGATTTGTCATTTTCTGCCGAATATAAGGTCGGGGTGTTTGCTGTCAACATAAAACTCAAAAGAAATAAAAAGACCAGCAGTTTAAATAACTTTTTCATGGCTTCCTCCTATCAATTGTAGTTTTAGCTTAGTTACTTTTGGCTAAATTATAAATTGCCTCAACTTGATTTTGCTTAAAGGCTTTGTCCATTACCAAGGCCATAATAATAACAATGGGTATGTTCATTAATAATCTGGTAAACATAAATTGGCCGCCTAGGGCTGAAAATTCAAACAGCAGCATGGGTATTTTTGTGGTAGACCAAGCCCCGATCAGGATCAAAATATTATAAAACCTGACATCCTTTTTCATAAAGGCCGCTGCAATGGGAAAGACTACATATAAAGGGCCTGCGGCAGAGGAGCCGATTATAAAAGCCAGCAGTGCACCCTTAAAGCCGGAGTTTTCTCCCATATATTTTACCATAGTATCTCTAGGAACCCAAACATCCAAAAGGCCCAAAAGTATAAAAACAGGAGGCAGCACCAATAACATTTCAACGGTGCTGAATTTTACTGTTTCAATAGCATTTGAACCCAGCTCCTTGTCCCATAAAAACGCCAAAATGATGATAAAGACCGCGATCAGAAAGATTGAATATTTTTTAATTAAGTCCATTTTATCCGACCACCTTTCCGATTACAAATGCTACTAAAAAGGCAAAGACAAAGGCTAAGGAATTTCTGAGTGCTGCAAACTTCTTGCCGAAAAACTTAACTTCTAAGGGCAGGGTAATTATCCCCACCATTGTTAAGGTGGATAAAAAAGCACTGAGCTGCATATAGCCGGCCCCGTTTTGTAAAAGTATTGCCGCCATTGGAAAGGCCACAAAAGCCGGGATTAAGGTTACGGAGCCGATTACCGAAGCGGTAACTACTCCAAACCATCCTGATGAATTGCCAATGATACTGCTGATTACCCCGGGACTTAGAAAGGCAATGATTATGCCTATAAAAGCAATCATCCCCAGCATTTGGGGCAGGATATTCTCAAAGGATTTCCAAGCCTTCAGTAAGGACTTTTTTGTTTTGCTCCTGTCCTTTAAAAAAGAAATTAAAAGCAACAGGAATGATAAAGAATAAAAAATTATATTTTGCATTTACTCTCCCTCCAAATCTAGGCTTTATGGGTACTTTGATACTTGTCTATAATGGCCATAATCCTTTTCTTTCTATCTTGTAATAAGCTGATCCAATTGTCCAAGGCTTTTTCCCCTCCGGGGGTAATAGCATAGATTCTTTTTTTTGGACCCTGTTCACTTGCGGTCCAGGAAGAACTGACTAAACCCCTTCGTTCCATGTCGTGCAGGTTTCTGTAGATCACAGAGATGCTGACGGAGTTTTTGTCAAAACCAAAAAGGTTTAGTTTTTCCATTAAACTGTACCCATAGCAAGGTTCCTCCCTTAGTAGGCATAAAACGCAGGCCTCTATAAATCTTCCCTTTTGGTGGTGTTTGTCCGGGCAAAATGGATCCGGTGTTTTGGTCACTGATAATTCTCCTTTCAACTATATACGAAGTAACTATACCCAATGTGGTTATAGTACTCCTCAATTCGGCTTAAGTCAAGCATAAAAAGGGTAATCGCCGATGACTGTCGGAGCAAAATTCACTGGGTTAAAAAAGGGGGAATTACAAAGCCGTAATTGCTGTTGACAGATGTAAGGTAGTAATGTAGACTTTAACTAATCAAATATATAGCCTCACTTTTTCAGGTGAGGTAGAGGCGCGATATTTATTAGTCCTGGTTTGAGCGGGAGCAGTAATGACAATTAGGAGAAGGAAATATCGCCGAAGTAAGTAGTATGCTCGGTATTATTTGCTGATTCTGCAGTGAAGAATTGCAGAATTGTCTTGGTAGGCGTCCCGGCCTGCTGAGTTGTGCTATCTCGTCGGGGAAAAGGGGGTATCTGGGTAAGAGGATTTTAAGACCTGAGAACCTTCGGGTCTTATTTTGTTTCTATGCTTTTAATAAAAAGGGAGGGTTTATTTGTGAACAAAAAGCTAATGTTACTTATGACAATTGCGTTGTTGGGAATGTTTTTAGTAGTGGGTTGCGGTGCAACGGATCAAGGGGGACAAGCCGGTCCAGCCGAACCTGCCGCTCCCGCCGCACCGGCTGAGCCGGCAACACCCCAGGAGCCGGTCAAAAAAGAGGTGTTTAGGGTTGGTATGGAAGCTGACTATCCACCCTTTAACTGGACCCAAATCGGCGACTCTAACGGAGCTGTCAAACTTGATGGCAGTCCGGAATTTGCTGGTGGCTATGATGTGGAAATTGCCAAAAGGATTGCCGAAGGTTTGGGCAGGGAGTTGGTAATTGTTAAAACTGAGTGGGACGGCCTTGTTCCTTCCTTACTTTCTAACAAAATTGACGGAATTATCGCAGGCATGTCACCTACCGCAGATCGTTGGGAGACCATTGATTTTTCTGATAATTATTATGAGTCTGACTTGGTTATGGTAGTAAAAAGCGGCAGTAAGTATGAAAATGCTAAATCTATCCGGGACTTTAAAGGTGCAAAAATCACCGCCCAGTTAAACACTTTTCACTACACTGTAATTGATCAAATTGAAGGCGTTAAAAAAGAGACCGCCATGGATAATTTTTCTGCCATGCGGGTTGCCTTGGAATCCGGCTTCATTGATGGATATATTTCCGAGCGACCAGAAGGAGTTAGTGCCGAGGCCGCCAATAAGAATTTTAAAATGGTTTCCTTTGAAGACGGTTTTGTAACCGACCCTGATGATACGGCCATTGCAGTTGGCTTGAAAAAGGGTAATGATTTTGCGGATGATATCAACAGGGTTTTAAATAGTATTTCCTTAGAAGAACGTTTGCAGATAATGGATGAAGCAATTAAAAATCAACCTGCTGCTGAGTAGAATTTAAGTCTAACCCACATAAAACCGGCTACCAACTAATGGAGTCGGTTTTATACTGTTGGGAAAAAGAACTGTTAAAAATTTCCTTGACATCTGAGGGGGAGAGTAATGACCTTAAAATGGTTTGTCCAGATCCTTACCGATTATTGGCCCATGTTTATAAGGGGAGCCGGTATTACCCTAGTGATTTCTATTACGGGAACTATTATAGGTGGGGTTATCGGTTTGGGCATAGGTGTTGTCAGGACAACCCCTGTGCCGGGAAAGGGTAGCGGTAACTTACTGATTACCTTAAAAAGGATTTTTCTTAAAATTGTTAACGGTATTTTAGTCTCTTATATAGAGTTTTTCCGGGGTACTCCGATGATTGTACAGGCCATGGTAATTTTCTACGGTTCGGCCATGCTTTTTGGCATTCATATGAATCGGCTCTTTGCCGCTATTTTTATCGTTTCTATTAACACCGGGGCCTATATGGCGGAGATTGTCAGAGGCGGAATTATTTCTGTTGATAAGGGCCAGTTTGAAGCGGCTCATGCTATCGGTATGAATCATTTTCAAACCATGATCAATGTAGTCCTACCCCAGGCTATTCGCAATATTCTTCCTGCCACGGGGAATGAGTTTGTCATTAACATTAAGGATACATCGGTGCTAAACGTTATTTCTGTGACAGAATTATACTTCCAGACTAAATCTATTGCCGGCAATAACTTTAGGTATTTTGAAGCCTTTTTAATCACCTGTGTTATTTACTTTATTATGACTTTCACCGTTACTAGGATTCTCCGTTATATCGAAAGAAGAATGGATGGCCCGGAAAGCTATACCTTAAATCAAATGCAGGTTGCTACAGCAGAGGATATGCTAAGGCTTAATCAGCAAAATAATTAGAAAGGAGGAGCAAAGTTGGGAAAAATTATAGAAGTGCAGCATTTAAACAAATGTTTCGGTGACAATGAAGTCTTAAAAGATATTAACTTTTCAGTGGAAAAGGGCGAAGTAGTTTGTATTATCGGCTCCTCCGGTTCAGGGAAATCCACCTTACTACGTTGTATCAACCTTTTAGAAAAACCCACCGGTGGAAATATTATTTATAAAGGGGAAAACATTTTAGACCACAAACATGATGTTTACCAATACAGACAAAAATTAGGGATGGTTTTTCAGCAGTTCAACCTCTTTAACAATCATAATGCTTTAAGCAATTGCATGGTGGGACAAATTAAGCTATTAAAACGTTCCAAAGAAGAGGCCGAAAAAATTGCTATGAAGTATTTGCGGGTGGTTGGTATGGAACAATTTATCAATGCCAGACCAAGACAGTTGTCAGGAGGACAAAAGCAAAGGGTGGCTATTGCCAGGGCCTTGTCAATGGAGCCGGATGTGATGCTCTTTGACGAACCAACCTCAGCCTTGGATCCAGAGATGGTGGGGGAGGTCTTAAGGGTTATGAAGGAATTGACCAGCCTAGGTCTGACCATGCTGGTAGTGACCCATGAAATGGGTTTTGCTAAAGAGGTGGCTAATCGAGTGGTCTTCATGGATAAGGGTGTCATTGCAGAGGAAGGTCCCCCGGAACAGATTTTTAATAATCCCAAGCAAGAACGCACCCGGGAGTTTCTGAGACGTACCCTAAATTAATAACTGAAAATATTGTACGGATGGAAGGGAGTTATCTGTGTCTACTGCCTATTTAATTTCATCGGATAAAATCGGCAATCAGGACCCTCAGTTAGGCCAGCGCTTAATGCATAGTTTTTTTATGAATTTACTGACTGCCGCTGAAAAGCCTGCCCACATACTCTTTGTAGAACGGGGGGTAAAGCTATTGTTGCCGGAGTTCTCCGCCTTCAATGCTTTGAAGATTTTGCAGGATGAATACCATGTAGAATTGCTGGCCTGTATTACCTGTTTAGACTATTATGGTATTACAGACAGCATAACTATCGGCCAAATCTCCGGCATGCCGGAGATAATAGCGGCCATGCACGAAAGCGACAAAGTTATACATCTATAAGATGCAAGGGGATGCAGTGGGGCGGTTGCTGTTGCAAAGAGATGCAGTGGTTACGGCTACTAGTGCATCTTTTTTATAGTCGGCCCCTTAAGATCTTCTAATTATTGTCTGGTTATGCTACAATTTGGTTAGGAGAAAGTTTTCACTATTAGCTACTATGCCGGGCCGGTTTTCAAGGTAACTATTAACAAAATGCCAGGTAGCAAAGCTGATTCAAAGGGCAATTGATTCCGTCGGAGAGGGGTGCGAGATGTTAATTAAGGTTGAGGATCTGGTTAAAAGCTATGGTGAGCTAAGGGCCCTTGATCATTTTGGTTTAGAGGTTATGGAAGGAGAGATTTTCGGTCTTTTGGGTCCGAACGGTTCGGGCAAGACCACCGCTATTAATTGCATGCTGGCCTTGTTGAAATACGAACAGGGCTTAATTGAGGTTTTTGGCAAGCCGATGTCCCCGGATGCCTACGAACTTAAAAGGGATATTGGAGTTGTGATGCAAAATGTAGCTGTTTTTCAAGAACTGACGGTGTATGAAAATATAGATTACTTTTGTGGTTTATATGTTGCGGATAAAAGACTAAGAAAAGATTTGGTAGAGGAAGCCCTTGCCTTTGTCGGGTTAAAGGATTTTCAGAAGTTCTACCCCAAAAAACTTAGCGGAGGTTTGTTGCGACGTTTAAATATTGCCTGTGGTATTGCTCATAAGCCCAAACTACTTATACTTGACGAACCGACAGTAGCGGTAGATCCTCAAAGCAGAAACAAAATTTTAGAAGGGATACAAAAGCTTAACCAAGGAGGTACAACCATTCTTTACACCTCTCATTATATGGAGGAGGTGGAGCAAATCTGCACCAGAATTGCCATCATGGACAAGGGAAGGATTATTGCCATGGGAACAAAGGAAGAACTGAAAAATATGATCAGCTCCGGCGAAAAGCTGACAGTGGAAATTCTGGATGTTGATGACAGTGTTTTAGAAAAGGTGAAGGGATTGCCGGGTATCGCTTCTGTAGAATACAAAGAAAACTTATTGGTGGTAAAATCACAGAAGGGCAAAAATAATTTAGTTGCTTTAATTGACTATTTAAAATCTACAGGTATTGCAGCCGGAAGGATTTACTCCGAGCCGCCTACCTTAAATGATGTGTTTTTAGAGATTACCGGCAGGGAACTAAGAGATTAGGGGGGAAAAATCATCTTACTCCATAACTACTTTTTTAGGCTCAAGTGTATTACGAGGGATAGAGAAATGATTTTTTGGACTTTTTTATTCCCCATCCTGTTGGCCACATTTTTTAACCTGGCTTTTGCTAACCTGTTTAATGCCGACAGCTTTTCTGAGATTAAAATTGGTATCATTGATAACGAAGAATTTAGGGAAAACACTAGTTTTGTAACCGCCATTCAGGCTGTTTCCGCTGAAAAGGGGAACACAAATGAAAATAGTTTATTTGTGGTAACTTACACATCCAAAGCAGAAGCGGCAAAACTGCTGGCAGAAAATAAAGTTGAAGGCTATATTCATTTTGATGGCGGTCCGGAGTTGGTGGTTAAACAGTCCGGTCTTAACCAAACCATCATTAAAAGCTTCTTGGATGATTACCAACAGCTTTCATCCACCATCACGGCTATAATCAAAGAAAACCCCGCTGCTCTTCAACAGGGGCTTTTGGCAAACGTCTTTGAGAGGGTTGACTACTTGCAAGAAACCCCTATGGGAAGGGGCCAACCGGACGCAATGGTAATTCCGTTTTACGCCTTAATTGCTATGGCTTGCTTATACGGTGGCTTTTTTGGGCTGAAAGAAATTGTTGCCCTACAGGCTGATTTGTCCCCGGAAGGGGCCAGAGTAAATGTGGCACCGATACATAAGCTAAGGTTATTCACTGCCTCCATGTTTGCCGCTATAACGGTTTTGTTAGTGGAAATATTAATTTTATTGGCGTATCTAATATTTGTTTTAAAAATTAATTTTGGAAATCAGTTTGGCTTTATTATGTTAACTTCTATTGTGGGGACCGTTACCGGTGTAACATTTGGAGCCTTTATTGCCGCAGTTGTTAAAACGGGGGAAGGTCTTAAAATTGGCATCATTATCAGTTTAACTATGACTATGTGCTTTTTATCTGGCATGATGTACGATAAAATCAAATATATTATCAGTTCCAGGGTTCCCCTACTGGGTTATTTGAATCCCTTAAACCTAATTACAGATAGCTTTTATGCTCTGTACTTTTATGACAGCTACGGACAATATTATCTGAATATCGGCCTCCTGTGCGCCTTTTGTATTTTTTTCAGCTCAGTTGTTTACTTGGTTTTGAGGAGGCGTACTTATGCAAGTTTATAAGGCCTTATTTAAAGTAATTAAAAAAAACCTGCCCATGCTGATGATTTATGTAGTAGTCTTTTTGTTTTTTGCCATATTTTTGAGCAATGTCAATACCAACCCATTGGAAGAAGATTTTACCGAGACTAAAGTTAACATGGTTTTTATAAATAACGACGGGGATTCCTTGCTGGCAGCAGGTTTGGAAGGTTATCTCGGGCAAAACGCCAACTTTGTGTTCATTCCCGATGAAAGCAAACAGCTTCAGGATGCCTTATTTTTTAAAGAGGTGGAATACATACTTAAAATACCCAAAGGTTTTACCGCCTCGTTTTTAGCGGGCAGTGAAACGGAACTGACAAAAGCCGCTGCTCCCGGCTCTACGAGTGAATTATATTTAAACAGCTTGATTAATAAGTATTTAAATACGGTTCGGATTTACTTAAGCTACACCGCTAACCTGACTATAGAGGAGCTTTTAGCCCGGGCGGAGGAAGATTTGGCTCAAAAAACAACTGTTAGACTGGAAGCTCTTACCGGTAAAACAGAAACCACCAAAAGTGAAAAATGCGCCTATTATTATAATTATCTGGCTTACTCATTGATTGCCACTCTTACCCTAGGAGTGGGTGCGGTTATGGTGGTATTTAATAATCTAGATTTAAAGCGAAGAACCCTATGTTCCCCGGTGAAGCTACGGGACCTAAACCTTCAGTTGATTTTGGGTAACTTAAGTTACGGGTTGGCAGCTTGGTTGGTGATGATTTTGGCCAGTATTATAATGTATGGCAGCTACATGTTCAGCGGAAAGGGCTTGCTGTTTCTTTTAAATTCCTTTATTTTCACCCTAGCTATTTTGAGTTTAAGTTTTTTAATTGCTAATGTTATCAAAAGTCTAAATGCTGCAAATGCGGTTGCTAATGTTATTGCCTTGGGTAGCAGCTTTATTAGTGGTGTCTTTGTTCCCCAAGCGTTGCTGGGAAAGACAGTTTTAACTATCGCCGGTTTTACACCGACTTATTGGTATGTAAAAACAAATAATCTAATAGCTGAATTGGTTTACCAGCCTCATGATTTAAAGCCGATTTTTGGGAATATGTTGATTGTTATCGGCTTTGCCATTGGTATATTGCTGTTGACAGTTGTGATTACAAAACAAAAAAGAACTAGCAGCGGCTAGAATATAGTGGGGGAAGTTCTGGATTTTCGGAAATACCTATGATATGCTAAAACACATGTAAACAGGGGAATTAATGAGGGAAACTGCTATTTCCTGATTGCTTTTTGGGGGGATATTAAAAATGCTGCAATGGCTTGCTGAGTTTACTCCGGTTACCCAAGCTTTTATGGGTACCATGTTTACTTGGGCCGTGACGGCTTTAGGAGCTTCATTGGTTTTTTTCTTTAAAAAAATCAACAAAATGGTTTTAAACGGTATGCTGGGGTTTGCGGCCGGAGTGATGACAGCAGCCAGCTTTTGGTCTTTGTTAGCACCCGGAATTGAAATGGCCGAAGATTTGGGGCAATTAGGCTGGCTAACAGCGGCCATCGGCTTTATGGCGGGGGGTATGTTTCTGCACATAGTAGATAAGCTGTTACCTCACCTTCACGCGGGTCTTGACACCTCACAAGCCGAAGGGGTAAAAACCGGCTGGCAAAGAAGTATTCTTTTAGTGTTGGCCATTACTATCCATAATATTCCCGAGGGATTAGCTGTGGGTGTAGCCTTTGGCGCTGTTGCCTACGGCTTGCCTTCAGCTTCTCTAGCCGGTGCGGTTGCCTTGGCCATCGGTATCGGTTTGCAAAATTTTCCCGAAGGGGCTGCTGTTTCCATCCCTCTTAGAAGGGAAGGATTGAGCCGAATGAAATCATTTTTGCTTGGTCAGGCCTCCGGAATTGTGGAGCCGATTTTTGGAGTTATTGGAGCCGTTGCGGTCATGTCCATGCGTCCGGTTTTACCCCACGCTTTATCCTTTGCGGCCGGGGCCATGATTTATGTAGTTGTGGAGGAATTAATTCCGGAGGGTAGGCAGGGGGAAACTAAAAGCCATACAGATATTACCACTATCGGTTTTTTAGTGGGCTTTGTAATTATGATGATGTTAGATGTTGCACTGGGATAAAAAAAGCTACCCGGGAAAGCCCAAGTAGCTACTTTTTTGCAAGTTTTATTTTACTGCTTACCATAGCATAGGATAAAAACAAAGAAAAGCCGGCAAGGAGGTAGGGGCTTGTATTTTGTTTAATGGTAATGATTGCTGCAATGGCCAACAAACCGCCTGCTATTGTTATCGGAACGCCAATATAAAAGCCTTTAAATTCAGTAACATTAAACCTTGCCAACCTAAAGGCCCCTGCCAGAATATAGATGACAGCGATAATTTTTCCGTAAATAAAAATATTATTCAGCGCCAGAAACCATAAAAGCATGGCAGGAGCTACCCCAAAGGAAACCAAATCTGACAGAGAATCAAGTTCCTTGCCAAGATCAGTAACCATTCCCGATTTTCTTGCCAAAGTACCATCAAATCTATCCAGCAAGGCAGCTATAATGATAAAGGATGCTGCCAAAAAGGGTTTGCTCTCCAGTACAAAGAAAAGCGAAAAGCAGCCCATGGTTAAATTTAATAGTGTTATTACGTTTGCATAGTTGTACTTATACTTAACGATTGTATCATAATCATTAACCGCTTGTTTCATTGGTGATCACCCCGATTATAGTTTTTCCACCCTTTACCTTATCTCCCACAGTTACATTTATGCTGATCTGATTAGCAGGTATGACTATTTCGGTGCAGGAACCAAATTTAATCAGGCCAAAAGTATTTCCCTGGGGTAGATATTCACCAACTTTTATCCAATCTACGATTCTTCTGGCGATAAAACCTGTGATTTGTATCACCAATAGGTTTAAGTTTCCATAGTTGATACCGATAATGTTTCTTTCATTATATGCAGAGGCATGGCTTTTAAATGCAGGAAAAAATTTGCCCGGTACATACTTTTTATAGAACACGGTCCCTGAAATGGGAACCCGATTTACGTGAACATTAAAAATTGATAAAAAGATTGATATTTTATAGGCTTGGCATTTTAAAATATCATCATAATTTAGCTTTTCTATACTCAACACCTTACCATCGGCCGGCGATAGAATATTATTGTCATTAATTTCAACTTTTCTTTGGGGGTTCCTAAAAAAACAAATGGTGAACAGGGTGAGCACCAAGGGACCCAAAGACCAAAGGGGAGAGACGAGGGCCGTCAGGCCCGTGATAACCATGCCAATAAAAATATAAGGCAAGCCTTCCGGAGAGATGATAAAGCTTCTCATGTTTTCCCCCATTTCTTTGAAAAATCAACTAAATAAGTACAAATTTACAACCCTAAAAACCCTTTTAGGAGGTAAAAAAGGCCGAAGGATGCAATTATAGAGCCGATTACTTGGTTGAATTGGTAGAGCCTTATAATATTTATATGATCACGCAGCTTGCTCAGAAGATTAGTGGCAACAAACCAAAATAAAACTGCACCGCCAAAGATAGATAAAACCATAGTGAAATTCGCAAATAGGCTTGCGGTGTCAAAACCAAAATCCCATTTGCTAAAAATAAATAAAAAAATCAGCAAAGTAAAAGGATTAGAAAAGCCCAATAAAAAATGGGAAAGGGCGGGGTGAAGATTACTGTTTTCTCTGTATTCGTTGGCATGCCTGTTTTTGATCGCATTTACAAGGATACTGACCCCAATAATCAGGAATACCAGGCCTATTAATTTATTGATCAGCGTTCGGTGAGAATTAATAAAATCGTGAATATAGCTTAATCCAAATACCGCCCCCGTAGAATAAAACATGTCGGAAACAGCCGCACCAACACCTGAAAAAAAGCCCCTTTTCCAACCGAAGTTAATTGCTCGTTGGGTCGTAATAATCCCCAGGGGCCCAATTGGAAAGACAACAATCATTCCAACAATCATTCCTTTTAAAATTACTGACATTACTGGATGACCACCTCAAAATCCTTCAAATTTATTATTATTTCTCCAAAAAAACACCTCTATACTAGTATACTTTGTTTTTTAGTATTTTGCTAGTACTACAACCAATTTAACAGAAATGGCAAGGGGACGTCAGACTGTGTGAAAACTCCCTAAAGGGATTCCATAATTTAGCCAAATATGATAGAATCTAGATATAAACTATCGAAAAAGGTGATAATTATGGATTACATACAAGGTGAAAGCAGAT
>Ga0265293_10007087_pt1 | contig 17486 bp, 20 predicted proteins | sample Munlanlewell138R_FD_192505 | JGI IMG/M metagenome (GOLD analysis project Ga0265293, IMG submission 192505) | Leachate microbial communities from a municipal landfill in Southern Ontario, Canada - Leachate well 138R | ecosystem: Engineered > Solid waste > Landfill > Unclassified | place: Canada...
CTGGAGAAAGATTGATTCTAGGAAGAAGAATTTCCCAAGATTTGATTCAAAAGAAAATTGAACTCTATATTGATAATTATGTTCTATGTCCGAATTGTGGAAAACCAGATAGTGAGCTTATTGAAGAGAATTATTTATGCCATATTTATTGTTTAGCATGTGGTGTTAAAACTCAATTAAATAAAATATAGGAGGTTAAAAATGGATGCAAGATGTATGAAATGTAAAGATCAGAGAGAAATGGTTGACGGAGTTATGACTATGACTTCAAGAGGCGGATATATGGCAAAAGGAAAGTGTAAGGTTTGTGGAACTGGAATGTGTAAGATTTTGTCTAAAGATAATGCTGAAAAGGAAGTAGCTGCTGGAATGAAAAAAACTTATTAAGATGATCTTTAAAGTCCATAAGGGAACTAGATTAGCAGTCGCTTTATGTGATGCTGATTTGCTCGGAAAAAAATTTGAGGAAGAGAATAAACAGTTAGATTTAACTGGAAGTTTCTTTAATGGAGATAAAAAAACCGAAAAAGAAGTTAAAGATTTATTAGATTTTTATTTGAAAGAAGATGCCTGTTTTAATATTGTTGGAGAGAAGAGTTGTAATATTGCTAAAGAATTGGAGTTAATTTCTGAAGAAGGAATTTCTAAAATAGATGGTATTCCTTTTAGTTTAATTCTGGGATAATATATCGAATGTATTCTCATTTATGAAGATTACTTCATAATCTTGTTTAGAATTCTCTCTTTTGTGAAAGGCTAAATATTCTAAACTTGGAAGGCTATAAGCTCCCCATCTTCCAAATCCTACTATTGGATAGATCTCAGAATGAGGGGTTTTCTTAAGATAGTTATGAATTAATTTTTCAATATTTAGATTTTCTTTAGTTCCTTCAAATCTAAACTCGTGTCTACCTAAAATCCCACCTCTTAAATCGAATGTATGCCCTCTATTAAAACTATTTTGAGTAAAATAGATTTTATCAAATTGTGATTTATGCCATTCCCCTAATTCGATACCCCTAGTTTTTGCTTCAGGAGTTCCAACTAAAGGTAAATCTCTCCAAAATGCTAATAGCCTGTTTTCTATTTGTCGATTATATTTCATAAAATTTCTTAACGAACTTCATTTAAAAGGCTTTCTAATGTATTAACTTAAAAATAGTGAAAGTTACTTTAATTTTTTATACTCAGAAATGAAATTATCTAAATCCTTTTGGATTATTTCAATAGAATCTAAAACTAGTTTTTTAGCATTTTTAGCTTCAACTCTTAAAATAGGGTTTTTTGTAGGATGATCTCTTTTCCAAGCCGCCATCTTGACGTCCTGTTTATTCAAATAAAATCTTAAAAGTTCAACAATTGTGAGATTATCAATCTCTAAATCAATTAATTCTTTTTCTTCCCTTAATATTTTAACTTCCATGAAAATTAAACAAATTTTAGATTTATAAATCTGTTGGTTCTAGTCATTCTCAATTCTACTAGTTCCTTCTTTCTTAACTCTAATAACATTGTCCACAAATCCATCTATTTTTTGTTCATGGCTAACTATTATCATTTGTTTAGATTGTAGTTGATCTAAAATATCTCTTACCTTATCAAGTTGTTGCTCGGAAAATCCATCTGTAGGCTCGTCTAATATTAATATATTCTTAGTTTTAATCTGAGAAAATACCGAATTAATCATCTGGTTTAGAGCTAACCTATAAGACAAAGCAATTGCAGTTCTCTCTCCACCTGAAAGAAATTCGTAATCCATGAGATAATCTTTGTTATAGATTAGAGGAGTAAACTCTTCATCTAGCTCCACAGTTAAAGATTCTGAAACAAGCATTGAAAACCATTCTGAGAACAATCTTGAAAAATCCTTCCTAATTTTGACTAAAACATTCTTCTCTGTAAATGAAATTAATTTTAAGAATTTAGTTTCTAACCATTCTAAAATTTCTCTCAAATAATTGCTATCTGCTCTAATTTTTTCTTTCTTGATTATTCCAGTTTCTAAATCTGTAATCGTCTCTAGAAGTAATTCAATTTCACGATTATTTTCTGCATAAATAATCTCGCTTCTTCTTAGCTTTATTGAAATCTCTTCCAAACTTCTATTTGTATCTCTAAAGATTTGCTCCTTCTCTGAAAATTTTAAGGAAGTTTCTCTCAAGGAGTTTATTTCTTCAGTTAGAGTTTTGGACTCTAAATCTATTCTTTCTAAGAGAAAAATTTCACTCTTTAATTTTATATCAATGCCTCTCTGATTTTCAAATTTTATTTTTTCTCTTTCTAGTCTTAACTTATCGGATTCATAACCTTCAAGAAGTTCTTTAGATCTCTCAAGATCTTTTTTTATTTGCTCTCTCCTCGCATCTAGAGGTTCTAGCTCTCTATCAATTTCTTCTATGTCGTAACTAGTTTTCTTATAAATTTTTTGTTTATGCTCTTCTCCAACATTCTGAAAACAGGTTGGGCAATTTTCTAAAGAATTAATTCTCTCTTTTTCAGAGCTATTTTTTTCTCTTTGAGAGATTAAAATAGAAATTCTTGAATTAGTATTCATTAAATTTGAATTTAATTCCTCTCTTAATCTTTTATGTTTAATAATTAAGTTGTCTAAATTATCTAAACTTTCTTGATTGAAATCAATCTTATTTAAAAGCTGCTCTCTTAATAATGAAATCTCTTTTTCAATTTTTTTCCTTAAGATATTTTTTCCCTCTAGCTCAATTTCTTTTCTAGAAATCTCTCTTTCTAAATTTTGTTTTTGCTCCAAGTCTTTTCTTAAATTATCTAAAATAATTTTTATAGATTCTTCTTCTTTTTTTAAATTTATTAAATCTAAGTTTAGATCATTATTTTCTTTAGTTTTTCTAATTTTCCTTTCTCTCTCACTAACTAGTTTTTCTTTTGAAGTAGAAAGATCTAAACAAATAGCATCCTTTACTTTTATGCTATCTTTTATATTTTGTATAAGCGTCGTACAATTTTCTTTAATCCTTTTATATCTCTCAATTCCAAAAATATGTCTTAACAGGTCTAATCTTACATCCGGTCTTTCATTTATTATCTCCTTCATTCCTTCCTGGGGAGTGTAGACTGTAAACTTGTAAAGTAAATCGGATTTTCTTGTGAATTCTTTAGGATATCCTAAAATTGAAATAACCTTGGATCTCATCTCGGAAGTAGAAATTTCCTCTTCAATTCCTTCTAAAGTAATTTTGTTATTTTCCTGTGTAATAGATCCAGATTTTGATTGTCTTATTGTTCTTTCAATAATTGTCTCTTCCCCTCCAATCTCTAGAGTTAATTTAACTGAAGCAAAGTCCTCTCCGCTCTTCAATAGGGAAGAACCTTTTTGTCCGGGTTGGAGTCCAAATAGTCCAAATTGAATTCCTAGGAGAACTGAGGTTTTTCCAGAACCTATATCTCCACTTAATAACGTTGATCCTTCAGGAAAGATTATATCTAGTTCAGAATAACTTCTAATATTTTTTAATTCTAATCTTTTTATTCTCATAAGATCTCTCCTAAATTTAATGCATCCTTTGTTTCAGAAATTAAGCGACTTTCAAATAAACTTATTTTTTCATCTTCATTTTTTTCTAGAGATAGAGCTCTTAATAAATTTGGTAGAAATTTATTGAAGTTATGAGGATTTTTTAAATTATAATCTGTGAAGATTTTTTCTTCTATATTATCCATCTCTCTAACATCTATATCTAACTCTTCATCTTGGTTTGAAATTGAAGATATATTTCTTAGAAAAATTAAAGCTTCTTTCTTTTTTACAAATTCTTCAATTTCATTGAATTTTATATCTCCGGATTTTCCAGTAATTAAATTTCCAGAAACCTTTAATAAAAATATTTTATCTTTTAGGTTTAATCTATCTATTTCAGAAATTATTTTTTCTGTTGCTGTTAATCCATTATCTATTTTTACCTCTAAGAAAATCCTTTCAATTATTGGAAGTTTTATATTTCTTGATTTTAATAATCCCCTTTCAAGTTCCACAATTTCAAAACTTCCGGAACCCAAATCAACCAATTCTTGAAAGTTATTAGGAAAAATTGGTCCAGGATAGACGAAGGTTGAATTTCTTTCCTCTTTCTTAAAAACTTTATGAATATGTCCCATAGCATAATAGTTTGCAATAGGTAAGTCAAATTTATTTATAGAATCCATATGGTTTGGATCAACAACTTCTTCGATGGTGGAGTGTATCATAAAAATTGAAAATGGATGTACCGAATCAAAATAAACTTTTTTTAAATCTTCAATTTCCATTCCTGATTTTCTTCCAGAATAACCAAAAATTGCAATATCTTGAAAAAAGGTAGGTTTAAGTTTTATCTTCTCATTTTCATCTATTTCAAATTTTTGAACATTTTCGCAGAATCCTGCTTTTTCTAAAACATCTAAAAACGTCTTTCCAGAAGCTGAGAAATCATGACTTCCTGCAATAAGATAAACTGGAATGTTAGCATCCTTTAGTCTTTTAAATTCTGCGAAGGTTTCTTTAAGAATTTCAATTGGAGGGTAGGGAGAATCAAATAAATCTCCTGCAATTAAAACAAAATCTACCTTTTCTTCCAAGGAAATATCAATTGCTTTTTTGAACGACTTGAGATTGATATTTTGAAGCTCTTCCTGCCTCCAACCTCCTAAATGACAATCAGCTAGATGTGAAAATTTTACCATATTCTTAAAAAGGTTGGATTAGTTTATAAGGATTATTGAATATTAATCGTTATTTTAATATTTTAATTGCTTTTCCATTTATAATTGCGTCGGCAACTTTTTTCCTTGCAGAAATTATTGTTCTATGAAATGTTGGTTGGGAGATGTGCATTCTTTTCGCACATTCTCCTTGTTCCAATCCTTGTAAGTCTGAAAGATTCAATGCCTCAAATTCATCCATTTCCAATGTAACTTCTTCCAAATCTCGCATAGGAATTCCTCTCGGTTTGAAATAATCTGAATTTGGATTTGAAATTATTTTTCTAAATCTTCTCGGTCTTGCCATATTAAAGTTTATATTAGAAAGTTTATAAGCATTGGTATAGGCTCTCAAAATCTTTATGACTACAACTCTAAAATAAAACAATCTTGTAGTCATAAAAGATCTTAACCATAAACAAACCACAAGAATACACAGGCTGCTAAAACACCTACTAGAGTGAATAATAAACCTATTTTCACAAACTCCATAAATTTAACCTCGTGTCCCTGTTTTTTCATAATTCCCATTGCGACAATATTTGCACTTGCTCCTACAGGAGTTATATTTCCTCCGACACTTGCTCCAATTAATAATCCAAAATAAAATAAATAAGGATTAGTTCCTAGACTTTCTGTAACCGATTTTACTACTGGTAACATCGCAATTAAAAAAGGAACATTATCGACAAACGCGCTTACCAAAACTGAAATGGAAACAATTGCAATAAAAATTAATAAAATATTTCCATTTCCGAAAGATAAAATGAAATCAGAAATATAGCTCAAGAGTCCATTTGCAGAAATACTTTCAACTAAAATAAAAATTCCAGCTAGGAAGATTGCAGTATCCCAATCTAATTTCTTAACAAAATCTTTCATACCTTCCTCTCGTTCTTTGTAAAAATAGAACCAAACTAAACTAACTAAACCAAATACTAAACAAATAAGACCGGCTAGATAATATAAATTAGTTTCAACAAAAGATGAAAGAATTAAACTGATAACTAAAACAATTAAGAATAAAGAGGGAATAAATGTTTTGGGTTTTTCCTTTTTTAGCTTAGGCATATTATTCTTATTTTTTCTAAAGAAAAAGTATAGTACAAATAATGAAGCAATAAATGCAATTTCTACTGCAAAAAATATTCCTGGTTTTCCATTTATAAAAAAGAAATCATTAAAATTCATTCCAGTGAATCCAGCTAATAACATACTTGGAGGGTCTCCTATCAGCGTTGCTGCTCCTTGTAAATTTGAAGAAATTGCAATTCCGATAAATAAAGGAACAGGGTTTATTTTACATCTTGTAGAAATGCTTAGGGCGATTGGGGCCATGAGGAGAACTACTGCAACATTTTCTAGAAATATAGAAAGGATTCCTGAAATTGCACAGAGAATTAACATTGCTCCCCAAACTTTTTTTGCCTTAGAGGTAAAAATCTCGGCTAAAAAATCAGGCATTTTAGATTGCAAAAAAAGTTCGCTAAGAAATAACATTCCTACATAGAGAAACATAACATTAAGATTTATTGAAGAGAGAGCTTGTTTTCCGGTTAAAACTCCAAATAATAAAATTATAGCAACAGAAATCCAAACAACTATTGATTTCCTATTATAAAAAAGTATGACTAATAAATAGGTCAAAATAAATATTATCAACGCGGTAAATTGTGTAACTAACATAAAAAGAATAATTAAAAGAGATTTATAAATCTAATTAAGATTTTTGTTTACTTCTTCTAAAATATTTTCCTTAACATTTTCATTGAATCCGGAATATGCTTTGTTGTTTATGAAAACTATTGGATAGTAACCAAAACTATTTGAAAATCCTTCGCTTGAGTTAAAATTCTTTTTATAACTATTAAACAATTCATAGAAATTTTCTTCTGAAACCAAATGTTCTTCAAAGGAATAATTTATTGTTCGGATAAAATCTAGGAATTCTAAACACATCTCTCCCTGACCATTATGAAAGACTACCATTTTATCTTTTGCTTTCAAAATAGGTAACAATTCTAATTCATCTAAAGGAATTGAAGGCATAGGGGTAATGTATTTTACCTCGGTGTTGTAAGGGATTTTTTCATATTTCATTTCTATTTTTTTAACAGATTTTTCCCAATCGTCAAAATTTTTCCAAGAAACTTGTTCTGAATCAATTGCATTTTGATACGCATTCCACCAGTCAACCCTCGTTCCTCCGATATAAACGTGTGAAACTAGAATAAGATCTTCTAGATTTTGACTAAAAGTTTCATCGAGTGTCTCTTGAAATTCCTCGGCAGTGGAACCCCTTTCATAAAGACTTGAATCACAAAGAGAACCAGATCCCATCTCTTCAAAAACTAAATTTGAAACAAATAATAATTTTGCATTATATTCTTCAGGAGAGTAAACAGCAGCTTCAATTCCGGTTCCCCTCGCTAAAATATACGGGACTCCTAAAGCATCGGCCACCCTTAGAGTATTTTCATCATAAGCAAAATATTTTGAACTGAAAATTTTAAGAGGTTTCCCAGTGATGTTTTCAATAAACTCTTTATATTCTTCCATAATAGCGTACTGTTCTTCATAACTCACATTCCAGAAGGGACCTCCTCCATAACCTGTTGCTAATTCATATCCTTTATCACTTAGTTTTTTAAAATATTCTGGATTCTGTTCAAGAACAAATCTCTCAGGTTTGACTATCGCACTTAATCCTGCTTCATCTAATGCTTTCTCCCATTGATAAAATCCTGATATATCTCCTGTATTTTCAGACAATAGAAACATTCCATTAATTTTGTCTGTTGTATCTGAATTTGAATTAGAGTTAATCAAAAATTTTATTCCAAAAAATAAACTAACAATCCCTAAGACAATCAGTATAATTGACAACTCTCTTGAAATTTTATCTCTCTTTTTCATTTTGGAATATGAATAGGTATTCATAATACTATTTAAACATTTCGGAAAATTCTAAAAAATAAAAAAAGGAATTATTCTAATTCCTTTAATCTTGATTCGATTTCTTTTTTCTCTGCTTCCAGAATTTTCTTTTCATCTTCTTTTGATAGAGAAAAATTTCTTCTGAAACCCATTCCTCTACCGCAACCTCTTCCGAACCCTCGCATTCCTCGCCCGAAGCCCTGTCCAAAGCCTCGTCCAACTATTGGTGTTGTACCTTCACAATCCCCAAGTTGTCTCCCAGTTTTTGGTCCAAGCCCTTGTGGCCCTGTTTTATCTTGTGCTGGCATTTTCATTTACTCCTTATTTAGTTATGAATATATATTCATAACCCTATTTAAATCTTTCGGTTGAAAGATCTCAAACAAAATCTTTATAAATATTGAAAAAATTATTTATATATGAAAAAGAGCAGATTAAGTTCAATAATTGTGTTGATTGTTTTAGGAATCTCTTTCCTAAATTTTATTTCAGCACAGACAGAGGTAGATTATTTTCACGGCATAGGATGTCCTCATTGTGGAAATGTTAAGGATTCGGGAGTTTTAGGAAGAGTTTCTCAAATTGAAGGAGTTTATTTGCGAGATAATGAAATTTATTATAATCATGAAAGTCAGATTAGATTTAATAAGATGATGGAATTTTTGGATGTGAAACCAGAATATAGGGGGGTTCCATTTGCGGTTGTAAATTGCTCTGGAAAGTATACTTATCTTGTAGGAGATATTGAAATTAATCAGAAGTTGGAAGAATATGCCTTGAATTGTGATTTTGAAGAAGTTGAAGTTAAAGAATGGCCAATTGGAGATGTAACCTCTAACACTCATATTACTCTTTTAGGAATTATTGCAGCTGCACTGGTAGATTCAATAAATCCTTGTGCCTTCGGAGTTTTGATTTTTTTGATGGTCTGTCTTTTGAATTTAGGATCTTCTAAAAGGGCATTAAAATATGGGATGGTTTATACTTTCTTCGTATTTCTAACCTACTTCTTAGCAGGGTTTGGATTGTTTAAAGTTATTCAATCTCTTTCTGCATTTTCAAAAGTTGTTTATGGAACGATAGGGGTTATCGTTTTAATAATTGCTTTTATAGAATTCTTTGATTATTTTCAAACTAAAAGAAATAAAGATTCTATTCTAAAAATACCAATTAAAGCAAAACCGATCATTGAAAAAATTATTAAAAAGGGGACACTTCCAGCGATGATAATTGCAGGAGTTTTGGTTTCCTTATTTGAACTTCCTTGTACGGGAGGAATTTATCTCGCAATTCTAACCTCAATGGCTCAAAATAATTCCTTCTCTATATTCTATTTGTTCTTATATAATTTAATCTTTGTCTTTCCATTGATATTAATAACCTATATGATTTACAAAGGAAATTCTACAAAATCTCTTCAAGACTGGATTGATAAAAATAAGGAATGGATGAAACTTTTCGCAGGAATAATATTATTGTTATTCGCATGGTATATTTTATCCAGAATAAAATTATTTTAATTATAAACAAAATGAGCTATAAACAACAGGTTGCAAATAAACTAGCAAATGAAACTATGAATTATATTGAGACAATTGGATATTTAGGGTCCTCATTTAATTCAATTTATCAATCAATTTTATCTAGTAATATAAAATTCAATTCAACTAAGATGCAATTTAAAATACCTAAAAATGAATATTATCGACAAAAGATAATCAATAAAAACACTGGAGATATATCAATATTTACACCTAGAAGGGTAGTAACTACATTTGAAACAGAATATAGTCATTCTAAACTTATGAGGTTAGCGAAACAAGAAGAAGAAAAAATATTTCAATCTAAAATATATGGATATGATTCTTCCCTTGTATGTAGAAATGCGAGAGCCAATCCTCAAATGAAAGAAGTTTTAAATAATCTTTATAGAAGGGGAGAGAAATATGGCCTTATGGGAACTATAACTTATGATCTTCCCGAACTAGATCCTTCGATAAATTATTATGGAAAAGTGATAAAACATGCTAGAATTCCAATATTTATATTCTACAAATTGAGTAATGAAGAGAGAAAAATAATAGATGAATTTTGTGGAAGACATCAGATTCCTAGTAAGGAAAAATTGGATAAGATTATTGAATTAGCTAATCGAGACTAATTTCTTTCAATTAATTCTCTAACCTTAGCAAAATTTGCTCTTCTGTTTGAAAGATTCATAACCTTTCCGATTAGAAAATTTAAACTTTCTTTCTTCCCATTTTTATATTCCTCATAAACAGATTTATTTTCTTCTAAAACCTGGTCAATTAATTTCTTAGTTTCTTCGTCACTTAATTTTCCGATTTCATTTTTCATTTTTTCTTTAACTGAAAAACTCCTAGGAATAAAATCATTCATAATTTGTTTTGCTTTCAAGACAGTTAGATCTTCTTTATCAATTAATTCAATCAATTCTACTAAATGTTCTGGATTAATTTCTACCTCATCTAGAGTTTTTTTATTATAATTTAAAATTCTTAAAAGTTCAACCGTAATCCATGATATATATTTCTTCAAATCTAGTTTCTTGGCTAACTCTTCAGCAAAATCAACCAATTCTAAATTTTTAATTAAAATATCTGCATCATATTTTTCTAGACCATATTTTTCAATTAATTTTTCTAATTTTACTGAAGGCATTTCCGGTAGTTCCTCTCTAATTTTTTCAACTTCTTCTTTAGAAATTCTCAAAGCTAGTAAATCCGGATCTTGAATAAATCTATAATCTTCGCCACTTTCTTTATCTCTCATTTTTATAGTCTTTCCTGTTTCTTCATCAAAGGTAAGAGTTTCTCTTTTTTGTATAATTCCTTTCTTGAAGTTTTCTAATTGTCTAGAAATTTCATAATCAATAGCCTTAGAAATTTTTTCAAGAGAATTTAAATTCTTAATCTCTACTCTATCCCCATAGGTAGAAATATTTACGTCAACTTTTATCCCTCCATTTTTTCTCAAAGCTTTAACATAGGATAATGAATGGACTAGGCTTTTTAACCAATCTATAACTTGTTCTTTAGTTTTGAAATCCGGTTCAGTTACAATCTCAACTAAAGGTAACCCAGAACGATTATAATTAATTCCTCCTGTTTTAGGATTCCACTGAGCCGGGTCTTCTTCTAAATGACACTCTGTAATTCTGATTCCTTCAAAGAGTCCTTCTTCTGCACAAGGAAGAGCGTGTGGTCCGGAAATTGTTAATTGATATCCTTTAGGATTATCTGCCCAGCTATAATGCTTTCTTTGAAAAAATAAATTCTTTTCAGAGTTTACTCTACAACCTAAGATAAGAGAAATTTCAATAATTTTATCCATTGCAGATTGATTAGCTAGCATTGGTTTAGTTCCCGGTTGGCCTGTACAGATAGGACAAATTAATGTATTAGGATCTTCATCTAGAAAATCAGTTTTACATTTACAAAATAATTTTTCCTTTGTATCTAAATAGCCGTGAATTTCTAATCCTATTTTTAATGGAAAATTCTTTTCTTCTACCATGCTTTGATTAAACTTTCTAAGCTTTTAAACTTTCTCAAATAATCTCTTATCAATAGACTTATAAAATATATAGATTAAGTTAACCTATGGTAAATACTAAAGATAAAATCTCTGAAAAAGAAGAAATAGAGAAGGATGCAAAAAAGATTTTAGATAATTTCTCATCAAAACTTAAAAATATTAGTTTTAAAGAAGAGAAAATAGAATCAAATAAAAAACTAAGAAATGAAAGCTCTCCAGAAAAAACTCAAGAAAGATTTAGAGAGATAATGATTTCTAATGCTCCAATATTTAAAAATAACTTAGTAATAGCAGAAAAAGGAGGTTGGGAAAATTCTTCTTAAAATGGCTCTCTCTAAAAAACTCATAGATATAAAATCTGGAAAATTAACTGCTGTACAAAATGTATCTAATTTTTTAGATAAAATCGAGAAATCTAATAAAGAATTAAATATATACTTACACTTGAATCCTGAAGCACTGAAAAAAGCAGAGGAAATAGATCTAAAAATAAAAAATAAGAAATCCTTGGGAAAGCTTGCCGGTTTATGTGTTGCAGTAAAATCTAATATTTGTGTAGAAGGATTAATTACAAATTGTGCTTCTAAAGTTTTAGAAGATTTTGTTGCTCCTTACGATGCGACAATCATTAAAAGATTGAAAGAGGAAGATGCTATCATTTTAGGGATGGTAAATATGGATGAATTTGCTTGTGGAGGATCTGGAGAAACATCTGCATTTGGCCTAACGAAAAACCCATTTAATAAAGAAGTTATTCCAGGAGGAAGTTCTTCTGGCTCTGCTGCTGCAATTTCTGCAAATCTATGTGACTTTGCTATTGGATCTGACACTGGAGGAAGTATTAGAAACCCTGCATCTCATTGTAATGTTGTAGGATTAAAACCTAGCTACGGAGCAATTTCTCGTTATGGATTATTGGATCTATCTATGTCTCTAGATTGTATTGGAATCATTACTAAGGATATTGAAGATAGCAAACTTATTTTTGATATAGTGAAAGGAGAAGATGATTTAGACACTACAACTAAAAGAATAACAGAAACCAAATTAAAAGAAAAATACACTATTGGATTTGTAAATATAGAAAACTTTGCAACTTCTGAAATTGAAAAATTAGTCAAGAATAAAATAAATAATTTTGCCAAAAATAACGATTTTACTATAAAAGAAATAGATTTACCTCTAGATATAGCTGTTCAAACCTATTATCTAATGGTCTATATAGAATTCTTTTCGGCAACACGAAAATACGATGGAAGGAGATTTGGAAAATTAATTGAAGATTTTGCAGGTACAGAGGTTCTAAGAAGAATTCTCGGGGGAAAAGAAATTTCAAAAGCTGAATATGAAGGAGAATATTATCGTGAGGCAATAAAAGCTAAAGAGTATATTAGACAAAAATTTGAAGAACTATTTAAGGAAGTAGATCTAATAGTTCTTCCGACAGTTCCTAAACTTGCCAGTAATTTAGGAGAGAAATTATCGCTAGAAGAGGTTTATGCTCAAGATGTATTTACAACCCCTATTAGTCTTGCAGGGATTCCAGGAATTTCAATTCCTTTAGATTCTATAGATAAAAAAGCAATAGGGATACAAATTGTTGCTCCTTATGGAGCTGAAGACTGGATTTTTGATTTAGGAAAAAAATTAGAAAAATCCCTAGATTAACTTAATTAGATTTGTAAAAGTTTTCTTTTTGTATTTTATTTAACTCCTTAAAAGTGGTATTAAACCGAAAGGTTTAAATAGTGTTACAACTCATAAATAATAACTTATAGTTCCCTGTGTGAAAAAAGATGTGATGCTAAAGAAAATGGAAAAAACAAGATGGCTCACATTTGGAATGTTAATATTAGTCTTGACATTATTTATTTCTAATTTTGGAAGTGCTTATGATTTTTCAAATACTTGGAGTTGCTCTAATGGGCTTTTACCTGGATGTCAACCAAATTTTAAAGTTTGTTCTGATAAATCTCAAAAAGATTGTTATAATTTAGGCCCGGTAAGACCTGTATATAGATCAAAACCCGATCAGGCATATCAGTTTACTGAAATCTTATTTAATAGTAACAATGTTGGAAATCACAATTGTAGTGTAGAAGTTACTGAAACAGGTTATGGATACTATGATGGCCCTCAAAAATATGAGAATTCAGATATTTGGATAAATGGACAATACCTAGGAAGAACTGAGGATTGGGATTGTAATTCTGGAAATTCCTGTAAGAGTTCTAAATCTGGAACTAGTGTCTTTAACAAAGAAATATCTCTTACAAAAACTAATAATAAAATAAAGCTTCAACATTACGACAGCCACGGACTTACCGCTGTGAAAATAAGTTGCGATTATATTCCTCCTCAACCAATTTGTACAGAGGGAGAAACTAAAGGAAATCCCTCTTGGAAAAATAATTTCTGTTCGGTAGATAACAATAGCTGGGGAAATTATTCCCAAGAAATATGTAGAGATAATGGATGGGTAATTGAATTTTTCTCAAATAAGACTCAAGATTGTGAATTTGGTTGTTCTAATGGAGATTGTTTACATCCACCTCAAATTCCAATCTCAAATCTAACAATAAATATAACCAACCCTTTGAATCATACAACTTATATTTCCGATAAGGATATTTATGAAATAGACTTAAATGTAACTGCAAATCAAACCGTTCAGAATTGGAGTGTAAACGAGACACATTATTCTTACTCTGATAAAAATCTAAATATTAGATGGAATATTACGTTAGGGGAAAATACAATTGATGTTTGCGGAACAAATGAGAATGGAACCTCTTGTGATTCTGTGGTTGTTTACTTATTAAAAGAAATTAATAATGGGGATGGATTTTGGGTAAATGTAACCTCTCCTGAAGAAGGAAAAACATATGATAATGGCTCTATTTGGCTAAATATTTCTTCAGAAAATGCCACTGAAATTTGGTATAATTGGAATGGAACGAATGTTAGTTATAGTAATCCTATCTTAATAGGTTTTCCAGAAAGAAATCATACAATTCATGTATGGGGAACTAATGGGACCCATATAGTTTATCAAAATGTAACATTTGAAATTAAATACTCTAATGGAGGGGGTGGAAATGGGGATGGTGGAGATGATGAAGGTAAGAGTAATGGATGTAAAAATTGTGCTAGGGTTGATTCGGGATTGGATGAAGATACAATAATTTCACTTGTAGGAAATAACACGGTTCTCGAATATCACTCAGTATCTAAGGAAAAAGATTCTAAATCAAAATTTAAGCCTAATTTCATTTGGACTATTATAATTTTAGTTATCTTAATACTGATAATATTAATTTTATTAGTTTTGGTCTCCTAACAGATTCGAATTTAGTTTAGGTCATTAGAATATAGTTTTTTAGATTTTAATATTGCTTTAAGAGCACCATTTTTCCCTTGGATATTAGAAATTTTAACTTTCTTTCCCTGTAGCTGTTTATAGGATTCAAAGAAATGTACAATCTCTTTCATTCTATGAGATCTTACATCTTTTATATCATTATATTCTCCATGTCTCGGATCAGAATCATAAACTCCTAAAAGTTTAACATCACTTTCTCCTCCGTCAATCATATTTATCATTCCAATAATTCTTACCTTGGCTAGAGTTAGAGGATAGACCGGATGATTGGTTAAAACTAAAATATCAATAGGATCTCCATCTTCCCACAAGGTTCCAGGAATATAGCCATAGTCTCCCGGATAATGAATGGAAGAAAACAAAGGTCGGTCTAATTTTAATAACCCTGTTTTATGATCTACCTCATATTTATTTTCACTTCCTCTTGGAATTTCAATAATCACATTAACTTTTTCTGGAAATTCTTTTGGTTGATCAATCTCTAGATTTACCATAAGGATATAATTCGTAAGTAGTATTTAAATCTTTATGAATAGATATATTTAAATTTGAGAATGTTTTTCTTTCTATATGGATTCTAAAACAGCAGTCAAGCAATTGAATTATATAGAGAAACTTGTAGAAAAACATCCAGAAAATCCTAGACTTGCTGCAGAAGGATGGGGAGAGAACTGGCAAACACTAATCGCGATAATACTTTCTGCACAAACTAGAGATACAAAAACAATTGAAGTTTGTGAAAGGCTATTTAAGAAATATAAAACTCCAAAACAATTAGGTAATGCAAAACTTTCCGAGATAAAAAATATGATTAGAGAGATAAATTACAACAATAATAAATCCAAATATATTAAAGAGACTGCAAAAATAATCTCTGAAACTGGAGTTCCTTCCAAATCTGAAGAACTAATTAAACTTCCAGGAGTTGGGAGAAAAACCGCAAATGTATATTTGGTTGAGGAAAAAAATGCTGCGGCGATTGGAGTTGATACTCATGTTGCTCGTCTGTCTATAAAGTTAAACTGGACAAATAAAAAATTTGAAGATAAATTTGGAATTGAAAAAGATTTGCAAAAACTTTTTCCAAAAAAATATTGGAATTCCATAAATTTTATTCTCGTTGCATTCGGTCAAACTTACGGAAGAAGTAGAAAAAACGAAGATGAAGTTTTGAAAGAAGTTAGAAAAATTAAATAATTAAATTGCACCTAATAAAACTACTAATAGTATCCCTGCGACTAAATAAAATATAGTTTTATTGTTTGTTAATTTACAACAAGATGAAGGGATTAATTCGTCGGCCGTGATATAAATCATTAATCCTGCCGTTGCTCCGATGATAAATCCTATCAAAGAATTTGAGATATTTTGAAAAATAAACGTTGCTGAAACAAATCCTATTAAAACAGGAATCGCAGTTACGGATGAGACTAGAAAGGATTTTAATCTTTTTTTGGAGTATAAATAATAGGGAACGGAAGTACAAATTCCTTCAGGAATATTATGAATTGCGATCGCTAGAGCGATTATTAAACTAGTTTTTAAATCTGAAGAAACTGTCCCGGTAGCAATCGCCATTCCTTCAGGAAAATTATGTAGAAACATTCCAAATATGAGATAGAGAGAGGTTCTCTTTAATTCGTAATCTTTATTCCTTGGACAAATTGAAGCATGTTCGTGGGGAACAGTTTTCTCTAAAATAAACATAATAAAACTTCCAAATAAAATTCCTAATGAACAAATTATCATAGAGGAAAATTTTATACTCTCTGGAATCAATTCTAAAAATGAGATAGCTAACATAACTCCTCCGGCAAATGCTAACATATTATACATAAATTTTTCAGAAGGCTTTTTTATAATTCCTATAAACGACCCAACTATAGGTCCTGCTACAGAAATTACTAAAATTAATAACAGAGTGCTATCCACCTTAACCATAATAATTGATTATTAAGAATATTTAAAAGTGTTTCCAAAATATATCCTATTAATCTTTTAAAAATTAAAGAAAGAAAGATTTATAAAGGAGTTTCTACTAAAAAAAATATGGTTAAAGGAAAAAGAGGAGCAGAAGAAAGTAATATTATTATTTTTATAATTCTTGCTTTAGTAGTTGCAGGTTTAGTGATTTTCTTTTCGTGGGGTTTTTTTAGTACTGGATCAAGACTAATAGAAGGAAATGATCCTTCAGTAACCGTTGCAGTCGAAAGTTGTAAAGCAGAAATGAAGATGAACAACAATGCTTATTGTGATTCTGCAAAGTATGTGAAAATAAAAGGCGGTGGGGAAATGGTTGTCAGCTGTGAATATATTAATAATAATATTAGAAAAAATTCTATGAATGAATCATTCAGTGATGGGATTGTTCCTTCTTGTACTAATAATTTTGTAAATGATCAATGCAAACTTATAAAAGATTCTGGAGTTACAGATGAAGAGTATAAAAAGATTAGAGTTAATGGAGATAAATGTTCAGAGAAATCCCCATTTGAAAAAGAATAAATAATAGAATAATTCTCCAAAACTCTTAAAAACAATTAATTTCTATTTCTAGTGAAGCCCTTTAGTGTAGTGGTCAAGCATACGAGACTCTGACTCTCGTGACCCAGGTTCGAATCCTGGAGGGGCTATCCTGCCCTCCCTTTAGGAGGATTCGAACGTCCTGAAAATTAGAAAAATTTTCAGTCTCCTCGCTTTAAGAGGTAAAGCTTCGGAAATCCTGGAGGGGCTATTCTTCATTATAATATGGGCCTAGGAGTCCTAAAAATTACGAAGTAATTTTGGGAACTTCAAATTTCCTTGAATCAATTTGAAGTGAATCGAACCCTAACGTTTAATGTCTTACTAGAATAAATTATATCTCACTTCGCTCGATATAATATGGGCCTAGGAG
>Ga0265293_10007088_pt1 | contig 17483 bp, 16 predicted proteins | sample Munlanlewell138R_FD_192505 | JGI IMG/M metagenome (GOLD analysis project Ga0265293, IMG submission 192505) | Leachate microbial communities from a municipal landfill in Southern Ontario, Canada - Leachate well 138R | ecosystem: Engineered > Solid waste > Landfill > Unclassified | place: Canada...
TGGGGTTTTGGTCTCTGGTATTCTGGGATTAATTTATTTTTCTTTGGATTTTCTCTGTTAAAGTATCAAAATTCTATCTTTAAGAAAGAAAATATCTTTAATTTTGTAATTGTTAAAGAGAGGGTTCTGTCTGTTAATCCTTTGCCAATAAGTTTATTGGTTATATAAAATTCAAATTCGCAATTAAATTAAGATGAGGAATATTAAAATAGCAATTTCAGGAGATTTAGGGAGTGGAAAGAGTGTTTTGGCTAAGGGTTTACAAAGGGAATTAGGTTTTGAGATAATCTCTATTGGGGTTATTCAAAGAGAGTTGGCTGCAAAGTACGGAATGGATGCTTTGGAGTTTAATCGTTTTATGGAAACTCATCCTGAGATTGATATTGAATGCGATAACATGGTTATTGCTTTGGGAAAAGAGGATAGGGGATTGATATTAGATTCAAGGCTTGCATGGCATTTTATCCCTCATGCTTTTAAGATTCATTTGCTTTGCGATGCGAAAACTGCAGGGAAGAGGGTTTTTGAGGATAATATCCGTAAGAATGAGAAATACACATCAATTGAAGATGCAACTCAGAAACTAATTGATAGAAGAAATTCAGAGGTATTGCGTTATAAAACTCTTTATGGGGTAAGCATCGATGATATGAATAATTACAATTGCGTAATAGATTCAACTGATAAAACGCCTGAGTATATTTTCCAGGAGGTTATCTCTCAATACAGAGAGTGGTTAGGAAAAAATATCGATTAGTTTAATTATTTTCTCTAAGAGAGATTATCTTATTTTCAATCTTTGTTGTTGAATATCCTTCGAGAAATTCTATGGTTTTTATTTCCTTATTGTTTTCAACCATTGTCTTATAACCAATAATATCTTCAATCTTATAATCAGCTCCCTTAACAAGAACATCAGGGATAATCTTATTAATTAATTCCTCTGGAGTAGGGGAGTCGAACAATACAATTGCATCTACAAACCCTAATGCTGCAAGAATAGTTGCTCTTGAGACCTCGTCTTGTATTGGTCTATTCTTGCCTTTTAACCCTCTTACCGAGCTATCAGTATTTACCCCAATAATCAATCTATCTCCCAAATCTCTTGCCTTAGAAAGATAATCTATATGTCCTCTATGGATAATATCAAAACATCCGTTTGTAAATACTATCTTTTCTCCATTTTCTCTCCATTGCATTAATCTAACTAAAAGAGAATCTAATTCAAATATCTTGTTTTCGATTATTTCTAATTGAGTGATTTGTTTATTCATCATCCTTTTTAGTAATAAGTTTGAGTATATTATGGTGCTTTGATGAGAAATAGATAAATCCATATAGTCCAAGTACTATTATTCCTACCTGAGAAACAATCCACATAAGCCATCCTGAGGCATAGCCTATTGGTTTTGAAATTAAGTAAATTGCTAAACTCTCTGCAATAATAGCTGGATAGATTCCTATACCACCAGGAGTAATAATTGGACCTATTGCTCCGAAAACTGTTATTATAATAGCTATTTCAAAGCTTAGAGTTTTAGTATCGTTTAAACAAAGGAAGATTATATAGGTTCCTAATATCCAAAGAAACCATATAAATAGGGAATTGAAGATAAAAAGCAAAGGGTTTTTTAGTTTAAAAATTGTTTTTACTCCTTCCATAAGCCCTAAGAATATATCTTTAATCTTTAAATATATCTTACTTCTCCCAATTCTTTTCCTGAATAAAATAATTAATATTATAATCAAAACTATGCCTATACCAATATATAAAAAGAGGTTACAGAGGTTTGAGAAGTCAATTACATCTTTGAAATTATCGTAAAGATAATCTTTTAATAGATTGTATTTTAATAGGAGTGAGGAGAAAAGGATTAGAATGAAGAGTAGGGTATCTACTGCTCTTTCAGCAATAACTGTCCCTGCAACCTTTTCGAAAGGAATCTTTTGACTGTTTCTAACAAGCCCACAACGAACAATTTCTCCTAATCTTGGCACAGCTAAATTAGCCAAGTAACCACACATTACTGCGAAAAAGGTAGGCATTAGTTTGGGATTATATCCAAGGGGAGAGATTAATTGCTTCCAACGAATAGCACGGATATAATGGCTAAGGATATTAATTAATACTGCAAGAGAAAACCAATAATAATTTGCATGTTTAAAGGAGTAAATTACCTCATCAATTTCCTCTGGAGTAAGTTTAGCAACAAACCACCAAATAAAGCCAATTCCAATTAATAAGAAAATCCCTATTCTTATTATATTTTTCATTTAAATCAGTTTATTGTTTTGAGGGAAGATTACAGTTGGTGCGAATTTCTTAGCTTCTTCGAAATCCATACTCGCATAAGAAACAATAATTACTAAATCTCCAGGTTGTACCTTTCTTGCAGCTGCTCCGTTAATACCAATCTCGCCAGAGCCTCTTTCTCCTTTGATTACGTAGGTGTCAAACCTTTCTCCGTTATTTATATCGAAAATATATACTCTTTCGTTTTCAATTAAATTAGCAGCATCCATCAAATCCTCATCAATAGTTATACTTCCAATATAATTAAGATCTGCTCTGGTTACAACTGCTCTATGTATTTTTGATTTAAAAACTTCAATATTCATCTATCAAGATTTTCTTGTTATACGAGTGCAAAATTAGGAATAAAATTCTATATCTCTATACTTTTAGTTTAATAGTATGCAAATCTCTTTATATGATAGGTAGGCAATATATAGCGAAAAGCTAAGAAAACCAATAGCCCAGATAAGACTTGGTATCTTTGTAGTCTTTGCAATATTTGTTGCGTCTCCTGCCTTTTTGGGGCTGAGAATAGCTATCTTGACAAGGATTGCAGAATTAAATAGATTTTCAATGCCTATAATTAAACCATAGATAAGTAGTATATAATTAGAATAAGAATTTAAGAATTTTGGTATCATGATTATTGAAAAGTTTATCCCAATAAATACGATAGTCCATATTATTCCGTAATTATTCCTTATCCAGAAAATAAGACTTATAATTGATATTGCTAAAAGAAAATAAAATACATACTTGGAAAAGGATTTATCAATTAGAAGGAATAAGGAATAAGAGAATAGAGCTGAGAGGGTATAGCCACTGATTGAAATTAAAAAGCTCTTGAAACTACCTTTAACTGTGGTAGAGCATGAGCCTGAGGCATTATCGTTTAATAACATCTTTCCAACTCTTCCACCAAGAATTAGGGCAACAAAACCATGGGATAGCTCGTGAATTAAAGTGTTTAGAGAACGCAGAACTACACCTATTTTCTCAAGTCTTAAGAAAATAATAATTATAATTAATACTATGATAAAAAATGTCTTGCTTATTGGTTCCATATTCTATAAGCTTCTACTGCTTGATAGCAAAGCATATCATAGCCGTTAATAGTTTTAGCTTCTCTTCGCTTTGACTTATTTAATAAAAGTGTTTCCTTAGGATTATATATAAGGTCGAAGATAATATTCTCTTTATCTATGTAATCGAAATTAATTTCTGGAGTTTTATCAATAAAAGGATGCATTCCTAATGGAGTTGTATTGATAATTAATTTGTAGTTTCTAAGAATATCCATATCAATATCCTTATAATTAATAATCTCTTTATCTTTTATCTTCCTTGATACAATCAAATACTCAATATTATTCTTTTTTAATGCATAGGTTATTGCTTTTGAAGCTCCACCAGAGCCTAATACCAATGCTTTTATATTTTTCAAATTTTTTATATTCTCCTTTAGTGATTTTTCAAAGCCTAAATAATCAGTATTATATCCCTTTAGTATATAATGATTATCTGATTTTATCCTTTTCACAACATTAACAGCTCCAATTTCTAAAGCAGATGAGTCTATTTCATCTAAAAAAGGCATAATGCTTTGCTTAAAAGGCATAGTAATACAAAACCCATTAAGTTGTTTTGAGTGATTATTTATAAAATCTTCAAGAATTGAGATTTCAAAATTATAGAACTTAGCTTTAATTTCTTCGATTTTGAATTTATTATCGAAGAAAACTTTAGAAAAGGAATGAGATAAAGGATTGCCTATTAGTCCATATACCTTGTATCCATCTTCTTTACATCCATCTTCTTTTAAACCATCAAAATTAGTTTGCACTTTTTTCTTTCTACTTTTTTACAAATCCATTATATAGTAGGTATAAGGCAAAGAGTACTCCTAATATCAACATTAAATATGATAATTCTTTGCTGTATTGATTTATAATGTCAGCACTCCCGTGAGCTAAATAACCTATTACAGCAAGTACACCATTCCATATTAATGCTCCTAAGAAAGTAAATAATGTAAAGGTTAAAATATTCATTTTTGAAAGACCAGCAGGAATTGAGATTAACTGACGAACTGCAGGTATTAATCTTCCAATAAATGTTGAGCTTTTTCCATGCTTTACAAAATATTTTTCAGCCTTATCTACCTTTTCTGAACTTAGTAAACATAATCTTCCAAGTTTAGATTCAGCAAATTTATGAATTAAAGGTCGTCCAAGCCATAGTGCAAGAAAATAATTAAAAATAGCTCCAATCAAAGCCCCAATTGTTGCAAAAACTACAACCAATACAATATTTAAATCGCTACCTTCTTGGCTTGCTTTGTATGCAGCTGGTGGTACTACAATTTCGCTTGGAAAAGGTATAAAAGAGCTTTCAATTGTCATTAAAAGAGTAATGGTTCCATAGTTGATATTATCCATATACCAAGCCCCCACTTGTTCTATTATAGATTTCTCATCTTGGACAGCTTGTTGCGAGAAAGCATTAGTACTAAAAATTGCGATTAAAAATAGGGTAATAAAAATCTTAGTTCTCATTATTAAAGATTATTTGTTTTTTGTTTAATTATTATCGTCTTCGTCTCCATCTTCATCTTCATCTTCATCTTCATCTTCATCTATATAAGAATTAAGAATTTCTTCGAATCCAGGAGTAATCAAAACGCTTGGAGCAAACTTTTCTATTGTTTTGTAATCTATATCAAACTGTAAGAAAATATCAAAAAGAGCTTCGTTTATGAATTTTGTTAGCATAGGTATTTTACATCCTATTTCAACTAAGGTGAGATGAAGAAAAGGCTCTTTAAAGGGATGGTTTGAAATAGTATCTTCAAGTAATTTTATAGCATCCATAGGCCTTTTATCTGCCTCTAACATATAAGCCCAGCTTGAAGTAACAATTTCTAATTCCTTTCCAGTTTCATATAATGCAGCATATATTTCCTCACTCTCAATTGCTCTATTTTCTTTATATAACATTTCTGCAAAAGTCAAGCTATGTTGAATATTATCATTATCTAATTCTAATGCTTTTAATATAAAAGGTTCCGCAGAATTAAAATCATTTAATTCAAAATAAGAATACCCAACACCCATCCACGCTTCGGAGTTTTCGGGTTCATATTTAGTACATTCTCTATAATAATAAGCTGAAGTAGTCCAGTTATTTAGCTTTTCATAAGCTTGAGCAAGATTGAAAAGAACTAATGGATTTTTAGAATCAATTTCCAAAGCTTCGTGAAGAGTTTTAATTGATTCGTTTATATTGTTTAGGGATAATTGAGATTGAGCTTTAAATATTAATGCCTCAATATTATCTTCTTCTATGGCATTACAAAAATCAAAAGCAGTTATTGCATCAAAATGAAGATTGAAATTGCTTAGAACCATTCCATAACAAAACCAATTCTCAAAAGAGTATGGATTTTTACTACAAAGATGATGTAGGAATTGCTTAATAGAATCATTCGGTTCAATAAATTGTGTACAATACGAGAAAAGTCTAAGTGCTAATTCATTATTATTCTCTATATCTAAAACCTTAGTTGAGTAAATAATTGACTCATGAAATTGTTTTGAAATTGCGAGTTCTTGAGCTAAGGCAAAGCATGTTTCTGCATCTTCTTCAATGCTTACACACTTCCTTAAATAGAATATTGCTTTTTTATTATTCCCAAGTTCGGAGTAAAACATTCCTATTGAATAATACAAATCTGCATTATCTGGATGTAGTTTGGAAATCTTTATAAGATTTTTAATAGCTTGATCTGCCCCCTTAGTAATGGATAATAATTTAGAATAACGAATATTTACATCAATATCATTTGGATATAAATTTAATGCTAATTCTGTTGATAACTTAAAATACTCGTCATTATCTATATCAATATAATAATCTATTATATCAAGTATTTGTTCAAGGTCAAAAAATCCATCCTTGTTCGTTAGGATGAAATTTTCAAACCTAAGTATGCTTGATTTAGAATCCTGATTCAAATTTTCGAAAAAAGGATTATTATGAATTGACATATTGTTTGTTTTTACTTAGAAACGTAATTCTTTAGGTATCATTGCTACACGGTGAAGTTTGTTATTTCTAAAAATAATATAAACATTACCATAGTAGAACCAATGACGGTTTGAACCATCAAAATTTGTCAATACTTCTTTTTCTGGTTTACTCCAAGACATATCAGCCATATCCATTGTCATAGTTGGGATAAGCTCTTTTTGGAGTATTGCATTATAGGAGGTAGGGTAAGTATCTCTATATTTTAATATCTTATTCCCAGCTACCATCGATTTTTCAAAGCTAAGTTTATCACCAATATTATAATCGGCAGAAACATAGAATTTTCTTCCGTCCTTATTTCTCATTAACATCTTAAATTTACCATCCATCTCAACAAAATCAAGACATTGGAAAACATCTCCTCTTCTAATAGTAATAGGTCTTTTTCTTCTTAGATCCATAACTGTCATTGAATATTTTTCTCCTCTATAAACAAATTCTTGATAGGTATACTTTTCTTTTGCTTTTCTTATAAAGGATTCAATTACAAATGGAAATTCATCTCTTTGGTGAATTGTTGGGTATTTGTAGAAAATTGTATCTCTCGAACCAGGAACAATAAGTTTGAGGTAAACATCAGTCAATCCCTTAGCATCATGTGCCCAATCGGCTACAATAAAGGTTTTACCCTTAAATTGATTTGCTTTTCCAATAGGAAGGTCTGCAAAAGAATATTTTCTACTATCATCATCATAATTGTATAATCTTGTTCCATTGAATAGTCTTGGATAGGTAGCCTCTGTAATTACTGGCAAAAATAGTTTTTGTCCTACAAGGTTTTTTGGTATAAATGCATAATTAGTATTAGTATCGTATTTTACAATGCTCAAATCCTCATGAGCATGTTTACATTTAGGGTATTCGCTCTTGTTTTCATTATAATAACTCATCGGGATAAATGGAAAATTATATCTATTCCAAAAGCCTCTATAATTATAAAAAACAGTGTCTCCAGTACTACCAACTACTAATTTCAAGAAATTATGTGGTAGTTTTCTAAAATCAACCTTCTCATCATCTGCATAGAAGAATTTATCGTATGCAACCTTATCAACTATGTAATCTACAACAACAAACCATTCTTTTTCCATTTTTGGAGCCTTATCTTTATTCATCCTTCGAAGTTGATAACATATAATATCATTTACGTCTGTTGGGTCTGGCTGAGCTATTTCCCCTTCAAAGAAATTTCTGGCAATTGTATCTGAAAATCTATCCAAATAAAGGGTTTGATTTTTAAGATTAAAAGGCTTGGTCATAAATTCCAAGTGTTTATAATAATCACCATATTCAAAATCTGGCAGGATTTTTTCAATGTTTGGTTGTGCATTTAATGCAAAAGGCAGAGAAACTATTAATACTAATAAGGTCTTTAGTCCTGATATTCTTCTCATATTATTTTATGTTTTATCTCTTAGTTTTAGAAAGCAAATATACAAACTTTGCACGATATAATTGTAAAACATGTAAAATTTCCTATCTTTGCATTAGCTGTTTCTTACTTTTACTATAGTTAAATTCTATATGTAAAGAGTATTTAGTAATAACCAATAATTGTTTTTAACTAATTTGATTTTAATTGTTTATGCATATCGATATAATTACTCTTTTCCCCGAGTTTTTCTCTGGAATTTTTTCCACTTCAATACTTTCAAGGGCTCAAGATAAAAAGATTTTAAGTGTTGAATTTCATAATTTGAGAGACTATTCTCTAAATAAATATAAAAGCGTTGACGATTATCCTTATGGTGGCGAAGCTGGGATGGTCATGCAGATTGAACCAATAGCAAATTGCTTGGATGATTTGCAGAAAAAGAGGAAATACGATGAAATAATATATACAGCACCTGATGGAGAAATGCTTTCTCAGCCAATTGCTAATGAATTGTCATTAAAAGAAAATATTTGTATTCTTTGTGGGCATTATAAGGGGGTAGATGAAAGAGTAAGAGAGCATTTAATTACACGAGAGATTTCAATTGGAGATTATGTCTTAAGCGGAGGGGAATTAGCAGCTGGAGTTATTTCTGATGCAATAGTAAGACTTATACCGGGGGTGTTGAATGATGAGACATCAGCTCTAAGTGATTCATTTCAAAATTCTTTGGTTTCTCCTCCAGTTTATACCAGACCAAGAGATTTTAGAGGATGGGTGGTTCCAGATGTTCTTGTGTCTGGCAATCAAAAATTAATAGATAATTGGAAATTTGAAGAAAGTTTAAAAAGAACTAAGGAAAGAAGGCCTGAATTATTAGAATAAATTTTATATTTGCAAAATAAAATTAGCACATTATGGGACTTAGAGAACAATCAAACACATTATCGTCAAATTGGTTTAAGAAGTATAGATTGCCTTATTTGTTATTATACTTTGATATAATCATGCTTGTTGCTGTCTCTTTCTTTATAATGAAAGACTTTGCAATAGGTAATTTAGATTTATATTTTTCTCCAATTAGTGGGGTTTTTATTGCAATTGTATTTGTAATAATTATAATTTACAGGTTTAATCTGTCGCTTTTGATGTTTTCTTTGCAAAGGTTTGGATTATATCTCTCTATAATATTCGCAACATTAGCTATTATTATTGATATTAACACAGTAAATATTTATAATGAAAGTAAGTTTTATATAGGTAAAACAATAATGGAATTCGTAGAGAAATTCTTTTTCCCCATACCTAATTATCTTGAAAAACCGATTGCTTATGGGTTTTATTTCTATGTTTATTTTCTCCCAATTGTTTTTTATGGATTTATTTATATTTTTAAGTTTAGGAAATTTCATAATTCAGCAAAACCATTTGATGTTCTTACAGGATTTTATGGTTCTTGCCTAAGTGAAAAATTGAAACTTAATGGATTTTTAATAGTTTCGATGATAATATTTACTTCAGCATTAATAGGAATTCTAAGTAATCATATTAATTGGAATTATTTATATACCCCCATAATGATTTTCTCAATTTATATTTTCTACAAAAGATTGAGATTGAAGATTTCGGATAAGAAGTATTTGAAGATAGTTTTATTTTCACTTGTCATACTAAGTAGTGTTTTAGTTATGTATTTTCAAAAAATTCCTCACTTTGGTCTTTATGCATTATTTGCAAACTTAATTATTGGTTATATTGCATTGAGGTTTGTTGAAATAAACAGATTTAAATCTATATTTGTGGGAATTATCTCATTTTTTATTCTACCAATATTAGTCATTGGCTATAATCCTTTTACTGTTGTTGAATATGGAGTGATTGAAAAAAATATTCCAGATAAAGGAGTTAGAGTGTTCTATACAATTATTGATTGTGAAAGGAATTTAGGTATTAGGGTTAGAAATTCTCATATAGTAAAGCCAAATTATAAGAAAATAGAGTATATAGGCAATAAAACTCTCAGATTTACAGATAAGGATGGAAAGTATTTTTATATAAATGATGAGAGATTTGCAAAAACAAATCCAATTAATATCAGTACATTAAGATCTAAGTTAAGGGGCGGAAAATAAAAAAATCATTATAGAGAAAAACAATTTGAACGAGTTTAGCGTTAGTATAGTGTTACGGTAACAAACTTAAATATATTACTAACTAAAATTAATGTATATGGCAGTAAAGAAAGTTTGGATTGAAGAAGGCTGTATAGCCTGCGGAGTATGTGAAAGTACATGCTCAGAAGTATTTAAAATGGACGATGTAGCTGTCGTTAAAGAGGGAGTGGATTACTCCCAATATTCTTCAGAAATAATCGACGCTGCTGAATCTTGCCCTGTAGAAGTAATTAAGTATTCTGAATAAGACTAATAATAATTATCCCTCTCGGGGAAAGTACTTAGACTTGGGGTCATCTTAATAAAATAAGGCGACCCCATTTTATTTAAAGAAATTATCAATTTCTGTGAATTCTAATTTATGCATTATTTTCTTTCCCTCAGGGGATATTTCACAAGATGAGCTTGAAAATAATTCTCCAATTAAACATAATATCTTTTGGTTATCCAATTCCTCACCCTCTTTAATAGATAGCTTCTTAGCCATAGTGAGAGCAAGTTTAAAATGTTTTAATTCTGTTGATAGGGTTTGGTCTTGAGTAAGTTCGAAAAGCAATTCTTCAATTGCTAATTGAGCTTCTTCTGAGTTTAGATTATTAGGAACACTTAGTATATTAAAGCTGCCATCCTTTTGGTATTCTAATACAAACCCGTATTTTCTTAAATCTGGTAGTATTTCTAATAAGAAAATAGAATGACTTGGAGAAAAGAAGTGATTATAAGGGAAAAGAAGACTTTGAGATGAGATTTCTTCGTAATCGCTTTGAGAAAACTTTTCAAATAATATCCTTTCAGAAGCAAGATTTTGATTGATGATTAATATTCCAGTCTTAGTTTTTGTAATAATATACTTGTTTTGAACCTGAATAGTATCGTAGGTTTGCTTAATTTGTATCTTTTCCTCAACTTTATAAGCTTCCTGCCAATTCTCGCTGTTCGTTTTTTCTCTTTCACTTACCCATTTATCTTCAAATGGATTATAATTAGAATTATAATTCAAATTTGGGGATTTTGGAATTTGTCCAAGTTTTAATGCAGGAGTATTAAAGGATGGATCTATATCAAAGTCCAATTGATTAGCAATAGTAAACTGTCCAAGAGATTTCTTTGTTGAGGCATATAATACAGCATAGATTATCTTTTCATCAATAAATTTCACCTCGGTCTTAGTTGGATGAATATTTACATCAATGTTTTTAGGCTCTACTTCAAGATTAATAAAAAAAGAAGGATAGTGTTTTTCGGCTATCATTCCTTGATAAGCTTTATCAATAGCATTTGCCAAATAATGATTCTTAATAAAACGATTATTGACAAAGAAAAACTGTTCTTGGCGATTCTTTTTTACATAGTTAGCTTTAATTATATATCCTGATATCTTAACCTCATTAACCTCTTCGCTAATAGGAATAAGTCTTTCATTATATGATTGACCAAAAAGCTCTACAATTCTTTTCTTAAAATTAGATGCCTCAACTCTATGGATTAGTTTATTGTCATTATAATAAGTAAAAGAGATATTATGATGAATAATTGCTGTATGTAGAAATTCATTTAGAATATGATTATTTTCAACTGCATCGCTTTTAAGGAAGTTTCTTCTTGCAGGAACATTAAAAAAGAGATTTTTAACCATTATGGAACATCCTTTGTCGCAGCCAATCTTTTCCATGTTTTTTATATCACCACCCTCTAATTCAATCTTTGTACCTAATATATCATTCTCTTGTTTTGTTCTTAATTCAATATGAGATATTGAAGAAATAGAGGCTAAAGCTTCACCTCTAAATCCCATTGTTTTTAATTCATATAAATCGTTTGAAGTTTTAATTTTGGAAGTAGCATGGGCAAGAAAACATTTTTGAGAATCATTCTCATTCATCCCAACACCATTATCAATAACCTGAATTAGTGTTCTTCCCCCGTCTTTAATAATTAATTCTATGTTTTTTGCTCCAGCATCAATGGAGTTTTCGATAAGTTCTTTTACAACTGAAGCAGGACGATTAACAACCTCTCCAGCTGCAATTTGATTAGCAATATTAGTTGGAAGAATTTCAATAATACCTGACATCTACTTCCATTTTTCAATAAAGGTTAGTAATAGATATACAAGAATCATTGCAATAGATGTATAGAGAATGATTTTTGATGCAGGGATAGGGAGTTTCATTTTTTCATCTTTTTTTTCTTGCATTGCATTTCTGAAATTTATCCTTCTACTATAAGACTCTCCTTCAATTTGACCATATTTCTTTTTCAAATTTTCTAATTCCTCCTTCTTTGGGTCATAGAACCTTGGCTTATATTCAAATTGCCTTGGTTTTCTTATGTTAAAGAATGCCATATTTCCTCCTTTTTAATATTTGTATATCTCAAATTTCTATGCAAAAATACTGTTTTTTTGCATGAAACCCTAAATTCTCCCAGTTTTTCCGTATTTTTGCAAGCTTATTTTTAGGTATACTCATATATAAAAATATTAATTTGAAGATTATTATGACAAGTAATGAAATCCGTAAAGCATTTTTAAAATTCTTTGAGTCTAAACAACATCAGATTTATCCTTCTGCACCAATGGTTATTAAAAATGACCCAAGCTTAATGTTTACTAATGCGGGAATGAATCAGTTTAAGGATATTTTTTTAGGAAACTCTCCTAAGAAATATCTTAGAATTGCCGATACTCAGAAATGTTTAAGGGTTTCAGGCAAACATAACGATTTGGAAGAGGTTGGGCATGATACCTATCATCATACCATGTTTGAAATGTTGGGTAATTGGTCTTTTGGAGATTATTTTAAGAAGGAAGCAATACTATGGGCATGGGAGTTTTTGACAGAGGAGATTAAACTAAATAAACAAGACTTATATGTAACAGTTTTTGGAGGGGATGAGAAGGATAATCAGCCAAAGGATATGGAGGCTTATGAAATTTGGAGTAGTATTATAGATAAGGATAGGATAATTGACGGCTCGAAAAAGGATAATTTTTGGGAAATGGGAGAACATGGCCCTTGTGGACCTTGCTCTGAAATACATGTTGATTTACGTTCTGAAAATGAGAAGAAAGAAGTTGAGGGAAGAGATTTAGTTAATAGGGATCATCCTCAGGTTGTAGAGATATGGAATTTGGTCTTTATCCAGTTTAACCGCCTTGCAAATGGTGAATTACAACCTTTACCAGAAAAGCATGTAGATACAGGAATGGGATTTGAACGTCTTTGTATGGCTGTTCAGAAAAAAACATCTAATTACGATACAGATATATTTCAAAACTCTATACAATATCTTGCGAATAAATCTAATTCAGTATACGGAGAAGATAAAAAGAAGGATATAGCGATGAGGGTATGCTCTGACCATATTAGAGCAGTTGCATTTTCAATTGCCGATGGACAATTACCTTCAAATGCAAAAGCAGGATATGTAATTAGAAGAATACTAAGAAGGGCTATTCGTTATGGTTACACATTCTTAGGTTTTAAAGAGCCTTTTATGTATGAGTTGGTAGATGTTCTTGTTAAGAAAATGGGAGAACAATTCACAGAACTTGTAAAATATCAAACACTAATAACTAAGGTAATTAAGGAAGAAGAAATATCATTCTTGAAAACTCTTACTTCAGGAATACATAAGTTTGAGAAATATACAGAATCAAATAATAAGCAAATAGACGGAGATTTTGCTTTCGAGTTATATGATACCTATGGATTTCCTATCGACTTAACAATACTTATGGCAAAGGAAAAGGATTTCGAGGTTGATATGCAAGGATTCCAAGCTAATTTAGAAGTTCAAAAACAAAGGTCAAGAAATGCAGCAAATATAGATACAGAGGATTGGGTTGAAATTAGAGAAAATCAAAATACAGTTTTCCTTGGATACGACTTAGACTCTTGTGAAGTCGAAATAATTCGTTACAGGAAAATTAAACAAAAGGAAAAAACATTTTATCAATTAATCTTCAATCAAACTCCTTTCTATGCAGAACTTGGAGGACAGATAGGGGATTCAGGTTATATTGAGGGTGAGAATAAAGAAAGAATTAAAATAATTAATACCAAGACAGAAAATGGCTTGGCAGTGCATTTGGTAGAGAAATTACCTGAGGATATTACTCAAAGCTTTATTGCAAATGTGGATATTCAAAGAAGAAGAGCAATAGAGGCAAACCATTCTTCAACACATTTGCTTCATTATGCATTAAAACAAGTTCTTGGGAACCATGTTGAACAAAAGGGTTCTCTTGTAGAAGCTGAAAGACTAAGGTTTGACTTTTCTCATTTCTCAAAACTTAGCGACGAAGAATTGCTTAAGGTCGAATCTTTAGTTAATTCCCTGATTAGAGAGAATTATTCAAATAATGAAATGAGGGATATGCCAATTGAAAAGGCAAAGGAAATGGGAGCAGAGGCATTGTTTGGAGAAAAGTATTCAGATAGTGTGAGAGTAATTCAGTTTGGTTCTTCGATTGAGCTTTGTGGAGGAACACATGTAAAGGCGTTAGGAAATATTGGAATGTTTAAGATAGTATCCGAAACAGCTATTGCTGCAGGGATTAGAAGAATTGAAGCAATTAGTGGAAAAGCACTTGAGGATTATCTTTACAGTCTTATTTCAACTATCGAAGAGGCTAAAACCTTATTGCAACAAAATAATCTAAAGCTTGGAATTGAAAAGATGATTTCTGAAAACAATAAATTAAAATCAGAAATCGAAGAATATAAGAATGAGAAGATAGATATATTATTCAATGAGCTTAAGACAAAGGTTGAAGTAATTGATTCAATCAATTATATTGAATTAAACACAAATATTAAGCCCGAGGTTGTAAAGGATTTGGCATTCAGGTTTAAGGATTATTTCAAAAATAATAATTTTGTTTTTATCTCAGCAACAAACTATCAAGACAAGCCTAACCTAAGTATAATGATAAGTCAGGACTTAGTAAATAAAGGCTTAAATGCTGGAGCTATTATAAGAGAAGCTTCAAAACTAATTCAAGGTAACGGTGGAGGACAAGCTTTTTTCGCAAGTGCTGGAGGAAAAGATATAAATGGAATAGAAAAAGCTATTTTCAAAGGAAAAGAATTGATATTTAATAAATAAAGAATGCAAAACAACATTAGAAACATCGCAATTATTGCACACGTTGACCACGGGAAAACGACATTAGTAGACAGGATGCTCCACCAAGCAAAACTTTTCCGTGACAACCAAGAAACAAAGGATTTAATTTTAGATAACAACGATTTAGAAAGAGAGAGGGGAATTACAATATTGTCCAAAAACGTATCAATTCGTTATAAGGACTTTAAGATTAATATTATTGACACTCCTGGTCACAGCGACTTTGGAGGAGAAGTTGAGAGAGTATTGAATATGGCTGACGGAGTTCTATTGGTAGTAGATGCCTTTGAAGGACCAATGCCTCAAACAAGATTTGTATTACAAAAGGCTATTGAGTTAAATCTTAAACCAATTGTAGTTGTAAATAAAGTTGATAAACCAAATTGTAACCCAGAAGAAACTCAGGAAAAGGTATTTGACCTTATGTTTAACCTTGGAGCTACACAAGACCAGTTAGACTTCCCAACAGTTTATGGTTCATCTAAAAACGGATGGATGAGTAATGATTGGAATAATCAAACAGAGGATATATCTTATTTATTAGACCAAATTATCGAACATATTCCAGCTGCTGAAGTTAAGGAAGGAAATACTCAACTTATGATTTCTTCTTTAGATTATTCTTCTTATGTTGGGCGTATTGCTGTGGGGAGACTTCATAGAGGAACTCTTCAAGCAGGTATGAATGTTATGCTTTGTAAGGCTAATGGACAAAATGTAAAGGCAAATATCAAAGAGCTTTATACATTTGAAGGTCTTGCTAAGGAAAAGACCAAGGAAATGGTATATCCAGGAGAAATTTGTGCTGTTTTAGGAATGGAAAATTTTGATATTGGTGATTCAATATGTGATTTCGAAAATCCAGAACCACTTGTTCCTATCAAGGTTGATGAGCCTACAATGAGTATGTTATTTACTATTAATAACTCACCATTCTTTGGTAAGGAAGGTAAATTTGTAACTTCTCGCCACTTAAGAGATCGTCTATATGGTGAGCTTGAAAAGAATCTTGCTCTAAAAATTGAAGAAACTGCTTCTCCAGATGCTTTAATAGTTTATGGTCGTGGTATCCTTCACCTTTCTATTCTTATTGAGACAATGCGTCGTGAGGGTTATGAATTACAATTGGGTCAACCTAAGGTAATCGTAAAAGAAATTGACGGAAAGAAATGTGAGCCAGTTGAACAACTTACAATCTTAGTTCCTGATCAATTTGCAGGAAAGATTATTGAGCTTGTTACTATGCGTAAGGGTGAAATTGATACAATAGAGCAAAGAGGAGATAGATCTCAGCTTGAGTTCACAATTCCTTCTCGTGGTATTATTGGTTTAAGAAATAATTTATTGACAGTATCTGAAGGAGAGGCTATTATTGCTCACCGTCTTAAGGGATTTGAACCTTGGAAGGGTGAAATCGGAGGTAGAAGAATGGGTTCATTGATTGCTAAGGAAACAGGTACTGCAATTGAATACTCAATCAATAAACTTCAAGATAGAGGTCGTTTCTTTGTTGAACCAGGTGAAGATGTTTATACAGGTATGGTTGTTGGAGAGAATATTCGTCCAGACGATATCGTTTGTAATATTACTATCACAAAAAAGCTTACTAATATGAGAGCTTCTGGTTCTGACGATAAATCTTCTATTGCTCCAGCAATAAAATTCTCTTTAGAGGAAGCTATGGAATATATTGGAGAAGATGAATACTTAGAAGTAACTCCACAAAGTCTTCGTATTAGAAAGATTTTTCTAAACGAAACAGATCGTAAACGTATGGGTAAGGCATAATCCGTTGGATTAAATCAAACTTTTAACAATAAAATTATCAATGTTTGCCTGTGTTTTTGTAGAAAAAAGATATTAATTTACAGATAGCATGTCAAGTATATCATGTCTCTAAAAATAAGGTCAAGATAAATCAAAATAGATCTAAGAGATAGAAAACTAACTCTTAGATCTATTTTCCTATCTCTTAGATCCATTTTCCTATATCTAAGAGTTAGTTCTCTTAACACAAAGATTAATTAAGAATAGGTTAAACCCTCTAAAATTCAAGCCTATATCCACCCCCAAAAAGGACTTAGTCCTTTACCCCTAAGGACTTAGTCCTCTACCCTAAAGGACTAAGTCCTCCGACCCCAAGGACTAAGTCCTTTTTTGAGGTAATTTATAATAGCCCATTTATGTTATAATTACTAACTCTTCTTTCCCATTTTCAGCTGTTATAATGAGTATTAACCCCAGTACCCAAAGGATAGCCTCGATTTTTATCAAAGAAAACACATAAAATAATCAAGCAAAAAAAGATAAATAATAATTAAAAACAAAAATTGTTTGATATTCCAATTTATTTTATTACATTTGCAGCCAGATATTATACAAAAGTAAAGTATTATGTTACTAAGACAGCAAATAA
>Ga0265293_10007089_pt1 | contig 17481 bp, 17 predicted proteins | sample Munlanlewell138R_FD_192505 | JGI IMG/M metagenome (GOLD analysis project Ga0265293, IMG submission 192505) | Leachate microbial communities from a municipal landfill in Southern Ontario, Canada - Leachate well 138R | ecosystem: Engineered > Solid waste > Landfill > Unclassified | place: Canada...
CGCTTGCCTTGGGAGCAAGAGGTCGCAGGTTCAAATCCTGTCTTCCCGACCACGCGGACGTAGTTTAACGGTAGAACCACAGCCTTCCAAGCTGTTGACGGGGGTTCGATTCCCCTCGTCCGCTCCATATTGAATATATAGGTTTGATACAATAGTATTGAGCCTATTTTTGATTTAATAAGGGCATTTTCTCGTTTCACCGAGTTATTTTTGACGAAAAAAGTTGCTTAAATTTAGGGCAAAATTCTATATGTGAATAAGTGCTTACACGATTTACTTATTTTTACACGATTTACTTATTTTTACACGATTCACTTTTTTATCATAGCATTCGTGGAGATTTCGGACTCCAATGAGCCATCAGTCGGGATTTTGACAGGCGGCTCTAATTTGTCGGTATTTGCAATTCGTGCGTTAAAAGTGCATAAGTTAAATATATTATAAAGAACTAAACATAATACTAGATTTCTTTTAGAATAGAATCTATATGATAACATTAATAAGTATTTTAGGAATAAAAATCAAATATTTATCAAAATATTAAGCTGTAGTTGATTTGAAATATATTTTATGATATATTAATAATATGAATAATAAAGTTAAACTAAAATTTAATTATATTAAAGGAGTTATTGTATGAGTATCCCTACCGAATGGACTGCGTTACTAGAAGAGGAAGATTGGAATTTTATTAAACAATTTGTTCTTTATTCTGGATCGCTAAAAGAAATGGCAAAGTACTATGATGTAACTTATCCAACTGTTCGCTTAAGACTTGATAGAATAATACAAAAAATACAATTAACAGAAAAGTCTGAAGATGATGAATTTGTAATTATGATTAAGAAATTAACTATTGACGATCAATTAGATTACAAAATTGCACGAAAAATTATTACAGAATATAGAAAGGATGGAAAATAAATGATTATTGAACAAAGTAGTTTTTTTAACCTTATGATTGATATTCTAATAATATTAGCTTTTGTGGCATATATTATAGTAACCACAATTATTCAAATGAAAATTGCTAAAAAGACACATTGGGTTACCTCATTCATAATACCTCTTATTACATCTATATTGATTTTTGTTACGATCGGAAACATTCACTTATTTTGGATATTCACTTTTTTCAGTTTCGGATATTACTTATTGGTTTATAATATAAAATATTATCAGAAACAAAGTAAAAAAAGCGAACAAAATAAAGTCAATATAAAGGATTTATGATTGGACTGTATAGGGTATTTTCAACAGTCATTTTCGACAGTTTTCTTCATTTCTAAAAAACAGCTTAGTTAAGCCATAATTCAGGGGTGCGTAAAAATAGAGGCAAGGGTGCGTAAAATCCTGTTAGGGGTGCGCAAATTCTCACTAGGGGTGCGTAATTGTATTAAAATAGGTCACTCAATTCAGACTTAATTGCATAAGTTTTCAAATCTTTGGGAGAGGTTTACAATGGTTAAATCCAATCAAGAGATTAGAAAATTTTTTTATTTTTATGGGGGTGCTATGAAATAAATACTCCAATTCCCAAAATAAAAGTTAACGTCAAATAGAGATACTAGGAAGGAAACCTGCAAAAAACACTAGATTTTTTAGTTAAAGTCTAGTGTCATTGTATGTGGGGTCCATATCCTGTTGGGTGAAGATTACCGAACTTTTAGAGTTAGATGGTGAACATGAAATATTAACACCACTAGTAAAAGTATGATATTAAATCGTGTTTTTTATTATGGGAGTGGAAATCCGACGGTGGCGGAAAATGGCGGACTTTAAGTTATACTTTTAAATGTTTGGGTAAATTTTTAAAATTTGGAACTAGTCTAACTAATGTCGATAGTGGTTTGGAGGTGTTTTTAAATGCCTTGTTTGTAAGAAATGAATGTTATTAGTTAATTGTGGTGTTTAAATGTTAATATAATTAAGGAAGAATGAAATTAATATTTAAATTAAAATAAAAATAGATGCTGAGGAATTTACCTTAGATGATTTAATAGATGGAGAATAGGAGGATAATAGGAGAAGAATATGACATTAAAAATAATTTATATGGAAGGAAGCATTGAGTATAGCTCAGTTAGATATGCTGCTATTAATGGTTCTAAAGATTATTTAAGCGTAGAGTATACTAATGGAATGAAAGAACACATTATGTTAGGGAACCAAGACCCAGCGCTTAATAAGCCAAACTCACTTATACCTAGAGAAATTTATATTGAAGGGGACTTAGTTTATAATAAGTTTGGTATTACAGAATCAAGCGTGTATAAAGCTACTCCCGGTCATGGAGACTTTAAGAAATGGAAGTAATGCTCTCTAGAAATGGTTTAGCTAAGAAATATTAAAGAATATAAAGGCTTTACAACAGTGTTGAAAAGAGAAAACTTAGTTTTAAACTATTTAAAAAATAATTTTAATTATAAAGTGAAGGTAATTTAAAAATTAGGAGCCAAGAATGCTCCTTTTTTTATGCTTTAAAGAAGGATATTTTTTTAAAATTAAGCAAAAAAGTGTTATAATGAAAATTGGTTAATAGCTAAGGAGATGAGTGGTTTGGTTCCTTTTTATGAAGAGGAAGAAAAAGAAGAATATCAACAATTAAATGACTATTTTCAAGATCTTTTTGAAGAAAAGTCTAAAAAATCATACTTTTATTTACAAATTATTAGTACGGTTTCTTTTGTTGTGGGTTTAATTTTATGGACTAAAATTACTGATAAAAGAAAAAGAAGGTATTTAGTTGATGGGATAATTATTGGTTTACTAGCAAAAATAATCATTGTAGTTTTAATTATTAATTATTTTCAGCAATGGTTTTAAATAATAAAAAAGAGAAAGAGGCAAATAAAAATGCAAAAAGAAATGTTAATTAGTAAATTAGCAAAACTAGCAGTTAAAGTGGGCGTTAATGTTCAAAAAGGGCAAACCGTAGTTGTAAGAAGTAGTTTAACTGCGAAAGAGTTAGCTAGAGAAATCGTTAAGGAAGCTTATCTTAGTGGTGCTAGAAAAGTAATTGTCGATTGGAATGATGAATATGTATCTCGTTCTTCGTTTTTATATATGGATGATGAAACCCTACAAGAAGTTCCTGATTATGTGGTAGATAGAAGTAAGTATTATGTGGATCATAATGCCAGCTTTATTTCGGTTATTTCTCCTTTAATAGGAGTTAATAAAGATTTAGATCCAAAAAAGATGCAGTTAGCAATGCGTGCTAGTCAAGAAAAATTAAAATTTATGCGTGAATATACGATGGGCAATGAAGCACCCTGGACGATTGTCGCGGCTGCTAATCCGATTTGGGCTAAAAAAGTATTTCCTAATTTAGATGAAGAAGACGCAACTAATAAATTGTGGGAAGCGATTTTTAATGCCTCCAGAGTTTATGAAAAGACCGATCCTTTAAAAGAGTGGGAAGAGCATAATGAAAACTTAAACAAATTAAGTACGAAGCTAAATAACTATCAATTTGAAAAACTTCATTTTAAAAATAGTTTAGGAACTGATCTAATTGTCGGTTTAGTTTTAGATCATATTTGGGTTGGGGGAGGAGAAACTGCTCGTAATGGTATTTATTTTAATCCTAACATCCCTACAGAAGAAGTCTTTACAATGCCTCATAAAATGATGACCGAAGGAAAAGTAGTAGCGACCAAACCACTTAGTTATAGTGGTAAAGTTATTGAGGACTTTTATTTAGAGTTTAAAGATGGAGCTGTTGTTAATTTTGATGCTAAAAAAGAAAAAGAAGCCTTACAGTCAATTTTAGAATTTGACCAAAATGCCAAATATATTGGTGAGATTGCTTTAATTGGTGAAGATTCTCCGATTGCGCAAACAAATTTACTCTTTTTTAATACTCTTTTTGATGAAAACGCTAGTTGCCATATGGCCTTAGGAAGAGCTTATCCAATGAATATAAAAGATGGAATTGGCGCTCCTATTAAATCTTTAGAAGAAAAGGGTTATAACAATTCAATGGTGCATGTTGATTTTATGTTTGGTTCCCCTTGTTTAGAAATTACTGGTATTAAAAAAGATGGTAGTAAAATAAAAATATTTGAAAAAGGAAATTTTATAATTTAAATAGCAATTATTAACGATGAAGAAATTATTAGATGTATTTTGGACATTTTTTAAAATAGGATTATTTACATTTGGCGGCGGTTACGTCATGATTGGTGTTATTCATGATGAGGTGGTTTTTAAAAAGAAATGGTTAGAAGAAGAAGAAATGTTAGAGTTGTTAGCTGTTAGTGAATCAACTCCAGGACCATTTTCAATTAACGTCGCTACTTATGTTGGTTATAAAAGGGCTCGTTTTTGGGGTTCTTTTTTCGCAACCTTAGGGGTTGTCCTCCCCTCTATTCTTGTCGTTACAATTATTAGTCTTTTTTTAGAAGCTTTTAAATCTAATCTTTATATTAATCGTTTTTTAAAAGGTATTAGTGCTGGAGTAGGAGTATTAGTCTTTTTAGCTTTTTTTAGAATTGCCAAAAAGATTAAAATTAATATCTTCAATGGTTTATTGTTTGTTTTAGGAGTGGTTGTATCTTTTTTTAATTTAATTTCTGTTATCTACGTTTTAATTGGGGTGGCCTTTATAGGTATCTTGGTAGGAATATTAAAGGAAAAGAGGAGGAAATTAGATGATAGTTAAACTAATTAAACTCTTTTTTACTTTTTTTAAAATTGGCTTATTCACCTTTGGTGGTGGTTACGCGATGATTCCGATGATTCAACAAGAACTATTAAAAGGCAGTTATTTAACACAAGCAGAAATAATTGAATTTATTGGAATTAGCGAAGCAACTCCAGGTCCTTTCGCAGTTAATATCGCTACTTTTACTGGTGTACATGTTTTTAGTGAATATCCTTTAATTGTTCAAATATTAACAGGTTTTACGATTACTTTAGGACTTATTTTACCATCGTTTATAATTATTTTACTGATTGCGATGTTTTCTAGTAAAATCTTTGAAAATAAATATGTTCATAATGCTTTAAAGACGATTCCACCACTACTAGTTGGTTTTATTTTCGCAGCATTTTTGCATATTAGTTTAACAGCTATTTTAGGCCACTATAACCAAGAAATTAATTTTGATTATAAAGCTTTAATTATTTTCGCTGTGGTTTTTTTGGTTGCTCATATTTATAAAAAAGCCTCACCGATCTTTTTAATTATTTTAAGCGGTTTATTGGGGTTATTTATTTATGGTGTTTTTTAAATAATGTTACTTAAAAAAGAAGTGCCTAACTTTTTATCAGTTAAGCACTTTTTTTATACTAAGATGAAATTATTATCATATGTAATTTGGTAATCTTTATGAGGGTGAAGGCGGTTTTTTATAATGTTTTCAGCGATAAATGTTTCTAAATGTCGCTGGATGTATCTTTTAATGGGGCGCGCTCCGTATTCATCTGAATAAGCCTCTTTTAAAATTTGCTTGTTAACACTCTCTTCAAATGATATTTTGATATCTTTTGCTTGAAGTCTTGTTTGTAAGTCAACTAACATTTTAGTAACGATTTCTTTTTGAACATTAAAGCTCAAAGGATTAAAGTAGACAATTTCATCGATTCTATTTATAAACTCTGGTTTAAAAGTTTCTTTAACGAGTGCTGCGACTTTTTCTTTTTCATTATTAAGTAAATAATTGCTTCCTAAATTAGATGTCATAATAATAATAGTATTTTTAAAGTCGACAACTCGGCCTTGATTATCGGTTAGTCTGCCATCATCAAGAATTTGTAAAAGGATGTTAAACACATCACTATGCGCTTTTTCAATTTCATCTAATAAAATGATTGAATAAGGCTTTCTTCTTACTTTTTCAGTTAATTGACCGCCTTCATCATAACCGATATATCCGGGTGGGGCGCCGATTAATCTACTAACGGAGTGGCGTTCCATATATTCACTCATATCAAGTCTAACAATATGCTTTTCATCATCAAATAAATTTTCTGCTAACGCCCTCGCTACTTCAGTTTTACCAACGCCAGTGGGCCCTAAAAAAATAAAGGAACCAATCGGCCTGTTTTCGTCTTTTATTCCTGCTCTTTGTCTAATAATAGCGTCACTTACTAACTTTAAAGCATGATCCTGTCCGATTACTCTTTTCTTTAGTTCTTTTTGTAAGTTAAGCAATTTTTCTCGGTCTTCTTGCATTAATTTAGTAATAGGAATATGAGTCCATTTAGAAACGATGTTTGCGATTTGGTCACTATTGACGTTTTCGCTAATTAAATTAAATTGATTTTCATTTAAAAGGTTTTTTATTTTTGATTCTAGTTCCGGTATTTTACCATATTGTAGTTTAGCAGCTTTTTCGTAATCGATTTCATTTAAGGCATTTGTTAGTTGTAGTTTTGCCTCTTCTAAGTCGTTTTTTAATATTTTAACTTTGTTTAAATTAGTTTTTTCTTTTTCCCAAGCTGTTTTTAAAGATTCTTGTTGGGATTTTAAAGTTGTTAATTCTTTTTCTAACTTTTTTAATCTATTTAAAGATATTTCATCGCTTTCCTTTTTTAAAGCGCTTTTTTCAATCTCTAGTTGTAAGACTTTTCTATTTAAAAGATCGAGTTCGGTGGGAAGAGTATCCATTTCCATTCGAATACTCGCACAAGCTTCATCGACTAAATCAATCGCTTTATCGGGAAGGAATCTATCGGTAATATACCTGTTTGATAAAACTGCTGCACTAACTAAAGCGTTATCGCTAATATTAACGCCATGGTGAGCTTCAAAGCGTTCTTTTAAGCCTCTTAAAATTGAAATTGTATCAGCGACGCTTGGTTCGGTTATTATTATTTTTTGAAATCTTCTTTCTAAAGCTTGGTCTTTTTCGATATACTTGCGGTATTCATTTAAAGTAGTAGCGCCAATAGTTTGAATTTCTCCTCGTGCTAACATCGGTTTTAACATATTAGAAGCGTCAACCCCACCTTCGCTAGCTCCCGCTCCCACAATAGTGTGAAGCTCATCGATAAAAAGGATGATATCATCCCGCTCTTTAATTTTATTTAAAACAGCTTTTAATCTTTCTTCAAATTCGCCACGAAACTTCGCTCCGGCAATTAAACTAGCGATATCTAGTTCATAAAGCGATTTATTTTGAAGACCTAAAGGGACATCTTTATTGACAATCCTTTGGGCGAGACCTTCAGCAATCGCAGTTTTACCAACACCAGGATCGCCAATTAAAACAGGATTGTTTTTGCTTTTCCTTAGTAAAATCTTAATCATTCGTCTAATTTCATCATCCCTACCAATAACAGGATCAAGCTTACCTAATTTAACATCATCGGTAATCATTCTTCCAAATTTTTCTAAAATATTTTCATCTTTTTGATAATTTTCCATTTGCATTATATCACCTCTTTGGCACTCTTTGTATTCAAGTGCTAACTTAATTATAAACAAGTTTTATTTGCTAGTCAACTATTTTAATAAAATAATAATACAAACAAAAGTATTCGATTTTACTGGTTGGAAAACTCCCACAATAAGATTTGACAAAAATAGTCTTCAAGGCTATAATTGAATAGCGTCTTAAGGCCCCGTAGCCAAGTGGTAAGGCAAGGCTCTGCAAAAGCTTGATCATCGGTTCAAATCCGTTCGGGGCCTCCAAATAAATCTTACTTTAGTAATGGCTTTATTAAGCCAAAAAGAAAAATAGAAATAGAAACTGCTTTAGATGATATTCAAAATCTGAAGCAGTTTTTTTATGTATTTTTACCCTTACGTGGTAGGAAGTCGAACTCTATAAAATTTTCTTATGTGGTAGGGAGTCGAACTCTCTATTCATTTTAGAATCATCATTTTTAGAAACATATTAGTTAAATATTTTTTATCAAAATATATTAACTTTTATGTTTAATTGTATGATTTTAGAAAAATTTGATAAAAATTATGATAAAATTGACATATAAAGTTAAAGCAATAAACAAACAATTAAAATTTTATTTTTAGAAAGAGAGTGTGAAAATTATGTATAAACATAAAATAATTGACTTTTTTTATAAAAACATAAAAGGAAAAAAACCAGACGTTTCTGAACAAAACCAAAGACATGATGGCAAATTTGGTCATTGGCTTGAAAAACAATTCAATATCGCAGCTAACGCTGACAATCAAGCTGATTTATATGGTTATGAGTTAAAAAACCAAACCTCAAGTAAGACGAGTTTTGGTGATTGGTCTGCAAATTATTATATTTTTAATTCTGGAAATTATAGAAATATATTTAATAAAGATTTAAAAGTCGATAACAGAAATATATTTTTAACTATATTTGGTAAGAAAAATTTAGAAATTGAGGGTAGGTATTCTTGGTCTGGAGAACCATGTCCTAATATTTATGGATTCAATAAATTTGGACAAAAATTAGTAGTAGAATCAGGAAATAATGATATTTTAGCTATATATAGTTTTGATTGTGATCAAAGACCTGATAAACATGAAGTAGTGCCTCAAGAACTACAGCAAAATAATTTGATTTTAGCTAGGTGGTATGGAAACTCAATTCCTAAAGATAAGCCATTTGGTGTAAGTGGGAAGTGTTTAAAATCTAAAATGGAAGATAAGTTTAATCAAAATGGATGGTTTACATGTAAGGTGAACAACGAGGGTGTTTACGATAAAATTTGCTTTGGAGATCCTTTAACATATGATAATTGGATAGAGATGGTCAAAAAAGGAATTGTTTTTTTTGACAGTGGGATGTATAACCAAAACGAAAGGCCATACTCACAATGGAGAGCAAACAATACTCTTTGGGATAGTTTAATTACGGAATGTTATTAAAATTAATACTATTTAATGTAATCAATAAATAACTTTTTAAATATTGCTTCTAATACATTAACAACAATAGAGTTTCCTGATTGTCTATATAAGTTGGTATTGCTATTATATTTTGCGACTTTATTAAAGTCATCATCTGTCATACCCATAAATCTCCATGTTTCTAGTGGAGTCAAACGGCGTGCATAATATATGTTTTTGTTTTTATCTTTAACAGAAACTAGTTGCCGCCTTTTTTTCTCTATAAAACCCTGTAAACTCGACCCTTTCCAGTAGTTTGAATCTAAGCAATAAATCCAATCTTGTTGAATAGGTTCATTAGTGAAATTACATTTATTTAGTAAAAATTTATCATCTACGTTTTTTTCAAGTAAGTCCTCCATTTTAATCTCTAAAGGAGTTCCGTTTGGAAATTCAAATTTATTTCCTCTATAAATACTTATACAAAAAACTCTTTCTCTATTTTGAGGTATTCCAAAATCTCTAGCATTTAAAACCTTCCAAGAGTTTGTGTATCCTAAATCCTCAAGACACTTTAGAAAAAGATTGAAGTTTTCTATATGATTTTTGCCAACAAGATTTTTAACATTTTCCATAAGTAGATATTTTGGTCTTTTGTGTTTTATTATTTTATAACATTCCCAAAGTAAAGAAGAACGAGTTCCAGAGTTTTCATCAAGACCTTTCTGATATCCAGCAACAGAAATATCTTGACAAGGGAAAGAATATGTTAAAAAATCAAAATCAGGTAAGGATGTTGGATCTATAACGTTAATGTCTCCATAGTTTTTAGATAAAATATTAGCATTGTATAAATCTTTCAATTTATTACCCTTAAGAGTTCGTGCTTTATTCTTAAATGTTTTATAGTGTAAAGGGACGTTAATGCTTTCTAGATATGAATACATATCTTCATCTGAAATAATTGGATATGGTGTATTTTCGAGATTATTATGAATTGCGGCATATGAAAGGATAACATCTCCATCTATTTCAGAAATGCCAACACTTTCGTAATTTATATTTAAATTTTCTAAAGCTTTTCTTTGGCTGCCATAACCAGCAAAAGCTTCAAAAACTCTTAATTTTGAATTATTTTTTTCCATTGTTTTCCAAAAACTTTATTAATTGCAATGCTATTTTTTCAACTACTGGTACAGCTACAGAATTGCCAAATTGTTTATAAGCTTGAGTATCACTAACTGGTATAATAAAGTTTTCGGGAAAACCTTGTAATCTAGCAGCTTCACGAGGAGTTAATTTTCTCGGGTTTTTTCCTTTTTGTTCTATAAGTATTTCACTACCATCTTTATAGTATCTAGCAGAAATTGTGTTAGTATATTCACTATCAGCATTAAAAAGGGTATAACCAAATCCGTTTCCTTTGTTTTGATGTTCGGCTTTTCTTCTTTGATGACCTTCCCATAATTTGTCTGAAATAGTATATTTTTCATTAGCATCATTTTCCAAAATATTACCTAATTTGGTTGGTTCATATGTCGGTTTTGGAAACTTGAAACTATCATAATTAGATATTTGATTTTTGTCAAAACCTACTATATATATTCTTTCTCGATTTTGTGGTACCCCAAAATCTCTAGCTCTTAAAACTTTATGATGGACAGAATATCCAAGTTCTAACAGAGTATTTTTGATTACTTTAAAAGTTTTCCCTTTATCATGTCTAACGAGATTTTTAACATTTTCAAGAAGAAATGATTTAGGCCTTTTTTCTTTTAAAATTCTGGCAATATCAAAAAAGAGGGTACCTCGTGTATCTTCAAATCCAAGTTGTTTGCCGGCTTGACTAAAAGCTTGGCAAGGAAAACCGGCGATTAAAATATCATGATCTGGAATCTCGGAAGATGAAATTTGAGTAATATCACCACTTGGCATTTCACCAAAGTTTGCTTTATAAGTCTTTTGTGCAAAACTGTCAAATTCACTACTAAAAACAAAATTAACTTTATTAGTATTATGAAAAGCTATACGTGTCCCACCTATCCCTGCAAATAAATCAATAGCTTTATATTTCCCTTTATCATTATTAATGAAAGGAATTTCTTCTGGAAAGTTTAAAATTGCATTTAGTTCCAAATTAGAAGGAGAAGTTTCATTATTTTCCCAACGTCTAATTGTACGGTCTCCATATTTTGATAAAGAAATAGCATTCGCTAATTCTTTCTGTGTCATATTTAATCTTATTCTTTTTTCTTTAATTAATTGCCCAATATTCATAGCGCTCTCCTTTGTGTTGATTTAAGGACTTTTTGTCCTTTGTTTGTTCCAATTATAACATAATAAGTATGATGAAATCAATCATTTAATATAATAAATTAACGAATAATTAATTATTCGTTTGAAGTCTTTTAATCAATAGAATTAAACGATATAATTAAGATATAAAACAATATAGAATTTTTAGTTTAATTTTATAATATTTGAAAGGAGTGATTAAATGAAATTTCTTTTTAATTTATTAGTCTCAATGTGGGGTGTTACAGAATTTGCAGTAGCCAATTGGATTATTTTAGGTTTAATGGCTCCTGTTGTATTCGTTTTTGCATTTCGTATTACCGGCGAAGCGGCTTTCTTTTTAGGCTATAACTCAAAAATTATGAGTTTTTTTCATTGGGTTATAAGGTTAATAATATATATCGTTGCTGTATATTTATTAAAAGGGGTAATCTGGATTTTTGCTCAACCTTTAGTGATATTTAAAGTAGATAATCCTAGATTTATATCCTCGATTATTGTAGCTTTATTTATGCTTGGGTTTGCTATATTTATAAAAATCAAATCTAATATGAATTATAGAGTCTTTTGGCCATAATATGGTGCTAAAAGAAAGAAATGAGGTTCTTTTATGATTAAACTATTAAAATTTGAAAATATATATGGAATAAAAAAACTTAATAATATAAGTCTTATAAATGAAGAAACAATTATTTATTCTCCAAACGGTGTTATGAAATCATCTTTTGCTGATGGGCTGGAAACTATTTCTGACAATGAAAATCCAAAAGATATATTTAATGATATTGATGGGATATATGAAATAGAATATAATGATGGAGTTGTTAATAAGGTTATTACAGATACATCATCAGATAAAAAAATGAATCTTTTCGTATTTAGGGGCGAAGATATATCCAAAGAAATTTTTTTAAATCCAAAATTAGCAAATATAGTTATTTCTAGTGAGTTAAAAGAACAATATGAAAACAAATTGTTATTAATAAATGATAAAATGGATCGTATCAAAGAAATAGTTATCTTGAATTTATTAGAGGGTAAATTAGGAACTAAACCATCAGAAACAAAATATCATAATTTTATGTTACAGTTTGGCGGTAATAGTCTACTGGAAAGAATAAATAATTTTTTATCGAAAAGCCATAAAATAATTAAAGAAGACATTAGCGAAATTAAATATGAAAATATATTTAACAGTAAAACTGAACAAATTTTTACTGAATCAGACTTTGCTGAGCAAGCAAAAAAGTACAATGAGTTAAAAGATAAAAAATTAGATGAAATTATATTCAATAATGAGTTTGGAATTTCTCAATTACAGGATTCACATACAAATTTAATTAAAAACAACTATTATAAAGCTGGCCACAAACTATTAATAAACGATGTTCAATTAGATGAACAAGGTGTTGACACTTTAATTAAAAATACAATTGAATCTGTATATGAATCAGAAGAAATGTTAACTATTTTTAATAAAGTTAAATCTACGTTAGACAAGAACGCGGATACACGCAAACTACGTGAAGAATTTTCAAAAAACTCTTGGTTATTTGAAAAACTTTCAAATTCGCAACAATTTAAAATCGATTTCATTTTTACTAAACTAGATATTTTTTTAGGGGAAATGCTATCAATAAAGGATGAGATGGAAATTATAATGAAAGACATTAGTGCAATTTTCGAAGATGCGAAAAAATATGTTTCAATATGGGATGAAGTAATAAAAAAATATAATCAGAGATTTGTAAATAAGTATTATGAAATTAAGATTAAAGACAAACCAAATGCAGTCATTGGATTAGAACAGCCTCAATTCATCAATGTATTTAAGGGAACGAACGACGAAATTAGCGAAGAAGAGTTTAATAGATTTAGTTCTGGAGAAAAAAGAGCAATTTACATATTATATTTTTTATTTGAGGTTAAAAGAAGAGAACAATTAGGAGAAAAATTTATAATAGTTGCCGATGACATTGTTGATTCATTTGACTATAAGAATAAATATTCTATGATTGAATATTTAGGTGAATTATCTTCTGATAGTCAAATACAGATTATTATTTTAACACATAATTTTGACTTTTATCGCTCTTGTAGACATTCGTTTGGTAATAAATTAAAATCGCAATTATTTGCTTTTCTCAATCAAAATGGTGAAGTTGATTTATTTGATATTTCATCAACTGATTATGAATCGTTCAATCTAATAGAAAAATGGAAAGATGAAGATGATCCACTATCATTGATTGCGTTAATTCCATTCTTAAGAAATATAATTGAATTGAAGGACGGAAAAAATGATCTGGATTATCTAAAATTGACTGATTATTTGCAATTACAACTTAACGACAGGAACAATTGATTTAACCGATTTAAGTGCTATTTATGGAGAATTTTCAATAAACTGCACATCTGCTAATAATACTAAATATTTTGATGTATTGTTAGATGAAGTCAAAAAAATGAACTCATCTATTAGTGAAATAGATCTAAAATCAAAAACGGTATTGGGTATTTTTATTCGTGTAGCTTCTGATTATTATCTTTTAAATGAATATAGAAGATTAAATAACGGATCAAATCCTGTTATTCCGCCTAATTCAAAATGGTCAAAGAAATTAAGAAATTTGGTTTTTCATGAATTAAGTGAACAGGGAAAAGAAATTATTAACAAAAGTAATGTTATTGCGCCACCTTTTGCTCATGTAAATAGTTTTATGTATGAGCCATTAATTGATGTAGGCACAGAAACTTTATTTGATGTTGCTAACGAATTAATTTTAATAAATAACTTATAAAAATTTACTACAATATATCTTTATGAGCAATCATAATTTACGAAAAAAGTTTAATGATGGTGTTCATTATTTCCCTAAATTCCCTTATTATTCCCTTGAAGGTAAAAATTAACCAGTTAAGCACCTTTACCAACTTTCTGTAGAGTTTCCTTAAAAGTATATAAGAATAACCAAAACGGAACAAGAGGGTAAAAATTAACCAGTTAGGCTTTTTTTCATTTTTTGAGCCTGCCCCATTAAGGTCAATAATGACTCCAAAAAATCTTTGATTAGTACGAAAAATTACTCAAATAAGCTTTTTTTATGACTTTATTATTTATTAACTTAAAACCTAAAAAAATTATTGACATTGGTACGAACTAAATTGTTATCATATAATATACGTCTTGCTCTTTGTATTTCATTTTTAGATTTAACTGATCATATAAGATATCTAAACTTGAATTGTCGTTAATTACATTTAACTTTATTTCATATTTATCAATGGTATTAATGGTTACTAACGATACTAACTTTTTAAAATCAACTATATCATCTAAAGGTTTAAAGTTCATAATTCTTTTTATAAATGTTGGAACTTTCTTTTTAGCATTGATTAACTTAGTTTTTTCTGATAATAAATCAACTTTATTAGAGTCTGCAAACATCAATTCATTTTCGATATTTTCTAATTTCATGTTTATTGTATCAGTAATAATTCCAGGAAGTTTACTAACTATTTGCTTAACCTTGGTTAATGCATCATTTAAGATAAGAAAGAGATTTGAAACTGTGATCATAACTCTATTTAATCGCTCGTCATTATAACAAAACAAGATAGGTATTTCATATTTACCATTAGGCTTGTCTAAAGTATATTTTAAAGTATCAAGACTTATCAAAAGAAGAATAAACAAAATTATAATAAGGAGTCATCCTTTTATTAAAGGAAATAAATTCACCGAGTTTTTAACTTAAACCCTCCGCTCCATGGTCTGTTTTTGTTCTTTTTATCTTTCATCTGATACCTCCGCACATATTTATATTATAATAAAATACAATTTTCTGGTATCGTTCAAAACACAATAAACGTGACATAACCATTAATAAAAATTCAATAAACGTGATAATGTCATTGATATAAATCCTCTTGTTTGACAGTTAAATAAAATAAAAACTCTACCAACGGCCTTAGTGTGCTGTTTTGTTAGAGTTTTTTTAGTTTTAAAATGTAGCCAATTATTTAATGAGAGAATTTCTTTTATTTTTATTTAATTGAATGTTAGTGTATTTGTCCATCCTTAAGTTTTTGTTAAATATTTCATCTAACTTATCTAAAAGATTACTTCCAGTATAAGTTGCTTCATATATTGAAAGGTTGGTAGGATTTACTTGCATAGTTTTTAATTGATTTAATATTTGGGTTGTTGTAAATGTGGGGTCATCTATAAGGTTTTCTAATAATCTAATCACTAATAGTGCTGTGAAGCAGATTGTTAAGTGTGCTATTATCCTTTCATCCATTCTATGAAATACCGGCCTTGTTTTTAAATGAAATTTAAATACTTTTATATTATCTTCTATTTTCCACTTAAAACTATTAACTTTTAAAATATCTTCAACACTATCTTCAAATAAAGAAGTAACTAATCCATAATAACCATCAAATTTAATATCCTTTTCTAAAGTTTTTAAATCAATATCTACATTTTCATGGTTTATTCCTAAATCAATGTATCTATTGGGGTTGTTTGCTTTTTTATTATTATAAGTTTTATTGTTGATTATTTTATACGCCCTTTCTATTTGCCCTAATCTGAGAGCTTCTTTATAAAGTTTGTATTTCGGTTTATATGTTACTATCAATCTTTGTTTAAAAGCTGTTTTATTAGTTATTCTATTGTTTTCAGTTTTTTCTTTTAAGCCAATATCTATAGGTTTATTTAAGATAAAATCTTTATAAAAGACGCGATTAATTGCTTCATTAGGTTTTTCTTTTTCAAATTTAAGAATATCTTCCATTAAGTAACGCTTATTTCTTTTATCCCCTAATTCATACCAGTTATCATTACTAAAAACAATTTCTAAATCTTCCTTACTTAATTTTTTAAGCGTTTCAGATAAAATAAAATCACGATTGTTTAAAGTATTAAAAAAACGAATTTCATTAGAATTTATTCCTCCATCTGAAATATATATAAAATCGCTTAATCCAAAATCTTTAACTATTTTTCTTTCTAGTGGTAAGACTGTTGTTTGTTCGTTAGTGTTTCCGCTATGAACATCAAATGCCAGTGGTATGCCATCACCATCCATAAATAAACCAAGGCCTACAAGGGGCTTGCCGTTTTTATCTTTACCAAAAACATGTTGAATTAAACCTCCTGTTTTATTTGTCTCAAAATAAAAATTTGTACAGTCATAATATAAAACTTTTGTATTTCTTTTAACTATTTTCCTACTGTTTTTATAAAGATGTTCTTGATAAGTAAGAAGATTGTTTGATATTAAATCAAGAGTTTTAAAGATGTCTTGATTCTTTATTTGGGGAGCACTATAGTATTGGTGCAGATGCTTGTACGTGCCAAATTTACTTCTAGGATAGATAACACGGTCAATTATAAGGTGTTTTGTTATTTGGTAGGGATCATATTTTATTTTTAAGTTTTCTTTGATATCTTTAAAGAGGCCCTTTAAGTCAAGGCCATCAATTATATCGCTTAAATAAAAATGACCAATATTTTTTAACTTTGTGTTACTAATTGCTTCATTACTATTTAAAGGGCGCTGAATTAACTGGTAATTTAGATCGCCTTGCTCAATCCTTTCTTCTAAAGTTTTTTCTTTAGCATATTTCTTTAGTTCTAAAAAAGGATCATCATATATTTTTAATAATTCGCTATGTTTCCCTAAAGGTTTTAAATTGACAGTAGACACTTTATTGTTTTTTCTTACTGATTTAGCTAAGTAGTAATTATAATCACCATTAGCAGTTTTTACTCTATTTATTTTCAAAATAATCATGCAAAAATTAAAAACATTTGACAAAATAAAAAAGACTTACCCCACTAGTAAGCCGTTTTGTTTTTTTCTATTGGTTAGCAACTATCAAAGAACCGCTCAGAAGCGGTTAATGAAATTATTAAAAAATATTTAGAAACATAAAATCAACTTTCAAAACCCTTTTTAAAGCCCATTATCAACAAAAAATAACTTATTCCTTAAATTGCATATAGTTATGTTTTATGATATTTTAAGTATGATGTTTTTTTAGATATAAAAATAATAGGGAAGAAAGGAAAATGTGGGGTTATAAAGTTAATAAACCTAGCATTAAAGAGAATAATGAAAAAAATAATGATGTTTTTTTTAATGATTACTGCTTTTGTAAGTCTATTGGGATGTAATAATTATCAAAAAGGGAGTATTGAACTCTTGACCAACCTCTACGAAGAGGAGTTAATAGCGTTAACCGAAGATGATTGGATTGAGATTACATATTTTAGATATGGAAGAGTAATTAGAATTGACGATGATTCAAGCGATGATTGGCAAAGTGAAATTTTTGTGGAAGAAGAAAACTGGACGGTTTTAAGTTTAGTTGATTTTACGCCTTCAACTTCAAGA
>Ga0265293_10007090_pt1 | contig 17481 bp, 30 predicted proteins | sample Munlanlewell138R_FD_192505 | JGI IMG/M metagenome (GOLD analysis project Ga0265293, IMG submission 192505) | Leachate microbial communities from a municipal landfill in Southern Ontario, Canada - Leachate well 138R | ecosystem: Engineered > Solid waste > Landfill > Unclassified | place: Canada...
TTGGTGTATCGACACAAGCAGTTGCCGGGGTCAAGCCGTCTTTACCAACACTGGGAGGCTGTAGAGGTAGACCTGGATGATGAAGACGGTGGTGTGTATGTCGAAATGAAGAACAACAAGGTAGTCAATGCGTTTGGTCAACGTATCGACCCGCAAGTCGTGACTGAAATCACCAGATTGATTAAAGAGACTACTGGTGAGAGCATCGAGGTTATCGGTGTTCGACCCCAAATCACCAAGAAGTTTCAGAAGTCTGATGACTGGGTTGACCTGTGGACCTACGTGAAGAACTTGGTAAAGATTCATGTTACCAAGCATAATTTGGCACAGAATGTCGTTAATGCAGAGGCGCTTCATACACTGTATAATCATACGTTGTGGACTTCCATGATGAAAGTCGGTGATGTCCCAAAGACCAGTGCTATGTATGCGTTGTTTCAAGCTATGACAACGATGCAAGCTTCGCATAAACAGTGCCGGAGATATAATGAGTGGCGTACACTATGCAAGCATGTTTTGGTTGACCTGAACGCGACTCCAACATACGAACTACAACCGTTGGTTGATGCCGTCCGCAAAGAATTGCCAATGCTGTCTGTGTTGTTAGATGTTAAGGTTAGACATTGGCAAACCGACACGCTAAACCCAGACGAACTTCAAGCCTTGCGACATTATCTGGACTTGACTTTCGCAAAACCCGTGCTATAATACAAAGAACTTCCACTTTCGTCCCATTTTTAGGAGAACAAGTTATGTCGAGTACAACCATTCACAGTCTGATTTCTGGTGACGGCACTATCTGTCTCGTCGTAGATGGTCGCCACCACACAATTGCAGCAACCAATCCGTCTTATCGTGAGATTCGACGCTTGGTTACAACCCGCCCGCTCGATGAAGCTAAGCTATTGAGCCTCATCGACATCCCACAGGCAATCAGCCATGTTATGCAGGGAAAGGTGCGCGTCGATTTGGACGCCGGTAAGGTGTGGTATAACGACACCGAATTCCATGACGAGGCATTTGTCGCACGTATCCTGCGTCTCATGTCGGAAGGCCAAGACGTTCAATACCTCTTGAACTTTTTGAACAACTTGGGACAGAACCCTGAGTTTCGTGCAATTATGGAAACCTTCAAGTTCATCTGCAATGAAGGTATGCCGATTACACCCGATGGTTGTTTCCTTGGGTATAAGGGCGTGCGAGAAGACTACTACGATGAGTGGTCGGGCACGATTGAGAACAGGCCCGATGGTCGTCGTGTGAATGAACCGCGAGAAAAGGTGTGTAATGACCCGAGCCAAGGGTGCGCGTCTGGGCTGCACGTAGGCTCATACAACTACGCACGCAATTGGGGTCATACCGTGGTACTGGTCAAGGTGAATCCCAAAGACGTTGTGAGCGTACCGAATCACGAGTGTGAGAAGATGCGCGTATGTGGGTACTGGGTCATTAAGGAGTTTGGACCTGGCACGAAGAACGGTTGCGTAGACGCGCAGCCTGTGTTGCAGGGCGAAGTCTACGACTCGACCGGCCAGCGTGTCCCCGGAAGCATCTTCACTGAACTAGGTCAGTTCGACAATGATGTCAACTCACACTGGGATGAAGAAGAAGGTCGTACCTACAGTGAGTCGTTGATTGATGACGATGATGACTACTATGACGACGAATATGGCGACGACGACGACGAATACGACGACGACGACTGGGATGACGACTGAGAGTGGTTGGTTCTGATGCCTCGGCCATACCAATCGGTGTGGTCGGGGCCGTCTTTCATAGAACAACTCATTAGGTGTTATCATGCCCCGTGGCTCCAAGTTGTGCCAGTATTGTAATTTTGCTAATGGACCCAGAAGTTGGGCGTGTGCCAATTGTGGCAAAGGGTTTGTCATTAAGGGTGAGCGCAAGCCCGACGTACCTGTCCAACCATCGAAGTCGCCCATTTCTACAGACCAGACTAAGCAACGTCTATGGAGCTTGGTAGAGCGATACAATGGGGTGGACGACCGCCAATTGCGGGCTAAGTACGACATCGCAGGCCGCACATGGCAATCGCTGTGTGGGCGCTATCGCATTCGTGAACACAAGACATTCATGGGCGTGGATATGGCTAAGCACTACTCTAGGTGTGTGTATTTGATGAAGCGTTCGGCAGACGGCTGGGATGTGGTGAGGCCGAAAGGACGATTCAGGACTGTGTCTGCGGCTATTCGACGAATGATAATAGACCAAGAAGGCGGTAAGCCGAAGGCAACTACTCAAAAAGAAAAGACGGAAGTACAGATAGCAAAAAGACTCAATAGAAAAACCAACTACTCGTAATATGAAGATAAAACCCCAGCGTATAGAGGTGGATTGTGTGTATGTATGTCCTGTGTGTGATTGTGAGACATGGTACACGGTCCACGAACTAAAACACCGCAAGGTCTTGGAATGCATATGTGGCGTTAACACACCATTAGTGCCTGTACGTAACGTACACGTGCGATATATCGGAGACGCTGACGAACAACTGAGCAAGTCTGGCGAACGTGAAGGGCCAGCAATTCCAGTGAACGACTTTGTGTCGGCGCTAGCCAATTTAGGATGCCCGAAGGTAGACGCCAAGAAACTCGTCACACAACTACGTCCACAATATACCGGCGACGATGGCGCGTTTATGAAGATTTTGCTTCAACAGAGGTTGACGGGGGCGATACCTAGTGTATGATGTAGGTAGGGTGCTGCCCCACAACAAATTTGTGAGTGAGAGTTTTAGCAAGGAATATAAAGCATGACAGACCTAGACTATTTGCGACGTAGGGTTGAGAGACTAGAACAAATCATCGACGATAGGACAAAGGTCGTCAATCTAGACTTTAAGCGTCTCCACCCCAACGCACACCTTCCTGCTAAGGCTGGCCCCGACGAAGCGTGTTACGACATCTGTTGTATAGAAGACGAATCGTTTTTGGACCCGCACAGCGTGGTGGGTATTGATGCACAAATCAGCCGCCCATTCAAGTGTTTATATTCCGGCGACAGCCATGTGTTTCATACTGGGTTGTCGGCACATATTCCGCGTGGATATGCTGTGTTTTTGTGGGATAGGAGTGGGATGGGGGCGAAGCGCAACATTCATAGGCTGGCGGGGATGGTAGACGCATCCTACAGAGGAGAAATCCTTGTGTCGTTGATAAATCTCGGAAAAACAAAGCAATACATAGAAGCCGGCGACAGAATCATCCAGGCATACATCGCTGTGGTGCTGCCAAGCACAGTGCATTGGGTCGATGACTTACCAGGGTCGTATCGTGGTGATAAGGGATTTGGGTCTACGGGAGCTTGAAATGTTCATTTTCAAATCACAAACACAATACAACAAGTATGGAACCAGCAATGGATTTTGGTACGATATCACTAATGGTTATATCAAGCCAGAAGACTTGTTGGTTACACCAGAGCAAATAGAAGAGGTTAAAGACGCGGTGGCGTTACTGGAAGAGCTTGAGCAAGCGTTAGAGGATAAGGATTTACTAAATGAATTTTGATGTAGATGAAGCGCGGCAAATATCGAGCGACAGCTTTTGGTATATCGCCACACCATACGCCAAATACCCAGACGGCATAGACGCCGCCTTTCAAGACGCCTGCAAAGCATCGGCATGGCTCATAAAGCAAGGCGTGCGAATCTACTGTCCCATTGCGCATACGCACCCCATAGCGTTGTACGGTAATATTGACCCGTACTCGCACGACATTTGGCTGCCGGTAGACCGTCCGTTTATGCAGGCCGCGTGTGGTGTTATTGTAGTGCGGTTACCGACGTGGGAAATTAGCTATGGCATCCAGTGTGAGATAGAAGAGATGAACAAGCAGAACAAGCCGGTGCGATATCTGTGGGTAGAGGACATGCGCGAATGACCAACATCAATAGATTGTGCGGAATGCGCTGCTACCTCATTGGGGCTATGGACCGCGCCAAGGATGGCGGATTAGGGTGGCGTCAAACCATCAAAGAGTTTCTACGCACCAAAGGCGTGGTTGTTCTTGACCCGTGCGACAAGCCTATAGATATTGGCCAAGAATGTATTGAAGACAGACGTGTGCGTGATGCAATGAAGCAGTCTGGACAATACGAAGAGTTAGCACAAATGGTGAAGCTTCTTCGTGTGGTGGACCTACGCATGACAGACATGGCAGACTTTGTGATAGTTCACCTAGATACTGATATACATGCTTGTGGGACATACGAGGAGTTGTTTTGGGCAAATCGACTCAAAAACCCAGTGCTTATCGTGTGTAAGCAGGGGAAGGTGGGGTGTCCCGACTGGCTGTTTGGTGTCGTGCCACACCAGCACATCTTTGACGACTTCGAGCAATTGTGCGAGTATTTGGAGCACGTCGCCCATGCCAGTGAGGTAAACCACATGCACAGATGGACGTTCTTTAACTACGAGGAGCTAAAATGCCCTACATAAAACAGGAACTAAAAGATGAGGTAGAAGACTCACTTCGGGAGTTAATAGACGACATTGTGTCGTGTGCTGACATAGATGACCGAGACACCCTAAAAGGTGTACTTAATTATGTCATTACATCTCTTTTAATCAACGTTTTGACCGAACATGGCCTAAGCTATTCCAGATTTTCCGATATCGTAGGCACGTTAGAGTGCGCAAAAAGGGAAATCTATAGACGCGCCATAGCGTCTTACGAGGATTACTGTGTACAAAAAAATGGAGACGTAGACGAATTTCTCCGTATGGGCCTGTAAGGTTTCGACAGGTTATGAAAGTTTGTGACGGCATTCCGTGGTTGGTCGCTGGCCACGTAAAAAGCGACTAAAAACCCTAAATGGCAACTGCCATAGCATGGCTCTGTGCGCCTGAGCACAGGTTTCTACTTGTAGAAGCAGCTTAATCTTGTGCTACAACAAGAGCGTATAGGCATTCGAGACAGTTTTGTTTGTTGTACAGCTTAACAACATACTATGAATGTAGATGTCGCTTACGGCAGTAACGCTGGACGGCGGTTCAATTCCGCCCAGGTCCACTGAATGGTGTATAGTATATTTGAGAAGAGTGAGAACCATGCCGCCAATGACGACTTAATTGTCAACCACCCTTCTTTTGAACTCACTTTTCTCTATTTTTCACAAACTTCACCGAGGAACAAAAATGAACACAAAGTTAGCTCGCGCCCTTGCCGCTGCCGAAATAGCGCAAGAAAAAGGTGAACTGACATTCAAGCTTGCGGCTTGGGTAGGCGCTGCGTGGGTGTCGTTCGCCGCAGAAGCCGTCGTACAGTTAGCAGACCCCCACGAGGCTGTAGATAAAGGCGCGCTCTCTGCGATGTTAGAGACAAGCTGGGAAAGGGTTCGCGCCGTCATCGACGATGTACCGATGGGGTGGTTTGCAAAATTTATGTGGACCGCCGCCCGTTCAACCGTTCCATCCGTTCTACCATCGGTCGTGGCTTATTTGGCCGAAGAACTCGACAAAGGAGAAAATCACTAATGAATTTAATTCAACTTGGTATTATAGTATTGGCAGCAATGGGTGTTGTGATGATGTTTGGCGACCAACTACTGGTGGCGTGGGGTAAATTCAAAGCCTTTTTTCAAACTTCCGCACGGCCTGCGCCAGTGCCCGTGGAATTTGATACTGCCGATACGTTTGGTAAGATTCGCCATCTGATTACACTCGCGGAACAAAGCGAGGCAGCAGGTGTAGTGAAAGCTGGTGAACTATTACGTCAGGCCGCGGCTAATGAATTGCTGACTAAGAAAGCCGACTAAAGATGTACGATGTGCCTCGTATATGCACGACATTGGGTTTCATCTTTGGTGTTTTGTGCATATTCTTTAGTGAGACTCTCTTTGCTGTCGGATTCTTCGCAGCATTCGGCATTCTCTTAGCCATTATGCTGCCGTTGTCTGAAGTCTTCGGACATAATGACGCCGGATGGTTTGCTTTATTCATCATTTTTCCTCTAGCAATGTTCATCAACGGTATAATATATGGCGGCATAGGATATGGCGTTGGTAAATTCATAGCTCTTTTTGCAAAGGACAAGCGCCCATGAGACCAAAGCAATTTATGGGAATGGTGTTGGTGTTGGCAGCGCTAGGACTGTATGGCGTAGACCAAGGCTATATTGTGTTGCCGGACAATATCGTGCCGACGCCAACGCCCGCGCCGCCAGAAACGTTATACGGCGTGGTCGTATCAGAAACAGGTGATAGAACGCCAGAAGAAAGCATAGTGTTGTCGTCTCCCATAGTAAGGAGTTTGTTTGACGACCCAAGCCATTTTCGTGTGATAGACCCAGACACGCAGGTTACCGCCGACCTACAACGCCTAAAAGATAAGGCTAAAGAACGGGGCGATACCACAACTCTGTTTTTGGTTGAACCTAACGGCACTATCCATTATGAGGGTGACCTACCAAACACGGTAGAAGCATTTCAGTTATTGGTGAGGGAGATAAAACAATGAGCGAATATTGTGTAGTCCCACCCGGACATCGTACTGGTTGTTTGCCAAGAACTACTAAGCCTGGTGAGTGGTGTCCGTTGTTTGGGTCACGCATTAAGGTAATTCCACGTTCTGACTGGGCGACATATACTGGTAAAGTAAGCCTGCGTCCTTTCGTGAGAGAAGTGTTGAACCAAGGTCGTGTGGGGAGCTGTTTTCCACCGGGCACTATGATTCGTTTAGCCAATGGTGGTGAAAAAGCTATTGATAACATTAGTGTATTGGACGAAGTAGTCACGGCAGAAGGTAATGTTGGTAAGGTTACACAAGTGATGGCCAGACAACACAATGATGTTGTTTTACGTCTATGTATAAATGGAAGTCATCATGTACGCTGTACACCAGAGCACCCTATTTTGACACAGCGTGGATATGTACCAGCAGGTGAGTTGATTAAGGGTGATATGGTGGCTTTTCCGAAAGACGATAAGTGTTTGTGGAGAAGATTTGAGTCCGTAGAAGAAGAGCCATATGATGGGTATGTATTTAACTTAGAGGTTGAGGGAGACCACTCTTACGTCGCAGAAGGCATTGGTGTACATAACTGCGCTAGTGAATCCTCAACTCAATCGCTGATGATTATACGTGCGTTTGCTGGATTACCACACATTAGCCTGAATCCTTATTTCGTATACCATACTGTTTCTGGAGGTCGAGACCAAGGAAGCACTATAGATGGTAATCTGAAGTTCATGCGTGAGGTAGGTTGCGCGCCAATATCAGTGTGGCCACGCAGCCAAGACTGGCAACGTAGACCGTCCGCAGAAGCAGTGGAGGCCGCTAAGCCGTTTCGCATCGTAGAGTTCTATGAGATTAGAACCGTGGAGGAGATGGTGACGGCGTTATTCTTAGGCTTCCCTGTGGTATACGGCGCCAATGGTCATGCGGTAGTAAAGATTGAGCACCTGAACGACAGAGAGGGATTAGACATTAACAGTTGGGGAACGGGCTGGGGCGACGGTGGCTTTGGAGTATGGGCACCGTATAGCATGTTAGGTAGCTCACTACAATACGGTGCGTTTGCTGTGCGTACATCCTTACAGAACGACATGTTGTTTGATGTTGAGAGGGCGGCAATATAAAAAGCCATGAAAAAACTATTAGGAATTACGCTGATAGTCATCGCCATAGTCTTGCTATGGTCATCGAATAAGCAGGAAAGCCTGCCCTTACCACCGCCAGACAACGAAGAGGAAGAGGTCGTAGATTTTGAAACATGGTTTAAGCGCCACCACATAGAATGTGATACGTGTGAGCCTGGTTGGCCCCCGCATTTATGCCCGGAAGCATGGAATAAGCTAGAGATTATGCGAGCCTGTCCACAAGACCTAATGATGTTACATAAAGGGGTAAAAAATGACTAAAGCATTTGGAGTGTTCGTATTGTTGGTGGCGGGTATCGTTTGGTGGTACTCTCGATACACACCGACCACAGACAATGAGGTGAAGATAGACTTAGGGGCGACACCCACGATAGAAGAGGTAAAGCCCACACATCAAATCGAAACACTGACCCCTAGTCAAGCACGAGAGGTTGTGTCGTCAATAGGTACGATTCGTGAGATTATACGAAACGCCCAAACAGAACTGCGGTTCTTTGGTGAAGCTAGACGAGCCACCCAAAAGTGGTTTGCTTCGATGGCGGCAATCAAAGTAGATGACATGCCTAGAATACGCGATGAGATAACACAACGCGCACCATGGGTGCCTCCTCATTCACAAGTCATTTTGGTGTTTTACCATGATGACTACTACCACAACAAATCCATAACCGATACAGCAAAAAACTTGATTAAAGAAGGCCACAAGTTATATCGTGTACCAACAGAACGACAAGAGCTATACGAACAGTATCAGGTCCACAGCACGCCGATGTGGTTGGTCGTAAGGGGAGAAGAGGTAGTGTACAGACATACAGCCCCCCCCACCTTCCCTGCTTACAAACAGCAAACTCAAACTACATCAAGGACTCAGCCTACTGTGCTGCGATATTCTGCGCCAGTACAAACTTACTACGCGCCGTCTTCACGTGTATATTCAGCCCCGTCATGCGTAGGAGGAGTATGTAGATGAACCAACAACTTGTAGATGAAGTAACTAGTTATGTAAATACGAAGTCGTGGCGTGCTAGGCGTTCACAACACACCAGACGAATAGTACACATCGCATTATCTAACCTCAGTTCGTTGGAGAACCGTGGTGTCGATATATCTGAGGTTGGTCTACAGTCTTACATACGACACAAAGTATTGATTCAGTTAAAGCGCACAGAATCTTGGTACATAATACAATATTTACTGCACTGGTTGTTGGACGTTGTTATCGAGCTGGTTATCTATTGGTGGACAAATAGGGAGACAGAAACATGAGCTTTGGTGATGATGTAGCTTTAGCAACGACATACGTACTGAGTAACTCATGGACTGCACGTCGTAATCAAGGACATGCAAGACGATTGTCCGAGGAGGCAATCATGGAAATATATTTGATACCGGCACACGAGCGTCGTAATATGCTCAAGGAAGACTTGCGGACACACGTTAAAGCTAGGTTAAAGGAACGTAATGTTGGCAACCCCATAGTCATTGCGCTCATCTTGCAGATGCTCATCGGCATCATTGCTAAGCTGATAGTGGACTGGTGGTGGAAAAATCGTAGATTGGGGGTGTGGCCATGACTCAAGAGAGCATAAACCAAAACGAACTGATTACACCAACATCCTTACCAGACACTAGCGGGTTTTATGTAGACGACACCCAGTTTATTGACCCGCGTCACGACCCAACATCAAGAGATAACCCTGATGAATTTTGGGTAGGGTATGGTAAGTTTCGTCAAGGCCAGTGGTATACGACACTACCTCGCAATTCTCACTATTTAGCCGGTTGGTTTTTTGGCTTTACTGAGGGAAAACGATGGAAGCAGTGGTGGAAGAGCAAATATCTTTGGCTGGCGTTGGCGGTTGGAGTCACTTCGGTATTGGGTCAAGTAGACACGACCGTGATTTCTGAAAATCCTCGAATAGTGGCGTTTGCGGCTAGTACAGTGGCGACACTGATTGCGGTACTGCGGTTTGTCACGTATACGACCGTAAAATAGTGTTTTGTTTTTCTAGAACAGGAGAAAAGAATGAGAAGGAATTTGGTGATTTTGGTTTGCGCTTTGTGTATGATGGCGCATAGTGTGTTGGGCGCAGAGCCCATTGGTCCATCTCTGCAAAAGTTAAGTGTCAATATTGCTGCTGGCTCTAGTGTGCAGGGTTCTGGCACGTTGGTGGTGGTAGAGATTGACAAGAAGCCTACGGTGTGGGCTTTGACTGCTGAGCATGTAGTACGTAGACAAAAGCAAACGCGCGACGTTGTCGGTCCAGAAGGTGAGACGCGCAAACAAGTCTCCTATAAGGATGTCAGTGTTGTACAGGAACAAGTCATGGATGGTCGTACCGTTGGTGAGATTAAGTATGATGCGCGGGTGGTCAGCGTGGACCCTAGACGCGATATTGCACTGTTGCGCATTCGTGCTGATTTTACACAGGTCGGTGTCGCATTTTATATGGACGACACAATTCCACAACCCGGCACTCCTATCTTTCATTGTGGTGCGCCAGGTGGGAAAGAAATCGGTGGAACAGCCACTCTAACTGCTGGTATAGTTAGCAGATTGGGTGTGCGTATTCCCGACTTTGGCGGAAGCGAACACGGCGTGTTTGACCAGACCGATTGTGCTAGTATGGGTGGTAGTTCGGGTGGCATGGTGGCGTTGCAGTCCGACGGGCGTTACATTGGTATGATTACGCTAGGGTTACAAGGCGGCGACTCTTTTAATTGGATTGTTCCAATTCGCAGTATTCGTGATTGGGCTAATGAATTGAAGATTCCGTGGTTGTTGGACCCGAAGGCCGAACGACCGACGGAAGAGGAAATTCAGGCTATTCCGCTAGAGCTAAATCCTTCGGGGTTCACCAAGAGCGAGCCAACACCTGCTCCTACGCCAGCCGACGGCCCAGGCGCGCATTTGAAGATTACGCCTTGACTTTCGGAAATTTTGGTGTAAGATACCAGTAATGAACCACGCACGTTCTCAATTGCCAGTTTTATTCTTTTTTTTAGGATACCCACAAAGGAAAAAACAAACATGCAAAAACCCAAAATCGTCAAGCTGGTTAGCGGAGAAACTATCGTAGCACAAGTCGAATTTCGACCCAAAGAATTGCGTCTGACACGACCATTGGCGCTCATTGCGATGCCACGACCAGACCAAAGCGGTAGAATGAACACCGCCATTACTTTGATGGAGTTTGTACCAGGGGCTATGGACGAACCTATGATATTGAATAAGGACATGGCGATGTTGGTGGTGCAGCCAGACGAACAAATCGCTGAGTTGTACGACCGGCTTACGAACCCTAATCATATCGAGGTGGCGAAGCCGGAGTTAATAGTATGATGTCCGGGCAATGACCATGTGGTAGAGGTTGCTGGGGGCGCTGTGATTTGCGCAACCATTTGGACGGCGTAGGGTTAGCTATTGGTATGCTTGGCCGGGCTTTCAACCCGGTGTCCGTAATGGACATGTGGATTCGATTTCCACCTACGTCACTGCGTATAAGTCAGATATTGGTTGGCTGAGCTTGACTGTGAATCAAGAGGCTGTTGAAGGCCGTGCGGGTTCGATTCCCGTTATACGCCTTTATATTTGACGGTGTCCTCCTGGGAGAGGCGGCGGATTCCAACCCCGCACGATGGCGTTCGACTCGTCACACCGTTGCTGTTGATAAGATTCGGCGTAGTTTATGGGCGTCCAACCGCCGAAGCCACGGTCGCAGGGTGCGGGGTGTGCCGCCTGTTCTGGGGACAGGAAAAAGCCGAGTTCGACTCTCGGGCGACCGATTCGTGTAGTGAGTGTTTATCGCTTTAGCTAGCTTTCTTAAAACATGGAGCCATCTCATGAACGAACAACTAGTACAAGATGAACTGCGTCAAAGGGCATTGTGGTTGGGGTTCCATTGGCAAAACGATGACCCAAACATAAAGGACATAGCAGTACAACATAGTTGGTGGCGATACCTCATCAGAAATCCCAAGCGAGATATTGAGACGGTTGGTCGATTTTTGATAGATGCTGTTGATGATTTGCTAGAGGTAGTGGCTAGGCTGGTCGGTCCTCGCGACATTGTGTTTTTTAAGACGACATTACTTGAGCTAATCTCTTGCCTGTATGACACTATGGTGACGAAAGTCAAGGTGCCGTGGTGGGTCAAACCGTTCGCCGGCAAGATTCACACAATAGTCAAGACGGTGGCGCTGCCAGTGCTTTTGGACTATCTGGTACATAAGTTTGTTATGGGAAAGATGGTGGTGTGAAGCTATGGAGCCATTACCATCCGATTGGCTTATAACCAATTCTGCAAAATAAATGGGTGGCGGTGCAGAGAGGTCCGACTCCTCATGGCTCTACTTCCGTTATTTTAATTGACCATAATCAAGAACAGGAGACAACAAGCATGAACATAGAAAAAGCACGACTAGAACAAGTTCAGGATTTAGTTAACTACCTGGGATTTCGTCGAAAAGAATTTGCCGAAACAGTATTTACCCAATGTCATAATGTTGTCGATACTGTGCGACAGACCATAAGAACAGCGGTAGCGCTAGACTGTCCTAACATTAGTGACTTCGTTGATGTAGCGTCATGGAATCGTAACGCCGAAGACGCAATTAACGCCCTGACACAACAAACAGTGAAAAGGATTAAGGCAAACAGCACGCCGCGCACAGTCATTCAAGATATTGATTTGACGTTTGTGGGGGTTGGAAGCAAGACGGACATGGTTGCTGTTGTGACACTGGTTCAAACAAAATCTGACGCAGAACGAATTCAACAACTCAGCGAGGAATACTTTGCTAATGAAGATAGGGAGAACTATTGTGGAGTGGACAGTTTTCTAGAGAGAAGACTTAATAAGTAAGAGCAATGCAATTTCAATTGGCTTTCGATGGTGGCGGCAACGCACAAAGCATTCCCTGTTATGCCTACACCATAACAATGGACGACAAAGTGGTGGGTCAAGGCTACGGTGTGTGTCATGATGAGAAGCCCACGAGCAACGTTGCGGAATGGTCGGGGTTGTGGCATGGGTTGATGGCGGCGTGGACGCACATCGTTACAGTCAAACGCTATCATACTATCACGTCGTTGGTGCTGTGCGGCGACAGCCAACTGGTTCTGAATCAGCTAACGGGCAATTACGGGGTGACTAAGCCGCATCTACGGTTTTACCATAGGAAGTGTGTGGCGCTGGTGCAAAGAATTGAGCAGGAAGGTGTGCCTGTCACGACCAAATGGGCGGGGCGCGAAACAAATAAGGTCGCAGATAAACTCACGCACAGGGCTAGGAGACTCTATAGTGGTGTACTTTGATATTATGATGTTGTTATACCTGTGCGTTGGCGTCACTATCACTATTATTTTACTGGTTACTGATGTGGTGTCCGACTTAATGGAAGACAGAACGTACTTTGATGATGACATCGGTTCTCTGATACCGTGGCCAATACAGCTTGTAATATGGTGTGTGTGTTGCGTGATGACATCTCCGGTTGTTTTAATCGTCATTAGTGTGATAGTCTTGTGGGACATGACATATACAATTAGGAAAAAGTGGTTGGGGTCGCGCCCCAAATGAACTGGTAACTCACACGGGAAAAGCCAGAGAGATAGCACGAATGAATCTGAGACCCGCTGGACGGCGAGATGAAACTTTGTGAAAGCCCGTGCAAGGCGATGTGGTGGAAGTAGGTATACACGTTGCGTTTAGAGCGCAATGGACAAACGTCCTTGCAGGTTCGAGTCCTGTCATCGCTATTGTTTCTATGAAGCGAAAGGAAAAAGGGATGAGCGTTACAAGAAGAGAGTTTTTGAGTAAAACGAGCGTGATTGGCATGGGGGCACTCTTGCCTTTTACTCATCATAAAGCCAAGGACGAATTGCCTCGGATTAGTTCTAAGGACGTACTCTCTACTGTGTTCATGCGGCATGTAGTAGAATATAGCCCGCACACATCTCGCAAGGTTATAGATTTTCCTTCAGGATTTTTTCCTGATGGCAACTGCATATCATACGTAATGTTTGATAAAGACGGCCAGTATTTTCAAAGAGTTGAGACAAAAGAGTGGTGTGTGGCTGCATACTCCGGAGGCTACTATTGGGATAAATCCATTCTAGTTCCCATGATACCAATGTCAGACTATAAGACAATCAACAGCCAAGCATTTCAATTGTTGGCCTACGCGGCGTTAGACAGCGACAAACCAGTGTTGCACCCCACCCATGAGCTAATTACACAAGTGGGTGTGGTGCAGTTAGATTTGAGACTTAAGGACAGCTTTGTGTTTCCGACGCGCCGAAGCGCTCACACCAACGAATATGGTTTGGCGGTGTTGGACCCGAGTAAGATTGGAATGCAGCAACAGTAGGACAGCCTTCCCTGCTTATACGTAAGACACACCATGACATCTATCATAGTACCATATGCGCCATTGACGCCGTGTAGAGAATTGGCGTGGAATTATGCCAAGACAAAGATTACGCAAATAGTGCCAGATTGTGAGTTAATAGTGTCGCCAATATACGGGAACATATTAACGTACAACAAAGCGCAGGCTATAATAGACGCCACACCAAAAGCAACGCATGAAGTTGTGGTGATACATGATGCTGATTGTTGGTGTGCAGAACTACCTGCCGCCATAGACATAGTCGGTAAAGATAAGCGTATGGTCGCAATGCCATACCAAGAGATGCGTAATTTAACACAAGAGTCTACGACTGCTCTATATGACGGCGTACAAGAACCATTACAATGGACAACTCGCGGCATGACTAGGTGTGGAGGAATTGTCGTGATGCATATTGACATACTGCGCGAATTTCCTCCAGATACTCGCTTTTGTGGATGGGGACACGAAGACCATGCGTGGAGCTATGCTATTGGGTCACGTCATGAGTTTTGGCTAGGTCAAGGTATTGGGTGGCACTTGTGGCATGATAGTGCTAATAAAAATAACCTAAACATAAACAACAATGAGTTGTTGAAAAAATATAAACAACAATACAATATAAAGTGATAAATAGCATGGGAGATTACTCTGTTTTAACACGCGTGCAGATGTTAATATGTGTGCTTAAACAGTATGGTATTATCACCAGGTGGTCGTAACGCTCCCATCGCTCACTCTAAAGCATTGGTTATCCAACTGACGTGGCGCACGTGGTCGAGTTTCTGACATCAGATAAGGCCGGTCAAAATTTTGTCATAGATGGTGGCAGAACGCTTGGATTATACGGAGAATAACACTGTGGAAAAGCTAGTATGGTACTGGAAAGGCGGGCAATCAACGCTTAACTTGGGCGAACACTTCGTTGAGTTGTTGTTGCCCAAAATGGGTATTCAGCCTATTCCGTTTGATATAGCCGTACAAAACGGGTCGATATCCAAGTATAATAGCTGTGGTCTAGTCATCGGTTCAGAACTACATCGTCAACAAATATCGCGACTCACGCAACACGTAAAAAGCGTATGGGTATTTGGTCAAGGCAATGGTCGTGGAGCACAAAACGTAGTTAAGTCTCTAACTAATATACATCCTGTTATGCTTAGGGGCCGCGTCACCAAACAACAACTAGGTATTGAGTATGACATACCGTTGTGTGACCCCGGCTTCCTTATGCCCCACTACTATCAGTTTGATAAGCATGTGTCGAGCGAAATATTGTTTGTGCCGCACTGTGGTCCTAATCGTAACGTCGGTGAACTAAATGCTGAAAAATTAGGCGCCACATACATGAATGTGATGGTGAGACAGGCCGACATTCTAAGTACATTAAAGCGCATAGTAAGTGCTAAGTTTGTTTTGACCAACAGTCTTCATTGCCTAATATCGTGTTTGGCGTATAAAGTCCCGTGTGCGGTGTTGCTGCTCGACAACGAAACTCTCAACATGCCAGATAAGTGGTTGGATGTGTTCTCTACTTTGAACACGGACTTTGTGACGGTAAAGTCGCTAGAAGAAGGTCAACGATGGTGGCAAGAACATGGACGACACATAGAGCCTCCGCAAGACATTGGTAGGGCATACGAAATCAGCAAGTTTTTGGCACATATAGTTTGAGGCATAACAATGACAAACAACACCTTATTCCATAGATGTAGTAATATGTAGCAGTTTACAAATTACCAACGTCTATGGAGTAAAAGATGAAGGACAAGACCAAGTATCAAAAGGGGTATCGCAATCCACGTACTACGCAAGAACGACGTATTAACGGTAAGCGTAGTAAATGGGGGCGAGCTAATCGCAATCAGTCGAATTTGGTGGATGCATACGACGACCGCCCAGTGTGCCTGCAAAAAACATGGAAGGTGAAGCGGCAGCACCAGTATCGTTGTGGTGGTCGCGGCGCTGAACATCGTATCATTTTTTTTGACCACTCATGGTCTCTGTCGCAATGGTTTAACGCCAACGACATACCCTACCGCATCACCCCCATATATAAAACGGAGCGCGTGGTACGAGCCTCGCGACGTGTACGGCGCGTTGCGAGGTATGAGGAGAAGACCATTGTGCATTGGAACGGAGTCGTGGAACGATATCAACATCCTATCTATGAGTACAGATGCATTGAGCCGAAGGAATGCGTGTGGCGACATCGCATCGGTTATGAGCTGACATGGTGGTACGACAAAGACATAGATATCATGAGGGTGCTGCGACAGTGCGGGGTGGAAATCTAGCGCACGGTGGGCTTGACAACCGGAAAGATTGTGCTATAATCAGGGAGGTGGCATACCTTCCCTGCTTATTTGGAGAAAAACAATGGGCGACAGACTTTACCTACAGTTTATCGACGAACGAATCAAAGACGGCGAACTAATGAAGGCGTTTGTTCATGTCGGCATTGAGGGTATTTTGGCAGAGTTTGAGTCGTGGCTAAAAGCCCGCCTTCTGGACTGAATAGACATGAAGACATCTGCCATATGCTGCGCTCGAAATCGCAACGACATGCTCAAACAAACACTTCCGTCGTGGCTCAACCAAAATCGAGCGTTCGATGAGATAGTGCTGGTGCAGTGGGGAGGCGTAGAACAAGTACAAGATGTAGTTAGGGCCGTAGATAGTTTAACGCCAATTGTTGTGTACGAAGTCTTAGGTACTGACCGCTGGATATTGACTCATGCGTACAACCTAGCAGCGCGCTTATCCAGACATCCAGCCCTATACAAGCTAGACACCGACTATTTACTACATCCTCATTTCACTACACAATATCAAATCACAAATGTATCTAGGTTTTTTACTGGTAATTGGCGCATGTATCCGTCGTGCAATACGAACGCACGCAACATCAATGGGTGTATACTGATAAGCCAGCGGTTGTTTTGGAGTGTTGGCGGGTATAATGAGCGAATAGTAGATTACGGGTACGACGACGAAGACCTGTACGAAAGACTACAGTTGGCGGGATATTTGCGCCTCAACCTTAGCTATGGCCTAATTAAGCATATACCGCATGACGATACACAACGGGCGTGTAAACAAACGCATTTGCGCTATCAGATGGTTGAGCAAAGCAAAAAGATAGCGCATGAACAACGGTGGTCGGCCAAAGACCAGGGTACAGAGTGGTGTGTTGAGAGGGTCGGCGACAACCATTATATGGTGACGAAACGCAATGACGGGACGGGCCTGTGATGAAAAGGCAATCATGGCGCATTTGGGGGTTCGATTCCCTTCAGGCCCATTGTTTTGGATATACATGAGGTAAGGTCATGGCAGAAATTAGCAGGGGAAGTGTGGTGGTCAGTGAGTTAGGCCAACTGTTCGTGGCAATAAATCGTGCCCGCATAGACGGAAAGAGTGTCTGGAGCGGAATAGGGTTTAATGGGGGGCGGATTGCGTCGGCG
>Ga0265293_10007094_pt1 | contig 17473 bp, 16 predicted proteins | sample Munlanlewell138R_FD_192505 | JGI IMG/M metagenome (GOLD analysis project Ga0265293, IMG submission 192505) | Leachate microbial communities from a municipal landfill in Southern Ontario, Canada - Leachate well 138R | ecosystem: Engineered > Solid waste > Landfill > Unclassified | place: Canada...
CCACCGTGCATGTGCAGGTTGTGGTCCAGCAACAGTACTCCGGTTAATCACTAAAGCTACCCGTGGACCAACAATCATCACACAAGCAACCGGTTGCATGGAAATCGTCGGTTCAATCTATCCCTACACATCTTGGAAAATACCCTGGCTTCATACCGCATTTGAAAACGCCGCTGCCAACGCTGCAGGTATCGAATCAGCACTAAAGGCAATGCGCCGGAAAGGCAAAGTCAAAGATGAACATATAGACATTATTGCTATCGCTGGCGACGGCGGTACCTATGACATCGGTTTACAGGCACTCTCAGGAGCAGTTGAACGTGGCCATGACTTCCTCTTTGTTCTCTACGACAACGAAGGATACATGAACACAGGCATCCAAAGAAGCAGCGGTACACCCGTCGGTGCATCCACAACTACAAGTCCAGCAGGTTCAGTTATACCTGGTAAACTAGAAAAGAAGAAGCCAATCACTGAAATCATACTAGCACATGAGCTTGAATACGTTGCTACAGCTACACCATACTACTGGAAAGACCTGCTCATAAAAGTACGCAAAGGCTTAGAAGTCGAAGGCCCTGCATTCTTGCATGTCTTTGCACCCTGTCCAAGAGGCTGGAGAAGCGAGCCATCTAAAACTATGGATTACTCCAAACTTGCAGTTGAAAGCTGTATTTTTCCATTATGGGAAGCAGTTGATGGTAAACGTCAGTTATCAATACCTAGCAAAATTATTTCTTTGGCACCACAGAAGAAAAAACCAGTCAATGTTTATCTTGAAGGACAAGGTCGGTTCCGTCACCTTTTCACGCCACAGAATGCACATATTATTGATGAAATTCAACGCAGTACTGATGAACGTTGGGCTAAACTACTTCAGAAATGTGAAACAGACACAAACTAACCCTCTATTTTCTCTTTTCTCGTAACATTTCTTTATTTACAGGCTTTTAACCTATAATTGATTTGAGTATTTCTTCTTAAAAAAATTTATTTTCAAGATTCAAAGTATATTACAATAACACCGTCTTTTTTTATAAAAACAGCCATAAGCATTAAATAAAAAAACTTCAACAGCCAAACAGTGGATACTATGTCACAAAAGGACCCAGAAAAATACCATTTTCTCGTCAAATTAGCCCTCGAATCCGGTGCAGCAGACGCCAAAATAATTCCAGCCAACCAAGTCATTGTAGAAGATCGAGTTGTGCTTAAATGTAAAAGTTGTAAACATTACGGCGAAACATTGGCTTGCCCACCATATACACCATCTGCCGAACAATTCCGTAAAATAGTATTAGAATACAGCTATGCAATGTTCATGAAATTCTCCACAACTGCCTCTGTTGACTCAGAGGTTTATCCTCATCTGATGACCTACCTAACTAACGACAGTCTCTCTAAAGAAATCAAAGATAAAGCTGCAAAATTCTGGCAAGACTGGAAAGAAAGTAAATACAAAATTCTACAGTCAATAGTCGGTCTTGAAAAAGCTGCTATGAAACAAGGGTACTCATTAGCGATGGCGTTTGTTTCTGGTCATTGTCAACTGTGCGATAAATGCAATACTGACACCAAAATTTGTCGTCACCCAGAAATCATGCGAATATCTGAAGATGCTATTGGTGTTAATGTTAAGAAAACAGCAGCTAATGCAGGAATAGACTTTCAATTTCCCTTCACTAGCAGCGCCGAATCGTTTGGGTTGCTGTTAATCGAATAAATCTTTTTTTCGGTAAACCCTAAATATACTGTAACTCATTAAGACTAATATTATGAAGCTTTTACTCGATGAAATGTATGCTGGCTTAAAAGAATACTTCGAAACTCTCGGATATTCTGTTATTACTGTTCAAGAAGCAGGGTTAAAATCTGCCAAAGATCGGGATGTTGTTGATTATGCTAAAAAAAATAATTTAATGCTTATTACCCAGGACCAAAAACCCGCGGAACTAGCTGAACTATTAGGCGTAAAATATATTTTTATTTCTAATTTGCTAATTGCACAGCTTGTGGATCAAAAAATTAAAAGTACATACAAGCAGTGACTATAAACTAATGTGACGGAGATACTTATTCCAGAGATAAGCTGCAGCATAACCAGCAGTAACACCCGTCGCTGGACCCATAAACAATACTAAAATATCAAGCACGAGGTTTCTTTGAAGAAATAGACTAAAGTAGGACAACCCTTGGGTGTTGAATAAATCTGGGAAGACAGCGAATGCCGAGTAACTAGAAACAGCAATAAGCATAGTGCTTAGAGCCATTGCTGCCATCATTCTGTTTCTATTGACGCCTTGTTTTGTACCTTTTATTCTAAAGACTACCATAAAGACATCTACAAATATACCATAGAGGAATGTAAACAGGAAAGTAAAAACACCCAAAGATGGACTGGCTAACGCTGTTAAGAGACCGCCGACTGCACCAACATACATAGCACCCACTTTGTGGATGAATAACGATGCCAAAGCAAGTAATACAGCTTGGACAACCATCATGAGGTAATTAAGCGGCGGCGGCAAGAATATGTTTGCAACAAATATAATGGCGCCGAGTAATGCGATTATGAAGATTCGTTGAAGACTTTGCGTCCCTATTTTCCCCTTTAAACTATAGGAGTCATTGTTCGCTTTTAAAAACCTAGTCATTTAAGGTTTCTTGTCAAAATAGGCATTAATTGTCAAGAGGATATAATTAAGCATGGTCTTTAGTTTGAAATGTGAAAATTGCCAAGTTGATATAAAAAGAAAACGAAGAGGTAAACTATAAAGGTAAGCTGCTATGTGACACTGCTGCTTTGACTTGATGAATCCGCCTCAGGCATGTGACCCCACAGCAGTTTCATCAACACTAAATGTCCGCAAAGAACACGGGCAAACCGGCACTGGAGGTTTAAGCGAGTTACAAAAGAAAATCTAACCTTATGATAAAGCATGGTACAATTCGTCGAAGATATACAAGAGAATTTGGGATTAACACCCCAAGCACTCGAGCGCGAGTTTGCAGTTTTGCGTCATTGTGAGCTTCTTTGTGGATTTAAAAAAGACGATGTCGTTTACTTCACACAAAGTACTAATATACACTAAACATGCTTTTTTTTGCAATACAACGTTTAAAGTTGTAATGGAAAGTTATAAATCTCCAACATCCCATATTAGGGAGCATTATAGTATTTACTCATAAATGTAAATTGGGAGAAAATTTAATTGAGCACTCATGCGGAAGATCTAAAATTAAGACTAATGACCATCGAGTTACTTCGAACGGCAAAATACAAACGAAATATTACCTATCGAGAATTAGCAACAAAAACAGGCTTACCCGTCACAGTCCTAAGCCGCTATGCAAAAGGACATGTACTCCCAAACACAACCCGTGCTAAGCAACTCTGGAAAGTTTTAACAAAACTTGTAGGTCTTGAAACAGAATTACGAAGTAGAATAAAATTTGACTCTATAGGTTATTTCGACAATACCGAAATTGTTGGGGATCATAACATTTTACAGCAAGCTGCAAATCACGCATTGGCAAACTTTGCTGGTAAACGTGTTACAAAAATTTTAACCGCGGCAACAGACGGTATACCCATAGCAACCATGGTTGCTAACGCATTAGGCGTTAACCTTATAGTAGCTAAACGAAACAAAGAAGTTGGCGTAAAAGCATTCCTTGAAGAAACATATATTCTAGGTCGCGACTCAGGGGTAACAATTACACTCTATATTCCAAAGGAATCAATCAAAAAACGTGATAGCGTATTAATTGTAGATGACATGATTAAGAGTGGGGAAACCCAAGAAGCCCTCGTTAACCTTGTAAAGAAAAGCAAAGCTGAAGTTTCAGGTATCTTCTCACTTATCGCTGTAGGAGAACAATGGAAGAAACGGCTAAAGCCAGGTGAAGATTCCCCTGTAGAAGTTGTAACACACTTAAAATCTCCATTTGACAATTCCTCATAGACTAAAAATCAGTTTAGACTCGAAGAAGGATTAACACCATTTTTTCATTCTTTTATTAACAAGAAGTAGTAAATCACAAAGGCGAAGGCTACTCGTAGTTTGGGCAACGAAATAAGAATCAAATTGATATACCAAAAAGTTCAGCGTTGATAACATTATTCTTCGTTCTTTGAGGATTAATACCATCGACTAATTGAGTCACCTAAGCAGTAGAGATATAGAAAAACTTTAACTAACTATTAATTAATTTACCAATCAACATCACAGAGGTAACCAGCATGCGGATGATTAAGTGGCAAAACGGCGTAGTCATAACCCCAGACCAAACTAAACTTCCTCTCCAAGAAGTCACGTTAGAAATAAAAACGGTTGAACAAATGGCAGAGGCAATAAAAACATTGCGCATTAGAGGTGCCCCCCTTTTAGGCGCCGCCGCAGGCTTTGGTGTCGCCATAGCCGCATATAATAGTAGCGCCAAAACTCCCGCCCAATTTTACGTTGAAATTGAAGCAGCAGGAACACTCATCAAACGCCAAAGACCTACAGCAGTTAACCTATTTTGGGGCGTCGATCGCGTCTTAACAAAAACAAAAGAATCAAACGGCACAGTAAACCAACTTAAAGCCATAGTTATAGAAGAAGCACAAAAAATTGCTGATGAAGATGCAGCACAGAATCATGTTATAGGTAAACACGGGTCTGTTTTGATTGAAGATGGGGACACAATTCTTACCCATTGCAATGCAGGTGAATTGGCAACCGTTGAATATGGTACTGCCTTAGGCGTTATTAGGGCAGCTTGGGAACAGGGAAAAAAAATAAAGGTAATCGCTGACGAAACTCGTCCCCTTCTTCAGGGTGCACGTTTAACGGTTTATGAGTTAAAACGAGACGGTATACCTGTTACTTTGATTACTGATAACATGGCTGCCTATGTCATGAGCAAAGGGTTGGTAGATAAAGTCATTGTTGGCGCGGACCGTATTGTTCAAGATGCTGTTTTCAACAAAATTGGCACCCTCGGCGTCGCGATTCTAGCACATGAGTATAGAGTGCCTTTTTATGTTGCCGCGCCGAAATCATCTTTTGACTTAAATCGTAGCGCTGCAGATGTTGAAATTGAAGAACGCAAGTCTGAGGAGGTAACACATGTGGGTTGCCAGCAAACAGCCCCCGATGGGGTCTCAGTTTACAATCCTGCGTTTGATGCCACCCCACTCAAATACGTTGCCGGTATAATAACCGAAGATGGGGTCTACAATAAGAAGCAGTTTAGTAAGTTTAGCCCAAAATTCAAGTTTTAAAGCTTCATAGAACAGCATAATGTTAAAGTTTAAGCGTCAAAACCAGTAAAAGCTGACCATAAATGAGTGAAGCTCCAAAAAAGACACCTGTCGAATTCAAGACCTGCGGTACCCTCACCGAAAAAGGTATACTCATCAGTGAACAGAGCAGTATTGACCAACTTTCCAGTCGAGGATATGGCGCACTCGAAGGAAAAACTTTCACTTTAGCTTTCTTTGAAGCACTCTATTTACAAGACAAGGGTATGCTTGAAGCAAAAAACCAAGAAGGAAACACTTTGGATTTCCAGAGCCTACTTCATTGCTATGAAGAAGAAAACGAGAATGCATGGGTCAATTATCTAGTTTACCGTGACTTCCGCAGCCGCGGATACGTTGTTCGTGAAGGCTTCGGTTTGGGCATAGACTTTCGTATCTACGAGCGTGGAGCATATGGTAAAGACACTGCACCCTATCTGATTTAGTAATTCAGGAAGGCAAACCATTGTCCATTAACGATTTGGCCGATGCATTGTCTAAGTGTCAAAGCCAAAAAAAGGAACTCATATTAGCCGTTACTAACAGACGGGGTGAAATCGTCCATTACTCTGTGGGTGAAATGCACTTCCCCGTTTAACCTAGTACGGTACAGTTCTGCCCTCGGTAACTTCTTTAATTGCCATCATCTGAATATCCAATCGACAATTCATCCTATCCCTTACTTTTCCCCTAATAGCGTTGCCGCCAAAGCCCAAAGCAACCATGATGCTGCCTGCTAAGCGGTTCTTTGCTAATTATACAGCGAAAAGGTCAATTGATTCATATCCACTGAATTAGATTGTTTAATCGTTATAGGTTGATTGAGCCTTGAAAACCATCGATACCTATGGCGATGTCTTTTGCTGTAGCTGGTTTGCTATCTATGCGTTTGAACACCCACTGCTGAAATTCACTGTTCGAGAGTCTTCGTAGACTGCTTTCGTTTATACGACGTTTTTTAACTAACAAGAATCCGCTTAAACCAACTATAACAAAAGCTATAGTAGCACCCCCGACCCAACCAATCAAGGTGATATCAACGTCAACACTGTCTTTTTCGGACCCATCGATTATTGCATCCTCAGTTTAGCTATAACCCGCCGCAATCAATTCATTATAATATTCTAGTACCATCACATTTGCTACAATTTGTTCGCTGTGTGATTGTTCCTTGCCCAACACATTTCGGACAGTTAATTTCTTCAGTGTTTACTAACAACTCAATTTTTGTAAGTAACGTTGTGCATGTGTAGTATGTTTTGTAGCGAATGGATAGTTCTACAGTAACTTGTTGACCAACTGAAAAAGCAATCTCTTCTGAGCTAACACTGTGACCTTCTATATTTGCAGTTACTGTTGCATTAATGTCCACTTCATTGTTAACGTAAACAACTGTTACATCTGTTCGTTAAAGCTGCCGATTCTGCATACATAGTTCTTTAGAAAGATCAGGTGTTATTTCCAGTTTCAATACAATTCTCACATTCTAACGTTTCTTCTTCATCAATGATGCCTGTACCATCGCAGTTTATACAATTAATTTGATTTCTCTACAAGTAGGACATTATTTTCGCTGGAACTGCTAAATTTATAACTGAACAAAATAAACGTCCAACTAATAGAATTGTTAAAAAAACTTGTTTTCATCCAGCTTGGCCTTCTGGCGTATGCGGATCTTTTTTACGTTAATAGGTTTATGTATGTTTAGTTTATAAAATTTTACAAAATTGTTAGTGTCAAGTTTAAGTTTAAGAAGTTGCTGAAGGATAAAAATGATAATGTCTTATGAAATGTTAGAGGCTTGTCTGTTCTGTTATTTAATTTTACCTCTATTTACCTGATTTTTGTGATTTCAACAATTTGGAAACCATTATAGCCTAGAAACCCAACCCCTTTTATATTTAGGAGAAAAATTTGCGTGTTAATTGCCGGTGTTGACGAAGCAGGACGTGGATGTGTAATAGGTCCACTTATTGTAGCTGGTATAGCAGTTAAATCAGAGAACTTACCTGCACTTAATGCGTTGGGTGTAAAAGATTCTAAGCAATTAACTCCGAAAAAACGTGAAGAACTCTACCCTGAAATCTTAAAACTAGTTCAGCATTGTCATACAATAAAGGTGTTACCCTACTTAATCGATAAAGCCGTCCGAAGCACTAAGACACTCTACAAGCTTAACTGGCTTGAGGCTCAAACAATGGCGAAAGTGATCGAAGAATTAAAACCAGACGAAGCTTATGTCGATGCTGCAGATGTCTCGCAGGATCGATTTGGTCAACACATACAAAAGTGCCTTACAATTAAGACAGCGATAATTTCACGGCATAAAGCCGATAGGACTTTTTCTGTGGTTTCAGCTGCATCAGTCGTAGCTAAAGTTGAACGTGATCATGAACTTGGAAACATAAAAGCAAAGTATGGCGATTGCGGCAGTGGCTACTTATCTGATGATAAAACCCTATGTTTTCTTAAGCGATTGCTAACAGAGAATAACGGTAATTATCCAAGTTGTGTTAGAAAATCTTGGGCGCCTGCAAGAAGAGTAAAAGCGGAATATGGAACAATGCAGAGAACTCTAAGATAATCAATTGTCATTATTGTAATCTGTAGTGTCAAAAGAGATACAATTTATTAATATCTTTAACATATTTTTGAATGTATGAGACTTCGGGTTTTAGGCGGTAAATTAATTGAGTGAAAAAGATGTAACAAGATTTCTACAAATCCTAGGATTATCTAAACGTGAAATCCAAGTATACATGTTCTTGGCTAAAAGTGGCGTGCAATCGACGAGTTTTGTCGCTAAGCGCCTAAAGATGGAACGCGTACAAGCATACCGCACGTTTAAGAAACTTCAAGAAAAAGGATTTATTGAAGCAACACTTGAACGGCCAACTCGCTTTACTATTGTTCCTTTCTCTGCGTTAGTCGATAATTACATCACTGCAAAAAAGAATGAAGTCGTTAATTTAAACGACCAGAAACAAAACCTACTTAATGCTTGGCACTCAATAAGCGCTCCCGAGTCTGAGTATCCTGTCGCTAAATTCTCAATAATTACTGGAAAGAAAAAGATTCATTCAAAAATGCTAACTATGATTGAAGAATCCAAATCAGAAGTAATCGTGCTAACCACTGCACTAGGCATGATACAAGAAGACGTCGCCGGTATTTTTGACGCCGCAATAAATCCCTCACAAGAACGCAATGTACAAGTCCAAATTATCACAGACATCTCGATGGAAAACCTAAAAGTAGTAGAACGTACAGACCGAAACATAACCGAAGACAAACTTAATATTAAAATCCGCCACGTCAACATGAATTCCAAGTTTTTCCCACGTTTCCTAATAAAAGATGAAGAAGAAGCAATACTCTATGCACCGTTTGGTAATGAAGCTTCAGTTCTTAACCTCGAAGACGAAGGGTTATGGATTAACGATAAAATGTTCATATCAGTACTCAAGGCTTTTTTTGTTCAAATGTGGCAAAGCGGTATCGATGCTAGTCGACGTGTTGACGAATTGAAAAGCGGTATACCGCTTGGCGAGACTTTGGTTATCAAAGATGCAGAGGAAGCATGGCATAAGGTTATTAAAGTACTAGAATCTGCCAAACAAGATGTTATAGTTATTACTTCATCACAGAGTATCAATCGTTTAGCAGAGGATGATCCGCTGATTAATTTCTTCAAGAAGGGTTTACAGGTACGTTTGATGGCGTCTATCGACCTTGATAACTTAGAACCCGCTCAGAAACTAGCTAAAAATTATGAGATTAAACATGTGCCAATTAGTTACATGACTATGATGCTGGTTGATAACAAGCATCTCTTTATGTTTAAAAACCCGCCCGTTAATGGACTCAGCGCTGAGTCTGCCTTCTATCTGTCGGATACTTTTTACTCAACTGATCCCGGGCAAATTGAGCGTGTCAGTGAAATGTTAGCTGACATCTGGAAACGGGGTATAGACATCGTTGAAATTAGTGATCAAGCAGGCACCAAATTACCCACGATTGAAGTTGAAACGTCCGAAACTGCGGCGCGAACCGTGGAAAAGATGTTACGAAATAATGTAAACGCGGTATTAGTGATGGAGAACAATAAACCCGTAGGTCTTATTAATGACAGGGATATTTTGTACGAAATTGTTGAGGAACAAAAAGATCTAGCTACAACTTTAACTAAAGACCTCAAGTTTACGCAGTTAATCATTCTTAAAGATGATGAATCGATGGTAACCGCTATAAAAATCATGTCGCAGAAGGGCTTTAAACGTGCTGCAGTGGTAAAAAACGGTCAATTAATCGGTATGTTAACCGAAGAACCCCCTAAAAAAGCAGCGCTTCAAATAGAAGCACCTGCTGTGTAACAATACAGCCAATATTTTATTTTCTTTTTTGATGCAAAGAATTATTTAGCAAGACAGAGCTAAGTTAAATGGAGGACAAGGAATTGAACCTTCAATCATCTATGATCATAGTTAATTTCAAAACTTACTTTGAATCTACTGGTAAGAATGCTCTCAATCTTGCAAAACATGCAGAGAGGGCTGCAAAGGAAACAGGTATATCTATAGTTGTTGTACCTCAAACTGTTGACTTAGCAAAAATCGCTAAGGAAGTTGAGATTCCAGTTTTTGCCCAGCATGTCGATCCTATTAAACCGGGTAACAGCACTGGGCATATCTTAGTCGAGGCTATAAAAGAAGCCGGTGCTGTTGGTACATTAATTAATCATTCTGAGAGGCAACTACGACTAATAGACATTGACGCTACTATATCTTTGTGCCGTGAGAAAGGTTTGATTTCTTGTGTTTGCGCAAACAATCCTTCAGTCAGCGCCGCAGTTGCCGCCATGAGACCCGACATAACCTCAGTTGAACCTCCTGAACTTATCGGTACAGGTATCTCAGTATCCAAAGCAAAACCTGAAATTGTAACCGACACCGTAGCGCTTGTTAAGAGAGTTAATTCGGAAATGAATATCCTTTGCGGGGCAGGTATTAGTACAGCTGACGATGTCTCTATTGCACTCCAATTAGGAACACAAGGTGTACTTGTCGCAAGTGGAATCGTAAAGGCGAAAGACCCATATAGTGTGTTATGTGCATTTGCTGGAGCAACAAAATAGTGATTTTATCTTGAAGGTTGAACCTGAATGTGAATCTTGCCTGCTTTCACGGGCACAAGTTCAAACATACCAAGCAACAACAAACCCAGCTTTGCGTTTCCGATGTTTAGCAGAAGTAGTAAAGTTGCTTAATAGAGAGTTTAAACCAACTTCTAACCCTGCTGAAATCGGTACTAAACGCGATCGTATTATAAGAAAACTAACTGGATGTGTTGATCCTTATAAGTATAACAAGAAATTGGCTAATCAGAAAGCCCTCAAGATGTTACCGCATGTAAAAAAAACGGTTACATCAGGTCTTACCCAACAGGAACGATTCAAGAAGGCAGTCCTTTGTGCTATCGTTGGAAACGTTATGGAGTTTGATATTCCTGGTCACAAGTATTCGCTTAATACTTTGGCTAAAGTTATGCGTGATGCTCACAAAGATTTAGTTATTGACGATATCAATGCTGCATACGAATTAGCAAAGAAAGCGCAAAGTGTACTGTACTTAGCTGATAACGCCGGTGAAATAGTGTTTGATACTTTATTGGTTGAGCAACTCAAGAATATGGGGTTAAAAGTCACCTACGTTGTTAAGGGGGCTCCGGTAATTAATGATGCGACAATGGAGGATGCTGAAGTTTCTAACATGGATAAACTCGTCGATGACGTTATAACAACTGGCACCGATGCGGTTGGATTGCAGAAGAAAGAGGTTTCAGCAGAATTTCTCAAAGTATACGACGAGGCAGAACTTGTTTTTGCTAAAGGGATGGGTCATGCAGAAACTTTAACGGAGTATAAACTAACAAAGCCTCATTTTCTAATGTTTAGAACAAAGTGTACTCCAGTAGCAAACTATTTCTGTGTTCCACGGGATAAAAATGTGGCTAAACTGATGACTTGACTATGAAATTGCCTGCTCTAATTTATCCAAAAGAATCTTTTTCTCGCTTTGATGAGGTTATTGAGCGGGAATGGATTTTAACCAATGGTTTAGGTGGCTATTCGTCATCTACTCTGGCTGGAATTAACACTCGTAAATACCATGGGTTACTGATGGCTGCGCTAAATCCACCGGGAGACCGTACTGTCTGTGTCTCTAAGCTTGATGAGGATCTATTTGTCGAAGGTGAAATCTTTCGTTTGGGTTCCAACGAGTTCGGCGACGGCATCTTTCCGGATGGGAGTCGATTTATTAGTGAATTTAAGCTTAATCCTAACCCAACTTACACATATGTTGTGGGCAACATTGAAGTTAGAAAAATAATTTTTTTACCTCAGCAAAAAAACGCTTTAGTCGTCCTCTATAAGATAGCGAACCGAAATGCTTCTGAATCTGCTAAAGTACGGCTTTATCCACTCTTAACATGCCGTTACTATCACACCGTTGTCGACCGTAGGCATACTAGATTAAACTTCACACAAGAGAGTAACCAAAACGGTTTTCAAACAAACTTCATACACCCTGAAGCAGTAGTTATCTGTAGAATGACTGGGGCGCATTTTGTCGAGAGTATTAATTGGGTCGAGCGGTTGCATTATAGAGTCGAGGCTGGTCGAGGGGAAGCAGATTTTGATGATCTTTTCCAACCTGGCTACTTTGAGATTAACGTTCCTGAAGGTTCCGAAAAAGAGTTTGCAGTATCATGTTCTGTGGGAAAACACCCTCAAGAAGCTCTCCAAATCTTAAACTCAATAGGTACAACAATTTTTGATATCGATACAACATTTACAACTGAATTAGGCTATAAAGAAACACTTCTGGAGGGTTTCTATCAGACTCATCCTGCTGTTCCTATAAGCGACTGGTTAAACTGGATTCTGCTTGCAGCTGATTCTTTTCTGGTTCAAAGTAATGAAGGACAAAAATCGATCATCGCAGGCTATTTCTGGTTTGAACCTTGGGGCAGAGACACATTTATTTCGCTCCCAGGACTCACGCTTGTAACCGGAAAATTTAATGTTGCAAAGAATATTCTGCGAAACTTTATACGTTACCTCAAAGGTGGAATGATTCCCAACTTTGTTGCAGACAAGACAGGTGTTCCAATCTATAACACAGTTGATGGAACGCTCTGGTATGTCAATGCAGTTTTACAGTATATAAAATACACTAGTGACTACGCTTTTATTAAAACTGACCTATGGGCGAACCTTAAGTCAATAATAGAGCACCACCAGCATGGCACTATGTTTGGCATACGCCTAGATACTGATGGTTTGTTGTTGCATGGTCCCCGCTTGACATGGATGGATGCAGCAGTTGGTGGTGACATGGTTACACCACGTGCTGGTAAAGCTGTAGAAATCCAAGCATTATGGTACAACGCGGTTAAAACCATGGAGCTGCTGGCATTAAAACTAGGTGAACCCGAGTCAGCGCAAACTTACAAGGAGTTAGCAGAGAAGACACGTTTGAGTTTTAACCAGAAATACTGGAATCCCAAACTCGGTTACCTCTACGACGTATTGGAACACAACACGTTTGATCTAACACTTCGCCCCAACCAGATATTTGCTGTCTCGCTGGATTATACTATGCTTAGTAAACAAACAAGTCGTAGAATAGTCGAAGTCGTAGACCGTGAACTCGTAACATCCTTTGGGTTGCGGACACTCTCGAGAGATGACCCTAATTTTGTCGGACGATGTACAGGCAATAAGTATAGCAGGGATAAAGCATACCATAACGGAACTATCTGGCCGTGGTTGCTTGGTCCATACATAACAGCATACCTTAAAGTAAACGACTACAGCATACAGGCAAGAAGAAAGGTGCTAAACAGCCTCATTCTACCATTATTTAGTGTCGGTATACACCAGGGTGGCTTAGGAACTATCAGTGAAATCTACGATTGTGATCCACCAAACACTCCGCGTGGTTGCATCTCGCAGGCATGGAGTGTAGCTGAACCCCTTAGAGCTTACATAGAAGATATACTGCAGGTTAAACCAAAATTTGAGCAACTAATTTAATCATAACAATAATGGTTGCTTAAGCTATAGTTAATTGGTAAGTTGATTGTTTTAAAAACAAGTTTCTTTACGATATGCGACTATTAGTGTTAACCTTGATAAGATTGCTTATTATAGAATCTGCTGTAGTTTGGTTTACTTCTTATCAATGCTTAAACTGTGTTTTATTGCTTTTTTGAGTGCTTTGGCAGCTGATTCTGGCAAGACCGTATTGATGTATACACCTGTGTTTTTCTCAAACCCTGCCCATGTTACTAGTTTCGGGTATACTTCTATATGCCAATGGTAACCTTCGTCGGTTGTCTGGTGGATGCCATAGTTGTAGGGCGGATCATTAACAACGTCTTTGAGGGCTTTTAGGCTGGTTTTTAGTGCCGCTGCAAGCGCCTTGACTTCTGCATGGGAAAGGTTTGCTATGTTTGGGGCATGCTTTTTTGGAATAATCCAGAATTCCATCGGGTTAATGCTTGCGTAGGGAGCAATAACTATGAAGTCGTTGTTTTGATGTATGCACCGCTGGGTAACGGATTCACGTTCAACTATATCACAAAAGATGCATCTTTTATGTTCTTTGTGGTAGGTTTTAGTTGCTTGCATTTCTTCTTGGATTATTTTGGGAATCATTGGGATTGCGATGATTTGGCTATGTGTATGCCCCAATGAAGCACCTGCTTCTACACCAAAGTTGCGAAAAATTGAAACATATTTAACATACGCTTTAGCACTTAGTGCCCTAAACCTGTCAATGTATGCGTTTATTACTAACTCTAACTGTGGCAGTTCAGCGTCCGCTGGGTCTTCTTCATGGTTAGGCGACTCTATTAGAACTTCATGGCAACCGATTGCGTAACCAAACTCTTTGCTTATAAAAATTTGGGACGCATCTTTTGGGTGTTGTGGTGGGGTAAATGCTGGATAGAGGTTGGGTATGGCACGTATAAGCCAATTTTTAGGGCGTTCACCATGCGGTGGATCTTTGCTCCGAATTATTTCACCGTTTATTTTTTGATATAGTAAGATTGCTGGTGGCGTCATGGTTTCATTTCCAACACAGAGGGGACACATGGGTGTTTTGTTTGTTCTTGGTCTGGGTTTAGCAAGGTCTGTGGGTCTGCGGCTGCGTTCCTTTGCTATTACAACCCAACGGTTGAGCAGGTAATCTTTTCTAAGTTCATTATACGGCATTTTTAGTTCATCTATCCCTTTTTGATCTGTTATGTATTTAATTATGATGTCATAATGATTTGTAGATACAACGATATTATTGGTTTATTTTGAGTAAACACCAGTAACCAAATACTTGTGCTGTTAAGTTTTATATTGCATACCCTTCAATAGTTGAATAAATTGAAAACCTCCAAGGTATTGGTTGAAAAAATCAACCAATTAAAACCAGTATTCACGAAGTGGCGTTTGGTCTTTGCATGCTTTGCATTATTATATGCGTTAATACTTATAATAAACCTCACTCGCTGGCCCATTCAATGGGACGAAGTCGCCCACTTAAACTCGGGAAACTTTCTTTACTGGGACCTCTATAATAAATTTCTTCTAAACGCTTTCTACCCCCCTCTCTTTGATGGCATCGTATGGCTTTCCTTTGAAATGCTCGGAGTGCATCTCTTCTCTGCTCGAATCGTATCTATCATATTTTCCCTTCTCGCACTATGGGCAACCTTTGAGTTATCACAGTATATGTATGGAGGCAAAACCGCAATGCTCGCGGTTGGACTACTTAGTGTGATGCCGGGATACTTCTGGTTGTCCCAATCAGCACTGGTTGAGTCAGCCTTGGTGTTTTTTACAGTCGCGTCGTTACTGTTCTTTTACCGCTGGTTAACTACTAAGAAGGATAAAATGCTCGTTTTTACAGGCTTAATGGTAGGTTTGGGTTTTTTGACTAAATACCAAGCCATCGTTACTGGCATAGTACTGACCTTAAGTATATTATTTTTGGCAAAAGACCGGTTAAAGTGGGCTTACAAAAAATTTACAATAACAATACTAACTGCCCTTCTTGTGATTACCCCTTGGATTCTAATTTCATACCAAGTTTATACAGATTATATCTTGAATCAATGGCTTTATGCACTTCAAGTCGGCAACCCTGAACGTTCAGTCTATAGCGAACGTTTTTTCCAACCTATCTTTTATCTCATCGATATGGTTTGGCCCTACGATGTACTGCACCCCATATCCCTATTCATATATGTTGCAGCGTTGACAGGGTTAGCTTATCTTGCGTGGCGCCGCAAACCCCAGGATAAGTACTTGCTGATATGGTTTGCTAGTATCTACATCTTCTTTACGCTGATTTCTAACAAGTCTTGGCGTTACGTGTTGACGCTTTTTCCTGTTTTGGCGATTTCTGGATCGGTGGCATTTTGGGTAGCGTTTGGGAAATTACAAGGTAAGTGGCGGCATGGCACTGGGAGTGTTGGACGCAAGCGCTTCTACAAGGTGGCAGGGGTATTATTGGTTGTCTCTTTACTATGTGCAGTAGCCTTCAGTGTCTATGACACCTACATATATGCAAAAAAATATGACATTAACATACCAATCGAAGAAGCCACTAACTACGCCTACCGTAACATGGCGTTGAACAAATCAATCATGTTGTTGTGTCCCTTTGATCTGTTTAACCGTGAAATGGTACGTTTCTATCTTTGGCAAGACGGTGATAACGTCATACCGGTATTCCAGTATCCACGGCTAGCGGTGGATGCTTATGCACCTGATTTTAATATCACCGAGCTAATACGGCAATGTAGAGCGTACAAAGTGCAGTATCTTTTTACTTATGAATTCGGTGGAACAGTTACATATTACAATAGCACGTTAAACCTACAGCAAATATATCAGCAACTTTATGCCTCAGGAAACTTCACTCAAATCACTGATAATGCAACATTTGGAGAAAACCCGCGAAGAATATTCATACTGGAATTCATAGGGTAAGTTTACAGACTTAAGATTAACTGATAGAGTATTACAGTGCATAAAATAAAGGATTTTTATTCTAAAAATATTGAAGAGGTCAACGAAAAAAAAATTTATGTTGGGGTGTTGATTTCTTGGAGTATGTTTTTATGTTCTTTTAAGCGGTGTTCTCTTAGTGTATTTGGGTTTTCAAACTGTTTTTTACATATCGGACATTTAAAGACATCATAGTTCATCATAACCTTCACCTGATTCTCATAGACGACCATGCACCAAATATAGGCGTATGTGGGAACACAAAAGTAACAACCAATCCTTAATGCTTGAGCAACCGATAAGTAGTCAAATAAATGTTTTGCAGGTTCATCGACTACTCTTAGCATATACTTTGTCAATGTTTGTTTTTATGCATAAAACCTGTAGCTCACTAAAACTTGATTTAACGTACAGACGGAAACCATAACTAAGAAAAAAAGAATAAAACAACAACAATATATCCTGCCTAATTTGGTTTCTTTATTAACATAACAAACTATCAACTTTTTCCCATGCAAGCCTAATAACTTACTTACTTTACTTAGTCCAGTTCAAAAATACTTCTGATTTTATGACAATAGCAACTCCATTTACCAATTAGATTAAGCAATTAATGTAAGATTTGTTAATTTGAGCCTGATGCTAAATAAGTTAAAGCACTTATAGGTGGGCTCTTAGGTAGCAAATCATCTGTATAGCTCACAGGACAAACCTGAAACTTATTATTGCTACGTCCGCACTCAAGATCCACATCATCCATATGTCTGCGGGGCCAGACTCGTCATAGCCCACCCACCCAAAAACAACCCTAACAACCTTTAAACATTCAGGTAACACCCTATAATTTGCCTATTTTCACGTTAAAGTTTTAAAGCATGCATCAGTTATTTTGTCAATAAAGAGTTAAAGTGAACATATGCCATTCTGCCGAAAATGTGGACGCAGACTCGCCAAATACAGTGAGAAATGCACTGACTGCGGAACCTCAACCACTGCGCCATTAATTAACATTAAACGCACACTAAGTAGCCGCTTGGGCCGGTCTACTGGTAACGAAAAGATAGCTAAAGCTATCATACCTGAAGAATCACCCATTGAGATCAAAGTTATTT
>Ga0265293_10007098_pt1 | contig 17466 bp, 20 predicted proteins | sample Munlanlewell138R_FD_192505 | JGI IMG/M metagenome (GOLD analysis project Ga0265293, IMG submission 192505) | Leachate microbial communities from a municipal landfill in Southern Ontario, Canada - Leachate well 138R | ecosystem: Engineered > Solid waste > Landfill > Unclassified | place: Canada...
TTGTGTAATAATCGTTGCATTACACTTTTGAAGAAGTGCCGCTCTACTACTTCCTTTTGCACCTGTTGCACATCCGTAACTCCCGCAAAAATTGGAGTAAGAGCAGCTGTTGCGCTCTAATGCGGCATGTGAGAGGATTGCCCTTGGAGTAGCGATAGCCTCAAATCTAAGAGATTTGCACGCTCTATCAAACCACTTTGTCACTCTGCTCTCTTGGAGTTTTACATAAGGAAACTGCGCCGTACTTCGAGGCTCTAAAAAGGAGTGTGGCACTACTTCCCCCGAAACACCCACTATGCGCTCAACTTTTTCATAGTAAGGTTCTAGCTCTTCATAAGAGAGAGGCCAATCCACCACATTTGCGCCCTCTACTTTGCCGTAAGTCGAGAGAAGCTTGAAATCATTTGGCTTTAAACGGTGAAAAAAACCGCTCATTAAATTTGAAGATCCTCCCACCATAGAGCCATTCCAAAAACTCCATTGTTCTTCACTTCCTACATATCTTGTGCGTTTTTGCTCTGCATCTAACTCATAGATAACATGCTGTTCCTGCTTAAGGTCAGGGGTAAAAAGTTCACGGCGCGAAACTGCTAACTCATCTTTGTTAAAATCATCTTCCTTATACTCTTTTCCCTTTTCAAGCACTACGACACTAAAACCGGCACGACTTAGCTCGTAAGCTACTGGCGAACCGCCTGCGCCACTTCCTATAATACATATATCATACATCATAAATAAGCTCTTTTTGGATGCGGCTCTCCTGCGCTAAATCCGAGCCATCTTTGCGCTGCATCTCTTTTATTAACACCATAACTAGCATCACTGTAGAGCGCTTCCATGCTATAGGTCAAAAGAGATTCAATCCATGACTTGCCCCATCCATATTCTGCAATCTCTTGTAATACATCTTGTCGCTTTTGCTGTGAGAGGTTGTAATAAAGTTTACCATAAAGCTTCAAAGACTCTTCATGTAGCCATTGAACTCCGTTACGAAGAAACTTTTTTTCTGTAGTGCTAATCCTTGAGTGGTCTAAAATAAGCAGAAGATAAGAAGCAGTATCGACATCTAACTCTTTTGCTTTGGGAAAAAGATCTTCTTGTACAAGCGTGAGAGTTTTTAAAGGCTCCGCTGCACCATATAAAGAGGAGCCGTAAAAAAGTAAAATAGCTCCACCTAAAAAGCTCTGTTTGAAAAAATTTCTGCGTATATTTAAAATCATACTTTATTGTACCAATATTTCTTGCTTTTTGTTCCGCAAAAAAAGAGCTATCCTCTAACTTTTCTCGCCAAAGAAAAGTCTGTCAAGACTAAATTTACCCGCTCCATGCGATACAAATAACAACAAAAAAAGCATATAGTACAGCGGTATTTCAAAACCGTTATCGCCGGCTGAGAAGCCGTTTGGAAGATGTACTGTTACAATAGCAACAATCATCACTATAATAAGAGGTAGTGAAATTAAACGAGTCAAAAACCCTAAAGTAAGCAATACAACACCTGTCATCTCGGTACTAGCCGCCATGTAGGCATTGAGCGTTGGAAATGGTATTCCTAAAGATGCAAACCAATCAGCCACGGCACTCATATCACTCCACTTGTTTATAGCAGGTCCATAAAATCCATATGCAACCGCTAATCGTGCAAATAATAAAGCGGGTGATTTTGCATATTCACTCAGCCTAGAAAAATTAAGATATATTTGTTTGCAGTTCATAACATACTCCTCAATAAATTTTAAACTGACACATAATAACAGCTATTTACAACTCTGTATGTAAGCTTGACTACATACATTATCATGTAAAAAATGTTACACTCATCGGCTTTTTATAGGGAATTTAAAAACTTTTCATAAAATCAAATAATCGTTTCTAGATGCAAAAGAGCTGGCTTTGTGGCAAACTCCTCACAATTATCCTTTAAACTCTTAATTGATTAAATTTTTAAGCAGAGTTGTCTCTGCTTAAAATATAATACTAGTCATCACCACGCTTGCCGTCACGTTTCATCTCTTTTTTTGAGTCTCCACATTTACTGTCACGTTGCATCTCTTTTTTTGAGTCTCCGCATTTGTTGTCACGTTGCATCTCTTTTTTTGAGTCTCCGCATTTGTTGTCGCGTTTCATCTCTTTTTTTGAGTTACCGCACTTACCGGCGCCACATTTCATTCCCTCAGCACTCACTGTCGTAGCACCAACGCTTAAAACCATTGCAGCAGCTGCAACTAATGATAAAAAATTCAACTTTCTCATATGTCATCCTCTAGTTTTTTAAGTTCAAAAATCATTGTATCACAACTATTGTAATTTTTAATATGGTAATACTTAAGTAGAATCATGTGTCATAAAATTTGTATCTTTTTTCTTAAGAGTGTAACAATTTTATTTTTCAAATGTTTTGAAAATTTTATTTACAATCTTTTGTACACTATTTTCTTATATCTTGCTTTTTTCTTCTTTGCTCAAAAATGGCTCATAGCTGTTTTTTTGTAAAATATCTTTATAGTCATATATAGAGTCAACATATTTTACAGGTTCACTTCCTCTTGCATACCCATGCTTAAGTGTTTTGTAATACTTTTTTTGAGCAAGAAGAGGAATTGCTTTTTTCAAATCACTCCAGACATTTTTATTTAGCCCCATCCTCTCTGCTAATATCTGTGCATCAAAAATATGCCCTAATCCTATATTGTATGCAGCAAGAGCAAATTTTAGGCGATCTTCCCCTACGACTTCCTCGGGAACAAGCTTTAACATCTGATTTAGGTGTTTTGCCCCTCCCTCTATACTTTGCTCTGGGTCAAGTCTATTTTTGACTCCAAGTTGTTCTGCCGTTGAGAGTGTTAGCATCATCAATCCTCTTACTCCTGTATAGCTTTTAGCGTTTGGGTTCCAATGTGATTCTTGGTATGATTGAGCAGCTAAAACAGAGCATGGAATATCATACTTCTCCCCATATTTTTGAAAAAACTCTTTATATTTAGGCAGTCTTGTTTTTATCCTGTCATAAAATGTTTTAGTGTTATAGTAGTCAAAAAATAGAGCAAAACTATAGTAGTGATCTTTTAGACGCGCCATCTCTCCACTTTGATTAAATCCGTTAATCCATGAGTACATATCATCTTTTAACTCCTTTGAATCAGCCGCAAGTATCCATGCCAACTGCTCCCTATTGCTAACAGAAAAGGCTAGGGCTATCTTTGGAAAATAGCGTTGATTTAGGGCGTATATGTTTGAGTCCGCAATAGTGCAGTCTATCTCATTAGTAGCTACCTTTGCCAAAAGTTCTTCTGTAGAGTATTCTGACGTATATGTAGCATTTATATCAAAACCATCCTCACGTAACAACCCTATAGTTTCGCTGTAGCTTGTATCTTCCCCCACAACTATTTTAAGTCCTGCTAAATCTTCAATACTTTTTGGAAAGTGTCCCTGCCATAACATTCCTCTATAGCATACCACCTGTTGCTGTGCCTCAAAATATGATGGACCGAAGTTAAAATTTTTCTCTTTTATTTTAGTTTTTGCCAAAGATGCGGAGATTATATGAATATTTGATTTTTTACTAAACTCCAAAGCCTCTTTTGTAGTATTTACCATCGTTATATTTAAATCAACTCCTAAATGCTTGGAATAGGCATCAAGAAGATCATACTCAAAACCCTTTGGTCCATCGGAACCTAGATAGTAAGTTGATGGCGAGTTTAGCAGCACTACGTTAAGAAGCTTTTTCTCTTTTATCTCATCAAGTACAGATGGCGCTTTAATCCTATGAATAGGGTTGTAAGCCGTATGAGAGAGCCATCCGAAAACAAAAAAAGATATAGCAAAAAATATTACTACGCTTAGTTTAAGATATTTGTCCATAAATATTAGTTTACACCTTAAAGCTTACGCAAATATAAAGCGATTTGTGCCATCTTCATACTCATGTGCCAACACCTGATTATGCGCTTTTAAAATAGAATCAACCAGATATAAACCAAGCCCAAAACTGTTTTTTGCCGGATTGTCTTTAGTAAAAGGTTCTATATAATAGTGTAAAGGATGTGCAATGCAATCTCCTCTACTCTCAAAACATAACTCAGCGTTTTTTATCAAGATTTTCACATGTGCATCTGCTGAGTATTTTATGCCGTTGTCTATCATGTTTTTGATTGCTGTTGTATAGAGTCTATAGTTTGCATTTATTTTATAAGTTGCTTCGACATCAATCGTAACAGAACTTTTATCTATCATCGCCATATCTATAGCGCCGTCTATAATGTCAACCAAACGGTACTCTTTAAAATCTGTTTTATCCCCAAGGCTAGTTACCTCTTCTATAAGCGCAAACTCGTTAACTAAAGACTCCAAACGCCCAAAAATAGAGCTAAATCTATCTATTTGTTTTTGAGACTCGAGCATTTGAGTAGCAATGGTTCCTTTAGCAATAGGCGTTTTAAGCTCATGCATTATATTTCGTAAAAAGAGAGTTCGTGACTCTAAAATAATGTTGATTTTTTCTCTTGTCGCTTCAAGTTCATTAGATATAAGTGCTATTTCATCATGTCCTTTAGTTTTAAAAGATATATTCATATTTCCATCGCCATAAAGAGCAATCTTTTTTCTAAGTCTGATAAGCGGTCTTAATTTTTGTAAAATCAAAACAAAAGAGAAGGAGATTATTAATATAATTGTCATGTACGAATAAGCGACATTCCAGTATCTATATGGCTTTGACCCTTCATCTAAAATAAGTACCGAGGATGTTGGTGCCTGAATATAAAAATATATTTTTTTATTAAACTCAAGCATAGTTACAGTTAGATCTGTTACTGTTTTTTTGGTAAAAACTCCCTCTTGAGAGAACATAAGAGATGCTTTAACACTTTGAAAATCTTTCTTCTTTAAAATTTTTGCATTTTTTAAAACTGTTTTTATTGCTTCATTATTTTTTTCCAACACAAAGCTGTATACTGCCAGATTTACCTCAAGCATGATTTGTGAATCTTGTTTTTGCTGATGCTGACGAAATATTTGAGTGATTGTTGCATGTTTTGTAAAGATATGGTCTACATAGTGTTGTTTGTTTAAAATAAAAAACTCCCAAAACACTACACTTACGCTTATAATAGTAACCGTAAGTGCAAAAAGTACGGTTATTAAAACGGCATGTTGGCGCACTAGTTTATCCCCTACTTTTAATCAAGAAGAGAGAATTGCTTACTTAAGAAGTTTATAACCAACGCCTCTTACCGATTCTATAAGAGACTTATCTCCTAGTTTGTTTCTAATTCTTCCTACCATTACATCGATACTTTTATTTGACGAATCTTCATTTATAGCATTTACATTATGGATAAGATCCTCTCTTGAGACAACCAACCCCTGTTTTGCTATCATGTAAGAGAGTATCCCAAACTCTGCTTTTGTAAGATCTATATTTCTTCCCCTATAACTGATAGTCATAGATGAGACATCGCATTTAAAGTCGCTTTTAGACTCCTCTTTTTGTTGCGATTTAGCCTCGTAGCGCCTTAAAACAGAGTGGATACGCGCTTCAAGTTCTCTAGGATCGTACGGCTTTGGAAGATAATCATCAGCCCCAAGTTCAAGTGCTTTTATTTTGTCGGTCACATCGCTTCTAGCAGATGAGATTATTATCGGAATATCTTGTCTCTCTCGAATCGCTTCACAAACCTCCAAACCGTCCATGCCCGGAAGCGTTAAATCCAAAATAACTAAGTCAAAAGGTTCCAATTTCAATATGCTTACCGCTTTAAAAGGGTCATCTTCAGTAACAACCTCAAACTCAAACTGCTGAAGATACTCCGTAAGTATCTCTGCTAACTCCAAATCATCTTCAATCATTAATATTTTTTTCATGTTAGAATTCTAACAGATATGCACTAATAAGTAGTTAATAGTATGCAAAATCTTTAATTATAGAGTATTGATGTAACATTAAACGCTATAAATGCTAGCAAGTACGCTACAATGGAAGTAAAAGCAAAAAGATAAAAGAAGTATTTTATTCCTCCGGCTTCACGTGTAAATACGACTGATGCAGCTAAACAAGGCAGATATATCATTATTACAACTATAAAAGCAACAGCCGACGGAAAGGAGATATTTTTTGAGATTATCTCTTTTAATGAGATGCTCTGCTCATCAACATTACCTCCCAGCGCATATAAAACGCCCAGAGTTGAGACGACGACCTCTTTTGCGGCAAGCCCTGTTTGAAGTGCCACACTCATCTTCCAGTCAAACCCCAACGGCGCAAAAAGAGGCTCTGAAAATTTACCAATTTGCCCAAGATAACTCTGCTCTAATTTAGCCTCTGCAAATATATTTTCAAGAACTCTCTTCTCCTGCTCACTTAGTGACTCCTCTATTTTAAGGGCATAGCTCTCTTGTAACTGTGCATTGTGTGGATAGTTGCTTAAAAACCAGACAAGTATTGATGCGGCTGCTATGAAAGTTCCCGCTTTTTTTAAGTACATTAAAGTTTTTGCAGCAACCGTATGCCAAATCAGCTTTAGTGACGGTAATCTGTACTTTGGCATCTCCATAACAAACGGCTCATCCACTCCTTTAAATGCAGTAAGTTTAAGTATTTTAGCCGCAAAAAGTCCAAGCATGGCACCTGCTATATAGATGGCAAAAAGGATGTTTCCAGCCATAGACTCGGAGAAAAATGCACCTGCAAAAAGAACATATACGGGGAGTCTTGCCCCGCAACTCATAAAACCTATAATAAAAAGCGTCAGAAGTCTATCACGGTCATTTTTTAAAATCCTCGCCGACATGTAGGCAGGAATCGAGCAACCAAAACCGGTTACAAGCGGTATAAATGATTGCCCATGAAGACCAAATTTATGAAAAAACCCATCAAGCAAAAACGCAACTCTTGACATGTAACCCGTACTCTCCAAAAGTGCAATACCGACAAAAAGTATCGCAATATTTGGAACAAAAAGGATAACAGCGCCGACTCCAGAGATAATGCCATCAACCACAAGAGAACGAATATCCTCATTTGCTATTGTTGCACCGACTGTATCACCAAACCAAACAAAAAAAGCATCTATCCACTCCATAGGAATAGAGCCTATCTCAAATGTTAGCTGAAAAAGTGCCCACATAAAAAAGAGAAATATCGGTATGCCAAACATTTGATGTATTAAAACAGAGTCTATTTTATCCGTCAAAGTTTTCTTCTGTGTCTCCTTCTCCTGCTTTAAAACTTCCGCAATAACTCCGCGGTTAAAAGAGGCATACTCTTCGGCAAAAGCCTCCTTTATGTCATTGCACTCATGATGGAGTTCTATATGTTTTGATGCATCTATTAAAATTGGCTGCAACTCCGTCCAAATTGGTTCATCATGAAGTTTTGCATAAGTTTTTTTATCATTTTTTAGCAGATTTATCGCGATGTTTCTGTAGGAATTTTCATCTTTATAATTATGTTTACCCAAGTAATCGACTATTATGCCTATCTCCTCCTCAACTGCTTCGCTAAATATAAGTTTATACTCCATACTCTGGGCTTCATATTCGACTATCATGGCTTCAATAAGGTCGGCTATTCCCTCTTTTGTTGCGGCGGAGACTTTCACACAAGAAAATCCTAGAAGTTCGGACATATATTCACTGTCTATATTAATCCCTTCTTTTTGCGCCTCATCGCTCATATTTAGAGCAAGCAGCATCTTTTTGCCGATACTCATAAGTTCCGCAGTAAGTTGAAGGTTTTTTTGTAAATTTGTGGAGTCAACTACATTGATGATAAGATCATAATCTTGACTCAAAAGATATTCACTTGTCACTCTCTCCTCGATAGAGTAATCGCTCAATGCATAGGTTCCTGGAAGATCTACTACGGTAAAATGATACTCTTTATAGTCAAAAAGGACTTCGCTCTTCTCAACAGTAACGCCGGTAAAATTTCCTACATGCAGATTTGCATTTGAGATAGAGTTGATAAGCATACTTTTGCCGACATTTGGCTGCCCGACCAACGCTATTTTTATATGTTTTGCCGTTATCGGACAACTCTTTATCGCTGCTTTCATATTTTTTCAACCTCTATTTGCTCGGCTTCTTTAGCTCGAAGAGCAATTCTCATCTTACCCACCTTTATCTCTATCGTACTTTTTGCAGGAGCATACTCCAAAACCTCAACAACCGCACCTTTCATGATTGAAAAGGATATAAGTCGCCTCTTAAGTTCTGCATCTGCATGAAGTTTAATAACTTTTACCACACATGCTTTTTTGCAATCACTTAATCTTTTTGTTTGATTTGTCATGCTCTACTCTTTTTTTACTTTTTATAATGATAATAGATATCATGTTAATAGTTGATTAATTAATTATGATATTCATCATTATATTAAAAACTGTATGAGATTAAAGCTCTAATATTTTCCCAATCTCCACCGTTACTCTCACTGTTTTCTTTATCCTCATTTTTAACATATATAGCTGCAATCGTTAGGTTCTCATTTGGCGTATATTCAAAACCAATATTTTGTTCTACTATATGCTCTTTTGCTCCAAGAGAGTCCGCATTTGCGTCAAAATCCCCGTATGCATACATAAAACCAAAATCATTATGTTTGTATGTAAAACCAGCTACAACAGCTTGAGCATCTCTATCTGTAGTTATAGCATCTATTATCATGGAGTCCATATTTGTATATAAAGTTCCACCGCCAAAACCTGAAAAACTACCTTTAAGCGCTTGTTTTTTAGAGTTGTTATAAGCAGCGGAAATAGCAAAATCTTCAAATATTACTAACTCAGCCATTGCTCCATATATTGAAGAGTCTATACCACTGTTGTCCGATTCGCTCTGATTTATATATTGTGCACTTGTATGAAATGCATAATTTTTTGATAAAGCTATATGTAGAGATATATCTGCATAAACCGAAGAGTTTGCAACATTGCCCGTTGCGCTGTTTGGATTATCATCTTTAGATATGTCGTAATACCATAATCTTGTATCTATAAAATCAGTAGAGTATGAGATTCCACCGAAATATGTTCCGTCTTTGCCTGTATCAGACCATGGGTTTGCAGGAGACAAACCAGCGTCTGTTCCCTGCCATCTTGTAAGCAAACCGCCCATAAGCATCAACCCCTCACTCTCATAAGTTGCTGTATATGCTTCAAAAGTATTTAAAATCATTCTTATGTCATCGCTGTTTGCTAAGGGAGTTTCTATAAGCTGACGACCCGCACGGAGGTTTAATCCTCCATTTTTATAATTTATATAAGCTTGAGAGAGTTCTGTATAACTCCCTTTTTCAGAAGATATCTCACTGTTTTGCTTTGCATAATTACCTGTTGCAAAATTTATATCATTTGCCGTCGTGACTTCTATAGCTGCATTAAATCCCTTATACTCTGCAAGTTCATACTTTAGTAAACCGCCGATTGCAGTTGCATATTTATTCTCGCTAGCACTATTATCATACCCAGAATACAACATTCTGACCTGCCCTGAAACCGCACCGTCTTTAAATATATGCTTAAGACGCTCAACGACAGTAATCTCTTTTTCTTTGGGTTTTGCAACTTCATCAATTATATCTCTAACCGAGTGTTCTCTATCTTTAACTCTTTGAGATGCTTCTTGTGCGGCACTTACATTACTGTTTAGTATTAAAACAGCAAGAGATACACTAAGAACTATTTTCTCCATGGTTAATAACCTTTTATTTAGTTTACTTTTGAAATGATAATCAATATCAACTTATATAAAACTTAACTTTGATAATTCTTATCATAGTTAAGGCTATTAAAAATCCTTGTTAATTAAAACTTTTTTTAGGCTATAATTTCAAGAAAAAAGATTATTATGAAATTTTTATTTACTAGCAAATCGCACTTCAATCTTGCTAATCTCTTTACTTTTGTAAACATAACTGCAGGACTACTGGCAACATACTTTATAACTCAAAACAACTTTTTTTTAGCAATTATTTTGGCTTGGGTTGGCGGAGCTTTTGATATTTTTGATGGCAAAATTGCTAGAAAATATAGCCTCTCAAGTGAATTTGGTATTCAGCTTGATAGTTTTGCGGATTTTTTAAGTTTTGTTCTTGTGCCTGTATTTTTAATTTTTCAAGCGGTTTATAGCATCAGCTTTTCAGGTATCTGGATGTTTTTCGCCGGAGTTGCAAGCATCTACTATGTTATCTTCGGGCTTAGAAGACTTATAGAGTTTAATATTAATGCTGATGCGGGAGAGGTAAGCAAATACTTCACAGGCGTTCCTACTCCGCTAGGGGCAATCCTGCTCTGGCTTATCTATCTGGGTTCTGCCTATGAATTTTTATCGCCTTATCTCGTAGTTATTGCTATGATACTTATAGGTTGGAGCCTTAACTCCAAAATAAAAGTACCGCACCCTTAATCTATTTACTATTAAGTGCGTACTTTCCACTTCCAAGCATAAAAATCAGAATTGACATTATAAGATACAAAAACGGTAGCTCAAAAACGGGCGCTCCATGTTTACTAAGAGTAAAGAGTGAATTTCCGTATGCTAAAAATATTGCAAAAAGCATATTAAGCGCCAAAACCAAAGATGCAACTCTGGCATAAATCCCCAGTAAAATCAAAATCGGAACTACTATCTCGCCTACATATACGCCATACGCCAAAAATTCCGGAACTCCTGCGCTTATGGTTAAATGTTTTACACCGCCTATACCATTTATAATTTTATCAACCCCATGAAAGAGCATCATTACTCCTACGCTAAGCCTTAAGAGAAGTTTTGCTACATCGTTTGTCATTTTTTTGCTTCCTCACTTTTTCTAAATCTGCAGCCTCCCACCAAAATTACCTTACCTGTTTTTATAGCCTCCGCTATATACGCCAGTGTGCCTTTTGGGTCAGCATCTCCAACCTCCTCCTCTATTATCTTAAGAAGGTCATCCTCATTTGTTACTCTCCATGTTTTTTCATAACTATATTGTGTCTCTATTTTCATAAGAGTATAATATCCAAAATTTAAAAAAATTACGATTTATTTAAAGCTACCCCTCTCTTTTTACCCATTATAAACTTAACTGATTCGTAATATAATTTATTTAAATTAAAAACACAGTTTATTTAGGTATAATTCGCTAAATATTTTAGGGGAAGGTGCCTTGCCATTTGTGGCATGCTTGTATCATCTCCTACTCAAAGGAAAATGATGCAAGAAAATGCACAAACAAAACCAGAACAAAAGGCGATCACATTTGATGATCTAGGATTAAAAAAAGAGTTACTTCAAAGCGTTAAAGATGCGGGTTTTACAATTCCAAGTCCTATTCAAGCAGCGGCAATACCATTTATACTTGCAGGTCGTGATATAGTCGGTCAAGCACACACAGGTACAGGTAAAACTGCAGCGTTTGGTCTTCCGGCACTTAACAATATTGACCCAAGAAGCGGAGTTAGCATACTTGTTATAACTCCGACTCGTGAACTAGCTACGCAGGTAAGCGATGAGCTCTTTAAGTATGGTAGAAACATAAATGCTAAAACAGTTACTGTTTACGGTGGTAGCTCTTACAACAGACAAATCGACCTTATCCAAAGAGGTGCTAGTGTTGTTGTTGCAACTCCGGGAAGACTCCTAGACATTCTTAAAAAGAATCTCTTAAAAGATTTTGCTCCTAGTATTGTTGTTCTTGATGAAGCAGATGAGATGCTTGACATGGGATTTTTGGATGATATTAATGAAATATTCTCATACCTTCCATCAAACCGTCAAACACTTCTATTTTCTGCAACTATGCCGAAACCTATTAAACTTCTTGCTGAGAGAATTTTAGACAATCCTGAGTTTATAAGCATCACACAGGGCGAAACTACAAATACAGACATTAACCAAGAGTATTATGTAATTGAAGAGTCTGAGAGAGATGATGCAATCATTCGTCTTATGGACTCTGAAGAGTGTAAAAAAGCAGTTGTTTTTTGTAGAACAAAAAGCGAAGTAGATAGACTCTCAAATGTTCTCTCTAACGCTGGATATTTAGCAAACGGTCTTCATGGAGATATGGAGCAGCGCCAACGTGAAACTGTAATCAAGGGTTTTAAAAACAACAATGTAAATGTTTTAGTTGCTACCGACGTTGCAGCCCGCGGAATACATGTAGATAATATCTCACATGTTTTTAACTACCATATCCCTTTTGACCCTGAATCTTACGTTCACCGTATCGGAAGAACAGGACGTGCGGGAACTAAAGGTAAAGCGATTACACTTCTTACTCCGTTAGAGTTTAAAGAGCTTCAGCGCATAAAAACAAAAGTTGGAACTACTATGACGCATGCATTTGTTCCAAGCAAAAATGATCTAAGAGCAACAAATCTAAAATCAATAGTCGCAAATATAGAAGATCAAAAAATTTATGATGAAGCACATCAGGTTCTTGATCTTTTAAAACAAGATATAGATGAAGAGACAATTATGTTCAAGCTTGTATCTATGATTTTAGATAAACAGACTATCCAAGGTCCAAACACTATCGGCATTCCTGCCGATAAATTGGCTGCTATCCTAGAAAGAGCAGCTAACAGAAGAGACCCTAAGGGTGGGCGTGGAGGTTTCCGTGGAAGCAGAAGCCGCTCAAGCTCAAGCACAAGCAAAGACAGAAATCGCTCAGGAAGCAGTGAGAGAACTCGCTCAAGCGAAAGTCGTCCAAGCGGCGGCTATCGTGGAAATAGCACTAGCAGTGATAGAAGTCGTCCAAGCAGCGGAGATAGAAACCGCAATAGAACTAGAGACTAAAACTACCAAAAAGTTAGAAATTTTTTCTAACTACCCCTACAACGGCGCTTTTGGCTATTACGAAAGCGCCTCGTTGATATCAAAAATTTCAAACCTTATCCCCCAACTCCAAAACTCTTCTAAATTATTTAATCTGATATAATTTGCATAAAAAAAGGGAAATAATGACTATTTTTGAAGATAATGAACTATACATAGAAAAAGAACCAAGCCAAATCCCATGGCTGAAAATATTTACAAAAGAGCCATACAAAGAGTTAGGTGACACTCCAAAAGAGCTAAGAGTCAGACTCTGGGAAGTCTACGATGTCGTGGAAGAGGAGATGAAAAAATATTATAAGCCTAAAAAAATAAATATGGCATCGTTTGCAAATATGTTGCCGCGTGTTCACATACATGTCATGGCGAGATTTGAAGAGGATAGCCATTTTCCAAACCCGATGTGGGGAGAAAAACTCAGAGATGCAAATCTAAATCTTCCAGATGAGAAAGAGTTTTATAAAAGAGTTAAAAAAGCTTTAGAAAACAAAAAAAATGTATAAAGACTTTTTCATCATTAAAATTCTCAATTTTGTTCAACGAAGAAGTTAGACAAAAGTGTTATTTTAATGGTGAAAATGGGACTAACGCCGAACCCCATGTCAATCCCCCGCCAAAAGCATCAAGCAACATAAGCTCGCCGGCATGAAGTTTTCCACTCTCATATATATCATTAATCGCCATTGGGATAGAAGCACCTGAGGTATTTCCATACTTTTCAACAGTAAGCACTATTTGCTCATCTTTTAGTTTTAGAGCATCGCCTACGGCTTTTATAATTCTTAGATTTGCTTGGTGGGGTACAAAATGCTTGATATCAGAACTTTGTATATTGTTATCGCTTAATATCTCTATAACATCTTTTGTAAGTGTTTTTACTGCAATTTTAAAGGTCTCATTCCCCTTCATCTGCATAAAACAGCTTGAAGCTTCTTGCTCTAGTGAGTCATGCGCAGAGCCACTTCCGCCATTTGGTGTCATAAGCAAATCTGCAAATGAACCGTCTGCTCCGGTATGAATATCTATAATAGCCTCTTCTTTGTTATCAGTCGCGCTAATAACCGCAGCTCCAGCGCCATCACCAAAAAGGATACATGTACCTCTGTCGCTATAGTCTGTAATTGCAGAGAGTTTTTCTGCCCCTATGATAAGCACATTTTTTTTCATGCCTGCTTCTATAAATGCTTTTGCTATTGAGAGAATATAAACAAACCCGGTACATGCAGCAGAAATATCAAATGCGGTAATATTTTTAAGTCCCAACTTTGTACTTATTATAGTTGCCGTAGAGGGCATACAAAAGTAATCAGGAGAAATAGTAGCACATATAATCATGTCTATTTTGCTCTTATCTATACCGCTTCTCTGCAAAGCAAGTTTTGCGGCTTTAGCACCCATATCACTCGTAAACTCATCGCTCGCTGCAATATGACGCTCTTTAATGCCTGTCCTTTTAGTTATCCACTCATCTGAAGTATCAACCATTTTTGAGAGCTCTTCATTTGAAAGTATTTTACTAGGTATGTACGCACCAATAGAACGAAAAGCAGCATATGCCATCAAGCTTCCTTGTTTTTTAGTGTTTCAAGTCTATCAACTATATGTTTATTTACGCCCGTATCAACATAGTTTACAGCTTGAAAAATTGCATTTTTTATAGCTTTTGGAGTGCTTTTTCCATGACTAACAATAACACAGCCTTGAATACCGATAAGAGGTGCTCCGCCTATCTCTTCATAATCCATCTGCTTTTTTAAGAGCTTGAATACTTTTCTCATAAGAAGAGCTCCCGTAATTGCTATAGGGGATTTTCTTATATAATCTTTTATCAGTCCGCTGATAGTAGATGCTACTCCCTCAGATGCTTTAAGCACTAAGTTTCCTACAAATCCGTCACATACTATAACATCACAGCTTGCATTGAAAATATCACTACCCTCAACATTGCCTTTAAACCCTTTGTACCCATCAAGCAGTTTAAACGCTGCTTTTGTAACTTCATTTCCCTTGCTCTTCTCTTCGCCATTTGCAAGAAGTCCGATTGAAGGGGTTAGGATTTTAAACATATCTTCAGCGTAGCATCCACCCATTACTCCAAACTGTAATAGATGTTCAGCCTTAGAATCTACATTTGCACCAACATCCAAAACCACTGATTTGCGGGAATTTTTTGTCGGCATTAGCGCTACTAGTGCGGGTCTTAAGACTCCTTTTAATCTACCTAATCTAAGGGTAGCCAAAGTCATTGTTGCTCCACTGTGTCCAGCAGATACTACTCCATGCGCCTCGCCATTTTTTACCAACTCAATAGCTTTATAGACAGAGCTCTCTTTTCTTTTTACAGCATCAGTTGCAGCATCATCCATAGAGATGACATCATCAGCTTCAACTATAGAAATCTTATCTCTATAACGTTTTGGTAACAGAGGTAAAATTTCTGATTTTTTACCTACAAGGATAGGAATAAAAAGTTTATATTTAAGAGCTTGTATGCAGCCCTCTACTATTGGCTTGGGACCGAAGTCCCCACCCATCACATCAATCGCAATCTTTACCATATACTATTTATACTCACCGGTTGTCGGGTTGATATGGTGTGGAAGCTTGTATGTTCCGTCTTTGTCTTTAACTGGTTTTGCTAAAGTTATTTTGTAGTGAGTTCTTCTCTTTGCTGAACGTGAATGAGAGACTCTTCTTTTTGGTACTGCCATAATATATTCCTTTCGTTTTGTTTAAAAAGCGAAATGTGTGCAAAGCCCACGTTTACGCTTGCCGTTACATAAAAATTTGCCTCTTTTTAAGGCAAACACTATGTTTAAAAAAACCTCTTATTCAAAGGTACTGTTTTTATTACAATTTTCGCAACTATGATAATCGCTCTTTATAAGTTCAATCTCTGAGCTTAGAATAGCTTCTAAATCTATTGTAGAGTCTAACGACTCCACAACGTCTAAAAGAGACTCTTCTCGCTTTTCATAAAGACCATCCGAGATAAAAAATTCTAAATCTTCATCAATGTCAAGTCTAAATTCTTCAGCACAAATATCACAATTTACGTCAATTTCCCCATTTAACCCTGCTTTTAGCAAAATTAATTTATCGGCATCATACTGTAAATAACCTTTAAAAGTCATTTCGTCAGATTTAACTTCAAAGTCTAACGGCGTACTGCTTACTTTTCGTAATTCTATTTTCATAAAGGAAGCTTAACTCTCTTTAGTAAATATTGCTTCATAAATTAAGAAATTTCTCTCTCAGAGAAAAAGAATGCAATCTCTACAGCTGCATTCTCAACAGAGTCACTTCCATGAACCGCATTAGCATCTATGTTTTCAGCAAAATCAGCACGGATAGTGCCAGCTTCAGCCTCTTTAGGATTAGTAGCACCCATAAGATCACGGTTTTTAGCCATAGCATTTTCGCCTTCTAAAACTGAAACAACTACTGGGCCGCTAATCATAAAATCAACTAAATCACCAAAGAAAGGTCTCTCAGAGTGAACTGCGTAGAAAGCTTCTGCATCAGCGCGTGAAAGCTGTATCTTTCTTGTTGCTGCTATTTTAAGGCCATTGCTCTCAAAACGATCTAAAATCTTACCTACAACACCTTTAGCAACGGCATCTGGTTTTATTATTGATAGTGTGCGTTCCATCAAATCTCCTGTTAAATATATAAAATTAGAGTGGAATTGTACCTAAAAAGAATCTGTTTTGAGCTAAAATGAAAATTTTTTTTGATATGTCTAAAAAAAGAGGTAATCACAAAGTGTAAAACACTCTGTGATTTTTAAAAAAAGAGAATTACTCTACTACAGCCTTACCAACTCCACGCATATCATCTGAGATATCTGCACGGTGTGATGGGCTTTCGCCTACAGCATCCCATGTAATACATCCCTCCGTAGGACAAGCAGTAGCACAAGCAGGTTCGTCATGATGACCAACACACTCTACACATTTGTTTGAATATACGTAATAAACTTCCTCACCTGTTGGATTATCATCCTCATCTACAATCGCTTCAACCGGGCACTCGTCAATACAAGCTCCACAATTAATACATGTATCACCAATAATTACTGCCATTAGGATTCTCCTAGTTTTTATTTTCGAAGTAAGTTTAGCCAAAGATTTTTAAATAAAGCTAAAAAATCCTCCCTAAAAGAGCAACAAATAGAATTTGTTACCCTTTTTATATTAAAAATTACCATAGAAACTAGTCTTGATAATAATTATTATTAAATTTTAAGATAGTTTCTTATCTCATCTACTCTATCTGTTTTCTCCCACGTAAAATCATCATCTTCTCTTCCAAAATGTCCATATGCAGCAGTTTTTCTATATATAGGACGCAAAAGGTTCAAAGATTTTATGATTCCTCTTGGGGAGAGGTCAAAAAGCTCTTTTATGCATGCTTCTATTTTTGCTTCATCAACAACGCCTGTTTTATGTGTATCTACCATTATAGAGATAGGCTTAACAACACCTATTGCATAAGATATCTGCAGAGTCACTCTATCACATGCTCCAGCTGCTACTAGGTTTTTTGCAATATGCCTACAAGCATAAGCAGCACTTCTGTCAACCTTAGTCGGGTCTTTTCCGCTAAATGCACCTCCACCATGAGGGCAACTTCCGCCAT
>Ga0265293_10007099_pt1 | contig 17465 bp, 15 predicted proteins | sample Munlanlewell138R_FD_192505 | JGI IMG/M metagenome (GOLD analysis project Ga0265293, IMG submission 192505) | Leachate microbial communities from a municipal landfill in Southern Ontario, Canada - Leachate well 138R | ecosystem: Engineered > Solid waste > Landfill > Unclassified | place: Canada...
ATCTGAAATATCTCGCCATGTTGAGTAAACTTCATCTTGAATGAGTACAGCAATAATTTTATCATCAGCTTCATCACCGTCAATCATTCTAAAACCGCCAATAGGTCTGCATTGAACAAGTAAGTTGTTATGAACTATATTTCTTTCAGTCAAAACACAAACGTCAAGTGGGTCTCCGTCGCCAAGAATGTCAGTACGATTATTCCTCTCATTACAGAGTTGAGCAACGCTTTTCCCGCAATAGCTTTGTGGAATGAACCCATAAGGTGCCGGAATTATACTTGAAAATTTTTGGGGCCTGTCAAGCTTCATAAAGCCTGTATTCTTGTCAATTTCATACTTTAAAGTATCTGATGGGAGTACTTCTATGAATGCTGTGACAATCTCGGGGGCTTCTGCACCGATATCTACACCATGCCATGGGTGTGACTTGAACCGCAAGGCGGCTAAGTTCCAAAATTCACTCAATGATTCCAAAATATCTATTTTCCAATTTTAAAATAAAGCAAACGTAAGAATTTTTTTTCAATTTGAACTAATTTTTTTTTTAAAACTAATAATGATGAATCAAATACGACGTCTTTAAAATTATGAAACTTTACATAATCTTTTTAATAGTCGTCATGGTATCCGGTGCTTGTGCAGGAGAAACATCTAATTCTAAAGGAAGTAATATGCAAGTGAATACAAATACAGAGTCTATTGTTCTGGGTGGTGGATGTTTCTGGTGTATTGAAGCCGTCTTTTTGAGTATAGAAGGAGTTGTGAGTGCTGAATCAGGTTACACCGGAGGAACGACACAAAATCCAACTTATAATGAAGTATGTTCAGGCAATACCGGTCATGCTGAAGTTGTCAAGATTACTTTTAATAAAGATATTATTTCCATTGAAGAAATATTTGGTATATTTTTTACTGCACATGACCCGACAACACTCAACAGGCAGGGAGCCGATGTCGGTACTCAATATCGTTCTGCTGTATTTTATACCAATGATGAACAGAAAAGTGCTGCAACTAATTATATAAAGTTGTTAAATGAGGAGAATGTTTACAGCGACCCCATTGTCACTGAAGTAAGCAAACTTGTAACATTTTATCCTGCCGAAGAATACCATAATGATTATTATTTTAATAACAAAAATCAAAGTTATTGCCGTTTTGTCATAAACCCTAAACTTGAAAAAGTCAAGAGTAAATTCAGTAGTAAAATAAAGCAAAGATAAAACTTCTCAGAAAGTCAATTCGTTTGAATCATTCACAAGTTTCTTCTCAAAAGTGCAATCAAGTCATTTTCTTGATTTAGGACTTATAAAATCTTAGAATGAACAATTACCTAATGTTACATTAAATCCTGGTATGCTAATTTTCGAACAAATATAATTTGACTCGAACCTATATCAAATCGAATAATGGTTTTAGGAAGTTACATTGTACGAGCAAATAATTTTTTGTCATTATAATTTATTTTCTTATTTTTGATGATTGTCAAAATGATAATAGGAAGAATATGGATGATTTTATTAAAACATTTAAAGTATTAACAGACAAAAATCGTGTCAGGATGCTGAAAATGTTGGAACAAAATGAACTATGCGTATGTGAAATCACAAGCGTGTTGGATATTACAGTATCTACAGTTTCTTCACATTTATCTATGCTTGCTGATACAGGATTTATCACAGTAAGAAAAGAAGGTAAATGGGTTTATGCAAAGTTAAAGAAATCTTCTGATAATGCTGTAATGCATCAACTCCTTGCTATGATTCCCGGTTGGCTTAATAGTGATGAAATTATTTCAACGGATTTAATTAAAGTAAGAAACTTAGATAAAGAAAAATTATGTAAAACTTAATTTTTTTTACTTCTCAATTCGACAATTGTACAACTATAAAAATATTTTATGAAAATCTTAATTTTATGCACTGGTAATTCATGCAGAAGTCAAATGGCTGAAGGATTTTTAAAATCATTTGACGATAAACTTGAAGTTTATTCAGCCGGTACGAAGCCTTCAGGTTTTGTTCACCCCAATGCTGTCAAAGTAATGAGTGAGTTAGGAATAAATATTAGCAAATATATATCAAAAAATCTTGACTCTTTTCTTGAATATGAATGGGATTACGTGATTACTGTCTGCGATAATGCAAAAGAAACTTGTCCTGTTTTCACTGGTAATGTTGTAAATAAAATCCATATAGGATTCGAAGACCCTGCCGATGCAGAGGGTTCAGAAGAACATGTCTTAAATGAATTTAGAAAAATCAGAGATGAAATTAAAGAGAAAATCAAGCAATTTTATGTTAATGTCAAATTCAAATCGGAATAAACATGATAACAAATCTTAAAATTAAAGATGAAGTGCAGAAAAAATATGCTGAAATAGCATTATCAAATCAAAATTGTGGAAGCTCATGCTGTGGAACAGATTCCGGTACCACTTTTGATTATACTATTATGAGTGACAATTATTCTAAACTCGAAGGATACTATTCAGAAGCAGATTTAGGTTTAGGTTGTGGCATTCCTACTGAATTTGCCGGCATAAAGGAAGGCGACACTGTGCTTGACTTAGGTTCCGGTGCCGGTAATGATGTATTTATTGCCAGAAGGACAGTAGGAGATAATGGAAAAGTTATTGGTATTGATTTTACAGACCAAATGATTGACAAAGCTAGATTAAACTGTGATAAGCTCGGTTATAACAATATTGAGTTCCGTAAAGGCGATATTGAAAATATGCCTATTGATGATTGTTCGATTGACGTAATAATCAGCAACTGCGTTCTTAATCTTGTTCCTGATAAGCAAAAAGCATTTTCTGAAATGTACAGAGTATTAAAACCCGGTGGTCATTTCTGTGTTTCAGATATTGTGATAAATGGTGAATTGCCAGATAATCTGAAGAATGCGGCAGCTATGTACACTGGTTGTGTTGCCGGAGCTTTACAAAAGGAAGAATATTTGCAAATTATTTCTAATAATGGATTTAACGATACAAAAATTCATAAAGAAAAAATAATTCATATCCCTGATGAAATATATTTAGGATTTATCAATCATGAAGAGCTGACAAAATTAAATGAATCAGGAGTGGAAATTCTGAGTATTACGGTTGAAGCAAATAAGTCTATAAAATAAATTTATTGTTAAAATCAATCAAGATGGAAAATATTACACAAAAACTTAGCTTTCTGGACAGATATCTGACATTATGGATTTTCCTTGCAATGTTAATAGGGGTATCCTCAGGATATTTGTTTCCGGGTCTCGTAGATTTTTGGAATCAATTTCAGTCGGGAACTACAAACATACCAATTGCAATCGGTTTGATATTAATGATGTATCCGCCTCTTGCAAAAGTCAAATATGAAGAACTTGGAGATGTATTCAAAAATCTAAAGGTTCTTGGATTGTCATTAGTCCAAAATTGGTTAATTGGTCCGCTTCTTATGTTCTTTCTTGCTATTTTACTACTTCAAGACTATCCGCATTATATGGCCGGTTTGATAATTATTGGTCTTGCAAGATGTATTGCTATGGTAATTGTCTGGAATGAACTTGCAAAGGGTGATACAGAATACGCAGCTGGGCTTGTTGCATTCAATTCTATATTCCAGATTCTGTTCTTTTCCATTTATGCCTATGTTTTTTTGACTATACTACCTTCCTTGTTCGGTTTACAAACTTTTAATATAAATATAACAATCGTACAAATTGCTGAAAGTGTTTTTATTTATCTTGGTATTCCTTTCATAGCAGGTATATTAACGAGATATTTATTCATCAAGTTTAAAAGTAAAGAATGGTATCACGAAAAATTTATTCCTAAAGTCAGTCCGATTACACTAATTGCCTTGTTGTTTACAATTATTGTTATGTTCTCACTTAAGGGCGAACACATAGTCAAAATTCCAATGGATGCCATAAGAATAGCTATACCATTGATTATTTATTTTGTTGTAATGTTTTTTGTATCATTCATAATGGGCAAAAAAGTAGGAGCTGATTATTCCAAAACCGTGACTCTTTCATTCACAGCTTCAAGTAATAACTTCGAACTTGCTATAGCTGTAACAGTAGCAGTATTTGGAATTAATTCCGGCGAAGCATTTGCAGCTGTCATTGGTCCTTTAGTTGAAGTTCCGGTTTTGATTGCTCTTGTTAATGTAGCCTTGTGGCTTCAAAAGAAATACTTTAGAGATGTTGAAGAAGGGGATATTGTAAAACCTGATGTATGTCAATAATATTGAAATTATTACATGAAGTGAAAAATTCACACATGATTTGCCGCTAACAATTTAGTAAAAAGTGCAATATGCTTGATTTTAAGTCTTAGGACATAACTCGTTGAAATTAAAGAGCTGTAGTATATGTGATAGTATAAGTTCCTTAACTCGAAGTTATGATATTAATTGTTGAAATCGAATCACATCTATTTTCAGCAATCAAAGAAGCTTAGTAGCCAAACGTATAGTCCATATACCAACAATACAAGGCTTTAGTCCGATGTGAAGTGTTATTGAACAAAAAGAGATGGACTTCAAATTGAAGATGGAACTTATCTCAATAAGGTGCAGATTTTCGGTATTCTCAGAATTGGAACAGCAACTAAGCCCTCGTCTGTGAGAAATCAAAAGCATGGATTAGAAGGTGATTTCCAAGATACTGAAACATAAATGTACCACTTCTTGTAACAATAGGTCCGGACAAGAAAATAAGAATTAAATAGAATAATATTTGCGTTACGGATTCAAATCTGCCATAACAAATTGTAGGGATGAATTTAAAAACTCACCCCCATAAATCGAATTTTTATTTTGAAATAATTTACAAGTTAATATTTTCAATTACAACCGCATATCCTTGTCCAACTCCGATACACATCGTACAAAGAGCATAACGTAATTTCCTCAGATTCAACTCATAAGCAGCAGATGCAATTATTCTTGAGCCAGACATACCAAGAGGATGACCTAAAGCAATTGCTCCGCCGTTAGGGTTAATTCTGGAGTCGTCGTCATCTAAATTCCAGGCTCTTATACAGGCTAAACTCTGGGCTGCAAATGCTTCATTCAATTCAATTATGTCAATATCATCGAAAGTCAGACCGGCTTTTTTCAATGCTTTGTTGGATGCTTCGACAGGTCCGATACCCATTATACGTGGCTCAACACCAACAACTGCAGATGACACTATCCTTGCAAGCAACTTCAAAGAGTTTTGCTTAACAGCAAGTTCGTCGGCGATTAAGAGTGCAGCGGCTCCGTCATTGACACCTGATGAATTGCCTGCTGTAACGCTTCCTCCCTTCTTAAAAGCCGGTTTAAGATTTGAGAGTGCTTCTATTGTGGTATTTTCTCTAATGAACTCATCTTTGTCAACAATAATTGATGTACCTTTTTTCCCGGGAACTTCAACCGATATGATTTCCATGTCAAATCTTCCGGCTCTCCTCGATTCTGCTGCTTTCATTTGCGAATTGTAAGCAAACAAATCTTGAGATTCTCTGTCAATATTATATTTCTCAGCAACATTTTCTGCAGTTTCACCCATAGAGTCTGTTCCATAAATTGATTTTAGTTTTTGATTAGGAAATCTCCATCCTATTGTAGTATCAAAAACTTCGGGTACCCTTCCGAATGGAGTTTCACTTTTCGCCATTACAAAAGGGGCTCTGCTCATACTTTCAACACCACCTGCTATGAAAAGATTACCGTCACCTGATATTATAGCACGACTTGCATTTATAACAGCAGACATACCGGAAGCACACAGTCTGTTAATTGTTTCACCGGGTACATTGTAAGGCAATCCTGCTATCAAAAGCGACATACGTGCAACATCTCTATTGTCTTCACCAGCTTGGTTAGCACAACCCATAATAACATCTGCGATATTTGATGTGTCGAGTTTGGGATTTCTTTCTACAATGGTTTTAATTACAAGTGCAGCCATATCATCGGGCCTCACCGAAGACAAAGCTCCTGCATACTTGCCTACAGGAGTTCTAACTGCATCGCATATGAAAACATCTTTATTATACATATATAGTTACCTTGTTAAATTATCAAATTTATAGTTCTATTTCTTGTCCGTATTCCATAACAATGGCATTTTTCCTGATTGACTTAACTTTTGCAGTAAATTCATAGGGGTCTGCAGCGATTATTGGGAATGTATTATAATGTATCGGCACAGACAATTTCGGATTAACAAATCCCACGGCTCTTACAGCGTCATCTATGCCCATTGTATAGTTATCACCTATTGGCACAAACATGAGGTCAATAATATCAATTTCTCCAATTAGCTTCATATCAAGGAAAAGTCCTGTATCACCACAGTGATAAATTTTCTTGTCATCAATAGTCAGAATAACACCGGCAGGTTCACCCATATACATTCCTTCGGAGTTCGATGAACCATGATGGGCTATAGTGAATTTCACTCTTCCGAACGGGAAATTATATCCTCCGCCAATATGCATCTTATGAACTTTCAATCCTTTATTACTCAAATAGATTCCTAATTCGTTAACACAAATTATTGTGGAATTACATCTCAATGCAATTTCGATTGCGTCACCCAAATGATCACCATGTGCATGTGTCAAAATTATATAGTCAACATCAATATCGTTAATTGCCATTGGTGAGTTAGGATTTTCAGATATGAAGGGATCAATTATTATATTATATGTTTTATTCGTGAGTTGAACAGCCGAATGAGCTAAATATTTTACTTTCATTTTAACATTTCTGTGTTTGTGTCAAATTCAAATATCTAATACGTTCATAAACACATAGTTATTTTCAATAATATAGTTATTTGAGAAATATTGCTTACTTTTGAAACTTTAAAACTATAGTACTTTAATATAAAATGTTGGAAATTCAAGACTGGGGTCTTATAGAATATAACGAAGGCTGGTCACGTCAGAAAGAAATCAGCTCAGATATACAAAAGAACAGAAATCGTAACGTGCTTGTACTTTGTGAGCATCCGTCTGTGATCACAATCGGCAGAGCAGGGGGGAAGGAGAACATACTAATGTCGGAAAACTTCCTTAATCAACTCGGAGTATCAATTGTTGAGATTGACCGAGGTGGAGACGTGACGCTACATAATCCAAAGCAATTGGTTGGATATCCGATTTTTAATCTCAGTTCTATGAAGGAAGACCTTCACTGGTTTCTTCGTGAAATTGAGGAATGCTTAATTGAAATTATTTCTCACTGGGGATTGAAAGGCGACAGAGTGCCGGGATTAACGGGGGTTTGGATAGATGGCAAGCGAAAGATTGCAGCAATTGGTTTGCATTGTTCACGATGGGTAAGCTCTCACGGTTTCGCTCTGAATGTTGCCAATAATTTAATGGAATTTTCGTACATAGTGCCATGTGGAATTTCTGATAAAGGTGTTACATCCATAAGTCAGGAAATTGGCACAGCTGTTGATACTTCTGAAGTGAAGATTATAACTACAAAGATTTTTGAAAATCGTTTCGGGAAATATTTTTCAGTATAATGAAAAAATTTCTTGCTTAATTCAAAAAATCTTATTATTTTTGAATCACATTCTTTTTACGATTTGTAAATTGAATGCATGCGAAAGTAGCTCAGTTGGTAGAGCACAACCTTGCCAAGGTTGGGGTCGCGAGTTCGAGTCTCGTCTTTCGCTCGACAATGAATGTTGTCACTTCCTCTTTATGCTGCATGCCTTGCTGTCACCCCCCCGATAGTAAGGCATTTTTATTTCTGCTTTCTATATTTTTATTACAAAATCTTTTATATTTGAAATATTATTTTTAAATAACACAATTATTATACTATGAAAATTGATGGTTTCGTGCTGGATGATAATAATCCTGAGTTCAATTATGCTGTTGAATTGGTAAAAAAGAAAACTCCAATGATTTATTTAACAGGTAAGGCAGGCTCCGGGAAAACCACTTTTTTGAAATATATCAGAACCATCTTGGATATAAATATGGTCGTGCTTGCACCTACGGGCGTTTCAGCAATTAATGCCGGTGGTCAAACAATCCATTCATTTTTTCGAATTGCTCCCAGCCTGTATCTGCCAGATGACAAAAGGTTAAGATTCAAGGCAGAACCAAATGATGAAGACCAAAGTACAATTACAGACAATTTCAAATTTAGAAAAAGGCACAGAAAACTAATCAGTGAAATGGAATTGCTTGTAATTGACGAAGTATCAATGGTCAGGTGTGACTTGCTTGATGTCGTTGATAGGATTTTAAGAGCCTACCGAGATAAAAATTCTGCGTTCGGTGGTGTTCAAGTATTGTTGATTGGTGATGTATTTCAATTACCTCCGATTGCTCGAGGAAACCAATGGGAAATTCTTAGTAATTATTATGAAACTCCTTTCTTTTTTAGCAGTAAGGTATTTACTGAAAGAAGACCGGAATATGTTGAACTCAGAAAAATATATAGGCAGAAAGATGATAAATTTATTGATTTATTGAATAAGGTGCGTACTAATTATCTTAACGATGAAGATATGGAGCTGCTAAACAGCAGGTTCAGACCGGAAATCGTTAAAAATCCTAATTTGAACTATGTCATTGTGGCTACACATAATGATATTGTTGATGCTACCAATATGAGAAAACTTGATGAGTTAGATTCTAAACTCGTTGTATATGAAGCAGAAATCAACGGTGATTTTCCTGACTCTATGCACCCGACCGATAAATTCTTGAATCTTAAAGTCGGCTCGCAAATCATGTTTGTAAAAAATGATTCAGACAAAAAATACTTTAACGGAAAAATTGGAATTATCAAAGAGCTGAATGAAGATTTTCTGATTGTTAACGATGAGAAGGGTGAAGATATTGAGGTCCACAGATTTTCTTGGACAAATATCAATTATGTATGGAATGATGAGAAGAAACGGATAGAAGAGAATATTCTTGGTGAATTTACACAATTCCCGGTCAAGCTCGCTTGGTCGGTTACGGTTCATAAATGCCAAGGACTGACTTTTGATAAGATTATCGCAGACATTGGAAGGTCATTTACCGCCGGACAGGTGTATGTTGCATTAAGTCGTTGCAGAACATTTGAAGGACTTGTTCTTAAGACCAAGATTAAACGAAGTGCAATCAAAACAGACCCGGAAGTACTTAAATTCACTGAGAGTAAATTCAAAAATGAAGGTGAATTGTTCTAAAGCAAGGCTTTATAATTCGTTTGATGTGTATTGTTTTAAAATGTGTTACCCATGATTTGAGATAAATATTAACCTATCTCATAAATTTTACATTGAATATCTGTAACATAAATTTACATAAAAAATTAAAATTCCATATATTTGTAAATATTAACGATGAATTTCTGAAATTGAGTAAGATATGAGCAGAAAGGTAAAGAGTGCAAATCCATTTTTAATTGGATTGTTTGTAATCATTGGAAGCCTGATAATGATTGGATTGATAATCTGGCTTGGTGCAAGTCAGATTTTGAAACAACAAAGGTATTACGTAACCTATTTTGATACGTCGGTTGAAGGACTTGACAAAGGATCTGCCGTGAAGTATCAAGGAGTCCCTTGCGGAAGGATAACAGAGATACAGGTTGCACCCGATGGCAAACTCGTTGAAGTTGTCTTTCAAATTGATGTCACTATCAAGATTGATGACAGTCTGAGAGTACAGCCTGCAATGGCAGGTATAGCCGGAGGTAAGTTTTTGCAACTTCACTATCCGTCTAATCCCGATATGGCTTCAAAGTTCCCCGACTTACAATTTGAACCTAATTATACTCTGATACGCTCGGCTCCTTCCGGTCTCGAAGAAATGACAATTGCAGCTCAAGCTGTTATGAATAATCTTATGCAATTGAACGTATATGAATTAAATAAAAAAACCATTGAATTTCTGACAGAAAGTACTAGATTTTTTACCAAGAAAGAACTTGACGAGATTCTGAAAAATTTAGAATCTTCAACAGTACACTTGAATGAAGTAATGGAGAAAGCAAATAATTCCAATGCCATTGACAATATTAATGAAACATCTGCTATCCTGCGAAAATCAGCTCTTCGAGTAGAAGACATGATAGCAGAAATGAATTCTCAAGTAGAACAAATGCAACTACATACATACATGGAGAAATTTTATCTTAAATATGACTCGTCACTCACACGTACCACCGATATCATAGCTAACATGGGTTACAGGACAGAATCTTCGGTTTATTCGATGCAAGAACTCATGGAGCAATTGATTCGAACAAACCATGACTTACGCAATGTCCTACGTTCATTCAATGATAATCCGTCTTCGATGATTTTCAGTCTTCCGCCGCCGCCGGAAGAGTAATTTACTTGCCGATATTGATGAAGCTGAAATTATCACCGTCGAATAGACCTTTGTCGCTGAGTTTAATGCTTGGTATCACAAGCAGAGCCATGAAAGATAAAGTCATAAAAGGTGAGTGTAAATTACTTCCTAATTCTTTAGCAGCCAAGTCAATCTGATGATATTTTTCGGCAATAATTTTTCCGTCATCAGCACTCATCAGACCTGCGACAGGCAGCGGCAGAACCATGATAGAGTCATCGTTGACAGCACAAAGTCCACCGGTATTTTCAATGATGGTATTTACAGCTTTGCAAATTGATTCGTCACTTGTTCCGACAGCAATTATATTATGTGAATCATGAGCTACACTTGACGCTATAGCACCTTTCTTCAAACCAAAATTGCGAATAAATGCAATTGTAGGGGGGACGTTATCATATCTGTTGACGACTGTAATTTTCAGAATATCATTGTCTAAGTCCGGTACAATGTAATCACCTTTTATTTTCGGAAGTTGTTGTGACTTTTTGGTTACCAGTTCACCGTCAACAGCATCAATCACATTAAGCATTTCAATATTTCCTGCATGTACTTTAAAGTCTTCTACAGACTTTGTACCAGTCTTGAATTGATTTATCGTATTGACGTCAACAGGCTCAATGAAAGTTCTTCCGTTTGCCGCAACTAAATCACCGTTTATATAGGTTTTTTCAGCAATAAAATTAACTATGTCTTTGCATATGATAAAATCAGCAGGGTCACCGACCTGAAGTAATCCAACTTCAAGATTATAGTGTCTTACAGGATTGAAAGTAGCTGCTCGGAGCACATTGAACATATCATGTCCTTTTTGTATCGCTCGTGAAACAGTCTTATTTATATGGCTAACAAGCAAATCATCGGGGTGCTTGTCGTCACTGCAAAGCATACAAAATTCCGGATGAGTTGTCAGCAATGAATTAAGTGTATCGAAGTTTTTTGCAGCAGTTCCTTCTCGGATAATGATTTTCATACCGTACGAAATCTTTTCAAGTGCCTCATCCAGTGTGAAACACTCGTGGTCTGTACTAATGCCGGAAGAAATGTATTTTTTCGCTTGTTCGCCTCGTAATCCCGGTGCATGACCGTCAATTCTTTTTCCTAATTCACGAGCAATGTTGATTTTTTCCATTACTTCGGGGAATTCGTTTATTACTCCCGGAAAATTCATCATTTCGCTCAAATATTTAATATCGGGATCTCTTAATAACTCTTTAATCTCCGACGGACTGATGACTGCGCCTGCTGTTTCAAAAGTAGTTGCCGGTACACATGAAGGTGCTCCGAAATAGAATTTGAAAGGTACTCTTTTACCATTGTCTATCATGAATTTAATGCCTTCCATTCCGCATACATTAGCTATCTCATGAGGGTCGGAGACAGTCGCTACTGTACCGTGCAAAACTGCTAGTCTTGCAAACTCGGAAGGTATCAGCATAGAGCTTTCAATATGAACATGTGCATCTACCAAACCGGGCATGATATAATGATTGTAGGTTTCATTGTTTTCTTCAATTTTTATAATAAAACCGTCATCAACAGTGATTTTTCCTGCAAATATCCTTCTTGATACTACATCAATAATGTTACCGCTAACTTCTATCCGGCTCATGATAATACCTTTTAATTTATGTACTAATCTTTATAATTATATTATTTATATATATGTATGATTTAAGTTGATATTTTAAATTATTAATGGTCTTCTAAAATAATAATACCGATATTTAACATGGTATTTAGACGTAAATATATAATCGTGTGTTTTAATATATTTGACTTCATGAGCTAAAAATATGAAAAATTATTCGAGTTCGAACATAAGCAAACAGGGTAATGACATTAACCGTGCAAATTATGATAATACCGGCTGAGTGTAGATAATATTTGAAATTTGGAAGATTTGTCAAATGTTGATTTTTGAGCTACTCATCATCACCTTGGAAATAAGAAATTATTCGTTTTTCTTCAAAATATTTCTTATTAGTGGACTTTTGTTGAATTCTTTCATTCAATTTTTCAGAAAATACTTGTGAAGCGTCAAATCCATAAGTTCTAAGGAGATAATTCAAAGCAATAACCTCAGCTATTACAGTAATATTTTTACCCGGATTAATAGGGAGTTTAACTTTTGATATTTCTATCCCGAGTATATTAATAGGCAACTCATCCAAGCCTGTACGCGTATATGTTTCATTTTCATTCCAATCTTCGAGCTCTACTACTATTTCAAGCCGTTTCTGAAATCTAATAGAGCGAATTCCGAACATCTGACGGATATCAATGATACCTAAACCACGAATTTCCATGAAATGCTGTACAAGACTTGTACTTGTCCCCATGAGAATTGTTTCGCGTTTTTTTGTAAGCATGACGACATCATCCGCAACAAGGCGATGACCGCGTTCGATTAGGTCAAGAGCAATTTCACTTTTACCTATACCACTTTTACCGACAAACAACATACCGACTCCGTAAACATCCACAAAAGCTCCATGTACCGGTGCCTGTGGTGAAAACTGGTCGTCGAGAAATTCAGAAAGCAGATATGTTGCTTTTGTAGTATCATAATGAGTACGGAATACAGGTATTTCAGTGCTGGAGAATATATCAAGAAGCTCGGGGTCTAATTCATTATTGTTAGTTACGATAATACAAGGTAGTCTAAATTGACACAATTTATTAATAGCCTTTATTCTATCGTCAAGGCTTAGGCTCTTAAGATAATTGACTTCTGTGTTGCCGAAAATTTGAACTCGCTGCCATGAGAAAAGTCCTACAAACCCGGCAAGTGCTAATTGTGGCCTGTGTATATTCTTGTCAATGATGTCAGACTCAATTCCACTGTGACCGGCTATCAACTCCGGCTTAATGGGCGACTGTTTGATGACTGATACAGGTATCTTTTCTGTAGTCATAGGCTTTATGTTGCTGAGTACTGCCATACTTTTCTTAATTTTAGGTTAATAACTCAAATTCGGGATTAATTCTTTACCCAATTCATGATAATTGTCATAAAAGTCGAAATCAGTCACATGGTCAATCGAGAGCATACAAGGATTTTCGTTGTTCTGTTCATTACATGCGCAGATTGTTCCTTCGGCTGTCTCCTTGAATCCGCAATTATTGCAATTCTCGTCACTTTCACAAATAACAATGAAAGGATGACTCATTGATAATTCCGATTGGTTATATTGTCCTTCATAATGAAAATTTACGGAAATGATGTCAGCATTAGATGTTTCTAATATTACTGCTAAATATTTTGATTTACTGTCACTCTTGGCTTCGTAACTTATCAATCGAGAAATTCCGCCCTTTACTTCATTGAAATAACCGACTATCGAGGGTAATACAGAACTTTCATAGTCACCATGTGCCATATTAACTGATTCTTCCTCCGGCTCTTGAACCGGTTTGTCCTGCTCATTACAAGAAATAATAGCAAGTGAAATTCCTAGAATCAACAAGTATTTCGAAAATTTCAATAACAGTTTCATTTAAACTCCAATTATGAAAATAATACTTTACTAAAATAATATAATTTTAGTGTTAATACAAATCATATTCAATTGTGAACGGGCAAATACTTGTAAAATTTTACTTATAACTTCTTGATAATACAGTATATCATTATAAAAAACTATAATTTAAGGAATATTATAACCAATATATATTAAAAAAGGAAACAAGAACTTTTCATCTGAATAATATAACATCAAATAATTTTCCACATTCTAAAAAAACGGTATATTAAATATCAAATTACAATTATATTTGTATTCTAAACGTTAACAATTTCAATGGCAGTTCAAAGAGAGAAAATATATGAATGAGTTTGTAGTAACAGCAAGGAAATGGCGTCCTTTGTTTTTCAAGGATGTAGTAGGTCAGGAGCATATTACCCAAACTTTAAAAAATGCTGTATTAAAAAACAGGATTCATCATGCTTATTTATTTAGCGGTCCGCGCGGAGTAGGGAAGACCACAACTGCAAGGATTCTGTCACGTTCGATAAACTGTTTGAACCCACAAGATGCAGAACCATGTAATCAATGCGACAACTGTAAAGCAGTAATGGACGGGCGCTCTCTCGACATCATAGAAATTGATGGAGCTTCAAATAATTCAGTAGATGATATAAGAAAACTTCGTGAAAATGCTAAGTATCCTCCAAGCAATGGAAGGTACAAGATGTATATCATAGATGAAGTTCACATGCTTTCCAATGCAGCTTTCAACGCTCTCTTAAAGACTCTTGAAGAACCACCGCCACACTTGTTGTTTGTTTTTGCTACTACCGAGGTCCATAAGGTTTTACCAACTATTACCAGCAGATGCCAAAGATTTGACTTCAGAAGAATGGAAATTGACGATATTACTCGCCAATTGAAATATATCTCTGAGAGAGAGGGGATAACAATTGATGAAGAATCATTGCTTAGCATAGCCAAGAAAGGTGATGGCTCAATGAGAGATTCCCAGAGTATATTCGACCAAGTAATTGCTTTTTGCGGCAAAAATATAATTTACTCTGAATTGACTGATGCTCTTCATTTGATAGATGAGGAATTCTTTTTCAATATTTCTGAATCTGTGGCTGCTAAAAATACTTCCGCTGTTTTCGAGCTTGCAGGAAAAGTTGTTCGTAAAGGATATGATTTCCAGGAGACTTTACAAGGACTACTCGAACACTTACGGAACTTGACTGTCGTGAAAGTAACAAATGATCCGACATTAATTGAAACATCCTCACAGATGCGCCGGAAGTATCTTGAAACTGCGGAATCTTTTACTAAGCTTGACTTGATACGAATGATGAATCATGTAGCAAAAGCGGAACAATCTTTAAAATATTCTCCTCAACCTCGTATCAGATTTGAGCTTGCTCTCCTGCAACTTACACAAATTGACTCGACTTTAGAAATATCTGAGCTTATCAAAGAAATTCGTGATATAAAAAAAAAGGGTTTAATTGACTTTGGTAATTCAAATGTTCAACCGCAAGCTTTGAGTGCAGGTCATATTCGACCGCCTGTAATCAAAAGTAAGATTACTATAAAAGAAGACAGCTCAAATTATGATAAATTCAGGAGAAAATTATCCCCGGAACAATTTATGTCCGAATGGAATACTTTTGTAAAACGTGAAGAAGTTATTAATGCAGGTTTCAAACTAAGTAATTTTAAACCGGAACTCGATGGTAGAACAGTTAAATTACTAACTGACACTGAATTTGAGAAAAGTTACCTGGAGAGAAAGACTGATAGCCTTGCCAAAATAGTTGAAAATTCGTATGATTTATTTCTGAATTTTGAAGTTGCTTATTCAAATACTAACAATACACCGGTTAACGCAGGTATGACAAACAGTACTTATAGCCATGTTGTAAACAACTTTAACAGCTCCTCATCGTCTTCTAATACTCGTAATAGACAAGTTGTTTTGGAACCAAATCTACATCCCTTAGAGAAAATTTTGATTGAAGATTTTGGTGCCGAACTTTTAATGGATTATAATAAGGACAGGTAGTATGGCTTTGACATTAGGAAAATCGGCACCCGATTTTATATTTGAAAGCAACGGCGAATCTGAAATTTCACTTAATGATTATAAAGGTAAATGGGTTATCTTGTATTTTTATCCCAAGGATAATACTTCTGGTTGCACTAAGGAGGCCTGTGAATTTCGTGATAACATGGAAAGAATCAGCGCTTATGATGCTGTTGTTTTGGGTGTCAGCCCCGATAATACAGCTTCTCATGATAAATTTAAGGCGAAACATAACCTTAATTTCACATTGATTGCCGACCCGGAAAAAGAAATATGTAATTTATATAATGTTATGGGTGAAAAATCAATGTATGGCAGGAAGTATGTTGGTGTGATTCGTTCCACTTTTATAATCAATCCTGAAGGTATTATCGTGAAAATCTTTTCGAAAGTCAAAGTAAATGGTCATGTAGATGAAGTTATCAAACTTTTACAAGAATTCAGGGGTTCTCATTGATTGATACTCATGCTCATATTGATGCTGACGAATTTATTGACGATTTGCAAGACGTTATCGAACGTGCTTTTAACAGTGGGTTGGAGGCAGTAATAGTTCCAGCCATCAGACCTGAGAGATTTGATAACTTATTTAAGACCCTTGAAATGGATAGTCGCTTATATGGTGGAATAGGAGTACATCCTCATAATGCCGGAGAAGTTGACGATAAAATTTTGCAAATGATTTATAATACAGCCGCGAAACATCAACAAGTAAAAGCAATAGGCGAAATCGGACTCGATTATTATTATGACTATGCTCCTAAAGAAGTACAATCAAAAGTCTTTCGAGAACAATTAGAAATAGCCAAAGATTTACAAATCCCCGTAATAGTGCATAATCGTGATTCTGACGAGGATTTGTTTAAAATACTCAATGAGGCTCAAAACGGGAAGTTGAAAGGTGTTCTGCATTGTTTCTCCGGTGATGAAGATTTGTTGAAAAGAACTATTGATTTAAACTTCAATGTATCTTTCACAGGAAATATTACTTTCAAAAAATTTGATGCTATTCAAACAGTTAAAAATGTTCCCGATGACAGATACATGATTGAAACTGATTCTCCTTACATGACTCCTGTACCTTACAGAGGTAAACGAAATGAGCCTTCATACGTCTCTTACATTGCAAATAAAATAGCAGAAATTAAGAATATAGAAATTGATGAGGTTATTAAAATGACTACAAATAATGCAAAGAAATTTTTTGGTTTAATGACTTTGATTATGTTTACTTTAATAATGGTAAACAACAATTCATTTGCTCAAAATAATGAGGATGAAGAATACTACGAAGATTACGAAGAACATCCGGGATACAATAAATTTATCGGTTTCGGTCCTGTGATTGGCACAAATACTATTGTTGAATCTTACAATCCTCGCCCTAATAACGTTTCTTACGAAGGATTGCTATCCTTGGGCGGAATCATTCACTATAGTTTAAGTGAATACATTATTCTCAGCGGAAGCTATGTATATTCAAAAAATGAGAAACTTAAAGATATATACAAGGATTTAGAGCCGAACATTCATCAGCAGA
>Ga0265293_10007102_pt1 | contig 17460 bp, 14 predicted proteins | sample Munlanlewell138R_FD_192505 | JGI IMG/M metagenome (GOLD analysis project Ga0265293, IMG submission 192505) | Leachate microbial communities from a municipal landfill in Southern Ontario, Canada - Leachate well 138R | ecosystem: Engineered > Solid waste > Landfill > Unclassified | place: Canada...
AGATTTAGTTCACTTTTTTGTTTAGAAAGTAAATTATCTTTTTTCTTATTAATTAAATCAATTTTTTTCTTTAGTTTAGAAACTTCTTTTGAGTTGTCGTTAATAGCGTCATTAAGTTGATTTATTTTTTTGTTTAAATTATTTATTTCTAACTTTTTATTTAAAACATCATTTTTAGAAGTTTCTTCCATCATTAAAATCTCAATTCGGTTAAGATTATCATGATAAAACTCTAAATTTTTAGAGATTGAATTGTTTTTATCAGTTAAGTCTTTAATTAATGAATTTAATTTATTAATTTCATTTTCTAAAGAGGTTATTTTAAAGTGATTAATTAATTCTTTAGCATATTTATTTACTTCGAAATTACTAGTAGTTAAATTATTAAATAAATCATGATAAAAAACTTTTGTTTCATCATTAAAGTTTTTAATGATGTTTAATAAAGTTTGGTTTTTTGATTTTAAAGAATCTAAAAACATAATAATTAGTTCTTTAATTAAATTTGGCGTAGCTGGTAGGTTATATAAACTTATGACAGTTTCTAAGTATTTATCAAGAGGAGAATAAAATAATTTAATTTGATTAAATAAGTAATTAGTTTTATAGTTTAAAAAGGTTAGATTATTATTTAAGATCTTTTTATTAGCATTTATTTTGTTTAAATTTAAATTAGTGTTATTAATGTTTTTATAATAATAAATATCGTTATCTAGTAAATTAATTTCAAATTGATAATTTGTTTGGAAAAAAGAATGATGTTTTTCTTTTCTTTGGGTGAAAAAGGATATTTCGTTATTTAGTTTTACTTTTTCTAGTTCAGTTTTTAAATGGTTTTTTAAAATGTTTAGTTCATTGGTTAAGTTAATAAACTTAAGTTTAGTTTCTAACTTTAATAAAGTTTCTTCTAACTTGATATTTTCTTTTTCAATTAGAAGCTGTTTATTGATATTTAAGGTACTTTGTTCATATTCATATTTTAAAGTATTAATTGCTAATTCATTCCGTGACTTTAAGATTCTAATTTGTTGTTTAAAATTAAAATTATCAATTTCAAAAAGAAAGTTATTTATATTTACTTGGGTATTATTAGATAAAATATTAATATCTCGTTCTGATAATGCATTTTTAATTGAAAGATCAGTATCAAGTGGTGCTAATTCTTTTAAGTGTTCGTTATTAAGTTTATTTTCTTTATAATGATATTTTAAAAGAATCTTTTCATTTTTAAGTTTAAGTTCTTTTAGTTGGTGTTTTAATAATAAATTTTCAGTTTCAATGTTTTTATTTAATAAAAGTTCTAAGGTATTTAAATTAACGTTTAGTTCTAAACGTTTATTTAAATACTTAACTTCATTTAATCTTAAAGAATCATAACGTTTTTTGGTGATAGCTTTAATGGATGAAACAGTGTTTTGGTGTTGTTTTTTTAGTTCATTATCTTGGAGCTTAACAAAACGGCGGAACTCTTTTTTTAAGGTTTGTTCATCTGAGTAAGTATTTACTTTAAGAAGATTATCTTTTAATTCATTGCTGGCTAATTCTCTATCTAGTTGGAGGTTTTCTTTTAACGATGATAACTTTGAATTATATAGCGATATTTCTTCATTGGTTTCATAAATTATTTTTTCGTTTTTTTGATTGAAGTTAATAATAATATCTTCTAACATAATCGAAACTTGATCACTACTTGTTTGAAATTCTTTTTTTAAGGAATCTATTTTATCGGAGACATTACTTTTAAAATCTTTTTCCATATCTAAAAGAGGACTTAGTTCACTTTTCATTTGGTCTTTAACTTTTAAGATAGCATTTTTATTTTTAGTGTTTAATTTACTAACAACATCATTAAATTTTTTTGTTTCTTCATGGTAAATGTTTTTAATATCTAAATATGTTTGGTCAGAATTAAGTTTAAATTCATTTATTTTAGTTTGGTAATCTTCGTTGTTTTCTTTGATTTTAGCTTCAAGGGTTTTAATTCGTTCATTTATTTCTAATTCTTTATTTAAGTTGTTAGTATTTAATTCTTTTATGAACTTGGTGAAATCATCTTCAATTTTTAAAATATTATTTGAAGTATCTTTTTTAATTTTAGAGATACTTTTATTAATTTGGTTAATTTCTTTGGCTAAATCGGTATTAGATTTTTCAATAAATTGAAGATGGTTTTCTTCAATGATTTTAAATTCATCGTTTATTTTATTAGTTTTTTCGGTTGTTTCTAATTCTATTTTATTAATTAAATCATTTAGTTTATTGTTTAAATCTTCTTTTGATAAATAAATTTTATTCAGTTTTTTATCTAAGTTTTGTTTATTCGATATTTCATTTTCATTTAATTTTTTTAAGATAGTATCGTTGCTTAAAGTGTTAGTTTTTAAACGCGACTTAAAATTATCATTTAATAGTAAAAAATCGCTATTTAACGACTTATAAGACTGGGTAAAGGAATTGATAATTGAAGTTGTTTTTTTATCTTCCTTTTTTAAGGTATTGAGTTTGTTTTCATTTTCTTTTACAAATTTTAAATCCAATTTTATCACCTTATAATTTATTATATCACAAAATAAAAGTAAAAAAATGGTATAATAAATCATAAATTAATGATTAGGATGAAGATTATGTATGGATATATAAAAGGAGTTGTTAAAAAAATAACTCCAGAACATTTAATAATAGAAAACAATGATATAGGATATTTAATTAAAAGTCCAACTCCTTATGATTATAAGATAGATGATTTAGTTACTTTATATACTTATTTACATGTTAGAGAAGATATCTTTATGTTATACGGTTTTAAAGATGAAACAACTTTAAATTTATTTTTAAAATTAATTGATGTTAAAGGAATTGGACCTAAAAGTGCTTTAAGTATCGTTGCCTATGATGATACTAATCGAATAGTTTCAGCAATTGAAACAGGCGATGCTAAATATTTAACTAGGTTTCCTGGAATTGGTAATAAATCAAGTCAACAAATTATTTTAGATTTAAAAGGTAAATTAGCTAAAGATGACTCTTTTGATGTTAATATTAATGATAGTTCTAAAGATGTTTATGAAGCATTAAGGGCTTTAGGATATAATCAAACTGAAATCAAAAGAGCCATTAAAAACATTGATACTAATAAAGATACTAATGAAGCTTTAAAAGATGCGTTAGCATATATGCTTAAATAGAGGTTATAATGAAAGAAAATTCACTAATAAGAGACTTAACTAAACATGATGATGAAGAACTTCTTTTAAGGCCGCAATTTTTAAATCAATATATAGGACAAAAAGATATTAAAGAAATGCTTGATATTTATATTAAAGCGGCCTTAAAAAGAAATGAAGCACTAGATCATATTTTATTATATGGTGCTCCTGGATTAGGGAAAACAACCTTAGCTTCAATAATCGCTAATGAATTAGATGTCGATATTAAAATAACTTCAGGCCCAGCCATTGAAAAAACTGGTGATATTGCCGCTATTTTATCAACCTTAAAAGAAGGAGATGTTTTATTTATTGATGAAATCCATCGCCTTCCTAGATTTGTTGAAGAAGTATTATATGCTGCCATGGAAGATTATGTTTTAGATATTGTTATTAATAAGGATGGCGATGGCAGAAGTATTAGACTTGATTTACCACCTTTTACCTTAGTAGGGGCTACAACTAGATTTGGCGACTTATCCCATCCTTTAAGAGAACGTTTTGGAGCGGTTTTTAGATTAAATTATTATAATCATCATGAACTAGAAACAATTGTAAGAAGAACATCTAAAGTCTATGAAACAAAAATTGAAGAAGATGCCGTATTAGAGTTAGCTAAAAGAAGTAGAGGAACCCCTAGAATTGCTAATAGACTATTTAGAAGAATTAGAGATTTTGCTGAAATAATGAATGACGCAGTCATTGATTATAAAATTACTAAATTAGCCTTATCTAAAATAGGAATTGATAACCGTGGTCTTGATCAACTAGATTATTTATATTTAAGAGGAATTGTTGAAAAATATAATGGTGGACCGGTTGGAATATTATCGATTGCCTCAACAATTGGTGAAGAAGCGACGACTATTGAAGAAGTTTTAGAACCTTATTTACTTCAAGAAGGCTATATTAAAAGAACAAGTAGAGGTAGATATGCAACTAAACGGGCTTTTGATGCTTTAGGTATAAAATATTATGAAGGATTACTTGATGAATGAAGACAGATGATTTTAACTTTAATTTACCGGAAAACTTAATTGCTCAACACCCAGAAGATAAAAGAGATCATTCAAAACTGTTAGTTATAAATCGTAAAAATGATGAGATAACTCATCATCATTTTTATGATATCGTGGACTTTATAAACCCAAATAGTGTTTTAGTAATGAATGATACTAAAGTCATTCCGGCTAAATTAATTGGTGAAAAAACAAATACCAAAGCTCATATAGAAGTTCTTTTATTAAATGAAGTAAAGAAAGATACTTTTGAGGCATTAGTTAAACCAGCTAGAAGAATTAAAGTAAATGATACTATCTCTTTTGGAAATGGTATCCTAACCTTAAATTGTCTTGAAGTTAAAGATGAAGGGATTAGAGTCTTTAAAGCAAACTATCAAGGAATCTTTTTAGAAGTCTTAGATAAATTAGGTGAAATGCCGCTTCCACCATATATTAAAGAAAGATTACTAGAAAAAGATCGTTATCAAACTGTTTACGCTAAAATCCCTGGGTCAAGTGTAGCACCAACGGCAGGATTTCATTTCACTAAAGAAATCCTAACTAAAATAAAAGAAAAAGGGATTGAAATAATTTATGTAACACTCCATGTTGGCTTAGGTACTTTTAGACCAGTTAAAGTAACTAATCCTAAAAAACATCATATGCATAGTGAAGAATATTATATAACAAAAGAATCAGCTGATAAACTCAATCAAGCGATTAAAGATAAAAAAGAAATAATCGCGGTTGGGACAACCACGGTTAGAGTTTTAGAGTCAAACTATAATGGTAAAATAAATGAAGGTCACTTTAAAACTGATATCTTTATTTATCCGGGATATCAGTTTAAAGTTATCAATTCGTTAATTACTAACTTCCATTTACCAAAATCAACACTTTTAATGTTAGTATCAGCTTTTTATAATAGAGAGAAAATGTTAAATGTTTATAATTTAGCTGTTAAAAATAATTATCGCTTTTTCTCTTTTGGGGATAGTATGTTCTTAAAATAAATAATTTGTTATTTAAGCTCTTTACTTATATAATAAAGAGAACGAAATATAAATTTTAGAAGGAGTTTTTATGTCAAAAGAAATATATATACCACTAATTATAATTACAGTAATATTAATAATCTCTTTTGTAATATTTTATTTAATCAGAAAAAAACCTAAAAAAAAGCTAATAGATGTAAGTGGTTATGCTAATAATTTAATTGATCTTTTAGGTGGGATTAATAATATCATAACTGTTACAGTTGAACTTAATCGATTAAAAATTAATTTAAAAGACCCAAGTGTTTTAAAAAAAGATAAAATAAAAGAAGAAAAACTAATTGCATTTTTATCAGGAAATGAAATAAAGATTTTAATTAAAGAAAATATTAATGAAATAAAAACAGAAATCAATCAAATGAAAAACGAGGTATAGCATGATAAAGAAATTTAAAGTTACATCAGAAAATGGTATCCATGCCAGGCCTGCTAGTAAATTAGTTGGGATAGCGATGGAATTTGAATCAGAAATTTATTTAACAGCCTTTAATAAAAGCGTAAACTTAAAAAGCATAATGGGCGTTTTAAGTTTAGGTATTTATAGTGGAGAGATTATTGAAATTAAAGCCGAAGGATTAGACCAAGTGACTGCATTAAATAAAATATCAAACTTTATTATTAATGAGGGCATCGGTGAAATCAAATAAGCCCAAAGAAATATTTAAAGGGCTATTTATTGGACTAGGAGCAATTCTACCAGGAATTAGCGGCAGTATGATTGCCGCTAGTTTTAATGTATATGATAAATTGATTGCTGCTTTAAATAGTTTTACTAAAACTCCTATAAATGCAATCCGTTCGGTTTGGCAATATATTTTAGGAATTATCATCGGTATTTTAGTAGGAATTTATTTGATCTCGACGATATTTAATATAATTCCAATTCCAATTACATTATTTTTTATTGGTTTAATTATTGGATCTATCCCTAAAATATATTATTTAACAAACCTTAAAAACGATAAATATAATGGAATAATAACGGCGATTATTAGTTTTTTAATTATGATATTAATAAACTTTATTCCAAATTCCCAAGGTTTTTCTTTAGATGGAAATATTTTTATGTGGATAATTATTGGGTTTTTGATTGCATTAGCATTAATCACACCAGGATTTAGTGTAGCAACCCTTCTTTTAATGATTGGTGGATATTTTCCTTTAATTGGTCTTGCAAAAGTATTAATGAAAGCGGTGATAGATTTTGATTTTAATGTAATTATGAATCATATATTATCTGTTATTATTTTACTTATTTCAATTATTGCTTCATTAATTATTTTAGGAAAAATAATTAATAAAGTAATAATCAAATATAAAGATAGATTTTATCAAATAGTTTTAGGATTAACAATCGCGGCTCCAATTAATATTTTAATTGAACTTAACGATGAACTACTTGTCGGTGAACCAGTCATAAACATCTTTGATTTTAATACTTACTGGCACTCATGGATGATTGGTATTTTATTAATTCCCTTTGCCATAATAGTAATTAACAATTTATTTAAAGAAGAAGAAAAAGAGGATTTAAACTTATGAAAAACTTATATAAAGATTTAATGGAACTTCCAGGAACATCAGCCCATGAGGGGAGAATTAGAAACTACATGGAAGAATTTATTAAAGATTACCCAAATTATCTAATAAAGAAAGATAATTTAGGAAGTATTTTTGCCTATAAAAAATCTAAAAATAAAGATGCTAAAACTTTAATGATTGCAGGACACTTAGATGAAGTGGGCTTAATGGTTAAAGGAATTAAAAATAATGGTGCCTTAGAAGTTTTAGCAATTGGTGGTTTATTAGGTGAGGTTTTTATTTCCCAAGTTTTATACGTTTACACAAAAGACGGTTTAGAAATTCCTGGAGTAATTGGTTCAATTCCACCCCACCTTAAAACAAACAATAAAGTTGATATTGAAAACTTATTAGTTGATATTGGTGCTAGTTCTAAAGAAGAAGTAATTAATTTAGGAATTGAAATTGGTGATATGGTTTCATTTAAAACGCCTTATCTAAACACTTTTAATGATAAAATGTTTATTGCAAAATCAATTGATAACCGTTTTGGTTGTGCTTTAAGTTTAGAGACAATCAAACATTTTCATGATATTGAATTAGAGTTTAATATCGCCATTGGGGCAACCGTCCAAGAAGAAGTTGGTTTAAGAGGTGCTAAAACATCAGTTAACTTAATTAAACCTGATATGTTCATTGCTCTTGATGCCTCTCCTGTAAATGATTTATACGATCCAAGCTTTGATACTAAATTAGGGAAAGGATTTTTAGTTAGGGTTTATGATCCTAGAAACATCATGCCCCAAAACTTAAAAAGATATTTTATAGATTTAGCTAATAAAAATAATATTCCTTATCAACTCTTTATTTCAAAAGGTGGAACTGATGCGGCAATGGCTCATAATATGTATGAAGGCATTATTTCAACAACGATCGGTCTACCCGCAAGATATATTCATTCAAGCGCGGCCATCGCATCATATGATGATCTAAATAGCGCTAGAATGATGTTATTTACTTTAATTAATAATTTAACTAATAAAAAGATTGATTTATTAAAAGGAGGTAATTTAATTGAAGACTTATAAATTAAATAATGGAGTCTCAATCCCAGCATTTGGTTTAGGAACTTTTTTAATGACCGAAAATAAAACTTATGAAACAGTTTTAGATGCTTTAAAATTAGGTTATCGTCATCTTGATACGGCGGCGTATTATTTTAATGAAAAAGAAGTTGGAAAAGCCATTAAAGATTCTAATATCCCAAGAGAAGAAATATTTGTTACAACAAAAATAATGAAACATCATAATGGTGATAAAGAATTGATAAGACAATCAATTAATAAATCATTAAATGAATTAGGTCTTGAATATATTGATTTATTATTAATTCATTGGCCTAATAGCGATTATAAAATTAACCAAGCTTTATGGGAAGTGTTTGAAGAATTTTATGAAGCTAAAAAATTAAATTCAATTGGTGTTTCTAATTTTTTAATTCATCATTTAAATGAATTATTAAAAACCGCGAAAATAAAACCAGCAATTAATCAAGTTGAATGTCATCCTTTACTACCCCAAATTCCCTTAGAAAAGTATTTGAAAGAACATAATATCTTAATGAGTTCATATGGTCCTTTTGCTAGAGGTGAAGTCTTTAAAGAACCAATATTTAACGAATTAACATTAATTGCTAATAAATATAATATAACTGTCGCTCAGTTAATTATTGCCTGGGGATTAAAAAGAGGTTTAACCATGATTCCTAAAACAGTTCATCATGAAAGATTAAAAGAAAACTTATTAGGAAGTCAAATCGATATAACCTTAGAAGATGTTTTAAAAATAAATAAACTAAACAAAGCCAAAAGATTATACTCGGATCCAGATAATGCGACCTATTTTGCATAAAAAAACAAATAAAGGCCATCATGAGCATTGGAATGATGATGATTATCATGTATAATATATAAAGACACATAAAGGAGTTTATATGGCAGAAAGACAATATAGTGAAAAATCAATCCAAGTTTTAGAAGGACTTGAAGCAGTTAGAAAAAGACCGGGAATGTATATCGGTTCCACCGATCACAGAGGTCTTCATCATTTAGTATGGGAAATCGTTGATAATGCAATGGACGAAGTTTTAGCCGGTTTTGGAAAAGAAATCGTCGTTAAAATTAAAGCTGATAATTCAATTGAAGTCTCTGATGATGGTAGGGGAATGCCCTATAAAAAACATGCTCAAGGAATTCCAACAACCGAAGTCATTTTTACCCTTCTTCATTCAGGTGGTAAATTTGGAGGGGACGGATCCTATAAAGTCGCTGGTGGACTTCACGGGGTTGGTGGAGCAGTCGTTAATGCTTTATCACAATTTTTAGAAGTTACTGTTTATAAAGATGGTGGTATTTATGTCCAAAGATTTGAAAATGGTGGTAAAAAAATAAATCCCCTTAAAAAAATTGGCGACACGAAAAAAACTGGAACCACAGTCTGGTTTAAACCAGACCCACAAATCTTTTCAACTACCCTTTATAATTATGACACCATTAAAGAAAGATTAAAAGAATCAGCCTTTTTAATTAAAGGATTAAAAATAACATTAATTGATGAACGTAAAAATACCAAAGAAATATTTAAATACGATGAAGGTATTAAAGAATATATTAATGTTTTAAATCAAGATAAAAAAGGATTGCATGAAGTATTTTACGTCGAAGGAAGCTATCCTAATAGTGGTAAAAATAAAATTGAAGCTGCAATCTCTCTTCAATTTACCCAAAGCTATCATGAAAACATCATTTCCTTTGTCAATAATGTTAGAACTAAAGATGGGGGAACCCATGAAGTAGGATTTAAAATAGGACTAACTAAAGCGACCAATGATTATGCTAGAAAATATAATATTTTAAAAGAAAAAGACAATAATTTAGACGGCGTTGATATTAGAGAAGGACTAACCGCGATTGTTTCTTTAAGAGTTCCTGAAAATATTTTAGAATTTGAAGGACAAACCAAAGGAAAACTAGGAACCCCTGATGCAAGAGCTGCGGTTGAAGGTTTTATTTATGAAAAATTCAATACTTATTTAGAAGAAAACCGTGAGAGTGCGACAACAATTATTAGTAAAGCATTAGCTAGCCAAAGAGCTAGAGAAGCGGCTAGAAAAGCTCGTGATGATGCTAGATTAAATAAAAAACGTTCAAAAAGAGATGTTATTTTATCAGGTAAACTAACACCCGCGCAAGGAAAAGATAAAACTAAAAACGAATTGTTTTTAGTTGAAGGAGATAGTGCTGGTGGCTCCGCTAAACAAGCTAGAGACAGACGTTATCAAGCAATTCTTCCACTTCGTGGTAAAGTTATTAACACCGAAAGAGCTAATCCGGACGCAATCTTAAAAAACGAAGAAATCTCAACAATTATTAATACTGTCGGTGCTGAATTTGGCCTTGACTTTAATGTTTCAAAAGCCAATTATCAAAAAGTTATCATTATGACTGATGCTGATGATGATGGTGCTCATATTCAAGTTTTATTATTAACTTTCTTCTTTAGATATATGAGACCACTAATTGAAGCGGGAAGATTATATATCGCTTTACCTCCACTTTATAAAGTCGAGTTTAAAAGAGGAAAAAAACAAGATATTTTTTATGCTTGGAATGATGATGAATTAAAAGATATTTTAGAAAATGAAAAAGGAAATTACCAAATCCAAAGATTCAAAGGATTAGGTGAAATGAACTTTGATCAACTTTGGGAGACAACAATGAACCCAGAGTCAAGAACTTTAATTCAAGTTAAGTTAGATGATTTTAATGCCTCTGATAAACACGTCTCAATTTTAATGGGCGATCAAGTCGGACAACGCCGGGAATGGATTGAAAATAATGTTGATTTTGAAGTAAGTGATGATTTTGATATTGAGGATAGAACTAGATGAATAAGAAAACCAGTAAAAAACTAAATCAATTTATTGAAGAAAAAATAAAACCTGTTTCTCTTCTTGATATAATGTCAGAAGGCTTTGCAAAATACTCAAAATACATTATTCAAGAAAGAGCCCTACCTGATGCAAGAGATGGTCTTAAACCAGTTCAAAGAAGAATTCTTTATGCCATGGGTGAAATGGGAATTCTTCATAATAAATCCTATAAAAAATCAGCAAGAGTTGCTGGTGAGGTAATGGGTAAATACCACCCACACGGTGACTCATCGATTTATGATGCCATGGTTAGACTAAGTCAAGACTTTAAAATGTTAGTCCCCTTAGTCGATATGCATGGTAATAATGGTTCAATTGATGGTGATAGTGCTGCAGCCATGCGTTATACCGAAGTTAGATTAACCAAAGAAGCTGAATATTTATTAAAAGATATTGATAAAAGAACGGTTAACTTTGTTCCTAACTTTGATGATGAAGAAATAGAACCAACCGTTTTACCTGCTAAATATCCTAATCTATTAATAAATGGAGCCATGGGTATTTCTGCTGGATATGCAACTAAAATACCTCCTCATAATTTAAATGAAGTTATTGATGCGACGATCGCTTTAATTAATAATCCAGAAATATCAGCAGATAAATTAATTAAATACATAAAAGGACCAGACTTTCCCACAGGTGGAATCGTGCAAGGAAAAGACGGGATTAAACAAGCTTTAAAAACTGGTGCTGGTAAAGTAATTATTCGAGCTAAAATTGATGTTGAAGAAGTAACTAAATCCCAAGACCGAATTGTTGTAACCGAAATACCTTATGAAGTTAATAAAGCTGACTTGGTTAGAACAATCGATAATTTAAGAATTAATAATAAAATTGATGATATCACTGAAATTAGAGATGAAAGTGATAAAGAAGGATTAAGGATTGCTATTGACATTAAAAAAGGTGCTGATGCATCATTTTTAATTAACTATCTACTTAAAAACAGTGACCTACAAGTTTCTTATAACTACAACATGGTCGCAATCCTTAATAACCGCCCTATCTTAGTTGGTGTTTATGACCTCCTTAATAGCTATATCAACCACCAAAAAGAAGTCATCACTAATCGTTCTAATTATGAATTAGAAAAAGCTAGTAAAAGAAGCCATATTTTAGAAGGCTTAATTAAAATGACTAGTGTTGTTGAAGAAGTTATTAAAATAATTAGAAAATCTGAAAATAAAAGTAACGCTAAACAAAATTTAGAAACTAAATTTGGTTTTAGCGAATTACAATCAGAAGCAATCGTTATGCTTCAACTATACCGTCTATCAACAACTGATATTACCGCTTTAATGACCGAACTTGATGGTCTTAATTTAAAAATTAATGAACTTAATAATATTTTATCAAATGAAGATGTCTTACTTAATACTATTAAAGATGAATTAATCGAAGTTAAAAACATTATCGGTAAACCACGTAAAACCGAAATCGAAGCTGAAATTGAAACCATTAAAATCGATCAAAAAGATTTAATTGCCGATGAACAAGTAATGATAGGAATATCAAGAGATGGCTATATTAAAAGAGCATCTTTAAGATCATATGGTGCTACCCAAACAGTTGGCCTTAGAGAAGATGATCAATTAATCTTTCATGAAGAGGTAAACACCTTAGATACTTTATTAATCTTTACTAATTTAGGGAATTATATCTTTTTACCAATTTATGAAATTGAAGATCAAAGGTGGGGAGATATTGGAATCTTTATAAGTAATATTGTCCCAACAGAACCTAATGAAATAATTATTGACATTCTTTTAATTGATAGCTTTAAAAACGACCGTAAAATCTTACTGGCAACTAAAAACGGTTTAATGAAACAATCGAATCTATCAGACTTTGAAGTTAGTAGATATAATAGGACCATTCGGGCCATGAAATTAGAAAAAGGTGATTATCTATCCGCAATCGATATTGACCAAAAAGAAAATATCATTACCTTCTCAAAAGAAGGATACGCCTTAAGAATTGATTTAGAAGAACTTCCAATTTATGGACTTCAAGCTGGTGGGGTTAAGACCATGGCCTTAAAGGATGATGATACTTTAAATGCCGCAATTTATATAAATGAAAAAGATGATTTTTATATGTTAACATCAAGAGGCCATTTAATTAAAGACAGCGCCTTAGCAGTCCCTAAATATAGCCGTAATAGAAGAGGAACAATTATTGTTGACCGATTAAAATCATCACCACACTTCATTATTGCAGCGAAAAGATTATCAAGAGCTCAAATAAATGAAAATGTTAAAATCAAAATAATCGGGACCAAAGATTCATATGTAGATAACTTATCATCAATTAAACCTAACTACAATAAATATGGAGAAAAAATCTTAAATGATGGTTATTATTTAGATATATCTAAACCTAAATCAGAACTAACCTTTATTGATACTACAACCGATGAAATTAAAGAAGAAGAAAAAATAAATGAACCAAAAATTATCGAAGAATCAGTCATAACCAAACAAAAACAAAAAATTAGAATCTCAAGACTTGACTTATTTGATGATGAATAAAAAAAGGAGAAAAACAAATGGTATTAACAGTTAATGGCACCGAAAAATACTTTAAAGACTCCCTTTCATTAGAACAAATTGCCAAAGAATTTAATATAAAAGAAGCAATCGCTGCTTCAGTAGGTGGAAGAATTAGAGAATTAACTTATTTAATTAATGATGATGCAAATATTGAGTTTTTAGGCCTTGATATTCATGAGGGAATGCGTATTTATGAAGCAACCTTAAGATATGTTTTCGCGATGGCTTTATTTAATTTAAATCCTAAATTAAAACTAAGATTTTCATATTCAGTCTCAAGAGCTATTTTAGTGACAATTGATAATGCTCCTTTTACGAATGAATTATATAATCAATTAATAGATGAAGTAAATAACATCGTAAAATTAGCTTTACCAATTAGAAGATTAAGCGTTTCAAAAGAAGAAGCCACTAAAATATATCAAAAATATGGATATCTTGATAAAATCGATACTTTAAAACATCGCGTTGAAGATAATGTTAACCTTTATCAAACTGGAAATTATGTTAACTATATGTTTTCATATATGTTACCTAATACTTCATATTTAAAATTATTTGATACAAAATTATATCATCCAGGATTTTTAATCTTTTTCCCAAGAGCTGAATTAGGCGGAAACCTTCCTGAGTTTACTGATCAAAAAAGCTTTGGTCAAACCTTAAAAGAAGCTTATAAATGGGGTAAAATAATCGGTGGAGATACAATCGCTAATATTAATAAACATGCCCTAACTCGTGATTTACAAGTTGATTTTGTTAACCTTTGTGAGACAAAGCATAATAACCAATTATCAGAATTAGGTAATATTATCGCTGATAATATTGATGATATTAAGTTAATCGCTGTTGCTGGTCCTTCATCATCTGGTAAAACAACCTTTACTAATCGATTAAGAATTGAACTATTAGCTAAAGGAATTAAGCCTAAAATGATTTCAATGGATGATTATTATAAAACAAAAGAAGAAGCGCCAAAAGATTTAGATGGTAAACCTGATTTAGAGCATGTTGATGCTCTTGATGTCAGTCGTTTTAATAAAGATATGGCCGCTTTAATAAGTGGTGAAACAGTTAGATTACCTAGATTTGATTTTAAATTAGGAAAAAGAGTTTTAGGGGATGAAATTAAATTAGAAGAAGATTCACCAATCTTAATTGAGGGAATTCATGCTTTAAATGAAAGATTAACTGATTTAATTCCATCGCATCATAAATTTAAAATCTTTATTGCTCCTCAAACTCAAATTCATATTGACGATCATAACCCAATTTCATTAACTGACCTTAGATTAATCAGAAGAATGGTCCGTGACCAAAAATACCGAAATACCTCGATTACTGAAACCATGGATATGTGGCCATCAGTTAGAAGAGGAGAATTCTTATGGATTTATCCACACCAAGAAAGTGCTAACTATGTTTATAATTCGGAATTAACGTATGAGCTATTAGTCTTAAAAAAATATGCCCTACCTAACTTACTTAAAATTCCCAGAGATGATAGACATTTTGTTGTCGCAAACCGTTTAGTAAAATTCTTAAAATACTTTAAAGATATCGATGATAATTTAGTACCATCAAATAGTTTATTATTAGAGTTTATTGGTGGTTCTCCATTTCACGATTAAAAAAAGGATGTTAACATGAAAGCTTTATCTAATTTAAAAAGACTTCAAGTATCAAGTGATTATTTAATTTCTTTAATTAAAGTTTATGAAAATAAAGGAAAAGAGTTTTATTATGATAAACTCTTTAAAACAGATGAAGAAGTCTTAAAAGTAAAAACAAGTGAAGAAAACACATTTTACTTAGGTAAAATTTTAAATCTTGAATTAACCGATGCTAGATTAAGATTATTATCAAGAAGAAATAATAAACCTAAAAATAAAGATGAAGCTTTATTAGTTAATATTAAATCCGCTTTATCAAGTATTCAAAGAAACCCAAAAGGATTTGAATACTTGGAAAATGAATTTGATAACTTAGCAAAAATGTTATCAAAGAAATATGAACAAATAACTTTTAATAAAAGAGAAGTTAAAGATAATAAAGATTTATTTAATTCATCTAAAATGGTTAGTAAAAGAGATGATTTAACAAATATCTTAAACGAATTTAAAATTCAACAAAAAACTAATCAATATGAATTAATTCAACTAGTCACTAATTTTTTAATTGATTATTTAGAATCAGATATCTTTACTAGTGATAACGATATAATTTCTTTAATTATTTTATACGCAATTATTATTAAAGAATTTAGTGTCTTTAAATATATTCCCTTCTTCGAACTATTATATAAAAGTTATTCTCACTATCAAAAAGCCCTTAATGAAGCTAAATACTACTATGATACTGGTTTTCCTAATACCGATTCATTATCAATATTTTTAGTAAATATCCTAAGTGATGCTTATAATAGATTAGATAGATTAGGAAGTCAATATTCATTTGAAAAAACCATGAATAAAAGTGATTCAATTGAGGCGACCATTTTAAAAGGAAAAGAAATCTTTTCAAAAAACGACCTTAGACTTAAACATCCAACCGTATCGGTTGTAACAATTGATAGGACTTTAGCTCGCTTAAAAGACGAAGGAGTAATTAGGCTAATTGGCAAAGGAAGAAGTGCCAAATGGCAAAAAATCGATGAAAAAGAAAGAAAGGGTATTAAACAATTAGATATTTTTTACTTTACAGAATAGAGGTAATATATGAAAAAAATAGGTTTAACCGCCGATAGTTCGTCAGGTCTTTTATATGCACCATTTAAAAGTAGTGCCATCATCACAAAAACAACCATTCATTTTGGTGATAAGGAATATGTTGATGGTATCGATATTACTGCTGATGAGTTTTATTTAAAACTAGAAAAAACAAATTTAGTACCAACTACATCAGCTCCTCTTTTAAAAGAAATCTTAGAAGCCGTTAATAAACATAAAGAAAATGGGATAACAGATGTTATCCATTTTCCCATATCAACAAATCTTTCTCACTACGGAAAAAACTTAGTTCAAAATATTAATCCTTTAATTGAAGATATTAACTTTCATGTTTGTGATACTAAATCAGCCACTATTTTACAAGGCTTTTTAGTTAGTTTTGCCGAAAAGTTAGTTGATAAAGGATATAGTGTAGATGAAGTAATTAGTGAGACATTAAAATTAAGAGAAAAGATGAATGCTTATTTTGTGGTTGATGATTTAAAATACTTAATTAAAAATGGTAGACTAAGTGGCTTAACTGGTACATTAGGAATTTTAGCTAAAATAAAGCCAATCTTAAATTTAAGTAAAGAAGGGTTTGTTGTTCCATTTTTAAAATTAAGAACCCACCATAAATCAAGAAACAAAATAATTGAACTTATTGAAGAAGAAACAAGAGATTATAAAAAAGTTGTTTATTTTGTTGTTCACACTAACCGTATAGATGATGCAACTATTTTAGAGGAAGAGATAAAATTAAAGTTTAAAAATATCCATGATATAATAAAAACTACGATAACACCAACGATTGGTGCTCATATTGGTTCCAAGATATTAGGTCTAGGATACGCAATTATCGATGATTATGATTTTTTATAAGAGGTGAATAAATATGTTTAATTATAATTGGCAAAAAAGAGTTGTCGCAGCAACTCCAATGATTTCATTACTTTTGTTTTTAGTATTTGGATTTTTCTTTAATGCTTGGCATCCCGGATGGACAGTTTTCTTTTTAGTGCCTTTAATGCCATTTTTTGTGGGCCTTAAAAAAATAAGAATTACTTTTTCATTAGTTGTTTTAGTAATTTATATCATTTTAGGGGTAACTTTAAAAATATGGCATCCCGGTTGGATTATCTTTTTATTAATTCCAATTTATCATACAATAACATTTAAAGATCCTACTGAAAAAATAAAAGAAAAGTTTAATAATAAAGATGAATATATTAATATGGATGATTAAAACAGTGTCTTAAAGAAACTCTAAATATCATTTAACTAAATAGCTTTTTAAATATAGGGATTAATTTCTAATTTAGTTAGAAATTAATCCCTTTAACTTTAAAGATGTAACTTATTAAAACACATAAAACATTACGTTTCCATTAGACATGTTACAAAATTTAGTTTTTTATGGTTTTTT
>Ga0265293_10007103_pt1 | contig 17458 bp, 23 predicted proteins | sample Munlanlewell138R_FD_192505 | JGI IMG/M metagenome (GOLD analysis project Ga0265293, IMG submission 192505) | Leachate microbial communities from a municipal landfill in Southern Ontario, Canada - Leachate well 138R | ecosystem: Engineered > Solid waste > Landfill > Unclassified | place: Canada...
TGTCCGCATTCGTGTCCGCAGTCGTGTCGCCAGTCGTGTCGCCAGTCGTGTCGCCAGTCGTGTCCGCATTCGTGTCGCATGGGATTTGTGTGTCGCATGTGTCGCATGGGATTTGTGTGTCGCATGGTTCGCATGCGATCAACCATGTTGTCCGTCCCGATATGCTCGGGTGCGGCACCTCTTTTACCTGGTGTTCACCTTTGGCGATCTGCCGCTGCACCGTCCGCTCGCTGATCCCCATCCGCGCCGCGTATTCTTTTACCGATATATATTCTTGCATCTTCTATCCCCTAAAACATCGAACCCCCTGCCAGCAGATGATAATAATTGGAGTTTTTGCTTGACAGGGGGTTCGCTCTCAAAATACCAGTTCCTTGATAATGATTATTCCAAAGGAGTATGGACATCATGTTAATTAAAGCACCAATGCAAGGAGTTCATAGCGATGTATTGCACCGGAAGCTGTTTGAACGGCTATCGGCATTAGAGCGTGAGTTCCCTCACTATCCCAAAGCTTTCCAAGGCCTGTCTCATCAAGAGCTTGCGCATTTTCTGGCTTATGAAATCCCAGAAATGAAGCCAATTTACGAAAAATGGAGCGGATTGAGCCAGAAAGAACCAAGCGATTATTTCCCTGCATATTGCCGTCTAAGGAGAGTCTTTGCAATGATCGACCTGAATCAAAAAGAAATACCTCTGATTGATTCCCAAAGACACATGTTTTTGAACGACTTAGAGTTTCTTTGCTTTGCCGATTTGTCTCGACTTTTAACGAAACAGGGAGTATTCGATCTTTTAGGCATCGATTTGCAGGTATTGCCAGAAGAATAGCTTTTCTCAAAACTGTATTCATCTCTCCCCCTCCAAATCTGCCAATGGGCAATCCCGGTGATAGCCGCCCTCTTTTAGCTGCTCCATCACGCTGGGAAAGCGGTGACGCGCTACCAGCTTATTCAATGCCTTATCGTAGCTGGTATCCTCTATCGCCGCACACACCCACTCGCTGTAATACCTTTCCCCACTCTTAAAGCGCTTCGCCACCCGGTTCGGGCACTCCTGGCAGCTTTTTACCGGCAAACTCAATATACTGCTCTTATATACCTTCATCTTGCGCCTCCAAATATTTATCCAGCTTATCCTTAAACAAGAGCATCTCCCGCGTCCACGCCTTTACCCGCACCCTATCCAGCGGCTCTGCCGATACCATTGCTGTATGCACCGCAAATAGCGTATTCGTTAGCATCTCAAATGTCCCAAACGCATTCAGCAATACCACATCTAAACCCTTCATTTACCACCCCCTTGCTGATCCTTTGGGCATTCCTTCATCCTGGATACCATCCTGAAAGTTATCAGGCATCTACCCCGTTGCGGATGCACATCTACACCATTGAGCCCCTGGTTTTTCCACGCATAATGCGGACATTCGCTCCTTCTGCATCTCTCGGTACTCATCTTACCCCCCTCTCTAAGCCCACCGCAGCGTGGAACTCCTCATTAATCTCCAGCCCCACACCCGGAAAAAGATGCCGCGTCATGCGGGCACGCATCTTAGTAGCCGGATAGTAGCCATTTAGTATCTGGATCATGTAGTGGTAGTTGATCCCCGTCTCCTGCGCAAAACGCCGCTTGCTCAGCTTCCGCCGCGCTAATTCCGCCCTTATCTCATGGGCTTCCATCACTTTGTTCTTGACATCCATGTTGTCTCCTTATTAATGTTCTGTATAGATATGGGGACAGCTTTTTAACATTCGTTAAAGTTGTCAAGAGATAAATTGACATTTGTTAAAGGAAAGAGCTATGGATATTAGTATTAGTGTGAGAATAAAGGAATTAAGAAAGTCGTTAAAGCTTTCGCAAGTTAAGCTTGCAGATAAGATAGGCGTGTCGTCCGCCTCAATTTCTTACTATGAAAGTGGGGGCAGGAGCCCAGATTCCGCCTTTCTTTCCAAGCTTTGCTCTGTCTTTGGCGTAAATCTCAACTGGCTTCTTACCGGTTCTGGTCCCATGTTTCAGGAGCTTGAGCTCATCGATCCCGGCTTCTTAGGTGATACCATCTCCATCCCCGTGGTGGGCGAGATTGCCGCCGGATATCCCGCGGAAATGCTTTATGACACTCCCTATCACCATCTTGATATCCCCGTCTCCCTGCTCAGCTTTGGGCCGCCCTATATCATCTTCCGCGTGCGTGGCGAGAGCATGGCACCCCAGGTGCTCCCCGGGGATCTGGTTATCTGCAGTGAGGACTGGCGCAATATCGATACCAATGGGAAGATCATGGCATTCCGCTGTCCCGATGGCATCACTCTAAAGAAATTGATAGACGACCACCGCCACAAAACCACCCTCTTAGTGCCTCTCAATTCCGGCTACGAACCCAGCATCTACACAGAAGACGACCCCGAAATTCAGATGATCGGGATATTAGATTTGTGTATTAGGAAATATAATGTGGACATATGAATTATGAATTATGAATTATGAATGATGAGCTAAGAGAGAATATGCCCCGATATTGGGGTTTTTTTTTGCATAAAAAACAAGAAAGGGGGAGCGGCGGGGTGGGTTGTAAGGCATTGGCTGTTTGGGTTTTACAAACAATCGTGCAGATATGCACGGTAAAATTGACATATATTATGACCTTGGCAGTGTGGGTTTGAGAGTTGGGAGACAGGAAAAGATTCTGCCCAACCCGAACAAGAAAAGGAGTAGAAATGGCAAAGCTAAACAAACTAAGAGTAGCCTACATTAGCCTGGTGGGAAAGCCGGCAAACAAGAAGGACATCGTGTACAAGAGTGCGGATGGGAAGTTCACGGATGAGAAGACGATTCGGATTCGCAAGAGCAGCCCCGAAGGGCTGGTGTATGGCACCGTATATGAGCCTGGGGTAAAGGACACCGATGGTGATTGGGCAGACCCCGATACGATTCGCCAGGCGGCGCATGATTTTCTGATGAAGGGCGCCATGAGTGCGGTGGATGAAAACCACAATGAAGAGCCCACGGGTGCGCAGGTGGTGGAAAGCAGCATCAACGAGAAAGGTGCCTGGGAAGTGGCGATCAAGATGGATCCCAAAAGCGATACCTTTCAGAAGGTGCAAAAGGGCGAACTCACCGGTCTGAGCATGGGGGCTTTTTGCGAGAAGAGCGATGAAGAACCTCCGGCTGCGGGTGATGCAAACAGCGAATTGCAAAAGAGTTTAAGTGCTCTTTCCGAAGAGATCAAGAAGATGGCGCTGGAGCTAAAAAGCGTAAAAGAAGGCGTGGCGAAGGTGCCCAAATCCAGACAGCTGAGCCTGGATGGAAACGCAGTAACAATAACCGAAAAAGGCGATAGCGGGCTCTTTAGCGAGTTCGACTTCAACGCCTTAGCTTAGGAGGATATAAATGCCTAATAAAACTGGAAAAAAGATTGGGCTTTTAAGCCCAGGCACCGTGGATAAATTTTTGGACATGGTGATAGAAAATGCGCCGATTTTGAAGCTTTGCACTACTCCGAAGGTGGATTTGCCGATAGGCACCTACCCGGTGGTAAGTATGGCGCAGTATAAAACGCGCGGCTTTAGCAATGCGCACAACGCCAGTGGTGGCAGGCAGGCAGTAGCTACGCTGCAAAATCTGAATGCAGCGGATGTAAGCTACAACGTAAAAGAGCTGGTATTGCCTTTGGTGATACCGGATTCTTATGCGGAGGATATGGGCACCTCGCCGGAAGCGATTGCGAAGATGTTTGCGAAGATCTTTGCCAAAGACCTCTCGCAATTGGTGATCAACGGGGATACGGAGCTGGAGCCTGCGGATGACGTGGCTACAGACCGTGAAGTGATGCTTACGATACTGGATGGCATGCTGAAGCAGATGGACGCAGCAGGCAAGGTGGTGAGCTACGGAGCAACTGAAACTACCGTGCAAAAGAAGATACTGAAGCTGATCAATGGCAGCCCGGACGATTTTTTGGTGAATCCGGATAGCCGGCTGCTCATCAGCCCCACGGATATGAACCTGCTGTGGGAAGAGGCGACAACCACAAAGCCGATAGTGAAAGAACGCGATGGCAAGCTGTATTTCCGCGGCAAATACGAGCTGGTGGAGATTGCCGGCTTGCCGCAAAACAGCATCCTGTTTGGAGACTTGACGGGGCTTTTGGTGCCGCTTAGCCGCGAGGCATACCTGGAAACGCAGCGCTACCCGGAAGCGCGGGGCACCAAGGCTGTGCTTTCCGTGCGCCTGGATTGCAATATCCATCCCTATATCAACGCCCGCATCTTGGTGCCGGAAGCGGAGGTAGTGGAACCTCCAGTTGAAGATCCTCCGGCGGCACCCTAATAAGTAGAGAGTAAAATAATGACTTTGCTGGACGCCTGGGATCATCTTGCCGCTGAGATTGGTGGCATAGTGGATTTGCCCATTACAGACCACGTTTTGGGCAGAAAGACCAGTGTGCCGGGCATTGCGATAGTGCCGGAAAGCAGCGGTTTGTCTGCTCATGGAGCGGGGAGTGAGCTCACTGGTGAGCACTACTTTAGCCTGTGGATACTGGTGCCTCATGAAAACGACTACCGCAGTGCGCGGGAAAGCCTGTATAGCTATGTGCTTTCGCTATGCAGCATCCCGCGCTTTTATGTAAGCGAGGGCGTGGTGGAATATGGCGAAGACATGGTGGGCAATGTGCCCTGCGTCTTAGCGCGATTGGTGGGAAAAGTAGCATGAGCGAAGCTTATTCCTGGGCTAGCAAAGTGCGCGAATATCAGGCTATGGAAGCGGATATACCGGAATCCCGGATTACTGCTTTTGCTTTGCTGGGTGTAGATACTGTGCGGGGCATCTTGGGCGCCAGCGTGTATGACGATCTCTGGGCGGCGAAGGATAAACGGCTGGAATTTGCGGTGTGTGCGCTGGCGATAAGCGATCTTTTGAAAAGCTCGCGGCAGGTAAATGAAGGCAGCAGCATCCACGATGTGCAGGGCTGGGGAACGGGTGAAATCCGCAGCAGCGAGATATCGGAAATACTAAGGCTGAGTAAGTCCTGGGAAGAGCGGGCGCATAACGCTTTGGCTCAGTTAAAACGTGATTATTCCGGCTTTGCTGGCTGGATTGATCTTTAGGATTGAGAGTTTTGGAGATTCACCACCGAGAACACCGAGAACACCGAGGACTTCAAAACCTGAAAAAAGTAAACAATTTGAAGTCCATGGCGGCCGTATTGATCGGAGATTTAAGCATATCGTGCCGCCATGAACTCCAAAGCCAGAAAAGGAGAAAAACATGTACAAAAGAATCTATTTGATGTGGATCATCCTGGTGATGATTCTGCTACCGGTGGCAGCGTATGCCAATACTACAAACACCTTGGGGCTTTTGACTCAGGCGCTGATGCCACTGATTGTAATCATCGTAAGCCCGCTTATCGCACGGCTTTTTAGGAAGCTGGGCATCGATATTGCAGATAGCACATTGGAGCCTATCCTGATGCGCATCATCGAGATAATAGCGCGGGTGGAAGGCTCGGATATGACAGGCGAACAGAAGAAGGATTTTGTAAGCCAGGAGCTGCAAAGGACGCTATCCAAAGCGGAAATAAAGGCGCTCATCAAACGTTATGGCAGCCTGCAAACAGCGGTTCAAGCGGCGTTTGAGCAAAGCTCTGTAGCCTACAAATGAATAATGAACAATGAATGATGAATGATGGCGGTGTGCTTACGCACGTTTATAAGATGCTTACGCAAATCGCATACATATCGTGCCGCCATAAACTCCACGAGCAAGAGAATTGAGAGTGGAAAGTAGGGAGTGAAAATGCTAGAGATACCGATGGCGCTTGCGCTCTTTATCTTGGGGCTTTTTGTGAGCCTGGTAAGCTATATTTGGGCGCATTTTACGCGGAAGATAGATATGCTCTTTCGCAAGATCGCGGTGATCGATAAATTTCAGGGCTGTGAACCGGTAACGATGCAGCAGATCAAAGATCTTTTCGATGCGCGGTTCAATGAATTTCGCCTGGAGCTGTATAAAAGCGGGGTGCTAAAGCCCGGTGCTGTGCGCGGCCGGAAGGCGAACACGGAAAATTAAGGAGATACAATGGCAGTAAAATTTTACGACAAAGTGCTTATCCGCTCCGCTGGTGCGGTATTTAGCAGCATAGCAAAATCTGAATTAGTAAGCTGGGATTTGATGCCCAGTGGCGCTAAGGTAACGCAAGAACTGAATATGACTACGGAGCCGGATGTAACAACGCCCTTGGGCGATGGAACGGACGAGGTGGGCAGCGAAGCGGCAAATTGCGAGATGCAGCTCATTGGCTGGCAGCCGGCTGCTTTGCCCACGCTGCGCAGTGCGCTGATCAATAAGAAAGTGGATATTCTGGTGTATGATAGCCGCAATGACGCCACCGCCTGGGCTATCTTTGGCACCCAGGTGTATCCGCATCCGGAAATTGCCGGCGGCAAAGAAGAAGTGATCAAGCTCACTGGTAAAGTGCGCTATGCTTCGAATCTGAATCCGGCGATGGTGCCGGTGAGCTTGACTTAAGCTGCGCTTAAGCCAAGAATTATGAGTTATCTGTAAGGGGTGCAAAAGCGGTGAGAGCTAAGTCGTTGGTAATAGTCGAGATTCAGACGAGGGGAAACCTGAAAGGGGGCTCTCGCCGCTGTTTTTGTGAATTATTAATTATGAATTATGAATGATAGGCAAATAAGGGAAAAAAGATGGCAGTAAAACATTATCACGTATTGGCTTTTGAAGTATCAGAGCAGTATCAATTGGCCGCGGGGAAGCTGGTATATCAGCCGCATTATTTGGGCAAAACCAGTGATTTGAGCTTTAATACGGATGTGGATGTAAGCCTGGAATTGGATGATGGCACCACGGAAGTTGGCAGCGAAAAGCTTAGCCTGGCTTTTAGCAGCATTATGCCGCTTACAAATCCGGCGGCGCTCTCGGAAGTGTGGCTGGTTCCCGCCATCGGGCATAGCGGCGGTTGGCAGCAAGGCGAGGCCCCGCGCGGGGATATCTTGAGGGTGCATTTCAGGAATAGTGAAGATTACCGGCTGGAGCTGAAGAGCGGCACATTTGAGCTTCTAAAGTTTTCCGCCACTTTGCGTTACCCGGTGGACACACCCGCTTATGAATATATTAGTGATTTTTGGAAAAATCACCGGCTACACCTTTTGCCGCATTTAGAAGGCGATAGTGTGTATCCCCCCGCAGTGTATGACAAAGATAAGCTTTTAGTGCACGAGGGGCCAAGGGAGCCAGACCGCCTGGGGCAGCATACGCTGGCTATAGTGGAGTATCAGACGTTCCAGGATAAGGCTTACGGGCCGCTAATGGAAGAAATATGCCCCTCTGAACGGGGGATTTTCCTTTATCCGGAGCTTAAGGGCAGCCGCTACAATTTGTATCGAATCTATAATCAGGCTTCGGCGGGATATATAGAAGATTTACGTACTTACGCTGCATATTATGCCCGTAACTATTCGCCCTTGGCTGCGTTTGAGATATTTTGTATGATGATGCACAATTTTGGGAAACAGCATGAAGGCGAAGTTTGCTTGGATGCGATCAGCATTCCAGACATCCGGACGCAATGGATCGATTTGTGCTACATAGGTCTCGCCATTGATAGCGGCTATCTGCCGGATGTGCGCGAGAGCGCAGATGAATTGCAGCAGGAAATCTAATGCAAGTGCATATATTTAAAAGCAAGGATAGCAAGAGCCGCAAAAAGGGGCAGCAGCAGACGGAATATGCGCGCCCCTTTAGCGTTGATGAGCTGATCGAGGCGTATTATACCAATAGCTGGCATGCGGCTTGTATAAACCTAAAAACCATCTGCATCCTGGGCGATGGCATCGAAGACAGCCAGGTGATAGAGCGTCTAAAGACAAGCGTGCGCGAGGATTCCGTATTTACGCTCTTGCAAAAGACGATATTGGATTTGCGCATCTTTGGCGATGCCTTTTGGGAGATAGTGCGTGTGGGCAGCGAGGTGGAGATTTACCACATCCCCAGCTGGACGATGGAGCTGGATGAGAGCGGTGCCTTCATTCAGGTAGTGGATGATAAGAAGCAGAAGTTTCAGGAGGATGAACTATGGCATTTTCGGGAGCCGAGCCTGCTTTCGCATGTATGGGGATCGCCAGACTATCTGCCTTTGATCCACGATGCTACCATCAGCACCATCAGCACGATCAAGAAGTATAACAACAATTTCTTCAAAAACAATGCGATTCCGGACGGCATCCTCTTTATCCAGGGCGGAGACATCAGCCCCGCTACGGAGATGGGGCTGCGCAATTTCTTTTATGCGAAGTTTCGCGGGGTGGAAAATGCGGCAAAATTCTGCCTGGCACCCTTGCCGGAAGGCGTAAAAGTGCAGCTGGAAAAATTGCAAGACCACAGCGATGGGAAGTTTTTGGAACTCAAGGATTCACTGGTGGCGGAGATCATCAGCTGCCACGGCGTGCCGCCACGGCTGGCTTCGCTGATGATACCGGGCAGTTTGGGCGGGGGCGGAGAGGCCACAGGCGAGCTGAAAATATTCCTGAATACGCGCATCAAGCCGCTGCAGAATGTATTTGGCGGGCAATTGGATAAGTTTTTCAAGGCGGTGTATGGTCTCGATACGGATATCACCTTTGCGCCCTTCGACATCATGCCCAATGCGGCGGAAGCAGCTCTAAATCTACTTAAATTATGAATTATGAATTATGAATTATATTTATCGGCTGACGCTTGGAGTAACAAGAGGCGCGCGGACTCTCAACTGGGCAAAGCCCTACAGCCATTCATCATTCATCATTTATCATTCAAAATTGTAAATTATGAGCCGTATTAAGATTCGCCTGCGCTATCTGAACGCCCGGCTGCGCAGCATGCAAAAAGAGAGCCGCAGCACCAGCCTGGAACTGGATGAGCTTTTGGCGGAAATGGCAGAGATCAGCCAGGAATTGCAGAATCTGGCAGCGCGGGCGCAGATACATGGTCCGGATATTTACATCCAGCCCACAAAGCCGGAAACCACCGAAGATTATGTGTGGATCAATACGGACGTGGATGATATCTGAATTGAGAGTTATGAATTATTAGTACAAGGAGGAAAATAAAATGGCAATTAGAAAAGTCACAGAAGTTCAAATCGTAGATCCAGAATACCTGGATAGTACGGGCTGGCAGCCCTTAAAATACCTGGACGCGAGCAACAATCCGAAAGTTATAAATCAAGTGGTTTTGTTTCAGTCCGTTGCGGGAGTGCTTCCCTCTACCATCCCAAATCTGGGTGTAAATTGGGCGAATTTTAATAACGGCGAGGGGCAGGCTAACGCCACGATCTTTGGGGTGCCTTTACCCTTGAACACCACGGATAAATCCATCAAAATTCGCTATAAGATCATGGTAATAAGCCTGGATGATGATATTGGTAATATCCATTCGGTATCCGAAGACTATGCTTATATGATGATTAATATGGGCTTCTCGGCTACAAAGACCCTGAGTGGCTTGCCTGGCGAGCTGGATGGCGGAAAATTGGAAGCCACTATCACCGTGGAGTGCCCGGCATTTCCAGATACGCCTTTGGGTTCAGATTATTCTGCCGTGCGGGATGTATTGAAAGACAGCGATGCTTGGAAGGCAAAGTGGACGCCACCGAAAGGCTCTGCTCAATATATCGATCCGGGCATCATCATACTGGAACCGGTAAAGCCCAGCGAAACCGCAGAACACGGCGGATACAGCATCAAGGCAAAGCTTCTTTTGAACTTGCCGGTAAACATAGATGGTGAGTACCGCCTGGATATCCAGTGGCTCAAAGATAGCGGCAGCGCATACACGATACCCCAAAATCTCAAAGCTACTGCCTTGATTACCATCAACAAGGCTGCGGTGGAATCTGCTGTATATGTAAGCGGCAGCACTACGGATATTGAGCTTAGCTTTAGCTAATGCAAAATAAAACCAAACAACTGATAGCCTCTAAATACAATGCCAGCGGGAAACGCATATTTATCCCGCTGGCTATTCGTATTGACGGCATCGAGCGCATCATTCCTTTCCGCATTCAGAAGTATCTGGTTTCGCCGCAGGTGCCCGCCATCTATAGCAGCAGTAGCGAAGCTACAGTGGCTTTGGTTTTTAGCCAAGTGGAAAGGGTATTTACGCAGCCCTTCACGGCTGATGAATTATGAACAGATACATTGAGCTTTTAGCGCCATATATCAAGCGGACGCTGTATCCTTATCAATTGAAGTTTGTAACGGATACGGCGCGTTGGCGCATTGTAAATAAAAGCCGGCAGATTGGCATTAGCTATACAGCGGCTGTGGATGCCATCAGCGGCGCCTTTATCCGTCAACGCAATCAGCTGATCGTATCCGCTTCCAAGATGAATGCCGAAATCGTGATGGATTATATCCGGGAACATTTAGATGCTCTGGATATCTTGCCGCTGAAGGATAAAGAAGGTCTCATCGAGCTCGAAAACGGTCGTGCCATACGCGTATGCTCTACAAATTGGCGCACCGCCCGCGGCTTCAATGGCGATGTCTATTTCGATGAATTTGCCTTCACCATCCGCGATAACGAAATCTGGCGCGCCATGGTGCCTTCCATTACGGCGGTAAATGGGCGCGTTACCGTACTCTCTACCCCCAAGAGCCGCATCGATAAATTTTGGCAGATTTACAGCCGCAAAAGCAAGAAATGGAGCAAGCACTGCATCACTATCCACGATGCCAAGGCGGATGGCTTCCCGGTGGATATTGAGGAGCTGCGCGAGCTCTTTGACCCGGAGGAATTTGCCCAAGCTTATGAATGTGTGCCCCTGGATACGGCGGAGAGCTATGTGCCTTATAACCTTATCGAGCCTTGCCTGTATGATCCTTTGAGCGATGCCTTTTTGCTGCAGGCAAAAAATTGGGATAATGACTTGCCCCTGGTGTATGGGGTGGATATCGGACGCACACGAGACGAAACGGCGGTAGCAGAAACCCTGCGCGAAAGCCAGATTATCTGGAATACCTCCATGAAAGAATGGCAAAAGACTTCCTTCCGAGAGCAAAAAGAAAGGCTTACCCAGCTTTTGATGCAGCCTCAATGCCAGATTATGGCTATCGATAAAGGCGGAATCGGCATGAATCTCCATGAAGACCTCGCCTTCATGTTCCCGGCTAAAGTGCGCGGGGTGTCCTTTGGTCCTGCTGTCAAAGAACGTTTGGCAAAAACCCTTAAAATCGCCTTTGAAGAAAAGCGCATCCGCATTCCCCACGATGCCAGCCTCATTAGCCACATCCTGTCCATTAAGCGCAGTGCAAACCGCTCTAACACATTCAGCTACAATGCGGACGAGATGCAGCCGCATCATGGTGATAAGTTTTGGGCGCTCGCCTTGGCGGTGGATTACAGTAGCGCAAACCGCGTAATTGATTTTAGGTTTATCTGATTATGTATCCGATATTTAATTATGGCAGTCCCCGTTTTTATGTGCATGAGCAATTGAACGTGCATTTCGATACGCGTCAGGCGGCAGGAATGGTGGTATTTGAACCTGTAGAAGAGTTTATCACTACCTTGGGCGGAAAAAGCATCCCCGTATTCAAAGGCTATCGCGCCAATGTAAGCCTAAAGCTCTATAATACGCGTTCCAGCGATATCGATCAACACCTTATCCTGATGAAGGTGATAAACCATGCGCGGCAAATGCGCAAAGCCATCCTGCTGCAGCCGCGTTATTGCAATGGACGCACCTTGGATTTGTATGTATATCCGGAGGGAGATTTTGGCTACAAGGAGATCACAAACCTCAATGCCGGGCAATCGATCGAGCTTACATTTCACAGCGAAGATCTCCTCACCAGCCTCCCCCTCATCTCGGCAAACCTCGCTTTCTTGAAGATAGATAAGGATTCATTTTTAAAATTGAAAAACAATCACAGAATTATTATATAAGGAGTTACCTATGTCTGACAACAACGATAAGATGCTACACGAATTAGAAGAATCTGGCACTCCAGTATTGGCGGATTTGGTGTTTACTGCGGATTCCACAGCAAATTATGAGCCTAAGAAGCTGTTGCTTCAGGCGCTTATGGAGCTATTTTTAGCTCAGAATCCAGTAATCCAGGTGGCTGATGATGGTACATTTGGGCTCAGAAATCCCCTGGATGCCAGGGGTAAAAAAATCCATAATCTACCCAAAGGCGCAGACACTAAAGATGCCGTGCGCTATGACCAGATCAGCCATATGATACAGAACCTGGATGCCGTAATTCCCACCCCGCCTTCGGTTTCAGACCAGTCGGCCTTTCTACGCCTTATCACAAGCAGCATTACCGAGCCTTTCGGCGGTTTTTACCTCTTTTATTGGTGCATCGATGAGCGGGAAAATACGCAAATCACCCGGGATGGCGGCTCAATCGTGGCAGATAGCGGCGCCACTATCTATTTTGAAGGCAGCGTGGCAAACGTGGCAAACGTGCCCAAAAGCGCCGCCTGGCGCGGAAAATATTTTCACTGCATGGTGTGTTATCGAAATAGCAAATTCCTTACGCCTGCGTCTCCCACCTCGCATCATTATATCAGAAAAGCTTCGCCTATAGATCTGATAAACGAGGATGTGCCCACAGTTCCCACAAACCAGGCTCTTTCCATTCAAAACAACCAGGTTATCATCGGGGCGGACGCGCTTTCGGAAAGCAGCAGTGTGGGCATTAGCTACCGCTTTGATATCCTGCTGAATGACGCGGCGGAAACTACTATCGGCGGAAACGAAGCGGCTTTGATTACCTTCTATAGCTCTACTCCCCGCTTTGTGTATGATATCCCCTTTGCCCAAACTGCAAAAAGCTATGCCCACGTGCGTATATGTGCTGTTTCAGCTTATGGACGCGCCTCAGCATCCGGTACCCTGCATGCGCCACTCAGCTTTGATAGCAGCCTTTTCAATGAAGACCTTTTGGATTACCTGGCACTCAAGATTTCCGAAAAAGTGCAAACCCAAGATGGAACGCCGCTGACAGCGAAGTAATTATAAATTATGAATTATGAATGATGAATGACAGGAGAATGTGATGAAGGTATATACCGATGTGACTACGCTTTCGAGGCTGTTTCCGCTATTCAAAGAAGCGGGGATAGAAGGAGTTTTAACCGGCGATCTCAGCAAAATCAAAGACCTGGATTTGCCGGATTTGGCGGGGGTTCTTTTGGAGAAGGGGAAGCTGCCGGAGATCTGTGAGATCATTACTAAGAGTGAGGTTTGTGAGGAAGAAGGCGGGGCGGTGGCATGGGGTGAATGCTCTTTGATCCAGTGTTTGGGGGTCTTTGTCCCTTTTGTGATCGATATCACCGTCGGGCCAATCGAATTGAACCAGATGCTGGAGATGGCTCAGACGACGACGGAAGAGATATCTTCATGAATCTGAGGTATCTCATGTATCGGATCGGTGCCGATCCAGGTGAAATTGAAATCGATGAAGCTGTAGCTTTGGCAGAGCTTTATTATGAGGAGAGGGCGCAGACTATCTGCCCCCTGGTGGGGACTACTTGAACAGGTCGTCTATTTCTTTTATGCCTGTCTTTTTTCGAAGTGGATCGCCGATTCCAGATGATCCAATACGAAAAAGAACGTATAAGATAGCGAAGACGATTAACACATACGGTACCATGATTAACTCCTTAGTGTGGTTAGTTATTAGCTCTATTAACAATATAGACATATTAAATGGAGACGCAAGTGGATAAATCAAAACTTGTTGTAAAATTAGAGTTTAAAGGCAAGGAAGAGCTCCAGCAATTGATAGCCCAGATCGGGAAACAGTATAATATCCCGGTGGATATCGATATCTCTACGGTTAAATTGGGAGTCTTCAGAGAGTTTGAGAATCGTTTCCGGGGTCTTTCTGAGTCTGCAAGGCATTTTAGCACTCAAATGGGATTTGCCATTCAAGGCATCAAGCAAATATATGGGGTTTTGGACAAGGTGTTTGGCACGGTTATCCGCACTTCCAGCGAGTTTGAACAGCTTCGGCTGCGGCTCTTTAATCTTTACCAGGATACGGATCGGGCTAGCGCAGCCTTTGAAAAATTCCGGAAAGTCGCCCTCGATACCCCTGCCACCCTCCGCGAAGTGGTGGAAGCAGGTGCGAATCTGAAAGCCTTTGGCTTAGATGCCGAAAACGTGCTGGAAAGCGTGCAAGATTTGGCGGCATTCATGGGAATCGGAATCGTGGATGCTTCGCATGCGGTGGGGCGGGCTTTTGCGGGAGGTGCGGGTGCGGCGATCATGCTGCGAGACCGCGGTATTCTGGAACTCATCCGCAGCTTTCATGGCATTGATGACCTCACCAAACTCTCCCTACCGGAATTCCGGGAGGCGATGCTTTCTACCTTCAAAAGCGCCGAAGTGGGGATCGCCGGCTCATCTGCACGAATGGCGGATTCTTATGCCGGCGCAATGGCGCAGATGCAGGACGCTATGGAGACCCTCTTTGCGGCAATCGGTGATGTTTTGACGCCAGCGATTGCGGATTTTGCGCGGGCTATTACTCCCTTGATCGAAAAAGCAGCGGAGTTTAGCACCACGCAGGCGTCTATTACTATTGGTTTGATCATAGCAAATGCCCTGGTTATAAAACAGACCTTGGCGGTGATGGCGAATCGGGCTGCCTGGGCGGCTCTTACGATCGAACAGCAGAAGCAAATTATGACCATGATGGTGTTGGCGGGAGTGCAGAAAACAGCGACTATTACTACTATCACCTTCAGTGTGGCGATGAAGGGTTTGGGGGCGGCGTTTGTGGCGGCAAGAACGGCGGTTCTGGGGTTTATATCGAGCATCCCGGTTATTGGCTGGGTTATTGTCGGCGTAACGGCTGCTTTTGTGGGGTTAAACGCTCTTTTTAAAAAGAATACGAAGGAAATCCGGAATAATATAGCGGTGCAGAAAGACCTGCTGGAGAGCACGAACAAGGATTTGCAGCAGAAAAAAGAAACAGCTCAAGTGACGGTTGAATTAGCGGAAAAGTATGAGGAACTAACGCTTAAGGCTAAACGAAGCAGCGATGAGAACAAGGAATTGGAGCGGGTTCACAATGCGCTTCAGAAGCGCTATCCGGGGATTATCAGTTCAACAGGGACTTATGCAGAAAAGCTGGATGCAGTGCGGAAAATGGCGGGGGATGCGCGAGGTAAAATTTATAGTTTAACCAAAGAGATTCATAAGAATAATATCGAGATGGCGCGGCTGGATGTTCAAGACAAGCGGGTAAATGCGTATGAAGAATTGGCTAAGGAATTTACTTGGTATGATTACTTCATGAAGGGGGCGCGGGGAACGGCTTTGAAAGCGATTAAAGGTTATAAAGATGAGCTTTTGTCCACTGCGGAGATGTCTGCAGAGCGTTTGCGCAGCCTGGCGGCGGGAATGGAGAGTTTGGGGAATAATACGGAGGCTTTTTATCGGGCGGAACGGGCGTCGCTGCTGAAGACGGCGAGTCTTTTGAAGCAGGCGGCACAGCAGAAGGAAAAGATCGCATCGATGCAGGCATTTGGCCCGGAAAAAGATAATGATAGCGGAAGTGGCGATAAAGAGCCTCCAGGTAAGGAACCGCCTCTTTCTGAGGTCGAAAAGATGTTGCGCGAATATGAGGCTCTTAAGAAGGCGCGATTTGACTTGCGAGAGAAGGAAATTGCGGAGGTTTCAGCAAAGATAGACAAGGAAATTGCACTTTACGAGAAGGGAAGTAAAAAACGGAATGCGCTGGAAGAGCTTAAGGCGCATGAGATTAAGAAAATCAATCAGGAACATGATAAGCGTATCGAGAAGGATAGGGCAGCACATTATGATAAATTAAAGTTTTTTGATAGTGAGTATTATCAGTGGAAACGTGAGCAGATCGAGACTGATGCAGATGCGATGAATATGCCAAAGGCTGATAAAGAGCGATGGGTTTTCGATCAAACCAAGGCCTTGGAGGAGGCTCAGTATGATGCCGTGATGTCCAGAATGACGGAATTGCGGGATTTGGGTCTGGTGACGTATTCTGATATAGCTAAGAAAGCAGGGGAGTATTATCGGAAGTTAGAGGACATTTTACGGGCAGATGGGGAACTCACTGAGGAAGAGAAGGAACTTCTGGCGATCTATAAAAAACGGTATCAAGAAGCTTTATTGGCAGTGAATCGAGACAGTGATACAGCTAAGTATTATAATGAAATAAAGTTTTTGGATAAGGGTTATTTTGAGTGGAAAAAGGAGCGCATCAAGGAGGATGTGCGGGCGTTGAATATTTCGGGAGACCAGAAGGTGGCGCTATTCAAAGCCAGGCTGAAAGAGTTGGAAAAGGAATTTGAAGGGTTTCAGGGGGATAAGACACTGTTTGGAAAAATATTGGATGGTGTCGGGTTACCAAAGGAACAGCAAAGCAAGGTGAAAGGGGCTTTTCAAGAGATGGCAAACAGCATTACGGGAATCTTTAGCCAGATGTACAATAACCTGGGTTTGCAGCGGGATAGGACTTTGGTAGATTTGGAGAAACGGGCAAAAAATGAGCGGAAAACGGATGCGTGGTTAGCGAAGGAAAAAGAGCGCATTAACGAAGAATATGAGAAAAAACAACGCACCCTGAAACGGACAGAACAGAAGATGCAAATAGCATCTGCAACAGTAAATACGCTGGAAGGGATAACGAATGCGCTAACGATTAAGCCGGCATGGATGGCACCTATAATGGCGGCATCGATAGGGGCACTGGGCTTTGCGCAGGTGAAGATGATTGCGGAACAGAAGTTTGCGTCTGGAGGGCTTTTCCGTGGGAAAGGAAGCACCACATCGGATTCAAATATCATAGCGGTATCGGATAACGAATATATCGTTTCGGCAGATAGAGTTAAGCGCTTTGGTGTAGGGTTCTTTGATGCGCTGAACTTTGGGGGCGCAGAACAGATTAGAAAAGCACTTAATTCCATCAAAATGCCCACCTTTGCGCCAGTACCAGCGCCGGTAAAAACATCAGGATATGCAGCGGGCGGGCAGGTGCCTACTGTCTCTTCAAAACCAGCAAATATTCAAATGAACATTACCCTAAAGTGCGATGGAAAAGAGCTTGCCCGAGCTGTGGCACGTGGGAATAAAAAGATAATATCAACCTAATTATTTCCAAACCTCTTGTCATAATGACAGGGGTTTTGGAAATCTCTTGGATTTAAAGCGGAATTTTCCAAAGGGCTTGTCTAAAGTGACCAAAGGGGTTGTCATCGGATAACACCCGACACCTGAGACCTGGCACCTAAAAAAAACATTGACGAAATATCCCCATCAAAAGATAATGCAAAATAGTGAAATATGAATGTCGGCTTTTTCCCTGCCTTCCGCTTGGGGAAATGCTAAGTACCGGCTATAACAGGGTTTAATCACCCTAAATGATAATAAATAAATAAAATAGCAAGGAGTAAGCCATGCTTA
>Ga0265293_10007105_pt1 | contig 17457 bp, 16 predicted proteins | sample Munlanlewell138R_FD_192505 | JGI IMG/M metagenome (GOLD analysis project Ga0265293, IMG submission 192505) | Leachate microbial communities from a municipal landfill in Southern Ontario, Canada - Leachate well 138R | ecosystem: Engineered > Solid waste > Landfill > Unclassified | place: Canada...
TAAGGGGTTCCACCTGTTCTCATCCCGAACACAGAAGTTAAGCCCTTATACGCCGATAGTACTTGGCTGGTAACGGCCCGGGAGGGTAGGAAGCTGCCGGATTCAATTTTCAACATATATTTATCGGGGAGCCCGTGTGCAATGAGCATCGCGGGCTTCTTGATTTTATAGAGCCGCTACTCATTATAACACGGCTTCCCCGCCGCGTTGGTATTTCCGCCAATGGCGCATTTAATATTCAATCCCCTCGGTAACGAGCTCGGTTACTGTCAAGCTGTCAAGCGGAGAGAAATCGGAGATATTGACGCAATAACTGATATACAATTTTTTTAGTCCCGTCAGCTCCGCCAGAACACTTATGTCCGTTATTCCTTCGCAGCAACACATATTCAGTTCCTCAAGCCGGCTTAGTCCCGCAAGACCGCTGATATCGCTTATGCCCGAATGTCCATACCGCTCCAAACAGGTCGCGCCCTCGCCGGGTTTTAGGCTGATATTCAGTTCGACGAGTTCGGACAAACCGGACAGCGCGTTCACGTCGCTCAGCAAATAGCAGTTATGCAGGTTTAAATTCTGCAATTTTGTCAGTTCGCTTAGCGCGCTAATATCTGAAATCTGATTACAATCGCTAAGATTGAGTGCAATAAGCTTAGTAAGCCCCGCAAGCGAACTAATATCGGCAACGCCGGAGCACATACCCAAATCCAGATTTGTAAGATTTGTAAGTCTCGCCAGCGGACTGATGTCGGAGATGTTTTTGCAGAAGTTCAAAGTTAGACATGTAAGATTCGTAAGCCCTGACAATGCGCTGATATCGGAAATATTACAACTGCGAAAATTTAACTCGGTCAAATTCGTAAGTCCTGACAATGCGCTGATATCGTCGGTAGCAAGATGCCCTAGATACAAACAGGTCAAGCTGTTCAGCCCCGCAAGAGGACTGACATCAGTTATATCGCCGCATTTGCTCAAATCAAGAGAGGTCAGTTTTTCAAGCCCGGCCAACGCGCTGATGTCAGTGATTTTTTCGCAGCGGTTCAAATCCAACCAGGTCAGTTTATCAAGCCCGGCCAACGCGTTGATGTCAGTTATATTTTCACATTCCCTCAAAGCCAGAGTGGTTAGGTTTGTAAGTTCTGCCAGCGCGCCGATATCCTTAATATTGGCGCAGCCTCTAAGATTAAGTCTTTTAAGGTTTGTAAGCTCCGCCAGCCCGCTGATATCGCTGACATCGCTATAGCTTAAGTCCAGATCGGTCACGCCCGCTTCTTTCAGTCCGCTTAAGTCTCCGGTTTTTATAAAAACATCAACGGCTTCATCGCCCTGTCTCATTGAGCACTCTGCGTTATTAACCGGCTTGACCGACACAAATTCAGTCGGCGCCGCAGATTCGTCGTTTATAGGCTGCGGCACCTTGCCGCATCCCGCAAAACTCATGGCCAATAATAAGACCGGAATCAGTAAATATATTTTCATTTTTGCCTCCGCTCTACAATTCATATGATTATGAAATACTCAAGTGCGGTTGAAAAGCTGGTACTAATATATAGTAATTAACATGACAAGTCAATAAATGTTTGCATAACAATGGTACAATAATAAAACTAATGGGAGCGGGGTGAGCGTTCGGATTTATTTTTCAGCCCATGTTAGGTATATTGATAATTATGGTGGCAAGGTAGAAATAAATGATTAAAGAAAAAGTATCCACAATAGTGGTAATCAACGGGCTTGCCATGATTGCAGGGTCTAACTTAAGCTTTGTGGCTATTATGGGCAAAATTCCGCCAATAAGCTTTGCGACTATAACAGTCAGCATCAATGTAATTGATACCGTTAAGGCTATTTCAAAACCCACGGCGTCAAAATAAAGAATACGCAAGAAATTGATAAACGCCAATACAGAGCCTACCAAAATGCTTATGCGCAGTTCTTTCCATATAACTTTAAAGGTATCTTTAAGAGTAACTTCGCCTAATATAAGGCTTCTTATTACAAGCGTGGAAGACTGTGTGCCGGCGTTGCCTCCGGTGTCCATGAGCATCGGTATATAAGCCGCCAATAAAACAACCGATTCGAGGGTATTTGAAAAACCCCGTATTATGTATCCGGTGAGTGTTGCGGAAACCATAAGGACAAGCAGCCATAGAATTCTTTTGCGCGCAAGAGTTAAAGTACCGGCTTGGAGATACTCTTCGTCCGTAGGGTGTATTGCCGCCATTTTTAAAATATCTTCCGTAGCCTCTTCTTCTATAACATCGACAATATCGTCAACCGTAATGATGCCGACTAAGCGTTTCTCGTTATCCACTACCGGCAAAGCAAGCAAGTCGTACTTTTTAAATAAATTAGCGACGCCCTCCTGATCGTCATGCGTGTACGCAAAATGTATATCTTCGCGCATTAAATCGGCTACCTTTGCGTTCTCATCGGCAAGCACTAATTCTTTAAGAGATACTATCCCTTCAAGATGCCTCTCGTTGTCTATAACATAGCTTGTATAAATTATTTCTTTATCGGTAGCGGTCTTTCTAATATAATCTAAAGCGCTTTTAACCGACAACTCTTTTTTCAGGTTTATATACTCGATGGTCATCAAACTGCCCGCGGAGCTGTCGGGATAGTTTAAAAATTGATTGATAAGCTTTCTTTCAACATCGCTTGTGTTTTTTAATATTCTTTTTACCAGGTATGCCGGCATTTCTTCGATGAAGTCAATTTTGTCATCAAAGTTTAAATCGTCTAATATGCTTGCCAGTTCCTCTTCGTTTACAATGCTTGATATGTGCGTTTGCTTTTCCGAGCTTAAAAAAGAAAAAGTGTCCGCCGCCAATTCCTTCGGCAGCAATCTAAACACCGTAATAGCTTGCTTTTCATCAAGAGATTCAATAAACTCCGCTAAATCCTGAATAGGATATTTAGCAAGCTCTTGCCGTAAAGCCGGAAAGTTTTTTTCTTCAAGTATAGTGTTAAGCTCCAAAAAATCCATTGCTATTCCTTTTTATAAAGTCTTATTAAGTATAAACAAAAAATGAAAAACTGACAACCAATTTGTTTATCAGTGTCGTGTGAAAGGCGCTGTAACAGAGGCAATCTTTGATTGCCGGCTTGAAAACATACCGCCGCCGATGTATAATGGCAGTCTGAACAAAGGAGCATGAAATGGAATTGTTAAGCCGGCCAAGCGTATGGCTCTACGTCTTTATTTTTTTCGGCAAGATTATTGAGGTAACGGCGGCCACCGTGCGTCTTGTGCTTATAAACCGCGGCGAACGGGTAAAAGGGGCGATAACCGCTTTCTTTGAGGTGTCGTTATGGCTGATGGTGACAGGCACGGTGCTTGTTGGGTTTCAGACCGATATTATCCGATGCCTTGTTTTTGCCGTTGCTTTCGCGCTGGGCAATTATCTGGGCTCCTGGCTCGAGGGAAAACTGGCGTTTGGTCTGTGCTCTATACAGGTTATTGTCAACAAAGGCTGTAACGCGGACGAGCTTGTCAATGAACTGCGTGAAAACGGTTTCGGCGTAACAATGATCGAGGGCAAAGGCAAGGCCGGAAGCCGCGAGATATTAATGCTGCACCTTAAAAGAAAACGGATACCCGCGGCAATATCGCTTATAAAGCGGCGGCTTTGCGACGCGGTTATAACCGTGAACGACGTGCGCGTTTTAAGCGGCGGCTTTATAAAAAAATAGACGCCAAAAAAACATACGAGGTAAATCCCATGAAAGCTATCGTTACCGTAACGGGCAAAGATAAAACGGGCATAATTGCGGGAGTATCGGCCGCTTTAAGCGCTTGCGGCGTTAATATATTAGATATAAGCCAAACGGTGCTGCAGGATTATTTCGCTATGATTATGCTTGTGGATTTATCCGGCAGTACCGTATCGTTTCGCGAATTAAGCGAAAAGCTAAACGAGGCGGGCAAGGAAACGTTTATGGATATACGAATAATACGCGAGGAATTGTTCGACGCGCTGCACCGCATATAATCTTATTTTAATGCAGGGTTATTAACCGCCCCCATAAAAACAACCGCGCCGTCTTCAAGCGAATAAATGGCAAACACAAACGGTCTGTCGGCGTAAAACTCCGGCGGCTCGTTTTCCGGCGGAGCGCAGCCTGTATTAAGCGCTGCCACGGTGACGGCGGCGGCCTCCGCTCCCAGCTCGTCTACACGAATATAACACATGTGGTCCACAAAGCTGATAAAAAGCGACTCTTCTAAAGGGTTTTGTACCATTGCGGAAAAATCCGCGTTGTTAATATCAAAAGCGCGTGTCATTCCCATAGCTTTAAGCGTATCGTTAAGCCGGTTTTTATACAAAAATTCGAACTTTGGCAATCGAATGCGAACCTTCTGTTCCTGCGCGCCGTTTAAGGCCGCCAAAAAGGTTTGCGAATCAAGCGCGGAAAGCATATCGTTTATATCCGCGCCCTCTTTAGGAAGCAGAAACGCCATAGCGTATTTCCCGTCGTCCCCTTTGCTTTTAAAGCTTAATGAGATCATCGAGAAATCTTCGTTCGCGTAATACGGTATATGCCATTCGCTGTGCATAAAATCGGTTTTAACCGCGCCGGACGGTGTATTGAATTCGCGCTTGTAAGTGTCGTTAGCCTCAAACGGCAGTTTCCACTCGCCTAAAAAGTACAGCGCGTTCGCGAGTATAATACGAGTAAGATTATCGGGCTCCGTATCAAGCGCTACTTTAATGCGCCCGTGCGTTTTTTCGCTCGCCCAATCGTTAACAGATTGTTTGACGCCCGGAATTATAAGCGGAAAAACGTCGGACATATAATCGCCCGTGCAGGTATTTACAAACTCTTCGTTGTAAGCGTAATCCGGCAGCAGCCATATGGCGTTGGCAGCCTCCATGCCGCCTGTGTTGGCGCGCCACATAAGCGATTTGCACGCGGCGGTAATCTGCTCGTCGGTAAGTCCGGAAAGCCGCAGCGCCTGCGCCATCTCATTCGCCGTTTCGCCCGCCGCTCCTTCCCGCGCCATGCAAAGGGCAAGCTCTATGCTTACGGGAGATAACGCAAGGTTGGCGTCTTGTGTGTACAAAAGCGCCGCGGCATTAAAGCCAAAATCGTTAACGCCCCTAACGACGGCGTCGGCAAGCGGCTCTATTGGCTGCGAAGTAAGTTTTCCGCGAACGGATATTGCGGCGGCGTTTTCATTAAGATTTGCGTAATACGGGTTTATGTTTTCGGAGCACGCGCATAAAAGCAGCAGTATCAAAACGACTACGGTAACTTTTTTCATCTTTCTATCCTTCTTGTTTTATTATTCAATTATATGACGTATCTATTATGCTATAAGTTCCGGCGGGGTTTGTTTTATTTTTAAAAAAGCTATATAAGAAATCGTTACGATTCATATATAAACGCTTCCGCGGGCATTATATTAAAGAGGAATTTTATATGATTGCTTATATAAAAGCTTTTTTTCGATTTGTCACGGCGGCTGTAATTATTATTTGCGCCGCGGCGTGCGGTTTTGGAAACGATACGCAAATTAAATGGCGGCCAAGCGAAACAGACGAGGCCAGACTTAATGTTAACGCGAACGTATCCGTGCAAACGGAGTACCCTTCTTACCCGCCCGGAGTGAAAAGTCTTAATGTAATAATCTCAAACAATACCGGCGACACGCTTGATTACGGCGCCGCGTATATTATTGAGCGCAAGATAGACGGCAAATGGCACAGCGCCAGTATGGACGATATCGCGTGGATTATGATAGCGTATTTAATCCGTCCGGGCGAAACGCATACTCACGAAATTAAGTTTGACGTACTTGACAGCCCGCCCCCCGACGGCGAGTACAGAATAATAAAAGAAATAGGCGGCGATATGTATTGCGCTATGTTTTCTATTGCCGCGGCCGGCTGAGCTTACAATACGCAATCCATATTTAACCGCATAATATCGCTGCCTGCAACTATTCATATACGTATAAATCGCGACGCGCAGAAGCTTAACGCTTCTTTTTTTGTAGCCGCGACATAGCGCCGCAAAACGTATTACAGACAAATCTTAACGGTTTTAAATTGGATTTAGCCGCCGTAATAATGTATAATGACTATGTTCTTAAAAATTAATTCATCAAGGAATATAACATGAAAAAGAGTCCGGTTACCCGCAGTCCGCTACGTCAGTTTTTATCATATTATCGTCCACATAAAAAACTATTCGCGCTTGATATGATATGCGCTCTGTTTATCGCCGTTATTGATCTGTCTTTTCCCATTGTATCACGCTACGCAATGAGCGAACTGCTACCCGGCAAGCTGTTCGGCCATTTTTTTGTTTTAATGGGCGCGTTGGTAATAGCGTATCTTTTGCGCGCGGTATTCGAATACATTGTCACCTTTTGGGGACACACATTGGGCGTGCGCATGGAAGCCGATATGCGGCGCGATTTATTCTCGCACCTGCAGCGGCTTTCGTTTCGCTTCTACGATAAACACCGCACCGGACAGCTTATGTCCCGCGTGACAAACGATCTTTTTGAAATAACCGAACTTGCTCATCACGGGCCTGAAGATTTATTTATATCGTTAGTGACCATAATCGGCTCATTCATCGTTATGCTGACAATAAGCTGGCAGTTAGCGCTCGTTTTAATAGTGCTGGTGCCTGTTGGCGTGTTTTTTGCAATGCTGCTGCGCCGCCGTATGATGAAGGCTTCGAAAAATCTTAAGGAGCGCACCGCGGGCATTAACGTCGGTATTGAATCGAGCATATCGGGAGCGCGGGTGGCCAAAGCGTTTACCAACGAAGATTACGAAATAGAAAAGTTCTCAATAAACAACGCGCGCTTTATACGTTCGAAAAGCGGCTTTTACAAGGCAATGGGCGTTTTTTTATCCGGCATGGGGTTGTTTACCAATCTGTTCTCGGTTGCAATTATAGCGGTGGGCGGATACTTGATAATGAATAATGAATTTGATTATATAGGCCTTGTAACATTTACATTATATGTGGGTGTGTTTTTACAGCCTATACGGCGTTTAACGTCGTTTATGGAGGCGTTTGCGGGCGGCGCGGCCGGTTTTTCCCGCTTCCGCGAGCTGCTGGCGGAGCAACCTGAAATTAAGGAAGCGAAAAACGCGCGTGAGCTTACAAATGTTAAAGGGCTAATCGAATTTGAAAACGTCAGTTTTTCTTATGATAATCACACCCGGGTGCTTAACAACTTAAGCCTTACCGTTAAGGCGGGCAAAACGCTGGCGTTGGTAGGACCGTCGGGAGGCGGCAAAACCACCCTATGCCACCTTATTCCCCGGTTTTATGAGGCGGACAGCGGACGTATAACCATAGACGGCAGCGATATTCGAGATGTTTCGTTGCTCTCTTTGCGCCGAAATATAGGCATCGTTTCACAGGATGTATTTTTATTCGCGGGCAGCGTGCGGGAGAATATTCGTTACGGACGCATTGACGCCGTCGAAGAAGAGATAATCGAAGCCGCGAAAAAGGCCGAAATACATGAAGCCATAATGGAAATGGAAAACGGCTACGATACCGAGGTGGGCGAGCGCGGCGTGCGTCTTTCCGGCGGACAAAAGCAGCGCATATCAATCGCGCGCATATTCCTTAAAAACCCGCCTGTGCTTATACTCGACGAGGCAACTTCCGCGCTCGACAGCGTTACCGAACAGCGGATACAAGAAAGCTTTGAGCAGCTGGCGCAGGGGCGTACCACTTTGGTTATAGCGCACAGGCTTTCCACCGTAAAGAATGCGGACGAAATAATTGTTGTGGACGAAGACGGTATAACAGAACGCGGAACTCACGAACAGCTTATAAAAGAAAACGGCTCATATGCCAAGCTGTACCGCAGTCAGTTTGAAGGTGGCAAACATAACGATTGTTTTTGACGCCGGCCGCGTAACGCCCGCTTAAAGGCGCCTTTACAAAAAGCTTATGCATAGCGTAATTTTTCGCTGACGATAAAAAAGAAGCATGTATAAAATGCTTCCCGTAAATTTATATTGCCATATATAGTAATGTTAAAGTATCTTTTTTAGAAAACTTTTAAGTCTTTCACTTCTGGGGTTTTTAAAAAGCAAATCCGGCGAATTTTCTTCTACTATTTTCCCCTCGTCCATAAATATGGCGCGCGTTCCCACCTCGCGGGCGAATCCCATTTCGTGCGTTACCACAACCATTGTCATGCCGCCGTGCGCAAGAGACTTCATTACGTCCAGCACCTCTCCCACCATCTCCGGGTCAAGCGCGGAGGTCGGTTCGTCAAACAGCATAACGTCCGGGTTCATGCAAAGCGCCCGCACTATCGCTATGCGCTGTTTCTGTCCGCCCGAAAGCTGCGACGGATACGCGTCCGCGCGGTCGGCAAGCCCAACTTTCTGTAAAAGCTCCGCCGCCCTTATTTCCGCCTGCTCCTTTGTCAGCTTCTGCAGTTTCATAGGCGCTATGGTCATATTCTGCAAAACTCTCATATGCGGAAAAAGATTGAACTGTTGAAACACCATGCCCATCTTTTGCCGGTGAGTGTTAATATTCACTTTTGGATTGGTAATATCCACACCCTCAAAATATACTTTGCCTCCGGTGGGCATCTCAAGCAGATTAAGGCATCTTAGAAAAGTAGATTTGCCCGAGCCGGAAGGTCCTATAACCACCGCAACATCTCCTTTATGTATATCGATGGTTACGCCGTCAAGCGCTTTTTGTTTTCCGAAATGCTTTTGCAAATCTTCCGTGCGTATAAGCACATCAGCGGTCACTGCGTTTCAGTCTCCTTTCAAGCAGCGTTACGCCGCGGGAAAGCAGCATAACAAGCGTAAGATATATAAGCGCGGCGGCAATAAGCGGCATAAACGCGTTATACGTGCGCCCGACAATAATGTACGCGCCTTTCGTCAAGTCTTGCAGCGCAATATATCCCACTACCGCGGTTTCTTTCAGCAGCACAATAAATTCGTTGGCAAGGGGGGGTATGCAATTTCTAAACGCCTGCGGCATTATAATATGCCACATTGTTCTTCCGTAGTTAAAGCCAAGACTTCTGCCGGCCTCGAACTGGCCCTGATCGATAGATATAATTCCTCCCCTGAATATCTCCGCGACATACGCGCCGGAGTTTATACCAAAAGCCAGTATGGCTACAAAAACTCCCGCGGTGCTTATAAAAATAACAAAATAGAAAATCATAAGCTGTACCACAACCGGCGTGCCCCGGATGACGGTTAAATAAATCTTGCATACCGCGTTGGCGATTTTCCATTTTCCCGTTTTGTCGTGCGTTGAGCGGACTATTGATACCAAAAAACCGATTGCGATGCCTATTATGGCCGCGAACAACGTAACGATTAACGTAATGCCAAGACCGTTCCACATGTATAACCAGCGGTCGTCTTTTATAAATGTATCCGTAAACGAATTTGTTATGCTATCCCAAAAATCGGCCATGCGGGTTTTCTTCCTTGTTTTCTATTAACAGAGCCGCCTTATTCGGCGGCTCAAACCATTCAATCGATTGACGAATAATTTTATTCGGCGGTTATATATTTATCGATAATTTTCTTTACAGTACCGTCGGCAATCAAATCGTCTAAAGCCTTATTTATCTTGTTGAGCAAATCTTCATTATCCTTCGCGACGGCGATAGCGTAATATTCAAGAACATATTCGGTCTCAAGTATTTTAAGGCCGGGGTTTTGCTCAACATATACACGCGCCGGTTCGTTGTCAATAACTACGGCGTCAACCTTGCCCTGTGTGAGCGCCAGCACCGCCTCCGCTCCTTTGGCATAACGGAAAACCGCGTCATCGCCGTAATCCTTGCTTGTGTAAAGATCGCCGGTTGTGCTTTCCTGCACGCCTATTTTCTTGCCCGCAAGGTCGTCCGCATTTGCAATATCGGAATCGTTGGAAACAATTATTACCTGTTTGCCAATAGCGTATGTTGTTGAAAAGTTTACATTCTTGAGCCTGTCTTCAGTGACAGTTAAGCCCGCCATGCCTATATCGGCTCTGCCCGTTTGCACAGCGGCGATAATAGGCCCAAATTCCATATCGCTTATCTCAAGCTCAAGCCCTAATTTTTTGGCTATTGCTTCCGCTATTTCCGCGTCAATGCCTATAATCTTTCCGCCCTCGTGAAACTCATAAGGCGGGAATTCAGCATTAGTAGCCATAATCAGCTTTCCGCCGCTTTGTGTGCAAGCGATAAGAGCAAACAGCATACAAAAGGCAAACACAATAATAAATATGGTTTTTAATCTCTTCATTTTTTAATCTCCCAGAATTATATTAATTTTCGAGAAATATTATATTACACTTTATACATTTACACAACTTAAAAAATGTTTGAGTATGCTAAAGTTCATGTCAACGTTTACTTGATACACACCAATATCTGCAGTTTTTGCAAAAGTGATGTCTTTTTGACATATTGTAAGTAACAAAAAACATTCGATAAAGATGTATTTCTGGGAGTCGGTTTACCCACGTATCATTTTGGCGGAGCGAAGGGATTAATACCCGAATTTTTTGACCGGGGCCAAAACAGAATAATTACTTCAAAAACCGGGATTTTTAAGTGCCAAATTAAGAAATCCGTGTAAAAAAGGAGTAATTATCATGAAAAACACTCAAATCATCAGCAACGGTGACAACATCTTATCCCATTTATCAATTTCAAAATTAAAATCATTCCCAAAACATCCATTTAAAATGTATGACAATGAGAAGATGCTTGGATTAGCAGACAGTATTAAGGAGCAAGGTGTTGTAGTTCCAATACTCGTCAGACCGATTAAAGACAATAAGTATGAGTATGAAATCATCGCCGGTCATAACAGAGTCCATGCGTCAAAACTTGCAGGTATTGATAAAATACCATGTAATGTTCGAGAGATGGATGATGACACCGCAACCATATTAATGATAGATACGAATCTACAGCAGCGAGAAACAATACTGCCGTCCGAAAAAGCATGGGCTTATAGATATAAGCTTGAAGCAATAAACAGGCAAACAGGACGAAAATCTCAAAATGGTGACCAAGTTGGACACCATTTGATAGGTTTAAAATCAAGAGACATTCTAGCGCAATCTTCAAACGACAGCGGAACACAAATTCAAAGATATATTCGCCTAACGAATCTTATACCTGAACTTCTCGATAAACTAGATGAAAGAAAGTTAGCATTTATTCCTGCAGTAGAATTATCTTATCTTACAAAGGAACAACAAGGTTGGCTATATGACATTCTCTCTCGTGAAGAGAAATACGGCGTCCCTGTAAAGCAAGCAACCAAGCTTAAAGGCATTAGTCAAAGCGGAAATCTTACTTACGAGAAAATTGATAAAATAATTGTACAGAAAAACCATGAACCTCCAAAAGCAATAAAAGTTCCGTATAAAGCAATAAGAGACTTCTTTCCTCCTGATACAACACCAAAGGAATTTGAAGAGACAATCCAAGAAGCTTTAACTGAATACTTTAAGACTCGTTCCCAAAAACAAACGCAGAAACCACAAGCTATGGAACGATAGAGACAGATATAAGAACGTCAATTAAGGCGCTATTAAATAAACAAAAAAATGAAACGAGGTGCGATTAATGATAATTGGAATCGATCATGGATATGGAATGATGAAAACAGCTAATACTGTGTTTACTACAGGATTAACGGAGTACGAAAAAGAACCGTACACTATGCAGAATGTAGTGAAGTTTAACGGCAGATACTACGTTTGCGGAAGTGGGAGACAAACGCTGATACGAGATAAGACTTCGGATGACAGCTATTATATTCTAACTTTGGCAGCAATCGCAAAAGAGATGCTTCACAGAAATGCCGGAACAAAAGCAAACGTGAGACTAGCAGCAGGTCTTCCTTTAACCAGTTTTGGCAGGGATAAAGATAAGTTCATCAAATACTTGAAACGGACTACTTTTCAACCAGTAAGATTTGAGTTCGAAGGTCAGGAATATAAAATCACGATTGATGACGTAAGAGTGTATCCCCAAGGATATTCAGCTATAGCAGATTATATAGACAGGCTGAAAAAAGAACCATCTGTAATTATCTGCGATATAGGAAGCTGGACAGTTGATGTGATGCGGATAGACAACGGTGTTCCAAACGCTGATACTTGCAGAAGCCTTGAGCTTGGGATAATTCGAATGATTGATAAAACTCTTGAAGAAGTACGCCGAAGTACAGGCCTTTCCATTACCGCTGCTCAAGTTGAACAAATACTTAAAAATCAATCATGCAGTATGGATGAAAAAGCTAAGAACATAATTATCGCCCAAGGAAAAGATTACGTGAACAGAATATTCCGAACGCTTATTGAAAGTGGTTTTGATGTGGCAGCTGTTCCAATCGTATTTGTTGGCGGAGGCGCATTGTTTATTAAGCAGAATATTGGCAACAACCGAGTTTGTGCTATGAGCATCGTCGAGGATATCAAAGCGAATGCTATCGGTTACGAAAGGATTACCCGTGCTCTAGGAGCAAACCAATGAACGGAAAGCGGCTAAGCATTCGGTTGAATCTGGACAAACTGAACCACAAAAAAGCATTTGAAATATTGTCTGCCCTACCTTCTGGTAGAAAGAGCGAGTATGCAATAAACGCAATCATCAGAGCACATGATACAGACGAAGTTCTTCAGCTGGTTAGGCAAGTCTTGCATGAAGATAAAGCAAAGAATATACAATCAGTTTCAAGCAACAAGGATGATATAGATAACGTTGTTGTTGATTATTTGAAAACTTTATAAGCTCAAATATGACTTTTGCAATCCAAGGTAGTACGCTTAAGTAAAACACAAATGAAAGGAGAACGCTATGTCAGTAAAAGATGTGATTAAAATGAACGCTATTACCATATTGGATATTTCGGGCATTAATGCAGAAGATTACTTTGGCGAAGAATGGGCTTTGTTACACCTTGACAACAACGGAAACATTAAAGGTTTGCATTACAGAGCTGCAGACGATGACGAGCTTGATTATCATTCATACATTCCTCAGGATGAAATTGAGGATAAAGATATCATTTACCATGGATATGTGGACGAGTATTACTTTTATGCAAACGAAATCAAGTTTCAGGGAGAGAGGTGTGAGCAATGAAACATATCATATTTTCTATACTTGCGGCAGCAGTATTTGTTTTTTCAGCTTGTCATTCATACATTCCAGCCATTGAATCAAACCAATCTGTGCAGAAAGTGATAAAGGAAACAGAGATGCCGAATCAATCGGAACAGGCACCATCTCCCTTACCGGAACCAATAATAACACAAAAACCAAACCATACCGTAACGACAAAAGAGACTACTGAACCAATGAAAACGCTTACACCTCTGATAACAGCTGAACCGACACAAAAGCCAACGGAGAAGCCAACTGTTGCTCAAACAGAAAAACCAACAAATCCGCAGACTCCTGAGCCGACGGTTATGCCTACACCAACACCAACGGTTCAACCGACAGAAGAACCGGAGATTGAGATAACAGCGGTAAGTTCATCATATATCAATGCTGCTATGGCAGAGATCAATAGACTAAGAGGAGAAGACGGCATTGAACCAGCTGTATTTAGCAGCTCAATGAGTTCAAGCTGTCAGAGCCATGCTGTAAGCATGGCAGAAAGAGGAACGGCTTTTCATGCAAGCGGAGGATACGTATTTGAAGCTGTAGGAAGAGCAAGCAGATACATGTCAGGAACTACAATGGGCGGAGCAGCAGCTAACCATGTTGTCCAACTGCAATCTGCGGAAGTGACTCAAATCGGAATAGGGGCAGTGTACTATGGAGATTACGTATTTTATGTAGTTAGAGGCAGCTGATAAAAACTAAATAACAATAACCATTCAAGCCATCTGAGAAATTAACTCAGGTGGCTTTTTATATATCTCAAGAAGAAAGAGAGGAGAAAACTTTATGCTGAAAAAAATAATGTCATCAATAATGATTATGATATTAATTTTAATGTCTTTCACAACCGCATATGCAACGCCGCCATCTCACCCTCATATTGGGAGCGGATCAAATGCCGACGGAGGATTTTACTTTGAGTACTATGGTAGCAGCGGCACATGGAAAGACTTAAACACACCGCCTCACTGGGTAGTGGAAACCGGCGAAGTTGCATATTGTGTAGATCACAAAGCGGATTCGCCGAGCGGTGATGAAACATACAGTGCATTTGATCCGCAAGCGTTGTATTCGTCAACTACATATTACGGCCTGCTTGCGATTTTAAAAGCAGGGTATCCATATAAGACTGGCGGATTGACAGCAAGCCAAGCAAGGTACGCAACAGCAAATGCAATCCGTGCGTGGCTGTCTGAAAGTGCCGGTATCGGGTATAACTTTATGACCCTATCCCGTGGCTTTGTCAGATCAAAGAGCGGTCAACAGGCAACATACGACTTCTTGGTATCGCTGGTGTATAAAGCTAGAAACAATGAACAGCCTGTGTTTTCGATTTCAACGAATCCAAGCAATGTTAAGCTGAGCTATCAGGGTGAACGGCTTACAGGACAGTTTAAAATTGTGTTCAGTAACATTAATGGATATTACTCGATTGATACCAGTAAATTGCCAAGCGGTGTAACCATAAGTGGATATACCGGAAGTAATGGTGATGTGCTTACCATATCCGCTCCGACTTCATACGCCGGACAAAAAATTACTCTTAGCAATATATTTGAAGCGCATGATACCAGAGCTACATCCAATATGTATTGGTTTGAGACAAACGGAGATGAACAGCCAGTGCTTGTTCCGGTTACAGATACGACAAAACCGGTGGTGAGCGGAAGCATGACATTCAACTCTGATGCACTTGGATATATAGAAATCATAAAAACAAACGCTAATCCTGAAATGGGCGATTATTCATTGGCTGGAGCTGTTTTTGAGGTGAAAGACGATACAGGGAATACCGTAGCTGAAATCACTACCGGCAATAACGGATATGCCAAAACAGGATATCTGCCGTTAGGTGAATACACAGTAAAAGAAACAACAGCGCCGTATGGGTATACCATAAACGATGAAGTTTTCACAGCAATACTGAGCGATGCTGGTCAGACAGTTAGTGTTGTATATGATGATGTCGAAGTTAGCGAAGTACCTCAGACAGGAACAATAACGATTATAAAAAGAGACAGTGAAACAGTCGATATCCCTCAGGGAGACGCTTCATTGAACGGCGCTGTTTTTGAAATATATGATTTAGGCGGTAATTTAGCAGCACAGCTTGATTGCGGTGATGCATCTGAAGTGACTAGCCAATCGCTTCCGCTGGGGAAATATACGATCAAGGAAGTACAGGCTCCGGAAGGATACTTACTAAATAATACTGTTTATACAGTTGAAATTGAGTATTCGAATCAAAACGTTGATGTAAACCATTTGAGCTATATTATATCGAACGAAGTGATTAAAGGACAGATAGCGATAAACAAGCTTGCTGATGTAGCATTGGCACAGTGGAAAACGGATAATCCTAAACCGCCGCTTGAAAATGTTGAGTTTGAAATAAGGTTAAATTCAACAGGCGAGCTGGCTGATACGTTGGTTACAGATTCCGATGGGAGAGCTCAAAGTATCATGCTTCCTTTTGGCACGTACACAGTAACAGAAACGAAAACGACTATAGGGTTTATAGGCTGTGATCCTTTTGAAGTTACGATTGATGAAAATGGTAAAGCTTACAGCTACATAGTTGAGAATGAAGTGTACAAGTCCAAGGTGAAGATAATAAAGGTTGACAGCAAAACCGGTGAGACGGTGCCTATTGCAGGAGCTGAATTTCAGATAAGGGATTCAAACGGTGATTTGGTTGTTCAAACAGTTACTTATCCGCAGGAAATGCAGATCGATACATTCGTTACCGATGAAACTGGAACAATTACACTGCCAGAACCTTTAATATACGGGGATTACACGCTGCATGAAGTTAAAGCACCGTATGGATACTGGCTAAATGAAACACCATTGGCTTTCTCAATAGACGAAAGCGGTGAAGAATTAATCACGATAGAGTTTCCAAATGAGCTTATCCAGAAGCGTATCAGAATAATAAAAACAGATTCCAGAGACAATGAACGCAGACTTGCCGGAGCGGTATTTGAAGTGTATAAAGGCAATACTTTGGTCGATACCATTACAACAAATGAAAACGGGTATGCGGAAACAAAACTGCTGACTGTTGGAGAGTACACAGTTGTAGAAATTAAAGCGCCGGTCGGTTTTGTTTTAGAAGATGTGTCATTTGAAGTCACTATAGATGACGACGATACGATGGTTTACACCTGCGAATGTGAAAACAATCCTACCGTAGTCATTATAACCAAGACAGATATTTCAGACGGTACGTTGCTGTCGGGTGCGTATATTGAGATCTACGATGAGAACGAAGAACTCGTTTATGAAGGAAATACGAACGAAAACGGAGAGCTGATAATCTATGAGCTGCCAGTAGGTAGATACACATATAAAGAAACTTTGGCACCTATTGGCTATGAGCTTAACGAAACGATATTTGAGTTTGAGATTCTTGAAAACGGCGATATTGCAGGAGCAAAGAGTATTGAGGATACTCCGACTGAAGTTACATTATCCAAGATTGATATGGTCGATAGCAGACCGGTTGCAAATGCAATGATTGAGATTTTAAATGCAGACAGGGAAACCGTATTTACAGGCAAAACTGATGAAAACGGCGAGATAACTGTGACGCACTTGCCCGTTGGCGTATATACGTTCAGAGAAACGCAAGCACCGAATGGATACATCTTATCTATAGAAGAAATTGAGTTTTCAGTTGACGATTATGGAGAGATTACAGGTGAAACTGTGATGACCAACAGCCCGACAACGCTTGAAATCAATAAGGTTATTTATAAAACCAATGAACCGCTGACCGGAGCAGGATTTCTCGTTAAAAACTTTTTTGGGCTCAACACTTTGTATTTCACCAAGAACGAAGACAGCAGCTATCGACTTGATAAAGACGGCGACGTGACCGAGATTATGGTTGATGAAAACGGTAAGGCTTTAATATACGGATTGCCACTCGGAAACTACTGGCTTGAAGAAACTACAGTACCGGAAGGATATTACCCTACAGCACCTGTGAAAGTTACGATAGGTGATATGAATAATATCGAAGTGCCTTATAAGGCGATAATACCAAATTCGGTTTTTGTAAAGCTTGGATTGGACAGAGATAAATATAACGTGCCCATTGGCATCGGCGCAACTGTATTAGTTGTCGGAGCAGTTATATTTATGGTACTCAGACGGAGGGAGAGAAGGAGAGAAGTTTGAAACAGAAATCCGATAACACGACATAAGCGTACAGAAAATAAACCGCAAAGAGGAACATTGAAAAAAGAATATGGCACAAAGGATCAGGCGATAACACCGTCTTGGTCGACGACAATATA
>Ga0265293_10007108_pt1 | contig 17453 bp, 13 predicted proteins | sample Munlanlewell138R_FD_192505 | JGI IMG/M metagenome (GOLD analysis project Ga0265293, IMG submission 192505) | Leachate microbial communities from a municipal landfill in Southern Ontario, Canada - Leachate well 138R | ecosystem: Engineered > Solid waste > Landfill > Unclassified | place: Canada...
ACGACCTGCTGCCCAACATGCGAGAAGGTGACCTGCAGCTGCTGATGGTCGGCTTCAACAAAGCAGTTCGCGAGCAGGCAGCGCTGGCGGCCGTGTTTTCTGGGGCGTAAATGAGGGGGTGTTTAAGCTCTGTGGGGCGATGCCGCCACTGAATACGCGCACTACTGTCAACACGTCACGGGTCTGATCCGGCAGCACGCCAGGCGCCCGGCAACCACCTTGCTGGACATAGGGTGCGGGGGCGGGAAGAACGTCCTGAACCTGAAGCGGCAGTTCGACGTCACCGGTGTCGATCTGAGCGCCGCCATGCTTGCGCAGGCGATGGAACTGAATCCCGAGTGCACGTTCGTCCAGGGTGATATGCGGACGTGCAGACTCGGCAGGGCTTTTGATGCCGTGCTCATGGACGATGCGATCTCTCACATGAAATGCCGGACAGACTTCGTTGCGGCGTTCCGCACCGCACACGCCCATTTGAACCCTGGCGGCATCCTGGTTGTGACTCCGGACGTGACGACCGAGACATTCCAGCAGAACAAGACCAGCACCACCCCGGCCACGCGGGACGGAGTGGACGTTGTCTTCATCGAGAATGTGTACGACCCCGACCCCACGGATGAGCAGTACGAAACGACGATCCTGTATCTCATTCGCGAACACGGACGCCTTCGGATTGAAACCGATCACTGGACCATGGGGGTATTCTCTCTGGACACGTGGAGGCGTGTTCTGCGCGACACGGGTTTCGAGGTGCATGAGGGACGGTACAACGCGGGCGATGACGAGTACACGACCTTCGCCTGCGTCAAGACAGGATGAAGGCCGAACTAGCAGGTACAGGCGGCGCTTGCAGCGCGCCTGACCTGCGCCGTTGGGCGTCTTTATTCGTGAGCGTTGGAACGCAATGACGAAATATGCAATCCTGCTGCGGGGCGTCACTCCTACCGGCAAGAATCGTGTGCCAATGGCTAAACTGCGAGCAGCCCTGAGTGACGCCGGATTGCTGGATGTGCAAACGTACATCCAAAGCGGCAACGTCGTTGCGAAATCTGCCCTCCCTCAGTCATCCCTTGAATCCTTTGTGCATGAAGTCATCTTCCGTGAAATCGGTGCCGACATTGCCGTAATAGCCAGAACACATGAGCAACTCAAGAGGGTCATGGACGGCAATCCGTTTCCTTTAAGCGGTGCATCTCGCACTTACTTTTCTCTATTCTCTGCACCTGCGGCGCCACACCTGATCGAAGCGCTTTGCCGACTTGAGTTCTCCCCTGACAGAGTGTCAGTCGGCCAAGACGCCCTCTATACGCTATACGCAACGAAACACAGTGACTCGAAGTTCAATAACTATTTCTTCGAGCGAAAGTTGAAGGTTTCTGCAACAACTCGAAACTTCAATACCATGTCGCGGCTTGTGGAGCTAAGTGCGTAAGCCATGTGCCCTAAGACGCCCAACCCTGCGGTCAACACGGATGCTCAGCCAAAAAGCCGGCGGAGCGCCGGTTACCTGGAACGTTGGCCAGCAGCCCGCGCGTTCGGAATAGCTTGGTTGTGCGTACTAAATAGTAACTATGCGATGGTGCAGATATGAAGATTCGGGAAACAGAAATCACCAACTTCAAGCGTTTCACCGAAACCACTATCGCGGATATCCCAGCAACAGCACGGCTGGTTATTGTTGCGGGTCCCAATGGGGGAGGCAGGGGGTCAAGTCTCACATTCCAACATGTTGGAATGTGAGACTTGACCCCAGAGATGTGACCCCAGAGATGGGTCGTTAACGGAAAGATTGTCGAGCACGGTGGTGCTGCGAACATGCTTGGCCCACTGCTAAAAATCGGGGCGATAGAGGTGGTAGGCACCGATGGTTAGGATTTTGCCGAACAATCACTTCCAGCCCACGACGCTGATGCGCCGCCACTGACGAGTGGCGCAGCGTTGATGTCGCGCGAACGGGCAAGGAGCAAGGCTATGAAGTCCAAGTACACAAAATCCGAGCGCGCGATTCTGCGTGAACTTGCCACAGCAGCATGGAATGCGGAGCTCAATGACTCCCTGAAGGGCCTGTATGAGGCGTTCGGTCAGTGGGCGGACGGCGGAATGAATGCGTTTGAGTTGTCGGACCGAATCCACGTATTCCATGACGGGATCGCGAGGGAGCTGTACAAACGATATACGATGCTGGACGGGTCGATTGCCGTCGCGCGTGCGGTGGCGCTCGGTCTGATTGGCGAGGACGCTTTGCGCGGAGCATTGGCGGAGAAGCTTGCACCCGCGATAAAGGCCTTTCGGACGAATGCGAAAAGAGATCTGTGAGTCGCGGAGCGCAGTAGAGGTGTGAAGCGCATGTGAGTGCACCGAATGCCGGCGCCTACGGGAGGAAAGACATGCCGCTATGGAAAAATCCTGTGGTACCTCCTGTTGACCGTGGGCCTGGTGGCGGCCGTTTTCGTATCCATGGCGGCCTGCATACGCTGTTGAGTAGGGGCGTCGGCCGCGGTAGCAACATTGTGGTGACGTCACGGCCTTTTCTCGAATCCCGGATGAACGATGTTAGCTGCTGAAACGGTATTCACGTTTTTTACCGCATCGCTACTGCTCGGCCTGGCACCGGGGCCGGATAACATTTTCGTCCTGACGCAATCCACGCTGCACGGCCGCACTGCCGGTCTTGTCGTGATGCTTGGACTGTGCACCGGGCTCGTCGCACACAGCATGGTCGTCGCCTTCGGGGCGGCCGCGATCTTCCAATCGTCCGCGCTTGCGTTTTCGCTGCTGAAGTTCAGTGGGGCAGCATATCTCCTCTATCTCGCATACCAGGCATTTCGTGCGAAGCCCGCCAGCTTGCCCGAAGGACTCCACTCCGGGCCGAGGCGTGGTGCGCTGTATCGGCGCGGCATCATCATGAACATCACAAACCCGAAGGTTTCCATCTTCTTCCTTGCGTTCCTGCCTCAATTCGCCGATCCGACGCGCGGTTCGATGACCATCCAGCTCATGCTGCTGGGGGGATTATTCATTGTCGCAACCGTTCTCGTGTTCGGCATGGTGGCCATTGCGGCCGGCAGCCTCCGCAGGTGGCTCACGAGGTCGGAACGTGCGCAGGTGGCGCTCAACAGGCTGGCAGGGATGGTGTTCGTGGGCTTGGCGGCGCGACTTGCGACCGTGCAGCGCTGAACGATTGATGCGGACTAGTACCGGGGTGTGAGTGGCATTCCGGGGTCGTTGGGTGCCGGGCAGATGGCTCGAATCCCGGTACCATCGCACTCCGATTTCCGCATCAGGCGGAGTTCGGTCGCCATCTCGACCGCAAGCAAGCTGATTGGTGACATAGCGGAAACGAAATGATCGAATATCGTGAGAACACACCGTTGGACCCCACGGCCGTCGCGCGTGTCTTCGATGCCTCGGGTATCACACGCCCGACCCATGATATCGAGCGCATCGGGCGCATGTTCGCGAACGCGAACCTGGTGCTCTCTGCGTGGGACGGTGAACGTTTGGTGGGCGTGTGTCGTGCGCTCACGGATTACAGCTATTGCTGCTACCTGTCGGACCTGGCCGTCGATCGTGATTACCAGAAACGCGGCATCGGCCGGGAGTTGTTGAATCGTGCGAAGGCGAGCGTGGGTGACGAGGTGACGCTCGTGCTTTTGTCCGCGCCGGGCGCCATGTCGTACTACCCCACGATCGGGCTCACGCTCGCCGACAATGCCTACGTGGTGCGTCGCACGCGCTGAACCGGCGTAGCGCAGGCCTGCCGCAATCGGAGCGGCGGCGCGCGCCCCCGTTCCGCGGGTCGCTGGCGTGGGGTGCCTTCAGCCGTTCGCGCACTCTCGCCACTGCGCTTGCGTGACTGCGCCCTGCTGGCAGCTCGCAGGTGCTTCATCGGGGAGTTCAGGCCTTCGGCCCGGGCAGCCGGGGTCTTACCTCGTGTGTCGTGCGATACGTTGGTTTTCGTGCTCCCTGCGGCGCCTGTCAACGCCTGCACGGCTCCGCCGCCTGTCGTGGCGATCTTTTTCGGGCTGGCCGCGGCTTTGCCTTTCGCGGTTCGCCACGGTCGCACGCGTCCTGGTGATCTCTCCCAGGCCGGGTGCTCCAAGGCGGTCCATGCCTGCCCTGTGTGCGTTATGACGCGTCCAACCAACCGATAGCGATGCGTCAAACTTGACTTGTCCCTTCTTCGCCGCTTAAATAGCGCCTCTTTCCGGCCAGGTAGCTCAGTTGGTAGAGCAGGGGACTGAAAATCCCCGTGTCGACGGTTCGATTCCGCCCCTGGCCACCATCAAATCTTTTCTTCGTCAACGGCTTGCGTAAATCACGCGAGCCGTTTTCGTTTTCGGGTCGTGCCCATTGCCACGCGTGCGCGTGGACATCACTGCCGCAGGGCGCGACGCGTGTCACAGAACCAGAGGTCCGCCGCCCGCGCCGGGTACCTTTGGTTAGACTCCTGCCCTTCTTTTTCCACAGAAAAACAGGGCTTACGAAAATGAGAACGAGCGTCGCTCTCGCCGCCGCCACCCTGGCGGCGACCTTCTCCACCGGCGTGTTTGCCGCCGGCCTCGCCAAGGACTGCCCCGCCCATGTGAGCTCCGCCGTCGAGGCCACCTTTGGTGCAGGCGCAAGCGACATGACCCGCTGCCTCCAGAAGCGCAGCAACGTGAAACTGGTGTACCAGCTCAACCTGTTCACGGACCCGGCCAACAGCAGCAAGCCCTATGGCCTCGGCAACATCCAGAACGCCATCAATGATTACCGCGACAACTACGGCATGGAGATGGGCAAGGACGTGGAGATTGCCGTGGTGATCCACAGCAGTGCCGCCAAGATGGCCGTGCAGGACGTGGTGCTGCGCTCGAAGGGCGTTGGGGCGAACCCGTTCGAAAACACCATACGCGGCCTGATCGCGCAGGGCGTTGACGTTTATCTGTGCCAGAACAGTGTGCGCTCGCTCATCAAGGAAGGTGCGCTCACGCCGGGCTATGCCAACAGTGAGCTGATCGACGGCGGGGAGTTCGTCACCTCGGGCGTGACAGCCATCCCCGACTTCCAGAGCCGCGGCTATCTGTACGTCCAGCCGTAAGGGCCTGCCACGGAAACGGGCTGCCTCGGCGGCCCGTTTTGCTTACACTGCGGCGCCTCCCTCACAGGTGTGGTGCCCATGAACTGTCGACCGGGCTGCGCGGCCTGCTGTATCGCACCTTCCATAACCTCCCCGCTGCCCGGCATGCCCGGGGGCAAGCCCGCTGGCGTGCCCTGCGTCAATCTGGGTGCGGATCTGCGCTGCACAGTGTTCGGCGGACCGACGCGCCCCGCGGTGTGCGGGAGCCTTCAGCCGAATGTGGAGATGTGCGGTGACGACCGCACTCAGGCCCTTGCCTTCCTCACCACCCTCGAACGCCTGACCGCTCCCACGTAGACGCACAACGACGCAGCGGCACAGAGACCGCAGAGCCATAGCGTTCCGAGCGCAGCAATGAAGGACAGGGTTTCCGCTTCACATTCCCCGTGTCCTCTGCGTGTTGCCGCTCTTTCCTGTCACAGTACGGGCAGTTTCACGTCTGCAAACAGCACCTCCACTTCTTCCCGGGAGCGCGCATTCAGCGCCGCCTCCACGCGCTCATGGGTGAGGTGCGGACCGAGCAGCTGGAAGAAGTCGTAGACGAAACGTCGCACGAAGGTGCGGCGGCGCAGGGCGATGCGCGTGGTGCTGGTGGGAAACAGGTGGCTCGCATCCAGTGCTTGCAGAGCGCTCTCCTCCGGGTCGACGGCCATGTTCGCCACCACGCCCACCCCAAGCCCCAACTTCACGTAGCACGTGATCACGTCCGCATCGCTGGCGGTGAAAACCACGTGGGGGCGGAGGTGGCGTGCCTCGAAGGCTCGGTCGAGCTGAGAGCGGCCGGTGAAACCCGCCACATAGGTCACCAGGGGATAGTCGGCGAGGCGCTCCAGGGTGAGGGGCCCGGTGGCGAGCGGGTGTCCGCGCGGCACCACGATGCTGCGGTTCCAGTGATAGATCGGCAGCATTATCAGCTCCTCGTAGAGCTCCAGCGCCTCGGTGGCGATCACCACGTCGGCCTCGCCCTGCACGGCCATCTCGGCGATCTGCTTGGGACTGCCCTGATGCATTTGCAGATGCACCTCGGGATAACGCTGCATGAAAGCGGCGATGCGCATGGGTAGCCAATAGCGCGCCTGGGTATGGGTCGTGGCGATGGCCAGGGTGCCGCGTTTCTCGTCAAGGTATTCCTGCGCTGCACGCTTGATGTTGCTGGCCTCCACGAGGATGTGACCTGCCATCTCGATGATGGTCTTGCCCGCGGGGGTGATATGGGTGAGGTGTTTGCCGCTGCGCGCGAAGATCTGTACGCCCAGCTCGTCTTCCAGCAGGCGGATCTGCTTGCTGACACCGGGTTGGGAGGTGTACAGGCTCTCGGCGGTGGCCGAGATGTTGAGGCCGTGCCGGGCCACCTCCCACACGTAGCGCAGCTGCTGAAGCTTCATGGCTGTGGTTGCGAGCTGTTGTCTGCTTAGAACCATATCGCATGGACAGTGCTTTGCCCGGGCGCTGTGGCTGGTATTGATTGCCGTCATAGTGGCGGGTGAATTGACACGCTACCGCCGCCATCATCGACTGATTACGACCGATACCCAGTGATGTAGAAAAAAAACGCGGCAACCGGGAGGTCCCGGGTGCCGCAAGGTCACTGAGGAGAATTGGAACGGCCGGGTGGCCGGGACGCGGGTCGGCCGGTCAGACGCAGCCGGTCGGTTTGGGCAATCCGCCGATGCGGCAGGCCTGCTTGGCCGGGCCGTACGGGAACAGGCCGTAGAGGTACTTGCTGTCGCCCTTGTCCGGGCCATAGACCTTGGCGAAGGACTTGGTGAGCTGGCGCATGTTCGGCACCGTGCCGGTGCTTTGATAACCCTCGCGCAGGAAGTTGATGACCTCCCAGTGCGAGTCGGTGAGGTTGAGCCCTTCTTTTTGCGCTATCGCCGCGGCCAATTGCTCCGACCAGTCACCCAACTCGGCCAGGTAGCCTTCGGCATCGGTCTTGATGATCTTGCCATTGACTTCAAATTCCATGGACGCCCCCATTAATCACAGTTCTTGAGCGAACCGCTCAAGATTTAGACCAATGGTATTTGTCGGGTATTGGCGTGTCAAGGAAGGCAGGCGCGCAGCCCGCTGGCCAGATCCGGGTACTGCAAGACCACCCCCAGCTCCTCCCGCATGCGCCGGTTGTCGAGCCGTCGCGATTCGGTCAGGTAGGACAGCATGGTCTGGCTGAGCTGTCCCCGGGCCTCGGCCAGGGACACGGTGGGCGGGCGCGGCAGGCCGAGGGCATCGGCCACGGCGAAGAAGTATTCGGTCATGGTGCTGTCCTGGCCGTCGCTCACGTTATAGATGGCGTCGGCCCGGCCGCGCTCGCCGGCCGCCACGCACACCGCCGCCAGGTCGTCGGCGTGGATGCGGTTGCTGGGCAGCGATTCCTCGGGACGGAGCACGGGCAGGGCCTGGCGCAGGCGCTCGATGGGCAAGCGCCCCGGGCCATAGATCCCGCCCACCCGCAGCACGATCACGGGCACGCCGTGGGTGTCGCCATAGGCGCGCAGACGCTGCTCGGCGGCAAGCCGGCGACGGGCCCGCCCGGTGCGCGGTGCCGGAGGCGTGGATTCGGTCACGAGGGCACCGGAACAGTCCCCATAGACACCGCTGGTGCTGATGTAAACAATGCGGGACGGGCGGCCGGTGAGGGTCAACGCGTCCACCAGGGCATCCACGCGGGCATCGCCTTCCCCCTGGCCGGGGGGCGGCGCGAAGTAATACAGCAAGCGGCCCTCCAGCGGGAGGCCGCGTAGGGAAACCGGCAGATCCAAATTGCCGGCGACCGCGTCGATGCCGGCATGGCGCAGGCGCATCACCGCGGCGCCGGAGCGGGCCAGTCCCGCCACCCGGGCGTCGCGGGCACGCCAGCGCTGCGCGACCCGCAGGCCGATGTCGCCGCAACCGGCAATGAACACGCTCTCCAAGGGTTCAAGTCTCTGTCTAGTTGGCGGATAATCCAGAGTCGTTTTGTCAGCAATTTTGGCGTGAGTCAACAAGGAATAGCCCAATGTCCTCAAAGGTCCGTATCAAATCCAGCGGCCACGAGTTCCTGGTCGAGCCCGGTGAAACGGTGCTGGATGCCGCACTGCGCCAGGGCTTTGCCTTTCCCTACGGCTGCCGCAATGGTTGCTGCGGCGCCTGTGCCGGCCAGGTGGTTTCCGGCAAGGTCGACTATCAGGACAACGAGCCCATGGCCCTCACCGAAGACGAGCAGCGCCAGGGCAAGGCCCTATTTTGCATCGCCCGCCCCGCGGGTGATCTGGTTATTGAAGTGAAGGAGGTGGGCGCCGACAAGGACATCCCGGTGCGTTCCCTGCCCGCCAAGATCCACCGCATGGTGCTCCTCAACGATGAGGTGATGGAATTGTGGCTGAAGCTCCCCGAGGGCGAGCGGATGCAGTTCCTCGCCGGGCAGTACGTGGAGTTCGTCCTCAGGGACGGTCGCCACCGCGCCTTTTCCATCGCCAATGCGCCCCATGACGACGAATATCTGAAGTTCCACATCCGCCGCATCCGTGGCGGCCACTTCACCGATCGGCTGTTCTCCGACATGCATGAAAAGGACGTGCTGCGCATCGAGGGGCCCAAGGGCAGCTTCTACCTGCGCGAGACCGACCGGCCGATCATCTTCCTCGCCACCGGCACCGGCTTCGGTCCGGTGAAGGCGATCATCGAGCACGCCATCGCCGAAGGCCACATCGTGCCCATGTACGTCTATTGGGGCGCTCGCCACCGCCAGGACCTGTATTTGCATGAGCTGGTGCAGCAGTGGGCCGCCGAGTACGAGAACATCCACTACATCCCCGTGCTCTCACGCCCCACCCCGGAGGACGACTGGAACGGCCGCACCGGCTATGTGCAGGACGCGGCGGCGGCGGATTTCGACGACCTGTCCGGCTTCGACGTGTATGCCTGCGGCCACCCGCAGATGGTGTTCGCCGCCAAGACCGTGCTCATGACCAAGGGCCTCGACGCGGAGCACTGCTACTCCGATGCGTTCTCCTGGGCGAAGGATTAGCCGACAGCGGCAGGCGGTGCATCCTTTAGAAGAGGGACGTTCAAACCAGTAGTTTGCGCTACGTTCTGAGCCCCTCTCCCTGTCCCTCTCCCTCCGGACTGTCTTAGTTACCTCCTTGCCGTGGCACCAGCCTTCTTACCCCCTCTCCCTCCGGGAGAGGGCTGGGGAGAGGGAGCGCTGGCGCCGCTGACTCGGTTGTTTTCGTATTTGCCACGTGCCGGCCCGGGCGCCATTGAACGGCGCTTCGACTGCCCACTACCCTTACCCGGATGAAGGTTCTCACCCTCAATTCGGGCAGCTCCTCGCTCAAGTTCAAGCTGTTCGAGGCGAACGGTCTGGCGCCCCTCGCCGGCGGCCTCGCCGAGCGGCTGGGCACGGCCGCGAACCGGCTGGCGCACCGCTGGCGCGACGACCGGGGGCGCTGGCAGGAGCGTGTCCGTGAGGGCGCGACCGACGGCCATGCGGACGCCATCGCGCACATCTTCGCCGACCTGTCCGCCGCCGGCGTGCTGCGCGAACCGGGTGAGCTCGCGGTGATCGGCCACCGCGTGGTGCACGGCGGCGAGCACTTCACCACCCCCGTCCTCATCAATCACGCCAGCCTCGCGCAGATCCGCGCCGCCGAGCACCTCGCGCCCCTGCACAATCCCGCCAACCTGCGCGGCATCGATCTGACGCGCCGCCTGTTTCCGCGCGTGCCGCAGGTGGCGGTGTTCGACACCGCGTTCCATCACACGCTCGCCGCGCACGTGAGCCATTACGCCCTGCCCGTCGAACTCTACGAGGAATTTCACGTGCGCCGTTACGGCTTCCACGGCATCTCGCTGCAATACGTCACCCGTGAGGCCGCCGCGCACATGGGCCGACCGCTCGCGGAGCTGAACCTGATTGTCATGCACCTGGGCAACGGCGCGAGCATCACGGCGGTGGCCGGCGGGCGCAGCGTGGAGACTTCCATGGGCATGACGCCGCTTGAAGGTTTGATGATGGGTACGCGCTGCGGCGACCTCGATCCCGCCGTGCATTTCCATCTGCTGCGTTATGCACGGCGCACCCCGCGCCAACTCGAAGACCTGCTCTACCACGGCAGCGGCCTGAAGGGCGTCTGCGGCCACGGCGACATGCGCGAGGTGGAGGCGCTGGCGGGCGTCGGCAACCCGAACGCCGCGCTGGCCCTCGACATGTTCTGCCATCGTCTCAAGAAATACATCGGTGCCTACGCGGCCGTGCTCGGCCGCGTGGACGCCCTCGTCTTCACCGCGGGCATCGGTGAGAACGCGGCCCAGGTGCGCGCCCGCAGCGTGGCCGGCCTGGAGGGCTTCGGCATCGCGCTGGATCCCGCGCGCAACCGCGCGCCGGGCGCAGCCGCGCGTGCGCTGCACCGCGAAGACAGCCGCACCCAGATCTGGGTAATCCCTACCGACGAGGAGTACGAGATCGCCCGTTGCGCCCTCGATTGCCTCGCCAACGAACAGGTACAAGGAGCCTCACCATGAACGACGTGAACCGTGAGATGGTGCAAGAGACCACCCCGCTCAGCGACAAGGAGCTGACGCAGATCGATGCCTGGTGGCGCGCGGCCAATTACCTCTCGGTCGGCCAGATTTACCTGCTCGACAACCCGCTGCTCAAGAAGCCGCTAAGCCTCGATCACATCAAGCCGCGTCTGCTCGGCCACTGGGGCACCACACCGGGACTCAACTTCATCTACGTGCACCTGAACCGCGCCATCCGCCAGCGCGACCTCAACATGATCTACGTGTGCGGGCCTGGCCATGGTGGCCCGGCCATGGTCGCCAATGCCTGGCTGGAAGGCACATACAGCGAGGTCTATCCGGACGTGAGCCGCGACGAGCGCGGTATGCAGCGGCTGTTCAAACAGTTTTCCTTTCCCGGCGGCATCCCGAGCCATGTCGCGCCGGAAACCCCGGGCTCCATCCACGAAGGCGGCGAACTGGGCTATGCGCTGTCGCACGCCTTCGGTGCGGCCTTCGACAACCCGGACCTCGTCGTCGCCTGCATCGTCGGCGATGGCGAAGCGGAGACCGGGCCGCTCGCCGCCTCATGGCACTCCAACAAGTTCCTGAACCCGGTCAGCGACGGCGCCGTGCTGCCCATCCTGCACCTGAACGGCTACAAGATCGCCAACCCGACCATCCTGGCACGCATGCCCCACGACGAGTTGAACGCCCTGTTGTGGGGCTATGGCTACGAGCCCTACTACGTGGAAGGCAGCGACCCGGCGGTCATGCACCAGGCCTTCGCCGCCACGCTCGATCGGGCGCTGGACCGTATTCACGCCATCCAGCAGCTGGCACGCCAGGGCAGCGCGGCGACGGCCATGCGCCCGCGCTGGCCGATGATCGTGCTGCGCAGCCCCAAGGGCTGGACCGGCCCGCGCGAGGTGGACGGCAAGAAGACCGAAGACTTCTGGCGCTCGCACCAGGTCCCGTTCGCGGGCCTGCAAACCAACCCGCGCTACATAGACCTGCTCAAGTACTGGATGGAGAGCTACGAGCCGGATCGGCTGTTCGACGACGAAGGCCGGCCGGTGCAGGACATCCTCGACATCGTGCCGCAAGGCGAACGCCGCATGTCGGCCAATCCGCACACCAACGGCGGAGCGGTGCTGAAGGCCCTGCGCCTGCCTGATTTTCGCGACTACGCGGTGGCGGTGGAACGCCCGGGCACCCGCTTTGCCGAAGCCACGCGCGTGCTCGGCGGCTTTTTGCGCGACGTGATGCAGCGCAACCGCGAACAACGCAATTTCCGCCTGTTCGCGCCCGATGAAACCGCCTCCAACCGGCTCAATGCGGTGTTCGAAGAGACCCAGCGCACCTGGCTGGACGAGACCAAGCCCTACGACGAGCACCTCGCGTCCGACGGCCGCGTCATGGAGATCCTCTCCGAGCACACCTGCCAGGGCTGGCTGGAGGGTTATCTGCTCACCGGCCGCCACGGCATCTTCTCGTGCTACGAGGCCTTCATCCACATCGTGGATTCCATGTTCAACCAGCACGCCAAGTGGTTGAAGGTGACGCGTCACATCCCCTGGCGCCGGCCCATCGCCTCGCTCACCTACCTGCTCACCTCACACGTGTGGCGCCAGGACCACAACGGCTTTTCGCACCAGGACCCGGGCTTCATCGATCACGTGGTCAACAAGAAGGCCGAGATCATCCGCGTCTACCTGCCGCCCGATGCCAATACGCTGCTGTCCGTGGCCGACCACTGCCTGCGCTCGCGTCACTACGTGAACGTGATCGTGGCCGGCAAGCAGCCGAGCCTGCAGTATCTGGACATGGATGCGGCGGTGAAGCATGCCACGGCCGGCATCGGCATCTGGGAGTGGGCGAGCAACGATCGCGGCGGCGATCCGGACGTGGTGATGGCCTGCGCCGGCGACGTGCCGACCCTGGAGACCCTCGCCGCGGTGGACATCCTGCGCAAGGAATTGCCCGCCCTGAAGGTGCGCGTGGTGAACATCATCAACCTGATGCGCCTGCAACCGCCCAGCGAACACCCGCACGGCCTCAGCGATGCGGACTTCGACAACATATTCACCACGGACAAGCCCATCATCATGGCCTACCACGGCTACCCGTGGCTCATCCACCGCCTGACCTATCGCCGTACCAACCACGACAACCTGCACGTGCGCGGCTACAAGGAGGAGGGCACCACCTCAACGCCGTTCGACATGGTGGTGATGAACGACCTGGACCGTTATCACCTGGTCATGGACGTGATCGATCGCCTCCCGCAACTGGGCGCCTCGGCGGCGTATACCAAGCAGAAGATGCGCGAGAAGTTGGTGGAGCACCAGGAGTACACGCGCAAACACGGCGAGGACATGCCGGAGATCCGCGACTGGCGCTGGCCCTATTGAGCAAGGCATCCAACGCCGAGACGCAGAAATCGCAGAGGCCGCGAGGGATTTCCGCTGAGAAGAGACAAACCGCGGCGGTGGAAATGTCAGGAAGATCGGCCTTGACGTGAGAAGGTGCGAGGGAGACGCTCTCTCGCGCTTTGGCCATCCTGTGGTCATGCCCTCCAGGCTGCCACATCGGACCAAACCCCTCCCCGGGAGCGGCTGCGCCTGCGACGGCGCGCACGGGCTGGCGTGTTAGAATTCACCGTTCACCCGAACCGAATTCCTCCGCCCCATGCCGAACACCCGCGCCGCCCGTCTCCAGTCCCTCCTCGCCCAGCGCATCCTGATCCTGGACGGTGCCATGGGCACCATGATCCAGCGCCACAACCTCACGGAGCAGGACTATCGCGGCGAGCGCTTTGCCCAGTGGCCGCGCGATCTGAAGGGCAATAACGACCTGCTCACCCTCACCAAGCCTGAGGTCATCGCAGGCATTCACCGCGCCTATCTGGAAGCGGGTGCGGACATCGTCGAGACCAACACCTTCAACGCCAACACCGTGTCCATGGCCGATTACGGCATGGAAGAGCTGGCCTATGAACTGAACCTGGAAGGGGCGCGCCTGGCGCGGCGCGTGGCCGACGAATTTGAAGATCGTTTCGTCGCCGGCATCCTCGGCCCCACCAATCGCACCGCCTCCATTTCGCCGGACGTGAACAACCCGGGCTTCCGCGCCATCGGCTTCGACGAACTGGTGAGCGCGTATCTGGAAGCCGCTCGCGGCCTGGTGGACGGCGGCGCCGACATCCTGCTCATCGAGACCATCTTCGACACGCTGAACGCCAAGGCCGCGGTGTACGCCTGCGAGACCCTGTTCGAGGAGCGCGGCCAGCGTTGGCCGGTGATGATCTCCGGCACCATCACCGACGCCTCCGGCCGCACCCTCACCGGCCAGGTCACCGAGGCCTTCTACAATTCCCTGCGCCACGCCCAGCCCATCAGCATCGGCCTCAACTGCGCCCTGGGCGCCAAGGAACTGCGCCAGTACGTGGAGGAAATGGCGCGCATCGCCCACTGCCACGTCTCCGCCCACCCCAACGCCGGCCTGCCCAACGCCTTCGGCGGCTACGACGAAAGCCCCGAGACCATGGCCGCGGAGATCGCCGAGTGGGCGCGCTCCGGTTTTCTCAACATCGTTGGCGGCTGCTGTGGCACCTCGCCCGATCACATCCGCGCCATTGCCGAGGCGGTGAAGGGCATCGCGCCGCGCCGGCTGCCCGACATCGCGCCTGCCTGCCGCCTCGCCGGCCTGGAGCCGCTCAACATCACCGACGCTTCGCTGTTCGTGAACGTGGGCGAGCGCGCCAACGTGGCGGGCTCCGCCAAGTTCAAACGCCTGGTGATGGAAGGCAACTACGCCGAGGCGCTGTCCATCTGCCGCGAGCAGGTGGAAAACGGCGCGCAGGTGATCGACGTGAACATGGACGAGGCCATGCTCGACGGCAAGACCGCCATGGTCACCTTCCTGAACCTGGTCGCCTCCGAGCCGGACATCGCCAAGGTGCCGGTGATGATCGACTCCTCCAAGTGGGAGATCATCGAGGCGGGCCTCAAGTGCATCCAGGGCAAGGGCATCGTCAATTCCATCTCGCTGAAAGAAGGCGAGGCGCCCTTCGTCGAGCACGCGAAAAAACTGCGCAAGTACGGCGCGGCGGTGGTGGTGATGGCCTTCGACGAACAGGGTCAGGCCGACACCCTGCAGCGCAAGCAGGAGATCTGCGCGCGCAGCTACCGCATCCTCACCGAGCAGGTGGGCTTCCCGGCGGAAGACATCATCTTCGACCCCAACATCTTCGCCATCGCCACCGGCATCGAGCAGCACAACAACTACGCCGTGGACTTCATCGAGGCCACGCGCTGGATCAAGCAGAAGCTGCCGCACGCGCTCATCTCGGGCGGCGTGTCCAACGTGTCGTTCTCGTTCCGCGGCAACAACCCGGTGCGCGAGGCCATCCACGCGGTGTTCCTCTATCACGCCATCCGTGCCGGCATGGACATGGGCATCGTCAACGCGGGCCAGCTCGCGGTGTACGACGAGCTGCCGGCCGAATTGCGTGAGCGCGTGGAAGACGTGGTGCTCAATCGCCGACCCGACGCCACCGAGCGCCTGCTGGAGATCGCCGACCAGTACAAGGGCGACGGCGCCGCAGTGGAGAAGCAGACCGAGGAATGGCGCGGCTGGCCCGTGGCCAAGCGCCTGGAACACGCCCTGGTGAAGGGCATCGACACCTGGGTGGAGCAGGACACCGAAGAGGCCCGCCAGCATTTCGCGCGCCCCATCCAGGTGATCGAAGGCCCGCTCATGGACGGCATGAACACCGTGGGCGACCTGTTCGGCGCCGGCAAGATGTTCCTGCCCCAGGTGGTGAAGTCCGCGCGGGTGATGAAAAAGGCAGTGGCCTATCTGATCCCCTACATCGAGGCGGAGAAGGCCGAAGGCGCACGCGCCGCGGGTCGCATCCTCATGGCCACGGTGAAGGGCGACGTGCACGACATCGGCAAGAACATCGTCGGCGTGGTGCTGCAGTGCAACAACTTCGAGGTGATCGACCTGGGCGTGATGGTGCCCGCTGCCAGCATCCTCGACGAGGCGAAGAAGCACGACGTGGACATCATCGGCCTGTCCGGCCTCATCACGCCGTCCCTGGAAGAGATGGCGCACGTCGCCAAGGAGATGCAGCGCCTCGGCTTCACCACGCCGCTGCTCATCGGCGGCGCCACCACCAGTCGCGCCCACACGGCGGTGAAGATCGCGCCCAATTATGATGCAGGTCCCGTGGTGTGGGTGAAGGACGCCAGCCGTGCCGTGGGCGTGGCGCAGAGCCTGATCTCGGATACCGGCCGCGACGCATACGTGGCGCGTATCCATGCGGAACACGAGGAAACCCGCGCCGCCTATGCCGGTCGCGAGGCCAAGGCACGTTACGTGAGCCTGGAGCAGGCGCGCGCCAACCAGCGCGCGTTCGACTGGGCCGCCTGGAAGCCCATGCAGCCCAAGCTGCTCAAGGCCCTGTTCGAGGCGCCCGTTGCGGCGATGCAGCAAACCGCGCATGCCGTGGGTGACGACGTCGAATTCGCCTCCGCGCCCTGCATGGCCGCCGAGTTCGCCCACCTGGACGCGGCGCCCTCGGCCGCGCGCAAGCACCTGTTGTCCGCTGCGGTTCCCGCCTCGCGGCCGGGTGAGTGGGGCACCACGGAGGTCGACGTGGAGGCGCTCGGTCAGGGCGCGGTGGTCACGCTGCGCCACGTGCCCCTCGAGATTCTCACGCGCTACATCGACTGGACGCCCTTCTTCATCGCCTGGGAGATGAAGGGCAGCTATCCGAAGATCCTCGACGACGCGGAGAAGGGTGAGGAGGCGCGCAAGCTGTTCAACGATGGCCAGGCCATGCTGCAGCGCATGGTCGCGGAGAAGTGGCTCGACACCGCGGCGGTGGTCGGCCTGTTCCCGGCCAATGCCCACGGCGACGACGTGCGCGTGAACGGCCATGCCTTCCACTTCCTGCGCCAGCAGACCGAGCAGCCCGACGGCAAGCCCAATCTCTCGCTGGCGGATTTCATCGCCCCCGCCGCGAGCGGCAAGTGCGATTACCTGGGTGCCTTCGCCTGCACCGCGGGGATCGGCATCGATGCGCGGGTGCGCGCCTTCGAGCAGCAGCACGACGACTATTCCGCCATCATGCTCAAGGCGCTCGCCGACCGGCTCGCCGAGGCGCTGGCCGAATGGCTGCACGAGCGCGTGCGCAAGGAGCTGTGGGGTTATGCGCGCGACGAGCGCCTCGGCAACGACGCCCTCATCGATGAGTGCTACCAGGGCATCCGCCCGGCCGCCGGTTATCCCTCCGCCCCGGACCACACCGAGAAGGACACTCTCTGGGCGCTGCTCGACGTGGAACGCCGCACCGGCATCGGGCTCACGGAAAGCAAGGCCATGGTGCCCACCGCCGCGGTGAGCGGCTGGTATTTCAGCCACCCCGAGAGCCGCTATTTCGCCGTGGGCAAGATCACCCGCGACCAGGTGGAAGACTACGCCGCACGCAAGGGCATGTCAGTGGAAGAGGTGGAGCGCTGGCTGGCGCCGAACCTCGGCTACAGTACCTAGCCGCCGGAAGATAAAACCCGGAGGCCACGGAGATTCGACCGCGGGTGTCTGTGGCGGCGCAGGGCGAGAGTTCGCTACTGAGGTTCCGGCAAGCCACCCTATTCTCCTGAGTGGCCTCCGTGGTTAAAGCTTTTTTCTCCGAGACGACCGCAAGGTGTCACGCATGTGGGATGAACGTTACGCGACGGACGAGTACGTCTACGGCACCGAGCCCAACGATTTCCTCGCCGCCAATGTGGCGCGGCTGCCGCGGGGCGAGGTGCTGTGTCTCGCCGAAGGCGAGGGG
>Ga0265293_10007110_pt1 | contig 17452 bp, 15 predicted proteins | sample Munlanlewell138R_FD_192505 | JGI IMG/M metagenome (GOLD analysis project Ga0265293, IMG submission 192505) | Leachate microbial communities from a municipal landfill in Southern Ontario, Canada - Leachate well 138R | ecosystem: Engineered > Solid waste > Landfill > Unclassified | place: Canada...
ACTGTTTCCATTTGATTTATTGCAGTTTCAGCCAGCTCATAAGTGGTTTCGTCTGCAATCATATATACAAGCACAGTCCAGTCTGCCTTAGCAAAAACATTAAAGGAACACAATGCAAATATTAAAAGAGTTAATAATGTCTTTTTCATATTTACCCCCTGAATTTATATTATATTAATACTGTCAACTTAATTTAATTATAACGTAAGAATAACTATAAATAAAGGAGTTTTTTAATTTGTCTGAAGTAATTGTGAATTCTCAATTTACCTTATAAGGAAAAAGAAATTTTAATATTTCTGGAAATCTCTCTGCCCAGGATTTTTCATTATGTTCACCATTTTCATACTCTTTATATATAAAACTTGAAGGACTGTAACCAAGCTGTTGAAGTTTCTGAACAAGCATTCTTGTAGATTTTGTCGGATTGTTCATTTCAGGAATAATCTCACCTTCTTTTTTACCCATATCTATCCAAAGCTTTATACCTTTTCTTTCTCTGATTAAATTGATAATTTTATTATCATTCCACCAGAGAGCTGGAGATATAACAGCCGCTTTACCGAAAATTTTAGGATTTTCATAAGCTGCCCACAACGAGAAAAGCCCACCAAGAGAACTGCCACCTATTGCATTATTTTCAGGCTTTATTTTAACCCTGTATTTCTGTCTTATCAATGGAATAAGTTTATCTATGAGAAATTTTAAATATTCGTGTGCTCCCCCGCCATCGTTTCTGTTTTTATCTTTAAAAGGAGCATAATCATATATTCTTTTTTCACCACGATTACATATTCCTACAATTATAAAAGATTCTATTTCATTATTTTTAATCATTTTTTCAGCTGTAATATCAGCTTCCCATGCCACACCCGAAAATGATGTTGAGCTGTCAAAAAGGTTCTGACCATCATTCATGAAAAAAACCGGATATTTAGGCTTTCCGTGATAATGATAATCTGGTGGAAGCCAGACAATTACGGAAAATCCTTCAAGGTCAAATTTTTCAAAACTGAATTTATTATCTGTATGCAATGGCAACATTTAATCTCCTGAAAACTGTTTTTTTTAAAATATCGGTGAATTGTGTTATAATACTTAAATGATATATTTACTGGCAACTCTGAGAATACTGATTTTGTCTGCTGTAACATTTTTTCTTCTCGTTGTATTCATGTTTTATTTTTTTCAGCATAAGCTTATTTTTTTTCCATATTCTAATCTTTCTTTAACCCCAACCAATTACGGACTCTCTCATGAAAACATTACTATATCAATAGATGATGAAAATTATATTAATGGCTGGTTTTTCGAAGGTGATAATAATAAGCCTGTAATTTTATTTTTTAATGGAAATGGAGGAAATAAATCACATCATATTGAAAGAGCAGTATTTTTTAAAAATCTCGGATTTTCTTCAATGCTTTTTGATTACAGAGGATACGGAAACAGTAAAGGAAAAATTTCTGAAAAAAACTTATATCATGATGGTAATTTATGCCTGAACTTTCTTAAATCAGTAAAAAATTTTGATCATTCAAATATTATATTATGGGGTTGGTCTCTCGGCGGAGCTGTTGCTGCCAGAACTGCTCAAAATCAAAATATAAAAGCTCTCATTCTTGAATCCAGTTTTACAAATATAAAAGAAGTTGGTTCTCATCATTATCCTTTCTTTCCAGTTAAAACAATGGCAAAATTCAAATTTGAAACAGACAATTATATAAAAAATGTCACATCTCCAATATTAATTTTTCATTCAAGCGATGATGAAATTATTCCTTTTTATATGGGGAAAAAACTTTTTTCGCTTATTGAGAATAATTCACAGAATTCATTTCATGTGATTAATGGAAGCCATAATGAGAGTTTTTATATTTCACAGAATATAATCGAATCTGCTTTAAAAGATTTTATTCTGAAGCATTGATTTTAAATATATATGGATTTGAGTTTATCAAATTTATATATCTGTTTTTTTCAAGCATCTGAGGAAGTTTTTCATAAAATATCGGATAAGGCTTCATTTTATAATCAGTATCTAAAATAACATATTGAGCATTTTCATTGTAAAAATAATTATTCATCTTTTCAGGCTCATCGATATATGGTGGAGCCATAAGCCATTTATTTTCTGTGATATAAGCTATCCATGAGTTAGCTGTTATAAGATTTTTATTATTTATTCCAGCCTCTTTTACAGCCAGGATTTCATTGTTCATATTTTTAAACTCACCGAAAGTCTGAACATTAAAAAAAATGGAAAAAAGTATCAAAAAACTTGAAGTTATAATCAAATATTTTTTTTCTTTTAATACTTTCACCATAAAATACATCATAAAAATAAGAGAAAAATAAAAATATCTGTATTCATTTGTTTCTACCGGAACGGTTGCAATTATAAAAAATGGAGAAAGAAAGGCAGCTAAAAAATAAATAGATATTTTTTTTCTATTTATCCAAAAAAAAACACCTGCAAAAGGAATTATATAAAAAGAAAATTTCAAATACATTATAAACTGATTAATGAAGTTTAAAAAGTAATAATATGGATATTTGCATACAATACTTTTCCATCCTTTTTCATTAATAAACCTTTCAAGTTCACTGTAAAATTTATCTTTTTCATATATTTCACCAGAATTAAAATAAAGTTTTTCAAGATATAAATCTTTATCATTTTCAAAAACATACTCGCTCAAAGTAACCATGAATCCAATTATTTTTGTCTGTACAGGATTATAGGTATTTCTTGTTGGAATGTTAATAAATCCATATAAACATAATATAACCGCGATATAAATAAATATATTTTTTATAAAATTTTTCCTTTCTATTAAAAACAAAACTGGAAGAATAAAAATAAACTCATGTCTTATGCTTACAGCAATAGATGTTAATACTGACGATGTGATATATTTTTTTTTAAACATATAATAAATCCCTGATGCAAGAAATGTATATGCTGCCAGCTCAGAAAATCCTGAAATTATAAGAAAAAAGATATATGGATTGATTAAAAATAATAAAATAATAAAAAAAGCATTATTTTCTCTTTCAAATTTAATAAAAATTTTATAAAGGAAAAATATTAAAAAAAACAAACAAGTTATATTCAGAATATAAAATGAGATTATCTTACCAAAAATTAAATGAAAAGGCGCAAGAAAAAATGGATAAACTGGTGACATTCCAAAAAAAACATCTTCTGAAAAATCAAGCTTAGAAAATGCTTCTGCTATTCTTGAAAAAATATAAGTATCGACAACATAAAATAAAGGATATGTTCCTGTTACCAATTTAAAAATCAGTATAAAAGCAAATACAAAAAGCGAAATTATTATCCACAGTAAAAAAATTTTTTTATCAGGCTGTATGTTTTTTAACATTGAAGTAAAATTTGCTGCCTTTCCTTTTCTGACTTTCAACTTTTATTTCAATACCATGCATATCAAGAATTTTTTTAACCATTGAAAGTCCAAGACCAAGCCCCTGATTCTGTCTTGTGGTTGAAGTATCAATCTGATAGAACACTTCAAATATTTCATCAATAAATTCAATATCTATTCCAGCTCCATAATCTTTTATTGAAACTTCAATTTCATTATTGTCTATTTCATTTATACTGAAATCAATTTCGCTGAAATTTGCAGAAAATTTAATTGCATTATCAAGCAGATTAATAAAAACCTGTTTAAATCTTTTTCTGTCACCATATACTTCGAGTTTTGAAGATGAGAAAGAAAAATTAAGTCCAATTTTTTTCTCATCTACCCTGAGCTTAAGAGTTTTAACAACTTCGTTTCCTAAATCAACAATATCAAAAACGTCTTCTTCAAGAGAAACTTTTTTAAGAAAAAGCCGAGAGTAACAGAGCAAATCTTCAATAAGCATGTTAAGATGGGTAACATTTTTATACATTATATTAAGGTGATTTCTCTGTTTCGGCAATAATGGACCTGAAATTTCATCAAGAAGCATTTGAGTATAACCCATAACAGAGGCAAGGGGGTTTCTGAGTTCATGAGAAACATTTGAAAGAAGATAGGATTTCATCTGATCAAGAGTCTGCAACTCCTGATTTGCTTTCTGCAACTCATTGTTTATTTCTTTTATTTCTTTTTCATATCTCATTCTGTTATCAAAATTTCTTGTAATTCCAATTATATCTTTTACCAATCCTCTTTCATCAAAATTAACGGTTACAGAAATATCTGCCCAGAAAAGTTTTTTTTCTTTTGTGACTTGTTCTAATGTAAGATTTAAAGAAAACTGATCATTAATCATATTTCCCATACTTTCAAGAGAATCAATTTTCTGACTTAACAGATTAAGAAATTCCATTGAGGACTCAGTACATAAATCTTCAATTTTCAAACTCATAAATTCTTTCTGATTGTACCCAAACATCTCTTCTGCGGCAGGATTTACATAATAAAACTTTCTGTCTTTACCAATTTTCCATATTAAATCTTTTGCATTTTCAGAGATGGAACGGAAATTTGATTCACTCTGGGTAAGTTTTTCAACAGTGTTTGTAAGCTGTTCCTGAATTTTTTTTCTTTCTTCAACTTCATTTTCAAGATTTGAAATAAGAGTTGTCATTTTACTCATCATGCTGTTATAAGTGGTGTTTAAAACTCCCATTTCATTACTTGTCTGTTCAATGTTAAAATTTACAAATTTTCCATCATGAGCAGTCTCAATCATTTTTTCAGTAAGCTGACTCAAAGGTTTTGTAATAAAAAGAGCTATGCTCTGAGAAACCAGAATAAGGATAATAGTCAGCACAAGTGTTATCAAAAAAGCATAAGCTGTCTGATAATAATAAAAATAACCAGTTACATGTTCAACAATCCACGAAAAAACAACAAGAGGCATTATCGAAACAAAAGTAAAACTGAGAAGCATTTTCACTTTAATTGAAGTATCCCTGTTAAAAAGCACAATAAAAAAGAAAACCCCTGTAAAAAATAAAGTAATAAAAGGTTGATAATATTTAAGAATTTCAACAGAAAACAACTCCGCACGCTCAAAAGGTTCATAAAAATTGGCAAAAAATATTACAGCATTGTAAAGAAGCAATGTTAAAAATATTTTTTTCATATCATTTCTGAAAGCCATCACTGCACAGAATGCTATAAGTATAAATTCTGACAAAGTAAGATAAATAGGACCTGCAGCAAGAAAAAGTTCATCCCCTATATAAATAAGAAGAAACCCATATAAAATTAAAACCCATGATTTGTAAATATTTCGTTTTTTTGCATTCAGAAAAGAAAAGAAAAGAAATAAACCTGCACAGAGGAAAACAACAGTCATGGCACCAAACTGCCAGTTTTTTTCTTTTAAAAAATGACTGAATACGCTTAATGTTGACATTAAAAGACTGAAAAGAGTTATTGAAAAAATAATTTTTATTCTTTTATCAAAATTTACATTATCAATCATTATTTCTCCATGGTTTGAATTATACATTAAATAATATTATAAATCAATTATTCATCTTAGAGTTCAATACCTAAGTTTTTTTAAAAACATTATTAAATCACTTTATTTCAACAGGTTTTTTAACCCTTTATTTTCATTTTTTTTCTATAATAATTTTATACAATAATAATTTAGATTGAAATTTAGCATATTTATTTATTATAATTTCAATTAATAACATTAAATTTAAATATTTCATTTAAGGAGGGTTTTATGGAAAAAGAAAGTTTAGTTTTAAAACTTGCTACAAATCCAATGGAGTACGAAAAAAGTTTTACTCTCGCCCATGATATTTACACCAGAATAGGGGTTATGGAAAAAAATGAGAGTAGAATGAGAGTATCAATTTATAATATGCTCCCGACAACAAAATTACTTGTTTTAAAAAAGAATGAGGAAATTCTTTCTTCAATTACAATTATTGAAGATTCTGAATTTGGACTTCCTTCTGATGAGATTTTTTCAGCTGAATTAAAATTATTAAGAACAGGTAATAAAAAATTGTTTGAAGCTTCCTGTTTTGTTTCCAGTGACAGTCTGAAAAAAAATAATTCAAAATATGCTCTGGAGATATGTCGAAAAACAATAGAATACTGCGCCCAAAATCAAGCTGATTATCTTATTATGGGGGCAAATCCTGAATATAAAAAATTTTATGAAAAAATTTTGGGGTTTGAATTTATTACCGAAGAAAGATGTTATTCAAAAGTTAATAATTTCCCTTCAATTCTTGGAATACTTCCTAAAAATAAATTTAACTCAGCTACAAAGAAATCAGCTCAAAACAAAGCTGAATCAATAAAATATTTAACTAATTCTAAACTTGCAGAAAATGAATTTTTAAAAATGTTTGGAGAAAAAAGTAATATTCTATATACTTTAAATGAAAAAGAAAAACAGACAGTTGCAAATTACTACCCTGAATACAAAACTTTCAGAATTTTAAATAATAATGAAAAAATTGCTTAAAAAGGAGAAGTTAAAATGAAAAAAATACTTATTTACAATTTTTCCGGTGAAATCGATGACATTTCCTGTCTTTTCCCAAACGACAGACTGGCACAGATTGCTTCAACAATAAATTCAGCTGGATTTCAGGCAGAAATATGGGATAAAACTAATCTCAGCACAATTTCGGAATGGGGAAAATCCAACATGGAAAAATTAGGTCATCTAAATTATAATGAATCCTTCCCTTTTTATGATGAATATATAAAAAAAGAAGCTTTCAGTATAGCAGAAAAAAAATTTGATCTTGTGCTACTCAATTTATGGCAGGGGTCTGGATTTAAATTTTCTCTGGATCTTGCAAGAAAGCTTAACAATATTAACCCATACATTCAGATAATAGGAATAGGTCAGAAAGTTGACTGGTTTTCAGAAAAAATACTTAATGTTATCCCAGAGCTTGATGGTATAATAATCGGACTTGAACATAATACTGCAACTCTTCTTGCATCAAATACCCCTTTTGAAAAAATCCCAAATCTGATTTTTAAAAAAGACGGGAAAATCATAAATAATTCACGTCAGGTAGTTGACCCTAATTCCATATCAATTGCCGATTATTCAGAAAATAAATACAGTGAAATCAGTTATAAAATTCCCCTGTATGAAATTTCTCTTTCAAATCAGGCTTGCCCTAATAACTGTACTTTCTGTGTAAGACCAGGAAATTATGGAAAAAAAATAATAAAAAGAGATATTAAATCAGCAGTTTCAGAAATGAGTGAATTAATCAGAGAAAAAAAAGCCCGAGTATTCAGAATGGGTGATTCAACCCCTCCAAGACTTTCATTGACTGAATTTGCTCAGGAATTTATAAATCAGAAGTTAAACTCAGACAAAATTCATATTTCCTCTTTTTCAAGAATAGATATCAACAGAGAAGAAGATTTTTCTTTATTGAGAAAAGCTGGGATTGAATCATTATTTTTTGGGGTAGAATCTTTATGTGACGAAAGTCTTAAAAGAATGAAAAAAGGCACGAGTTATGAAAAAATTAAGGAAACTATAAAAAGAGCTCACAGTGAAGGTATTTTTACTGTCGGAAGTTTTATTTTTCCTTTTCCTGAAGAAACTGAAAAAAGCATGAATATTACACTTGACCGAATAAACGAAATGAAAGAATACCTTGATTCAGTTCTTATTTTACCGGGCGGTGTTTATCCTGTGACAGAATGGGGTCAAAATCCTGAAAAATATGGAATACACTTAGATAGAGATTATGTTGAAAAAATGGTTTTATATCCGATAAAATACCTTATACCAATGGAATTATGGCCTGATTTCCCATTTTCTTATAAACTTTTTGAAAAATCAGCAGAAGATGTCAGTTACAAAGACATTTTAAATGCAAACAGATATTTCACTGAAACTGTAAGAAAAAAAATTGGAATCCCGGGAATTCCTGACTATTATTATACTTTAGCCAGAGCTCTAAATCAAAACCATTTTGAATTTACAAAAGATACAGTAAAAGCACTTTCAAATAGAGATTATGCATATTTTGAAAAAATTAGAAATCAATTAACAGGTTTAAAATAGGAATATCAGCTGGGAGAAGCTGGAATTTTTTAACATTTTCCGGCTTTTCCCACACTATTTTATCATGAACACTGAGTTTGAAATCACCTGAATAATCATCAATAAAATATGCTTTGAGAAGTATTCTACCATAATCATATTCATACAATGAATCAACAAAAAACTCACCTATATCAGCACTTATTGAAAATTCTTCCTCAAGTTCTCTTTTAAGACATTCTTCAGGAGTTTCATTCTGATTAAGTTTTCCACCAGGAAACTCCCAGAAACCCTCATGTTTTTCCCCTTTTTTTCTTCGGGCAATAAGAATTTTATCTTTTTGTCGAAAAATTGCACAAGTTACAATTTTCATATAAACTCCCCACTGTTATTGTTTTCTCCCGTTACAGCTCTTAAGGGTTACACGCGTTTCATTCGCGTTTCACTCGCGATTTTGTACGCGTTTCATTCGCGTTTCACTCGCGATTTTGTACGCGTTTCATTCGCGTTCTTATTATTTTTATAGTATAATTTACCATATGGAAAACATTAACTCAACAAATTCATTCAAGCCATTAATAGCGGTAATTGTTCCTGTTTATAATGAACATAAACTTATTCAGAATGCTTTTATTAAAATTTCAGATGAAATTAAAAAACTTGTTTATAAAAATCTTATTCATAATAAAAGTTATATTGGTTTTGTTGATGATGGCAGTCAGGACAAAAGTCCAGAAATATTAAAAAAACTTGAAAATAAGCATAAAAATTTAAAAACTATCTTTCTACCTTACAATCTTGGTCATCAAAAAGCTTTAATCACTGGATTACAAAATTTTAATTATGATATTGCAGTAACACTGGATCTTGATTTACAGGACCCACCTGAATTAATTGAAAAAATGATAAGAAAATATTTAAATGGATATTCAATAGTTTGTGGAGTAAGAAAAATTCGCATATACGACAATTTTACCAATGTGTTTTTTTCAACCTTCTTCTATGCTTTAAGCTATATATTTGTAAACAGAGTATTTTTTCACCATGCTGACTTCAGATTATTAACTAAAGACTCATTCAACAGCTTAACTTCAGGAATAATCGGTCAAAATCTCTGTCTGAGAGTTTTAATAGACAGAAAATCACCAGAAGTTGATTATTTTTTTTATAAAAGAAAAAAAAGAAAAATTAAAAAACTTAAAAATCAGGGTTATAATTTTCATAAAAGAATAAAACTTGCAATATATTCATTTTTTTACAAAGAAAAAAATGTTAAGAAATTTTATCTGATACCATTTTTTCTTTTTATCGGTGGATACATCAAATTAGGATTATTAAGTCTAATAAATATTTTTTTCGGAATTTATTATTATAAAAATTCCTAATCAATAAGTTTTAAATATTCTTCTATTTTTTTGTCTGGTTGATTAAGATAGATTTTTATTATGTTGTCGCCGGGATATCCTTTTATGGCAAAATCCCCTCTTTTATCTATTTTATAGAATGGTTTCCCGTATTTTTCGTCTTTTATAAATTCACCCATGTGAATAAATTTTTTAAAAAAATTTTCATCAGTTTTTCCATCAAGCAGAACTTCGTATTTCCTCGTTCCATCATGACAGTCTTCAAGTCTTTTATAATCAATAATTTTCATAAAAAACCTCCATTAATTGCTTCTATAAGAGTTTCAACTTCTTTATCAGTATTAAAAAATCCTGGGCTGATTCTTATTGTCCCTGCTGGAAAAGTTGAAATATCTTTATGTATCAGGGGACAACAATGCAATCCTGTTCTTAAAATTAATTCATAATTTCTCTCAATTCCCCAGCAGACTTCATCAATATCATCATCTACGGTAATACTAATAATACCTGTATTATTTTCTGTCGGATTCAGTATTTTGATTTTATCATTATTTTTAATTTCACTTAAAATTCTGTTATAAATATCTTTTTTTCTTTTGATGATTTTTTGGATTCCATTTTCCAGAATAAAATCTACTCCTGCTTTGAGAGCTGCCAGTCCTACAATATTTGGTGTTCCCGATTCATAAAATATCGGTCTTCCTTCAGGCTGATGTAAAACATTACTTTTTATTCCAGTTCCACCTGTTTTAAGTGGTTTTAACTCGATATGTTCAGGTAGATAAAACCCACCGGTTCCTGATATTCCAAAAAGCGATTTATGTCCTGTAAATATAAAAATTGCTTTTCGGAATTTTTCAATATTTATTTCAACATTCCCCGCACTTTGAGCACAATCTATTATAAGTAAAATATCATTTTCAAGAGCGATTTCATATATTTTTTCAATATTCTGAACAATTCCGGTAACGTTTGAAGAGTGATTTATTATGAAAAATTTTGTTTTTTCCTTAATATTTTTTTGAAACATTTCGGGCTCTACATATCCATTTTCATCACATGACAGATAAGTTATTTCAGTTTTTTCAACATAATAAAGCGGTCTCAAAACTGAATTGTGCTCTGTCACTGTGGTAATAATATGAGAGTTTTCAACCTCAATCCCTCTGATAACATAATTTAGACTTTCTGTTGCCCCTGATGTAAATATTATATTGTCAGGATTTTCAACATTAAATAATTTTGCTATGGATTTTCTTGTCTGATTTACAATATCAGGAATTTTCAGAGAAAAAGAAGCTCTTGAAGCATGAACTGGAAATAAATTCATAGCTTTTTCAACTGCTGTTGCAACTTCATCTGGTTTTGGATAGCTTGAAGCTGCATTGTTGAAATAAATCATTCTACCAATCCGCAAGCTGATTTTTCAATTTATTAATATAATTCTGTTTTTCTTTTTCAGATAATCCCCAGGCTGATTTTATTGAATTTTCAGCAAGTTTTGGAATTATATCCCATCCATAAACCTGACCTGCAAAATAAAGGGAATGACACAAATCACCATAAGGCCACATTGCAGGATCATCAGGGTTCACTGTAACCAGAATGTTATTTTCAATAAGAACATCAAGTTTATGATAATCCAGAGCATAACCAAAAAGAAAATGATTACTTACAGGATTAGATTCTATTCTGACATTTCTTTCATGTATTAATTCAAACAGGTCATGTTTTCCATAATATCTTTTATGAAGCGGAATAGCATGACCCAAGCCATCAGCTTTAAGCAAAGTAAGTGAAGTATAAATGTTTTTAAGATTTTCTTCTTCCTCGCACATTTCCCCCGCGTGAACTGTTCTTTTTAAAGGTGTATCAAAGGTAAGTTTAAAAGCTTCATAATGTTTTTCAGGAGGATTTCCTCGCTCTTCTGTTGCAAGGTCAATTCCGGCAATTTCATTCTGAAAGTCAAGCACAGCTTCAACAACCTTTTTTGTTTTTTCAACGTTTGCTTCTCTTCCAAGAGAAATAATTAATTTAGCTTTTACACCAGTTTCCTCAAATCCATGTTCAAATCCTTCAAGTGCATAACCTAAAACCTGATTATAAGTTAAACCCTGTTGTCTGTGATACTGAGGAGCAAATCTGGTTTCAGCATATTCAATGTTCTGACTTTTCAGATACCGACAATGAGCTTTTGCCATTTCTATCAAATCTTCTTTTGTCTGCATGAAACTCACCGGAATATTGAATACATCAACTATATGATAAGTATTCAAATCCATGAAAAATTCTTTTAATTTTTCAAAATTATCAATAATTTTTTCTTTTTCTGATTTATAATTAATTATGTTTCTTTCTCTGTCTCTTTCTGGATAATAGAGAGTTATCCCTTTCTGTTTTGACCAGTCAAAAAGTTCTTTTGCCGGGATTGAGCCATCCCAGTGAAGATGAACTGGAAAAGCTGTAATTTTTTTTATTTTTTCAAAATATTCGTTATTTTCAATTTTCACAGAATTATATCCCCATTCATTATTTTCTTATAAATTTTGAAGCATTTAAACGCATGAAGCATCTCCAGCAGAGAATTGCACAGTTTGATGGAGTGTCAGGACCTACTATTAACCCTGTCTTATTATGAGTATTCCATGCACCACGTTCGCCTGATTTTTCTAAATGAGTAAATACAAGACTCCTACCACATTCTTCACATTTCCCACCTGCTTTTTTCCAGGCTTTTTGAATTGTATCATTAGAAAATATCATAGTTTAATTATACACCTTTTTATTTTAATTTCAAATTGTTAATAACTCTATTTTCATAATTAATCATTCTTCCATTTTCGATTAAAACTACTCCTGTTATGTCATAAAACTCTGATTCAAATACAACAGGATTATCAAATTTTATTCTGTAAATCCCGGATTTACTTCTTCTCAGCAATTTATGAAGCTCATCTGCACTTTTTTCGGTTGGATTAAGAAAAAATGCGCCTCCCGTATATATCGAAAGGTCTGTCAGCTGTTTTATATTACCTTTTTCATTATAATTTATTACATAAACTGGTATTCCTCTGCTTTTTAAAATTCCTCTTGCATACTCATATTTATATTTTGAAAGTGGAGCAACATCTTCTTCATATCTCTGATCTAAACCATCAGTAAAAGTTATAATGCTTTTATGTCCTCTGTAATTTTCAAGAGCCATTGCTGAAAAAACAAGCGCATCGTAAAATGCTGTCGAACCTGAAGGTCGTATTTTATTTTTTATCATATAAGCATCAACTGAATCTGAAAAATCTGAAAAAAGTCGTGCTCTTGAATCAAATGTAATCAATGAAAATCTGTCAAAATATTCTTTTTTTGTTAAAAATTCTGTAAGAAAATCTGTTGTTTTGTCCCATTGAATTTTCATTGAAGCTGATTTATCAAAAACAATCATATTGTAAGAATTATCATAGATAAAATCCCATTCAAATGGAACAATTTCACTTTTTACAACCACTTTAATATCATTTTTTGATGGCCCTGGAATATTTCGTCCTTTATCATAACCATAAAGATTTAATATAACTTTAGGATAATCTGTAATAATATCATCAACAATTATCTTATAATCTTTAAGATATGATTCTATCTCTCTTGACCAGTACCGCTGATTTTTCTTTACATTAATTTCTTCAAAAAGATTAAGTGTATCGCCTCTGTAATTTATTGCAACAGTTACCTCTCGAGTTGAAGTTTCAGTAAGTCTGAACGGGTCTTCGAAAGTTATCGAAAATCTGTTTCTAAGTTTTTCTTTTAAATATTTATCAACATCCTGACTTTTAGTAAAAACTCCACCATCTGTTTCCATTTTTATTTTTTCCAGTGTGTTAATAGCTGTTCTTTTTGTCTGAGGAAGAAGAGTAATAACTTTTACACCATCTTTCTGAAGTCTTTCAATAACAAAATCAAGAGGGAACTGGCTCATTTTTGTTTCTTCACCAATATTTACTTCATCAATACCATCTGTAACTATAATGATAAATTTTTTCTCAAGTCTTGATTCAGAAAGAAATTTAGAAGCATAGTACAGAGTGTCATAAAAAGCTGTTGAGCCTTCAAATTTTAAGTTTTCAATAATATTCCATGAAGTTGGTTCTGAATCACTTATTTTTTTAAAAAATTCTATTCGATTATTAAAATATCCATACATTTTTTCAGAGTTAGCTGGGATTAAAGCCAGAGCTTCAAAAAAGAGTTTTTTAGAAACCTGTTCAAACTCAATGAGACTTCGGCTTCTGTCAAGAATTACAGCAAATGCAGCAGGCTCTTTGTCATACAAAACATCACAGTTAACTATTGTAGAGTAAAACAGATTAAAGTTTTCTTTTTTATAATGATTAACAGGGGATCCGTCACTTTCAAGTGTTCTTAATTCCCATGTATAAATTTCATTTTCAAACTGGAATTTTTCAGTAAATAAATTAACAGCACAAATTTTAATTGAACATATTAATACAAAAATTAAAAATACTTTTTTCACTTTAAAAATACCCCTACAAAATCTTAAAAGCAATGTTTTTGTTTTTTTCGGATCACTCATTACTCATCACTGATTACGCTCTTATCTTACTTACTCACTTCTAACTTCTCACTTCTCACGGCTCCTAAGTTTCACCCATCACTGTGTAAGCGCGTAATACAATATATTCACTCCAAATTTTAAAGCTTCCTCTCTGACCTCAGGAGGATTCCCGTGAACATTTTCACCAGCCCAGCCGTCACTGATATTTGATTCATAAGTATAAACTAAAGCTAATCTTTCACCAATAAAAATACCCCACATTTCAGGTTGTTTATCATCATGTTCATGAATTTTTGGTAAATAATCAAAATTGTAAAAACTTGTGAATATTTTATAATCAGAGAAAATTCTAACAAGAGGACGGTCAGAAAAAAGTTTTGATAATAATTGTCTTATACTGTTATCCATTCCATAATCGTCGTCTATATAAATAAATCCGCCAGAAAGAAGATAATTTCTTAAAATCTGAAGTTCAAAATCAGAAAAAACAACATTTCCATGACCAGTCATATATAAAATAGGATAGTCTATTAGAGTGGTATCTCTTAATGTAACCACAGCCTCATCTGTTTTAAAAATACTGCTTACATTACTGTTAAAAAATTTTGTTATATTCGGAATAACATCCGGGTCATTATACCAATCTCCTCCACCATCATATTTCAAACGTGCAATCTGAAGAGAGCCGGTGTCAGAATATAGAAAAAAATAACCAAAAATCACTATTAAAATTAATAAATTTTTTTTCATACATTAAAAATATCACTTCATGTTGAGTTAATCAAATTTTAACAAAAATCCCCTGTGCCAAAGTATTTCAAAATAAATACTGATAATTATTTGATTTTTAAATTATTAAAATATATACTTATTGAGAAAAAATTTAAAAATTTAAACTGAAATATTTATGACTGAAAAAAATAAAATAATATTGATAATTATTATAGTGTTAAGCTCAGTAGTAAACACTTATTCTGAATATTCTGATAAAAAAATTCTAATTTTAAATTCTTATCATCAGGGTTATGAATGGACTGATAACATGGTTTTGCAAACCCACGAATATTTAAAAAATTCGTTAAACAATGTTGAAATTTTCATCGAATATATGGATAAAAAAAGATATGTAAACAGTGATTTCTCTTATAATCTCGCATTTTTTTATAAAACTAAATACAAAAGAGATTTTTTTGACTTAATAATTTGTTCAGATGATGATGCACTTAATTTCATACTGGATTACGGCGAAGAACTTTTTGGAAATACTCCCGTTGTTTTCTGTGGTGTAAACGATTTTAATCCTGATGTCATTTTAAAAAACGATAATATAACAGGTTATATTCAGGTTGTTGATGCAGAAAAAATAGTATCACTTGCCCTTACTCTTCATTCAGGAATTGAGAATATTTATGTTGTATCTGACGGAACTGTAACTGGAAAAGCTCAAAGAAAAACAATTAAAGACATTGAGGAAAATTTTTCAAATCAGAATTTTTTTTATTTAAACGGCGAGGAACTTACCACAGATGAACTGATAGATAAATTAAATTTGATTCCAGCAAACAGCATTTTAATTTTATCTGTATGGCAGCGCGACAAAAATGGCAGATATTCAGATTTCAAAGATTTATATCCATTAATTTCTCAAAAAGCAAATTGCCCTGTTTATGGACTTGCAGATGCCTGGTTAGGTTATGGAATAATAGGCGGAAACCTCAATTCAAGTCGCATTCAGGGAAGAAAAGCTGCTGAAATCGGCACATTATTATTAAAAACAAATCTCTCCCCAAAAAAAATACCTGTCCGTATTGAAAAACCTGATTATTATCTTTTTGATATGCGAGAACTTTTAAGATGGAATATAAAACCTCACATGTTACCAAGAAACAGTGAATTTATAAATTACGAAATTGCTGATAAAGAAAAACTAAGAAAAATTATATCATATTCTACTTCTACAGTTGCAGTATTACTTTTTCTTCTATTTTTTACATTTTTTAATCTTTTACAGAGAAAAAAAGCTTTAAAACAGACAATAGAAGCCAAAGAAAAAGCAGAAATTGCCGACAGAATGAAATCAGAATTTCTTGCAAATATGAGTCATGAAATAAGAACGCCAATGACATCAATACTTGGTTATACTGATATACTAGATAATTTTCTTGAAAATTCAGAACATAAAAAATTCATAAATAATATTAAAAAAGCTTCAAATCATCTTCTTTATATAATAAACGACCTTATTGACATAGCAAGAATAGAATCAAATGAAATTTCAGTTGAACTTAAAAACATTGATTTGAGAATAGTTTTTGATGATGTTGAAACCGCTTTCTCAAAAAGTATAATAAAAGATTCTGTTGTGATTAAATTTGATAAACCCCCGAAAGGAAAAATTATTTTTATAAGTGATTTTGACAGAGTAAAGCAGATTATTACTAATTTTGTTTCCAATGCTGTAAAGTTTACAGAAGATGGTTATGTAAAAATTGGTTATAATATTCAAAAAGAACTTGTACAAATTTACGTCAAAGATACCGGTCCGGGAATAGATGAAACTAAAATTGACAAATTATTTGAAAGATTTACTCAGGGCGACAATTCATATTCTAAAAAATATGGCGGATTAGGTCTTGGATTGACAATATCCAAAAAAATTGCTGAAAAAATTGGCGGGGAAATTAAAGTTGATTCTGTAATAAATGAAGGTTCTACTTTCTCACTTTTTCTTCCATTATTAATTGAACATACAAAAAACGGGGGTGTACCAATGGATTCAAAAAAAATAATAACTGAAGCTAATCACGAAAAAATTCTCATAATCGATGATAATAACGATAATCTTAATCTTATAAAAATAATGCTTTTAAAAAAAGGTTTTAACCCCATTACTGCAAACTCTGGTAAAGAAGGACTTAAAACAGTTGAAAAGGATCCGTCTATCAAAGTCATACTGCTTGATATTCAAATGCCCGAAATGAGTGGGATAGAAGTTTTAAAAGCAATCAGGAAACTGGAAAAAAACAGAGATAACAGCGCAAAAATCGTTGCAATAACGGCTTTTGCAATGAAAGAAGATGCAGATAATTTTTTCCAGGAAGGATTTGATGATTATCTTCCCAAACCATTCAGAATGAATGAGCTAATCGATGTAATTTTCAAAAATCTTTAATTTTTACATTAATTATGGTAAAATATCTCGAATTTATTAATATATGATTTTTAATTCGGAGGATTTATGATAGATATTGAAATGATTAGACATTCGCTTTCTCATGTTTTAGCAGAAGCTGTTCAGAAAATGTTTCCTGGAACAAAACTCGGATTCGGACCTGCAATAGATAATGGATTTTATTATGACTTTGAAGTTCCTGAAAAAATTACTCCTGAACATTTAAAAAAAATCGAAAAAGAAATGAAAAAAACTCTTCAGAATAAAAAAACAGAATTTATTCAATCAAAAATGTCAATTGAAGAAGCGCTGAAAGTTTTTACTGAAAAAGGC
>Ga0265293_10007113_pt1 | contig 17448 bp, 14 predicted proteins | sample Munlanlewell138R_FD_192505 | JGI IMG/M metagenome (GOLD analysis project Ga0265293, IMG submission 192505) | Leachate microbial communities from a municipal landfill in Southern Ontario, Canada - Leachate well 138R | ecosystem: Engineered > Solid waste > Landfill > Unclassified | place: Canada...
TGAGCTGGGACAGGAACGCCCCACCGAGGATCCAGTAGCCGTAGTAGAACCCCGGCCACGGTGGAGGCGCTGCGACGTTCTTCGCCGGAGCGCTTCTCCCGGGATCGACATCGGCGGGCCCTCGTTCGGGGGACGCGGTGGATGTGGCCATGGGTCGGACTCCGGTGCCTGCACCCTGCCGGAACCCTGCTCCGGGCGGTGGCGCGGCTTCGTACCGGGCGTTATAGCGCGGCCTCACGCAGACGTAAAGTTTGGGATCGCAACTGACCTCGATGGCCGTCCCCGGCTACCGCCCGGGCCGCAGCAACCCCAGCCCGAGGGCGGCCCGGCGCTCGTTCGCCGCACGGAAGACGGCGGGGTCGCCCTCCAGGAACCGACTGAGGGCAGCCGTCGAGAGGCCAAGGGCGGGCGCGGCGTCCGAGAGTCGCCAGCCGTGGGCCTCGATCACGTCGAAGACCTCGGCCACCACTTCCGGGTACGCCGGGTTCTTCGTCGCGATCTCGATCCGCTGGCCGCGGCGGCGGCCCGCGATCGCCTCGCTCGGCGCGTACGCCTCGAGCGAGGCGGGGTCGATCGGCTCGCGCGCGTGGAGGGCGATCGTGAGGCGGAGGCGGCGGAGGGCCCTCGCGCGGTTCTCGTGCTGTGAGCGCGACTCGACGGCGACCGACTCGAGGCCGGTCGGCCGGTGGCGCAGGCGGACGGCGGAGTCGGTCTTGTTGCGCTTCTGTCCGCCGGGCCCGCTCGCACGGAAGCGGTCCACCTCGCACTGCGCGAGCAGGTCCTCATCGCTCAGTCCGAGGAACGCGCGCCAGCCGGGTCGAGGGTCGGAGCGTGGGGGATGGGAAGCAGGATCGCCAGTCATCCCGTGATGATCGCCTGTCGCGAGCGGGACGCCAAACCTACACTGGCCCTTCTCAGGACTGCCCTACCCAGGACTGATGGAGGACGTACATGGCTCCCATCCGCGCTCAGCTCATCGGCGCCACCGGCTACGGCGGGCTCGGCATCCTCGAACTGCTGATGCAGCACCCGGACTTCGAGGCCGCGCAGCTCGTTGCGCGCGACGACGCCGGGAAGCGCATCGCGGACGTGTATCCGCACCTGGCGGGTCGTACGGACCTCACCGTGGACGCACCGGACACCGTGCAGGTGGGCGAGGGCTGTGACGTGGTGATCTTTGCCACGCCGGACCGCGTCTCCCAGCAGTACGCCACCGACCTCCACGCGCGCGGCGTGAAGTTCATCGACTACTCCGGCGACTTTCGCTTCACCAGCACCGGGGACTACGCGCGCTACGCAGACCGCCACCCCTCGATCAGCGACTCAACGCACGCGGCCGCTGACCTCCTGGGGCAGAACGCGTACGGCGTCTCCGAGCTGAACGGCGAGGCGATCGCGAACGCGAGCATCGTCGGCAACCCGGGGTGTTTCGCGGTCGGCATCATCCTCGGACTCGCGCCGCTGTACGCAGACGGGATCGTGGAGGCGGGCACCGTGCAGGTGGACGGCCTCACCGGCTCCAGCGGCGCCGGGAAGAAGCCGGCACCGCTGCAGCACTTCTCCCACCTGAACGACAACGTGATCCCCTACCGCGTGCTGAACCACCAGCACGTGGTGGAAGCGGAGATGACCCTCGGGCGGATCGGGAAGTCCTCCGGCGCCACGGTGGACTTCATCCCGCACCTGCTGGGCACCACCCGGGGCATCCTCAACACGATGCACCTCTCGGTGACGCAGTCCGTGACGCGGGAGGCGCTCCTGGAGCGGTTCCGCGAGTTCTACGCAGGTCAGCCGTTCGTCCGCATCCTGGACACCCCGCCCACGCTGAAGGGCCCGCTGGGATCGAACTACATCGACCTCTCCGTGTTCGTCGCGGAGGGCGGACGCCGCGTGGTGGTGATGTCCTCGATCGACAACCTGATGAAGGGCCAGAGTGGCTCCGCGATGCAGAACCTGAACATCATGTTTGGCCTGCCGCAGAACGCCGGCATGGACCGCGGCCCGCTTTACCCGTAACCGCGACTGACCGGACGCGCTGAGGATCGCTGCCTAGCGGGGGCGGTCCGGGGTGCCTCGACGCACCTTCTCTTCGGCGACCTCGCGCTCCCAGTACTTCCGCGCGGACTCGCGCGCGGCGCGGTCGCCGGGGCTGCCCTCCGCAGCGTCCGAGGATGACGTCGCGGTCTTGCCTCCGGTGAGGCGACGGAGCAGGTCAAGCAGCTTCATGGCGTGCCTCTAGTCCCCACGGTCCGCGGACGGCTGGCCAGGTGCTCGCTTCGACACTTCGTAGGCGAGTCGAGCAGCCTCGGACGCGGCGGTGAGGCGATCGATCTCGATCAGCACCTCCGGCGTGACCGGCTCGGGCGAGCGTCCACCCAGCACCCGCAGGGGGTAGTAGCGCTCGTAGTACGCGCGCTGGCGCGCCTTCGCCGCCTCGTACGCGCGACGCTTCTCGTCGCGGTCCGTGGTCATTGCCGGTCTCGTTTCGGAGTCTTCACGATGATGTCCGGACGCGGCTGAGCCTCCGGGCGAGGAGCACCCTTCGGGGGCGTGCCCTTCTTCTTCTTGCGTTGCTCGGACGGTCTCGGGCTTCGATTACCCATACCGACCTCCTCGGGAGGTGACCTGACGGCGGTTGGGGATGGTGGGCGATCCCGGCGGGCGCGAGGCGTTCCGCGCGGGTGGTTCCCAGGCGCGCACTTCCTGTGTGCAGGGGCAGTCGCCCTGCGGCCCCTCAAAGCACTTCTGACAGAGTGGGGTAGCCAAGTGATCCCGCCTCATGGTGCACGCCGACCTGGTGGACGCCGCCGGATGACGGTCCCGATATCTGGACAGAGCCAGTAGGACGCAACATGGAGGTTCGCGAGCCACGACCAGGAAGCGAGCTAAGAGGAATGGGCTGACTCGGTCGTCGTGGGGGCACCGTACCACGTCCGGGTGCGCGAATTGCCGTGGTCGGCTGGCGACCGAGGCAACCTGTTAGGCTCGATGCAACGCCGAGGCATCAGCGAGGGCGGCAGTTCCCGGGTTTCGGGAGACTGGAGCGGCTCGCATGTCGGCCATATCTGATCGCACGTCCGGCAGTCGGCCCGAAGACGCCTTACCCAGGCGGTACCTGACTCTCGCCGAGGCGCGCGCGCTGGAGTGCAACCAGTGCGGCGACTGCTGCGACTCCCGACGCACGGACGGCTACTGGACCTGGGGCAGTCTGCCCGAGGACGGCTACGCCGCACTGTGCATCGAGGAAGGGCGCGCCGAGGGGGACCGCGCCGAGGAGGGGCGTGAGGGCGTCCCGCTGATCATCCCGATCGCCCTCGTCGACGGCGCCTGGCAGGACCGTGCGCACCGTCCGGAGGACCTCCTCGAGTTCAGCGGCACCCGCTTTCGCTGCACCGCCTTCACCCCGACACCACCGTCCGAGGCACATCCTGAAGGCGGCGGCAGCTGTGCCCGGCACGACCGCTGGAGGCCTGCCGCCTGCGACGAGTTCCCCGTCGGCGCTCCCGACCTCGGAGATGACGTTGCGCGCCTCGGCGAGGTGCCGCTGGAGACCGGCGCGTTCCCGCGCTGCACCTGGTACCGGGTGACGGTGGTATCGGACGGCGATCCGCGCATCGTCCGCGCGTAGCCCTCGACGCGTCGAGGGCTACACGAAGCGGCTGTTGCTCGCCGTGTGCCGGCCGTGCCAGGCCCGGGACGCCCTCGCCACGCCGTAGGCGACGACCACGAGGGCGAGCGGGGCGAGGGTGATCACCATGCCGACGCCCGTGATCGAGGAGATCGCGCCGAGGACGAGCAACGGCGGGATCGCGAGCCCGTCCTTCAGCGCGCCGAGGATCGCGAAGACGCGCCCGTGGATGGTCACGGGCACGAACTTGCCGATGTAGGTCTGGGTGGCCGCCGCGGCGACCGTGATCGAGGTGCCGACGAGCAGTGAGAGCGCGGAGGCCATCTCCACCTCGCGCGGCACGGGGATGGGGAGCACCAGCACCCACCCGAACGCCCTGGACATCCAGTCCACCTGGCCCATCGCGAACATCGCCACGGACAGCATCACGAACCCACCGAGGGCGACGGCGCGCTCGCCGAAGAGGCGGATGGTGAGCGGGGAGAAGAACAGCCCTGCGACCACGCCGAGGGAGGCGGGCGCGAACACGTAGAACGTGAACGCCGGGTCCACCCCCAGCACCTGCTTCACGTACTGCGGGCCCAGCGTGCCGAGCACGACGTTGGTGGTGCTCGCCATCCCGGCAAGCAGCAGCATCCAGAACGCGCCCGGCTCTTCGAGGAGCCATTGCAGCGCCTCGCCCACGCCGGCGCGCCGGATCTTGGAGCGTTCGAAGCGCGCGCCTCGCTCACTCTCCGGCTGGAACTTCACCACCCGCAGCGCGGAGAACATGAACATCAGGCCCGCGATCACCGTGATCGGCCGCAGCCCCCAGAACCGCACGACCGTGGGCGCCAGCAGCGCCTTCCCGGAGACATCCCCCGCCGAGGAGGCGAGCGAGATGAACGAGTTCGCGGAGGCGAGCTCGGCGTGGCTCGCCACCATCGGTGCGGCGGCGGCCTCGGCGGGCTCGGACACGAGGTGGAGCACCCGCACGAGGAAGATCACCGCCAGCATCGCGATGAACCCGGTCCCGGTCCCGAACGGGACGAGGAGCGCGAGGAGTCCCATGGTGAGGTAGGCGCCCACGAGCGCGAGCCGCTTCGGCATCGCGTCCGCGACGGCCCCACCCCACGGCCCGAGGGCCACGCCCGGGAGGAGGAAGGCAACGCCGATGATCGCCGCCTGGATCGCCTCGTCGCCCGCGCGCGCACTCGCGATCAGCGCGGCATAGAACAGCGCCTGCAGCGCCATGTCCGCGAAGAAGCGGGAGGCCAGCAGCGCCTGGAAGTCCAGGTTGCGCGCCACGGACTGCGGCGGCACGGCAAACCAGAGCACGCGGAACAGCCGGTCCTGCCCGCGGCTGACCGCATTGTCAAACCGCCGAAACGACCGACCAGGCGGTTGATCGAACTCAGGGCCCAGGGCCATGACGCCATCCTACGGGGGTATATCCATCGTACGGCGCGAGGCTGTGACGCGCGGCAGCGCAATTCCGGCGTCTCACCCGCGTAGCGAGAGAGGGGTTGGGGCGAGGGTTGCTCCACCTCCGACCGCTCGCTCCTCGACGAATCGTTCGGCATCCTCAGCGGCGGTTGTATCCGCACATTCGCCGGTCATTCTGACGATCGTTTTAGCGGGAACTGGTCGCCGCGGCGGACGCGCCTCTGCTCGTGGCGATGCGCCGAGCGGGGGTCGAAGTACGGCCGCGGACACCGGATTCCAGTACTGCTGACGCTTCTGCACTCGACATTACAAACTCATATACAGAAGCTTGATACCCGGATTCGAGTCATGTAGGCGGGTTAACCTCGAAGGAGCGCGCATGTTTATGTAGGAGGCGGAGCCCAGGCCCACCGGGCGGTTTCCGTGCCCTCCCCGATACCACCTGCTGCGAGTCGCGACCACCGCGTCGCATCCGGACCGCCGGCCAGCGCGCCGGACGACCGCACTGACGAACGAAACGGGGTCGATTTCGTTGGATCAGACGGAAGCGCGAAGGCGCGCCGCTGCGGCGGCGGATGAGGAAGCGGGCATCATCCGCCCCCTCGTTGATCGCGCAAAAGAGGGCGATGCCGACGCATTCGGTGCCCTGTATGACCGCTTCCAGCCGGAGATCTTGCGCTACCTCCTGGTCCGCACCCGCGACCGCGAGGTGGCGGAGGACCTCGCGCAGCAGGTGTTCCTGAAGGCCTGGCGGGCCGTTCCGCGGTATCAGCACCGCGGCGCACCGTTCAGGGCGTGGCTGTATCGGATGGCCCACAACCAGATGGTCGACCACTTCCGAACGAGCCGGCCCACCACGGACCTCGAAGGTATCGATCTCCCCGAGGATCCGGAGGCCGAAGCCCGAGTCCTGGCCGCCGAAACGAACGAAGCGCTCCAAGATGCGTTGGGACGACTGTCAGACGATCATCGTCAGGTCCTTGAGCTGCGCTTTCTGATGGAAAAGTCAGCACGAGAGATCGGCGAGATCATGGGCCGCAAGGAGGTCACCATCCGGGGCCTTCAGATGCGCGCACTCCAGGCGCTACGCCGGGAGATCGAGTCGACGGGAGGGTTGCCGTGACCAACGCGCAAGACCTCGCCTCTATCGTCGATTCTTGCGTCGAGGATGTCCTCCTCGATCGCGTCTCCGTGGCCGACTGCCTGAACGCCTACCCGGAGTACCGCCGGGAACTCGAGCCGCTACTCCTGGCAGCCGTCGAGCTGTCCGAGTTGCCCGTCCCGGAGGTCCAGCCCGACCCCGCGCGGCGCGCCGCGTTCATGGCGGAGATCCGCCAGACACCGCAGGACGCGCCTCGCTTCAGTGGCTTCGGATTGCCGTCGCTCTCCTCGCTGCTGGGCGCGTTCAGCATCGGCACGCCCGTGCTGCGCTTCGCCAGCGTGGCCGCGCCGGCTGCCGTCATCGCCGTGATCGCGCTCGCCCTCGTGTGGGGCGGGGGCGCCTCCACGGCCTCGGCGGCCACGCTCACCGTGTTCTCCGGCAAGGTGGAGGCTCAGATCGACGGTGGATGGCAACCGCTGGAGGATGGCGCCAGCATCGACGAGGGCGTCGTGATCCGCACGGGCAACGCCTCCTTCGCGATGGTCACGTTCCCGGACGGCTCCACGGCGACCGTGGACGCCTCCACGCAGCTCATGTTCGAGCGCATTACGGTGAACGGTGACCGCCAGATCAGCCTGCGGCAGGACACCGGCCGCATCTGGAACGACGTCGTCCCGATCACGGGCGGCGACTCCTACGTGATCCACACGCCGCACGCCGTGGTGCAGGCGCAGGGCACCGTGTTCGAGACCGTGGTCAACGGCAACACCGAGGTGGTCACCGCCGAGGGCCTCGTGCGCCTCGACCTGCTCCAGACGTCGCAGAGCACGGTGGACCGCACCGTGGAGGTAGCCGCCGGTCAGATCGTGCGCGCCTCCGCGGAGGGCTTCACCACCCCGGAGGCTGCACCGAACGCCGGCGCCATCGAGGTGACCGGGCCGGTCGCGGCCTACCTCACCTCGCCGGAGGGCGCCGCCACCGGTCAGCTCCTGAGCGGCGTCGTGTTCCGCCAGATCCCGGGCATCACCACCTCCGGCGCGCGGGTGGGCGACGGCATGACGATCCAGACGATCGTGGTGGGCGACGCCCAGCACGGCGAGTACTCGCTGGTCCTCCGCCGCTACGCGAAGGGCCCGGCCGCGGTGACCGTGGACACCCCCGGCAGCAGCCTGCAGATCGAGGTGCCGGAGGCCGTCACCATCGCCCGCCTGCCGATCGAGGTCGGCGCGGCAACGGACGGCCAGGTCGCCCTCCGCAGCCTGAGCAGCGAGCTCGAGTCCGTGGGCGAGGCGCCCACGGTCCGGGTGGTCGAGACCGACCGCACCCGCCGCGCCGAGGACCTCGCACCGATCCGCCAGGAGCCCACGGCGCTCGCGGCGAACACGGACACGCCGCCACCGACGCCCGCGCCGACGCAGTCCCCGACGGCAGCAGCCACCGCGTGGCGTCCGGAGCACACGCCGACCGTGCCGCCGACGGCGTCCCCGGACGCGTGGAGCGACCAGCTCCGGGCCGCCCTCGCGAGCCGCTCCGACAGCCAGCTCCGCTCCGTGCTCCGCGACACGGTCGCGGGTGACGACGCAACCAAGGCCGTCCGCATCACCCAGCTCGCGGCCGCCCTCGTCGACCCGGCGACCGCCGAGCGCGTCCGCCAGGAGATCGGCGATGACCTCGCGGACCAGATCCTCGAGGATGCCGCCCGCCTCGCTCCTGGCGTGACCGGCCTGCTCCGAAACGGCCTCGATGATGCTCGGTCCGGCGACAACGGCGGACGCGGGAATGATCGGGGGAACGATCGAGACAACGACCGCGGCGATGATCGCGGCGGGCGAGACGATGGTGGCGGGCGCGACTCGTCACCCGGCGGTCCGGGCCGAAACGACGACCGGAGCAGCGACAACGGCGGGAACCGTGAAAGCGGTTCCACGTCGCGTCCGGGCGAGACCGCGTCGCCGACCGCTACGACTACGCCCACGGCCACCTCGACGACGCCCGCGGGTGGTGGATCGTCCAGCCGCGACGATTGGCGAGGCGGTATTCCACGGTGGCTCCAGGGCCTCCTGGACGCCCTCACCGGCGGACGAAGCGGGCTTGGCGGTCAGCCGGCCATCGTCGTGACGCCAACGCCGACGCCGACGCCAACCCCGACGGCGACGCCACGCGTGACCCCGACTCCGACCGCGACGGCGCAAGTCACGCCGACTCCGAAGCCGTCCCCGACGGCAACCGCCACCGCGTCCCCTCGCGTGAACACGACGCCGACCCCCACGCCGGCCGTGGCGATCGCGGAGTCCACGGCACCAGCACCGACGCCGCCACCGAGTGCGACAAGCATGCCCGCGCCAACTTCGGTGGCGACGCCCGTCGCGACCGCACCGCCCGCACCGTCACCGACGCCGCGCGATGACCGGTACAACCTCAACGACCTGATCGAGGACCTGCTCGACTGGTGGCGCCGGCAGCGCTAGCCGTTCCTACGTGTCCCCGGTCGCATCCGCGACTGAGTTGCCCTCCGCCATCGCAAGAGGCGCGAGGCCCGCGACGTCGCCGGGCTGCAGGAGCACGCGGCGCGTCGGGTAGTTCATCGTGATGCCCTCGACGGTGAAGCGGGCGTGGATGCGCTTGATCATCTCGTGCCTCAGTCCAAAGGAGTCGGACCAGGTCTGAGACTGGAGCTTCAGCAGCACGCCGATGCGCGAGTCGCCGAAGCCGGTGAAGGACACCACGGGGTCGCTGACCTTCACGGACGTCGGCCATTCGTCGCGGAGGGTCGTGAGGACCTCGCGGCAGATCGTCTCCACCTGCGACAGGTCCTCGTCATAGGAAACGCCGAGCTCGACGCCGGCGGACGCTTCCAGCGAGGTCAGCGTGAAGTTCGTGACGAGGGCGTCCGCGAGAGCGGAGTTCGGCACGATCACGATGTTGTTGTCGAACGAGCGGATCCGGGTTGCCCTCCACCCAATGTCGTCCACCATGCCCGTGGGGCCGTCCCGCATCTCGATGTAGTCGCCGATGCGGATCGAGGAGTCCGAGAGCATGTAGGAGGACGCGAACACGTTGCCGAGGAGCGGTTGCAGCGCCAGCGCCACGGCCAGTCCGCCGATGCCGAGGCCAGCGAGCAGCGGGCTGATCGCGAGCCCCAGCGTGTCCAACACGACGAGGAACCCGGCCGCGAAGACGAGGATCGTGACGCCTCGGCGGATCAGGGGGAGCGATCCCGGGTGGAGCTTCCCCTTGGAGCCCGGCCGGGCGGCCTGCCACTCCAGCATGATCACCAGCACACGGCGGACACTGAACGTGACCACCAGCACCGTCAAGGCGGTCGCCATGCGGGTGATCCAGCGCTCGTCGCCCTGGCTGATGTAGGAGATGGTGAAGAGGGCGCCCGCGACACCCCAGATGCCGGCAAGCAGGATGAACGGGACGCGCAGGGCCGCGGCCACCTGGTCGTCCATGCCGGACTTCGTGCGGCGCAGCAGGGCCCGGACCAGGCGGATGACAAGCGCGGTGAAGAGGAACGCGAGGACCAGGACGCCGACCACGACGCCCGCGGCGATCGCCGTCTCGATCCACTCGTCGCGGGTCAGTTCGATCTGCATTGATCCGGACGCTAACAGAGGCCCGAAGGGAACCCAACCCCGTCCGCACCCGATAAACTACGGGAGCACGCACGCAAGTGCGGGGAGTTAGGGGTAGGCATGTTCGCGAACATCGGACACACATTCTCGTTGATCCGCCAGTCCTGGCAGGTCCTGATGCAGGACCGGAAGCTGGTGCTGTTCCCGATCATGGGCGGTGTGGCCCTGCTCGCCGTCATCGCCGTGTTCGCGGGCATCGCCGCCAGCACCGGGTCGCTGGACCGCCTCGACACGGCGTCGGCCGGCGGCCAGACGGAGGCGACCCCGGCGGACCTGGTGCTGTCCCTGCTGCTCCTGGTCTCCACGTACTCCGTAGTGATGTTCTTCAACGCCGCCCTCATCGCCACCGCGATGGAGCGCCTCCGAGGGCGTCCCGCGACCATCGGCTACGGCCTGTCGAAGGCCTCCAGCCACATCCCGGCGATCCTCGGCTGGGCGATCATCGCCGCGACGGTCGGCCTCATCCTCAACGCGATCCGGGAGCGCACGGACGGGTTCCTCGGACAGATCGCCGTGGCCATTGCCGGCGGTGTCTGGGCGTACATGACCTTCTTCGTGGTGCCGGTGCTGATCGTGGAGGGCCTTGGCCCGATCGCGGCGATCAAGCGCTCCGGCTCGCTACTCAAGGAGACCTGGGGCAACCAGGTGACCGCGAACTTCTCGTTCACCCTGATCTACATCGTGGTGGCGCTGGTCGCGTTCCTGCCGGCGGCCCTGCTGTTCTCGATCTCCCCGATCCTCGGGATCACGCTCGGGGTGGCGCTGGTCGCGCTCGCGATCGGCATCGTGCAGGCGCTGGAGGGCATCTTCAAGGCTGCCCTGTACGACTTCGCCACGGGCTCCACGCCTCGCGGCTTCGAGCAGGTAGACATGCGCTCCGCATACCGCGCCCTCTAGGGAGGGCGCTCGCGGCGCAGGACGAGGTCACTCGCCCGCGGCAACGCGAGCTGACGCGCTACCTGCCGAGGCGGCGTTGCGCCGCCTCGAAGTCCTCAGGCGTGTCGACATCGAAGAACGAGAGGCCCTCCGGGTCCACGGCGCGCCAGACCGCGTCACGGATGCGCTCCGCGCCCAGTGCGTGACTCACCGAGATCGGGGAGCGGTCACCCGCCGCGAGGCTCGCCTGCAGGTCCACGAGGGCGTCGCGCGCGATCGCGCTGCACAACGGCTGCGGGTATCCATCCGCCTCCGGAAGCGCCCACTTCGCCCCGGCATGGACGCGCTGCACCAGGAGGCGCAGCAGCTCCGGCCGCAGGAACGGGTGATCCACCCCCACGATGACCGCTACGGGCGCTGAGGCGGCCGTGAGGCCCGTTGCGATGCCCTCCAGCGGGCCGGCGCCCTCCACCGGGTCGGCAAGGACGGTGAGGCTGCCGGCGGTGCGCACGAGGGGGAGCGACTGCCCCGGGGCGCGCACCATCACGATCTCGTCCGCGACGGCCTCCAGCGCCGCGACGGCGCGCTGGATCAGCGTCGATCCGCCGAGGACCAACGAGGCCTTGTCGGTGCCCATCCGGGAGGAGCGACCACCCGTGAGCACGATCCCCGTCACGTCCGCCATCGCGTGATCCTTGCCAGTTCTGTCCTGCTCCGGTCGAGGAACTTCGGGCGCGCCGTCCGAGGCATGGCCTGCGCCGTACGATGGAGGCATGGACGCCGAAACGCTCACCGCCCTGCGAGAGTTCCGCCAGGAGAAGGACGCCTTCTTCCGGACTGATCCAATGTCGCCCCTCTTGCCTCCTGAACGCCAGTCATTTGTCGGCCTCGCCTACTACGACCCCAACGACGCCCTGATCTTCGAGGTCGAGCCCGAACTCCACGAGGACCCGGAGGACGTGGTCCTGCAGACCTCGGACGCCACGACCCGCACCTATCAGCGCTGGGCGAACCTGCCGTTCGAGGTGGATGGCGAAGCGGTGGCCCTCACTGTCTACCGCGACCCAGAGTCGGGGGAACTGTTCCTCCCGTTCCAGGACACGACCAGCGGCGGGGAAACGTACGGCGCAGGGCGCTACCTCGAGCTGCCTGTCCTGGAGGATGGCCGCGTCCTCCTCGACTTCAACTACGCCTACCACCCGTTCTGCGCGTACAACCCCGCCTACTCCTGCCCGATCCCGCCCTTCGAGAACCGCCTCCCCGTCCCCATCCCGGCCGGCGAACGCAACTCCGAGGCGTAGGCCTCGCAACGGGTGGCAACGGGTGGCAAGGGGCGGCGCGAGGTAGCCCGAGGCGGGCGACCTGTGCCAGCATCGGCGCATGTCTGACACCGACACGCCCGGGGACCTGACGCTCACCGAACGGCGCTGGCGTGAGCTCGCGCCGCCGGAGGCCACCGCCTCCGCGGGCGGCCTCTACGAGCGCGTGCGCCTCTGGTCCAGCGGCAACCTCCCGGGCGTCGATACGACGTACGACCCGCGGCAGGAGCACCACTGGCACTACGCCGCGCTGATCGAGGACTTCGCGTCGTGGCTGCCCGAAGGCGGCGCATCGGTGCTCGACCTCGGCCCGGGCGACGGGTGGCCCTCGATCCCGCTCGCGCGAGCGCTGCCGGAGGCGCGCGTGCTCGGCGTCGACCCCTCGCCGAGGCGGGTGGCGGTGAGCCGTGCGAACGCGGGCCGCCACGGGGTGACGAACGCCTCGTTCGTGGCGGGGGACGGCGCAGCGCTGCCGGTGGGCGACGCCTCCGTGGACCTCGCGGTGGCGTCCCACGCGCTGGAGGAGTGCGCTGACCCGGAGGCGGCGATGCGCGAACTGGCGCGCGTCCTGCGCCCGGGTGGTGTCCTCCGCGTGCAGTCGCAGGTGTGGGCGCTCCCCGCCGAGGAGCTCGAGACCGTGACGCTGACCGAGGGGGTCGACTGCCTCCTCTTCACCTACGCGCGTCGTACGCAGGAGCCCGCGCGGGAGCGGCGCTATGTCCTCGTCCTGCCCTCGGACGGATCGGTAGCCGAGGCGCATCGGGACGCCCTCGTCGAGACCGCGAGCGCGCCACGCGCCTACGGCGAGACGAGCGTCGAGGGCCTGACCGCCGTCGCGATCCTCGAACGGCTCGCGCCCTACGCCACCGCCTCGTCGTTCGTGGAGCTGCGGCGGTGGACGCCGGACTGGCTGGCGGACGCGCTGCTGGAGGCGGGCTTCCGCGAGGCGACGACCACGGCACACCCGGGTGACGCCGCACGCCTCGCGGGGCGGGGCGCCCTCCGCGCCAGCGAGGTGGCCGCCGTCGCCTCGTTCGAGGCGGTCACGCGCGACCTCGGACGCCGCGTCTCGCGCGAGGCGGGTGCGGGGATGGTGGTGGCGGTGCGGTAGTTGTCGCGTCGCCCCGCAGTGTGACGCTGGACATGGACGACCGGACTCCTACCATGCGGAGACCGCCCGTCCTTCGAGACACCACCTGCGGGCGAGCGCACCCCGGGAGGAGCGCCTTCATGCCTCGACCACTCGACGGCATCCGCGTCATCGACCTGTCGAACGGCCCCGCCGCTGGCATCGCCACCATGGTGATGGCCGACTTCGGCGCCGAGGTCATCAAGGTGGAGCAGCCCTCCGGCGACCCCTTCCGTTCGATGCCCAGCGCGCCGATGTGGCTGCGCGGCAAGCAGAGCGTGGCGCTGGACCTCGCCCTGCCCGAGGGACAAGAGCGGCTGAAGGCGCTGGTCGCCACGGCCGACGTCGTCGTCTCCTCCTACCGCCCGGGGTCGGACCGCGAGTTCGGGGCGGACTACGAGACGCTGCGGCAGGGCAACCCGGGCCTCGTCTTCACCCACGTCACGGCCTTCGGTCCGAACGGGCCCCTCGCCAACCTCCCGCCGTACGAGCCCGTCGTCGCGGCGAAGGGCGGGCGCATGATGGCGTTCGAGGGCACCGCCCCCCGCACCGGTCCGGTCTTCTCCGCGCTGCAGGTGACGCACCACGCGGCGGCGATGGCGACGGTCATGGGTACCGTCGGAGCCCTCGTCGCCCGCGAGCGCACCGGGGAGGGGCAGCTCGTGGAGACGAGCCTCCTCCAGGGGCTGATGCCCTACGACATGGCGGGCCTCGCGATCGCCTCGCTGATGGCGCGCGACCACGACAAGTGGAAGGATGCCGTCCCGCCCGGAGCGATCAGCCGGATGCCGACGATCAACTACCAGCCGGTGATGGCCGCCGACGGGAAGTGGATCCAGCTCGGCAACCTGCTGCAGCACCTCTTCGACAACTTTGTCGCCTCCGCCGACCTCGCGGATATCTTCGCGGACGAGCGTTTCCAGGGCTCGCCCGCCGGATGGAAGGAAGAGGACCGCGAGGCCTTCCGCGACCGCATGTTCACGAGGATGCGGGAGAAGGACTCCGCGGAGTGGCAGCGCATCTTCGTGGAGAATGGTGGTGTCGTCTCCACGATCTTCCAGACCACGCAGGACGCCCTGAGCGACCCTGACATGGTCGACAACGGCCACGTCGTGGAGTTCGAGGGCGGCCGCAAGCTCATCGGTCCCGTCGCACGCATGACCGCGACCCCCGCCGAGGTCACCGCCAACGTCCCCGAGGTCGGTGAGCACCAGTCTGTCCTCGACCAGCCGCGCGAGGCATGGCAGCCGAACGTCACCAGCGGACCGCAGGGCGGCGCCCTGCACGGCATCACCGTGCTGGACTTCTCCACGATCATCGCCGCGCCCCTCGGCTGCACGCATCTCGCGGACCTCGGCGCGCGTGTGATCAAGGTCGAGCAGATCGGCGGCGATCCCTGGCGCTGGATGGGCAACGGCAGCCTGGGCGCGATCAAGACCAACGGCGGCAAGGAGAGCATCTCGGTCGACCTCAAGTCCCCGGAGGGGCAGGAGGTCGTCCGCCGCCTGATGGCACAGGCCGACGTGATGGTGCACAACTTCCGGCCGGGCGTCCCGGCGCGCCTCGGCATGTCGTACCAGCACGCCGTCGCTGAGAACCCCGGGATGATCTACGTCAACGTGAACGGCTACGGCACCCTGGGCCCCAGCGCGCACCGTCCCGCCACGCATCCCATCCCCGGCGCCGCCCTCGGCGGTGCGACGTGGCAGACCGGCGTCATGCCCACCGGCACGTCCATCCCCGAGCTCCGCGAGGGCGCTCGACGCCTCTTCCGCGCCAACGAGGTGAACCCTGACCCGAACACCTCGGCGGTGGTCGCGGCCACCGTGACGCTCGCGCTGTATGCGCGCGCCAACCACGGCGTCGGCCAGGAGATCTTCGTCGACATGATGGGCGCGAACGCCTACGCCAACTGGGACGACTTCCTCTGGTACGAGGGCAAGGAACCGCGCCCCGGCCTCGACGAGGACCTCCGCGGCACCGGTCCGCTCAACCGCCTCTACGAGACGCAGGACGGCTGGGCCGTCCTCTGTCTTCCGCTGGAGGTGGAGTGGGAAGAGTTCTGCCGCCTGGCGGCGCCGGACCTCGCCACGGACTCGCGCTTCACGTCGCGCACATCTCGCGCCGACCACGCCGAGGCGCTCACCGAGATCCTCGTAACGCTGTTCGGACAACGCCCCGCTGACGAGTGGGAGCGCCTCCTCGGCGGCGCCGGCCTCGGCTGTGTCCGCGCGGACGGCCCCGGCCCCGGCGACTACTGGCACACCGCGGAGCAGGTGGCCGCGAACACCTTCAAGGAGACTGTCCACCACACCCGCCACGGCGAGATGGAACGCCACGGCCCGATGGCGAGGATGCACGGCACCCCGAACACCATCGCCTCCGCCCCCCTCGCCGGTGAACAGACGGACGCCATCCTCACCGAGCTCGGCTACGACGCCGGGGAGATCGCCGCACTGCGCGCCTCCAACGTCGTCTGGTCCGAGGACGCCGTCCCGGTGACGACGGGGTAGGGGGCGGCCCGAGACCTACCCGCCGACGGCGGCGAGTTCCTCGACACGCTCGGTGAGGCCGATGGCGCGCGCCTTGCCGAGGACGCCGAGCACGCGGCGTAGCTCGCTGAGGATGTCCTCGACGGCTGCGGGGTTAACGCCGCCGCGCGAGAGGGAGACGACCTCGCTGCCGCGGGTCTTCAGGCGCAGCTCCACCGGCAGGTCGCCCGTGTGCTGGTCGAGGATGGCGAAGACCTTGCCGACGCGACGGCGGTCCGCGCGCTCGTCCGTGGTCTCGTCCATCTCGATGACGAAGCGACGCGGTCCGCTGTCCTCGATCGGTACGCGCGAGGGGGGCGGGGCGTCCTCGTCCGTGTCACGGGCGACCACGGAGAGGTGCGAGGGGCGACCGCCCTCGGCGCCGGACTGGGAGGGGGCGTGCTGGCGCGATCCGCCGTTGGGGCCGCCCCCACCGTTGGACGGTCCACCGTTGGAGGGGCCTCCACCGGGGCGTGGGCCTCGATCGTACGGGGGCGAGGACTCGGCGACGGCGCGTGTCTGCCAGCCACCGCGTCCGCTGGAGCGCGGCTGGAACTTGTTGCTGTCGAAGTTGACCAGGCGGTCTGCTTCCTGGTCGTACGCGCAGACTTCCAGCACGCCGGCGGAGACGCGGTCGCCGCGGAGGCGGATGTTGGACTTGAGCAGCAGGATGTTGCCCTCCGCGAGGAGGCCGTTCTCCTTCAGGCGCTCGTAGCCGTCCGACCAGACCATCACCTCCGCCTGGCCGCTGAGGTCCTCGATCGTCACGGCCGCGAAGGACTTGCCCTGCTTCGTCTGGAGCACGCGGATACCAGCGACGAGCCCCGCGAGGATCGCGTCCTGCCCGCTCAGGTCCGCGCCCACCTCCGCGCAGCTGTGCGTCGTGTGGCGCCGGAGGGTGCGCGCGGCGCGCGAGAACGGGTGCTCCGAGATGTACGTCCCGAGGAGCTCCTTCTCCCACGCCAGCAGCTGCGGCTGGGGGATGAGCACCTTGTCGAACTCCAGGGCCGGGAGCGGCGTGTTCACCTCGGCTCCGAACATGTCGAACATGCTCGTCTGGCCGGTCTCCCGCAGGCGCTGCTCCTGCTGCGCGAGGGAGGAGAGGCGGTCCACGCCCGTGACGATCGCGCCACGGTCGCCGAGGCTGTCGAGCGCGCCCGCTTTCGCGAGGGCTTCGAGGACGCGCTTGTTCACGTCGTGCGGGTTGATGCGGCGGGCGAAGTCCTCGATCGTCTCGAAGTCGCCCCCGGCCTCCCGCTCTGCGATGAGGCCTTCCACGCCGCCCATGCCGACGTTCTTGATCTGGGCGAGGCCGTAGCGGATCGCCTCGGCGCCCCCGTCCGCGATCTCGATCGTGAAGTTCACGCCGCTGCGGTTCACGTCCGGCTGCAGGACGGCGATGCCGAGGCGGTTGCACTCCGCGATCGCCTGCGCGATACGGTCGGAGTTGCCGTTCGCGGCCTGCAGGACGGCAGTCATGTACTCGGCGGGGTAGTGCGCCTTCAGGTAGGCCGTCTGGTAGGCGATCGTGCCGTAGCAGACGGCGTGCGCCTTGTTGAACGCGTAGCCGGCGAACGGCTCGATGAGGTCGAAGAGGCGGTTGCCCAGGCGCTCGTCATGGCCCTGCGCCTTCAGCCCGGCGAGGAAGCGCTCGCGCTCCTCCACCATGACGGAGGCGATCTTCTTCCCCATCGCCTTGCGCATGACGTCGGCCTGGCCGAGCGAGTAGCCGGCGAACTCGCGCGCGATGTGGAGCACCTGCTCCTGGTAGGTGATGACCCCGTACGTCTCTTCGAGGAT
>Ga0265293_10007114_pt1 | contig 17447 bp, 17 predicted proteins | sample Munlanlewell138R_FD_192505 | JGI IMG/M metagenome (GOLD analysis project Ga0265293, IMG submission 192505) | Leachate microbial communities from a municipal landfill in Southern Ontario, Canada - Leachate well 138R | ecosystem: Engineered > Solid waste > Landfill > Unclassified | place: Canada...
CAGTGCAATCACGACGCCGCACGCTTTCAGCGCAAGGTGAGCTACGACAATCTGCCCACGGAAATCATCCCGCAGTTCCAGGCGCTTTCCCGCGCAAAGGCCCAGGCCCTTATCGAGGAAATGGACCGCTGGCTGTCGCAGCACGACCGTGACATCAACCCGGACGTGAAGGGCACCGGCCGCAAACAGGCCGGACTCGGCATCTACTATTTTGAAGGCGACGTGCCCGAGGAACAGTCCAGATGAGAACGGAGATCTTGATCGGACTACCGCTGCTGGCGGTACTCCTCGCGGCATGTGGCGGCGACCAGGTGGCCGGCGGCGGCACCGGCGGCACGGGCATGGTGGCGGTGCGCGGGCAGGTGGCTTCGAGCACTCCAAAGGCGACAGGGGTTCAGGCGCTCGCGGGTGTATCGGCGGGTGCGCAGAACATCGTCATCAATGGCATCACCTACGACATGAGCAACGCCTCGTACACCGGCGCGCGCGATATCAATCCCGGAATGGTGGTCACGCTGGTGGCAAGCAATAACGCGGGCACCCGCGCGGTCCAGAGCGCCTTCTATGTGGGCGAGCTGAAAGGGCCGGTGGACCACGTGGTGAAGGATTCTGCCGCTGCGGCAGGTTCGTTCATCGCTATGGGGCATACGGTGTTCTGGGACGATCGCACGCAAAGAAACCATCTTGTACTAGAAGACCTCGCGCCGCAGAGCTGTGTCGAAGTCAGCGGCTTCTCCATGGGTGATAAACGAATTCACGCGACGTATGTGGTTGCTGCAAGCGACTGTGATGCAGAAGTGGAAGTGATGGGCTTCGTCACCGAAACAACACCTCAGTTGCAGCTGAATACGGTCCTGACGGTGGTGCGGCCGGCGGGTTTCGACGAGGTGCTGAAGGAAGGGGTGGATGTGGTCACGGTCAAGGGCGCCTTTACCGCACCCGCATCGGTGGAGGCCACCTCCATCGAGAAGCTCAAGAGCCTGGGCGAGCTGGACCACCGCGCGGGCGAGGCAGAGGTGGAGGGCCTCGTGAGCGGCGTGCAGGCGTTCGGCGATGGGACACCTGTGAGCTTCTTCGTGGCAGGACAGCCGGTACGGCTGACTTCTTCCACCGAGTATTCCGGCGGTATGGCGCAACAGATCACCAATGGCGTCCACCTGGAGGCGGAAGGACCTCTCAAGCGTGCCTACGATGCGGGGGCCTACTACCTCGAAGCGACAGAGATCGAATTCAAGGATGAGATCGAGATCGTCGCACAAGTCGAAAGTGTGGCCGCAGATGCGCTGACCTTCTTTGGCGGCGCCATGACCATCGACGTCACGGCCGCCACTCGATTCGAGGGCATCGACCGAACGGCCATCGCACACGGTACGTGTCTTGAAGTGCGTGCCCGGCGGACGTCTGGCAATGCCGTCGCCACCCAGGCCAAGCAGGAGGGGTGCGAGGACGAGGTGAAACTTCGGGGCCCCGCAACGGACATCGACAGGGCCAGCGGGACCTTCCAGATTTTGGGAATGCCTGTGAATGCCAACGCGATCGAGGAGTTCGAGTACGACGACCGGCCGCTGAGCCGTGACCAGTTCCTCGACCTGTTGTCGGCCGGTGATCTGGTCGAGCTCGAAGGCTCGGCAGGACCGAACTGGGACAAAGCCGAACTGGACGATTGAACGGCTACGCAATTCGATACCGGGCACACGTCCGGCTTGCAAACCGTGCCTTGCGCTGGTTTAGTGACGCACTGATTTCAAGCCAGCGAGACCTGTCATGACCGCCCTCATCTGCGGCTCCTACGCCTACGACACCATTATGGTGTTCCGCGACCGCTTCAAGAACCACATCCTTCCGGAGAAGGTGCACATCCTTAACGTGTCCTTCCTGGTGCCCGATATGCGGCGCGAGTTCGGCGGCTGCGCCGGCAACATCGCTTACAACCTGAAGCTCCTGGGCAATGCACCGCTACCCATGGCGACGGTGGGGCAGGACTTCGATGCTTACCGCCAGTGGATGGACAAGTGCGGCATCGACGGCCGCCACGTGAAGGTGATCGACAGCACGTATACCGCACAGGCCTTCATCACCACGGACATGGACGACAACCAGATCACCGCCTTCCATCCGGGCGCCATGAGTCACGCCCACGAGAACAGTGTGCACGACGCCGAGGGCGTCACTCTCGGTATCGTCACCCCGGACGGTCGCGATGGCATGGTGGAGCACGCGCGGCAGTTCGCCGAGGCGGGCATCCCGTTCATCTTCGATCCGGGCCAGGGATTGCCCATGTTTTCCGGCGACGAGCTGTTGCGCTTCATCGACCAGGCGAGCTGGGTCGCGGTCAACGATTACGAAGGTCAGTTACTGGAGCAGCGTACCGGCCTGGCCTTGCACGATCTGGCTGGCAAGGTAAAGGCGCTGATCGTCACCAAGGGCGCCAAGGGCTCCCACATCTACGCCGACGGGCATCGCATCGAGATCCCCAACGCGCCCGTGCGCGGCGTCGCCGACCCGACCGGCTGCGGCGACGCCTACCGGGCCGGGCTGCTGCACGGGCTCATGCACGGTTTGGATTGGGAAACCACGGGACGCATCGCCTCGCTCATGGGTGCCATCAAGGTGGAGCACCACGGCACCCAGAACCACCACTTCTCGGAGCACGAATTCAAGGCGCGCTTCTACGAGGCGTTTGCGTATCACCTTTGAAACAGGCTAAGAGCCCAACGCAGAGACGCAGAGAACGCAGAGAAGACGAGTTGCTAATACCAGGGACCTGTGGCCGTAGTTTTCATCCCTCTGTGTTCTCTGTGTCTCTGTGTCTCTGTGTTGATCCTGTAGATGAACAGCAGGTCAGAAGTCGCTGGCCCAGGCGGACTTGCGGCGGCGCAGTTTGGGCAGGACAAGTCCGAGCAGGATGCCGCCGCCGAGTACGCCGGCGCCGGACAGGAACCACTCGCGATAGGAGTCGTCCTGCAGCTTGGCGTTGGTGGTGCGCAGGCGGTTGTTTTCGTCCTCGAGGCTGGCGAGGCGCACGCGCATGGCCTCGTTGTCCTCGTGCAGCTTGATGGGGCCGGCAGCGACCACACGGAGCTCGGCCAGTTCCTTCTGCACCTTTTCGTAGTCCTTCTCGAGCTGGGTTCGCGCCTTGCGGATTTCGGTGCGTTCGTTCTGGGCCGTTCCCAGTTGTTCCTTGAGTTTCTGCCGCTCGGTTTCGAGCGAGGCGATCTTCTTCTCGGCCGCCACCAACCGGTCACGGGCGATGGGCTGCTCGGTCAGGTACTGGAGGCGCACCCAGCCTTCGATACCCTTTGGGTCGCGCGCCCGCACGAACTCCCCATCCACCTCGAGGACTTCGAGGCGCATGCCGCTCTGCAGCGTACTGAGGATCTTGTACTGGTTACCCTGGCCCGTGCGCAGGGTCACGATCAGCTTGTCATCCACGTAAAGATAGTCGGCGGCATGGGCGAAGCCGACGGCAAAAAGAAGCAGGAACGGAAGTACACGTTTCATGCGGTGCATCCAGGCAGATGGAACATACGGAATTGCGGATTGTATGCGATCCGGGCCTCCGGGCCGTGGCGGGCTTCACAGAACACTGGAGGCCTGTGCGTCCTCGCCCGGACCCGTGCCGAGCGACGCCGCTTCCACCAGACTGGGGGTGGGGCGTCCCACGTGGAAACCCTGCGCGAAGTCGATGCCGGCGAGGCGCACGTATTCCAGCACCTCCGCGCTCTCCACGAACTCGGCGATGGAGAGGATGCCGAGCTCCTGGGCCAGCGCCGAGATGCTCTTTACGAAGGCGGCATCACGCTGGTCGCTGGCCATGTTCACCACGAAGTCACCTTCGATCTTCACGTAGTCGATGGGGAAGCGCTTCAGATAATGGAACGATGAAAAGCCGGAGCCGAAATCGTCGATGGCGAGACCGAAACCCGCGTTCTTGAGCTCGTTCACGAATTTCTCGAGCAGGCCCATGTTACGGACCGTGTCGCGCTCGGTGATCTCGAAGACTACCCGTTGCGGCGCGATGCCGAATTGCTGCGTCAGTGCCTTCACGCCGTGCACGAACTCGCCCATCACCAGGGCGCGCGGCGATAGGTTGAGGAAAATGAGGCCGCAGTAGTCGTGCTGCACCACCTGCTCGAAGGTCTTCTCCATGACAATGGCATCGAGCTTGTGGATGAGGCCGAGCTTTTCGGTGATCTCGATGAACTCGTGGGCACCGAGCAGGCCGTTGGGCAGGGCGATGCGGCTCAGCACCTCAATGGCGGTGACGGTACCGTCGGCGGTGGTGACGATGGGCTGGAAGAACGGCACGATGCGCCGCTCCTCGATGGCGTTGGCGATGACCAGGCTCTTCTCGCCGATGTCGCGGAAGATGGCCACGACGTCGTCATTGGTGGGCAGGCCAATGCGGTTCTTACCGTCGGACTTGGCCTTGTACATCATGTTGTCGGCGAACAGGAACAGGTCCTTGACGTCGGTGGCGTGATCCGGGAACAGGGCAACACCGATGGAAATGGTGGCTTTGACACGGCTGCCGTCCGGGGCCTCGAGACTCATCTGCGAGGCGCTTTCCAGCACGCGCGTGCTGAGGGTTTCCGCCAGCGTAATGGCCGCCTCGGGCAGGATCAGCACGAATTCGTCGCCGCCATAGCGGGCGAAGATGTCGCCGGTGCGCAGCACCCGCTGCACCGACAGGGCGAACTCCTGCAGGAACTTGTCGCCGAAGGCATGCCCGTACGTGTCGTTGATGGACTTGAAGTTGTCCAGGTCGATGACCAGCAGCGCGAACGAGTAGTTGTGGCGCTCGGCACGCTTGATCTCGTAGCCGAGCAGTTCCCAGAACAGGCGCTGGTTGTACAGGTTGGTGAGCGGGTCGCGGGTGGCGTAGTACTCCAGGTCGCGCGTGTATTTGTAGATGGCCTTGACCGAGCCGACCACGTTCAGCAGCGTGGAGAGGATGCTCTCGGTGACCAGCAGACGGGTCTGGTTCTTCACCAGGTCAGTATGCACGCCGATGCCCACGATGCCGCCGATCTTCGGGGTTTCGACGATGAGCGACTTGGTCTGCAGATCCAGTTGCTCGCGGCTGAGCGTGACCGGCTCACCGGTACCGGCCACATGGTGATGGAATTCCAGCGAAGCCAAACTGCCGAAGGCCGGGTGGGAAAGCAGCGCCGTGCGTATTGCCTGCTCCATGAGCTGGCGCGTGTTCGCTTCGGGTGGCCGGGCCCAGAACACCTCCAGATCGAACAGCTCATCGTCGACCTTGAAGATGGAGAACAGGCTGTAGGCCTCGATGACCTGATTGATGTCCGTGAGCAGAAAGCCCACGTATTCCCGCCAGTCGCGCACCACCTCGGAGGTGATGACGAATTTCTCCAACAGGCGGATCTCGAATTCCAGCAGGTCTTTGTCGACGGCGACGGAACGGAGCTTGTCGGCCAACTCGCCGACTTTCGCGAAGATGCTGTTGAACTCCGCAAAACCCAGGTCCGGATTGCTGTGCTCGATGTTGCGTAGATCGGAAACCTTGTTGATGCGTTCGATGTTCTGCTGCAGGAAATTGATGGACCCGTCCAGCTTGCGCTGGAAGAACCACACCGCGAGGAGGGCCGCGAGGATTGGAATGGGACTGACGAGCAGCAAGGCGAACAACAGGTCGTTGCGCGCCTGGGTGGTGAGCGCGCCCACGTCCTGACGCACGTCGATGACGCCCAGCACCTCGCCGGCTCTGGTGTTCACGTGACAGCGCAGGCATTCATCGCGGGCCACCAGCGGGAAGGTGTGTTGCAGGATGCCGTCGATTTCCTGCGTGACGGGCGTGGCCTGCTCGAAGGTTTGCAGGACCGGGCCGTCAATGTGGTTCTGCACGATGGGACCGAACAGTTCGGTGACGCGGTCACCACGGTAGATGTCGATGGAGTAGGGCGCGCCGGCCGAGGCCTGCTGTACCGAGTGGATGAATTCCTCCACCTGCGGCCGCGTCCAGCCCTGGCGCATCACCTGGAACATGGCGTTGAAGGTGCCCTGGGCGAGGGTCTCCGAGACCTCCACGGCACTCTCGCGCACCGCGTCGTCATAAACGCGCGTGATGGCCCCATACAACGTGGTGAACATCACCAGCGATACGCCCGCGGAAGCGAGCAGGATAAATCCCTTTATTGTTTTGGGTAGCGGCATGGCGGTGGACGCAACGGTGGCAAGCGCAGGCAGCTTACCAGAAGCGCAGCCCTTGCAAACCCGACTGCATTAACAAATACGTGACCGCACTTCAGTGCGGTGTCTCTTGGTCATATCACCCGGAGAGACAGAGGCTCTAACCGGCGGCCGCAAAAAGATTCGTCCCTTCTCCCGGAGGGAGAGGGAGTGTGCTTCAGAGCAGCGCGGCGAGGTGCTCCGGCGCGTGAATGGGCGGCAGACAGCGGCCTGGTTCACAGACATAGGCCACCGGCGCTGGCTGCGCCTCACGCTCCGCCAGGGAACCTGGCAGATCGCCGGCATCTTCGGGCACCACCAGCACGTGACGGCCCGGGTCGAAATGCCGCGCGAGCACCGCCTGCCAGGCATCCAGGGCCGTGCCACTGCCGCGCAGCACGATGCTGGGACGGGGCGCCAGGTATTCGCGCAAGGCCAGCAGCACGCCGGCGTGGCTGGTGCTGTGGCGCTGCGCATGCGGCCAGGCGGCGCGCAGGGTGCGCTCTGCGGCGTCGGTGAAGTCCAGCCGCCCCACCAGATGACCCAGGCGCAACAGCGCGGAGGCGGCAGCGCCGTTGCCGGCGGGCAGCGATTCGTCACCGAAGGTCTTCGGGCGATGGATGAGCCGCTCGTGATCGTCCGCGGTGAAGAAGAACCCGCCGTGGGATTCGTCCTCGAAGTGTTCGAGCAGCAGGTCCGCGAGGGCGATGGCGAAGGACAGGTCGCCGTCACGCCAGCGCGCCTCCAACTGGGCGAGGATGCCGTCGACCAGAAAGGCGTGGTCGTCGAGATACGCTGGCAGCAGGGCGATGTTGTCCTTCCAGGAGGCGAGCAGCCGGCCGTCGTCCAGCAAGTGGGTGCGCAGGAAGTCGAGGGCACGCTGCGCCGAGTGTACGAAGTCCTCGCGGCCGAGCAGGCGGCCGGCCACTGCCATGCCGCGCATCATGAGCCCGTTCCAGCCCGTCAGGACCTTCTCGTCGCGGCCGGGCCGGGTGCGCTGCGCGCGGGCCTCGAACAGCGCCGCGCGGATGGCGGTCTCCCGCTCGGCCAGTGTGGCTGCGGGCAGGCCGACCTGATCGGCGAGTTCCGCCAGTGTGCGGCGCCGTTGCAGGTGCCAGCGTCCTTCGAAATTGGCGGGACCATCGAGCCCGTAGAGCGCGGCGGCCAGCGGCAGGTCCGCCACCGGCAGCGCCGCTGCCAGTTCCTCGCGCGACCAGCTGTAAAAGCGCCCCTCGTGGCCCTCGCTGTCCGCGTCCAGGGCGGCGTAATAGCCGCCTGCCGGCGCCTGCATTTCGCGCATCACCCATTCGGCGGTGCGCTCTGCCACGTCGCGGAACGAGGCCTCGCCGGTGAAGCGCCAGGCCTCGGCGTAGAGCGGCAACAGCAGGGCATTGTCGTAGAGCATCTTTTCGAAATGCGGGATCTCCCAGCGGGCGTCCACCGCGTAGCGGAAAAAGCCGCCGCCCAAGTGGTCGAACAGGCCGCCTGCGGCCATGGCGCGCAGGCTGTGCAGGGCCATGCGCGCGGCCTCGCCGTCGCCGGCGACGCCGAGGTGCAGCAGCAGCGCCAGTTCGGGGGCGCGGGGAAATTTGGGCGCCTCGCCGAAGCCGCCGTACCGCGGGTCGTAGCTGGCCACCAGTGCCGTGCGTGCGGCGATCAGCGGGCGATCGTCCAGGCGGGCGGCGGCCTCGCCGTCGCCTGCCCGCTGCTGGAGCGCCGCGCGCACGGCCGCGTTCTGGTCGTCCAGGGCGTGGCGGTGGTCGCGGTAGATCTCGCTGACGCGCTCCAGCACGTCATTGAACGCGGGCAGCCCGTAGCGCCGTTCGCGGGGGAAGTAGGTGCCAGCGAAAAAAGGCGTCTGATCCGGGGCGAGGAACACGGTGAGCGGCCAGCCCCCGGGGCGCCCGGCCAGGATCTGGTGCGCGAGTTGGTAAATGCGGTCCAGGTCCGGGCGCTCTTCGCGATCGACCTTCACGTTCACGAACAGCGCATTCATGCGCCGGGCCGTGTCGCGGTCCTCGAAGGATTCGTGAGCCATGACGTGGCACCAGTGGCAGGCCGAATAACCAATGGACAGCAGGATCGGCTTGTCCTCGCGCCGCGCCCGTTGCAGCGCCTCCTCGCCCCAGGGATACCAGTCCACCGGATTGCTGGCGTGTTGCTGAAGATAGGGGCTCGTCTCGCGCGCGAGGCGGTTGTGGTGGGCGCTCATGGCGAGCCTCAAAAGTTGACCGATGCCGTCAACTTTAGCGGGGCGGGGCCTTGCTGTGAACCGGGGCTACGGCTGTGGGAGCGAGCTTCTGCTCGCGAACCCAGGCGGCGAGCACTGCCTGCCAGATGTAAGGGGAATACGGCGGTGAAGAGTCCCGGATTCCGCTCCGGGTTACGTCATCACGGCTTCGATGTCGTCCGCCGATTTGGGCGCATCCCGCGTCAGCACCTCATGGCCGGAGGCGGTGACCAGCACGTCGTCCTCCACGCGGATGCCGATGCCCTGCCACTTCTTTGCCACACCCTTGCTGCCCAGCGGGATGTAAAGGCCGGGTTCGATGGTCAGCACCATGCCCGGTTCCAGTACCCGCCACTCGCCGCCGACCTTGTAGTCGCCTACGTCGTGCACGTCCATGCCGAGCCAGTGGCCGGTGCGGTGCATATAAAAACGTTTGTAGGCCTCGTCCTTGACCAGCTTGGGAACGCGTCCCTTGAGCAAGCCGAGCTTGACCAGGCCCGTCGTAAGCACACGCACAGCAGCCTCGTGGGGCTGGTTCCAGTGATTGCCCGGTTTCACCTCTTCGATGGCCGCCAGATTGGCCTCGTGCACGATGTCGTACACGGCGCGCTGAGCCGCGCTGAAGCGGCCGTTCACCGGGAACGTGCGGGTGATGTCGGCGGCGTAACATTCGAGTTCGCAGCCCGCGTCGATGAGCAGCAGATCGCCGTCGTTCAGCACATCGCTGTTTTCCGTGTAGTGCAGGATGCAGCCATTGTCGCCGCCCGCCACGATGGACGGATAGGACGGCGAACGCGCGCCCTCGCTCATGAACTGGTGCAGGATCTCGGCCTCGATCTGGAACTCCGCCATGCCCGGCCGGCAGGTCTGCATGGCGCGCCGGTGCGCGCGCGCCGTGATCTGTGCGGCCTTGCGCATCACGGCGATCTCACCGCGGCTCTTGTACAGCCGCATGTCGTGCAGGTAGTGATCGAGCGCGACGAATTCGCCCGGCGTGTGGATACCAGCACGGGACTGCTGGCGCAGGCGATTGAGCCACTCCACCACCTTGCGATCGAACTCGGCGCTGAGGCCCATGGTGTAGAACACGCGCGCGCGGTTCTCGAGCAGGCCGGGGAGGATTTCGTCGATGTCCGAGATGGGGAAGGCGTCATCCGCGCCGTGCCGCTCGCGCGCGCCATCGAGCCCGGCGCGGCGGCCGTGCCAGGTCTCCATGAGCGGGTCGCGCTCGCGGCAGAACAGGATGAACTCACCCTGCGGCCGCCCCGGCATCAGCACCGCGACGGCCTCGGGTTCCGGAAATCCCGTGAGATAGTAAAAATCGCTATCCGGACGGTAGGGATGATCCACGTCGCGGTTGCGCGTGCGTTCCGGCGCGGTGGGCAGGATGGCGATGGCCTCGGCGCCCATGAGGTGCATCAGGCGCTTGCGTCGGGCCGCGAATTCCTTCGGGTTCATGGTCCAGGTGTCCGGCTGACTGAGGTGTTGCGAACCGCGAAGCACAAAACCTCTCGCCTCGACGCCAAGGAAAGGCCGGGAGAAAAACCCGATTTTCGCCTTCGGCCCTGAGCCTTGGCGTTCTTTGCGCCTTGGCGAGCGTTGCGATCCAGGTGGCTCACGATTCGGAACACCGTTTAATGCAGGGTGCTGTCGCCGCGCGGCGGCGCCTGGGTGGGATTCAGCTCCTCGTTCAGCAGCAACACGCCGGTGCGCACGTATTCCACCAGTTCGGTGTACGCCGTCTCGTCCTCTTCGCTTTCCGAAGTGCTGTAGCTCGCCGCCCGGCTGAGGTTCACCATGTCGCGCATCACCTCGCCAGCGTCGCCCGGCAGGTCGTCGGTGTTCTTCATGCCGCCTTCACTGAGGCCCATGAGAAAGCCCTGACACCATTCGCCCAGGGCCTCGACACGGTCATTCAAAGGTTCGTCATCGGGCAGCAGCAGCGGCTCGAAGCCGAGTCCCGGATCGTTCAACTGCGCCACGGTCTCGCCGAACAGGTCCAGTAATACCTGGCGTGCCTCCTGCGCGGTCAGATCGGCCGGGTCCATCGCGGGCGCCACGCGGGCGAGCCAGCCGGCGACATCCGTTTTGCCGCTGGCGCTCAGCAGCCCCACCAGGGTGCCGTGACACTCGGCGGGCGACAACGCCGAGTCCAGTTGGTCGAGCGCCGTGGCGACGCGTTGGGCCCTATCGGAATCATTCATGGAGTTACCTGGGACGGTGAGGGTAAATGCTTGAAACGTGTTAATGCTAGCATTCGCCGGGGCGCGCCGTCAGTGCCGTTGACCGCCGCCGGGGGCCGGCTCTATAGTGGCATCCCGCGCCAAAACACCTGTTTTTTCTAGGCCCGAGCCTTTGCGATGGATGAATTGGATCTCAGACTTCTCGAACGTCGTGTGGACGAACTTATCCGCACCGTCGAGCGTCTCAAGGACGAGAACCACCTGCTGCGTGCCAACAACGTCGAGCTCGCGGCGGAAAAGGCCCGCCTGCTGGAGCGCACCGAACTGGCACGCTCGCGGGTCGAGGCCATGATTTCACGGCTCAAGGGCATGGAGCGGGAAGCATGAGCACCGACATCAGGCAGGTCACCGTGCAGATCATGGGGAAGGAATACATGGTCGGCTGTCGCGCGCACGAGCTGAATGATCTGCTGGCCTCGGCCAAGTTGCTCGATCGCAAAATGCGCGAGATCCGCGACACGGGCAAGATCATCGGCACCGAGCGCATCGCCGTGATGGCGGCGCTCAACATGGCCCACGAGCTGCTCGCGGGCGGCGTGGCGGCCACCGACCCGGCCGCCCAGGGTGCGGTGCATGCACGCCTCAAGGCCATGCAGGAAAAAATCGATGCCGTGCTCGCCCAGGACGAGCACGGAATGAAGGTATAATCACGAACAAGGGCATCCTCTGCGGTGTTCGTTAGGCGTGGGTGTACTCTTGAGCCTTAAAACGGCACCCCGGGAGCTTGAGCGTCAGTACTGTGTGCATGTCCGCCGCGTAGCGGAAAGCCTGATGGCCTGACACCGGTTCCCACTTGAACCTCAGGTTCAAGAGCAAAAACGCCGACGGCACAAGCGGAGGATGCCCTCTCCCCTTCCCGACAAGACTACGAACGGTGGAAACGCGCGAGCAGATCCGACGCGCCATGCGCAAACGTCGGCGTGCCCTCGGCCTGCATGAGCGGCGCGTCCGAGCCAAGTCGCTCGCCGCGCACCTGGCCTGTCACCCGTGGTTCCTGCGCAGCCGCCATCTCGCCCTGTATCTCCCCAATGACGGCGAGGTGGACCTCAACCCGCTGCTGCGGCGCGCCCTGGCCATGGGCAAGCGCTGCTACCTGCCGGTGCTTTCCCCGGCCTTCCACAACCGTCTGTGGTTCGCGCCTTACACTCCCGATGCACCGCTTGCGCTGAATACCTTCCGTATCCCTGAACCCGTTGCCGGCTGGCGCGACATGCGACCGGTGTGGACACTCGATCTGGTGCTGACTCCGCTGGTGGCGTTCGATGCTGCGGGCAACCGTCTCGGCATGGGCGGCGGCTTCTACGATCGCACCCTCGCCTACCTGGTGCGGCGCGCCGCCTGGCGAAAGCCCCGGCTGCTCGGGGCGGCGTATGAGTTCCAGGAACATGCCTCGCTACCCCACGAACCCTGGGACGTGCCGCTCGATGGGGTCGTCACGGACCAGGGCTTGCGCAGGTTCCAATACCCGTAGCCCGCTTGGGTGAAACGTGGTGACAAGGCTTGGATTCCGCTTTGCTCCATCCGGGCTACACCTGGGACGAACGCTCGCCCCGGAATCGACCGCCCCGGAGAAGTGCTTCAAGTGCCTCCGGTTTTTTCCTCATACGCAAAAAAAAACCCGCCCTCGGCCGTGGTTGCCGAGGCGGGTTTTTTGACGAATGCGGACTGATTACTTCTGAGCGCTGAACGTGGTCTGCGGCTCCGCATCACTCATCGCACCCTGTACGATGCCGGTGGCGAGCACACCGAGACCAATCAGCATGGCCAGCAGCATCAGCGCATCTGGCTTACGTTTTCTCATTACATGACCTCCCTGCCGCTTGAAATTCTCTTTTAGTTAGTTCTCGTCCCGGTGCGGCTCGGAAGGCCACATATACTGTACGGCCATCATCAAAAACAATGCCTGAACGCAAAAAAAATCCCGCCAAGGCTAGAATGCTCGCCGTCTTGTGAACCACTTCACACGGGAAGACCATGCATTATTGGCTGATGAAGTCCGAACCGGATGTGTTCGGTATCGACGATCTGGCTGCACGACCCGGCCAGACCGAGCACTGGGACGGAGTACGCAATTACCAGGCGCGCAATTTCATGCGCGAAATGAAGACGGGCGATCGCGTTTTTTTTTACCACTCCAATGCCCAGCCACCGGGTATCGTTGGCATCGTGGAGGTGGCGCGCGAGGCTTACCCGGACTTCACCGCCTGGGAGCCGGAATCCAAGTATTTCGACCCGAAGAGCACGCCCGACAACCCGCGCTGGTTCATGGTGGATGTGCGTTTCGTCCGCAAGTTCGAGCACATCGTGACCCTGGATGAACTGCGCGCCAATCCGAAACTTACCGATATGCCTCTGGTGCGGCGCGGCAACCGGCTGTCGGTCATGCCGGTGACGGCGGAGCAATGGCAGTGGATTCTGAAGATGGAATGACGTCGCCCGGATGGAGCGCAGCGGAATCCGGGTCCAGGGCCACGGGATCCCCGGATTCCGCTGCGCTCCATACGGGGCTACGAATCAGCGCAGGAACAGTCCGTAGGCGGGGTTGCCGGTTTCCTCGGCGCATTCGTAACCGAGCTGCGCGAGGTATTCCTGAAACGCTGCCTCATCCTCGGGCGGAACCTGGATGCCCGCCAGCACGCGGCCGTAGTCGGCGCCATGGTTGCGGTAATGGAACAGGCTGATGTTCCACTGCCGGCCCATGCGGTTCAGGAAGCGCAGCAATGCACCCGGACGTTCAGGAAATTCAAAACGCAGTAGGCGCTCGTTGGCCACGCCGGCCCGACCACCCACCATGTAGCGCACGTGCAGTTTGGCTACTTCGTTGTCGCTCATGTCGACCACCGGATAGCCGTTGTCTGCGAGCAAGGCGCTGAGTTCGTTCTTGTCCGCGTCGCCGGCCGGCACCTGCACGCCCACGAATACGTGGGCGTCGTCCTGGTCCGCATAACGGTAATTGAATTCGGTGATGGCCCGTTGGCCGAGGATTTCACAGAAGCGGCGGAAACTACCCGGACGTTCCGGGATGGTGACCGCCAGCAGGGCCTCACGGTGCTCACCGATCTCGGCCCGCTCCGCCACGTGGCGCAGGCGATCGAAATTGGTGTTGGCGCCGCTGTCGACGGCCACCAGGGTCTGGTCGCGCGTGCCGCTGCGCTCCACGTACTTCTTCAGGCCGGCGATGGCCAACGCGCCGGCAGGTTCGGCGATGGAACGGGTGTCCTCGAAGATGTCCTTGATGGCGGCACAGATCTCGTCGGTATTGACCAGGATCACCTCATCCACGCACTGCCGTGCGATGCGGAACGGCTCTTCGCCCACCTGCCGCACCGCCACGCCGTCGGCAAAGATTCCCACCTGATCGAGTACGATGCGCTCGCCGGACTGCAAGGCGTGGTACAGGCACGCGGCGTCGTCCGGCTCCACGCCGATGACCTTCACCTCCGGCCGCAGGTATTTCACGTAGGCGGCGATGCCGGCGATCAAGCCGCCGCCGCCCACGGGCACGAAGATCGCATCCAGCGGACCCTTGTGCTGGTGCAGGATTTCCCGGGCGATGGTGCCCTGGCCGGCGATGACCTCCGGGTCGTCATAGGGGTGGATGAAGGTCATGCCGGTTTCCGCCACCCGCGTCATGGCGTGGGCATAGGCCTCGTCATAGGCGTTGCCCGCCAGTTCCGCCCGCGCGCCCAGCCGCCGCACCGACTGCACCTTGATGTCGGGCGTGGTCCTGGGCATCACGATCAGCGCCTCGATGCCCAGCTCGCGCGCCGCCAGCGCCACGCCCTGGGCGTGGTTGCCCGCCGATGCGGCGATGACTCCACGTCGGCGCAGGTCCTCGGGCAGATTGGCGATTTTGTTGTATGCCCCACGCAGCTTGAAGGAAAACACCGACTGCAGGTCTTCGCGCTTGATGAGCACCCGGTTGGCGAGACGGCGGGATAGGGAGGGGGCGTCGTGGAGGGGGGTTTCCCGGGCGACGTCGTAGACGCGCGCCCGCAGAATGTCTTTGATATACCGGTCGGTCATGGCCGCATACGATACCACTGTGCGGGGCCGGGCGGCATGCGTCTAGGGCATAAACACGGCGTGGCTTATACTTCTGCGCATCCACATGCCAAAAAAAGCGGAGAAAAAATGACCCAGGACGAGATGAAAAAGGCCGTCGCCCGTGCGGCTTTGGAATACGTGAAGCCCGACACCATCGTCGGCATCGGCACCGGCTCCACGGCCAACTACTTCATCGACTTCCTCGCGGAAATCAAACACAAGATCACCGGCACGGTGGCGAGTTCGGAGGCCAGCGCGCAGCGCCTGCGCAAGCACGGCATCGAGGTGTTCGACCTGAACAGCGTGTCGAGCATCGAGGTGTACGTGGACGGCGCTGACGAGACCAACCGCCACCATCACCTGGTGAAGGGCGGCGGCGGCGCGCTGACGCGCGAAAAGATCGTGGCCGCCGTGGCCAGGCAGTTCGTTTGCATCGTCGATGAGACCAAGGTGGTCGACGTGCTGGGCAAGTTCCCGCTGCCGGTCGAGGTCATCCCCATGGCACGCAGCCACGTGGCGCGCGAACTGGTGAAGCTGGGCGGTGACCCGGTGTACCGCGAAGGTTTCGTCACGGACAACGGCAACGTGATCCTGGACGTGCACAACCTCGCCATCATGGAGCCGGTGAAGCTGGAGCAGACCATCAACAACATCACCGGCGTGGTCACCAACGGCCTGTTCGCCATGCGTCCTGCCGATGTGGTGCTCATCGGCACCCCGAACGGAGTGAACACGCTCTGACCATGGGCCGGTTTCTGATCATCCTCGGCTTGGTGATCGTCGTCGTTGGCCTGTCCTGGCCCCTGCTGCAAAAGCTGGGGCTCGGCCGGCTGCCCGGCGACATCGCCATCCAGCGTGATGGATTCCGGTTCTATTTCCCCCTCACCACGTCCATCGTGGTGAGCCTCCTGCTGTCCCTCATTTTCTGGTTATTCAGGCGCTGAACATGGCCGACGAACGCCGCGACAGTTTTCGCATCGACGACAAGGTTCACCTGGAATATCGGGTGCTGTCCGAGGACGAATACCAGCGCCTGCTCGCACAACCCATCGACGAACTGGAGGAGTCCTCGCTGGTGGGACAGTTGCGCGACCTGACGGCGCAGGCGGGCAATCTGCTGATCACCATCCGCAAGGCCGACCCGGATGTGGCGCACTATCTCGCCTTGCTGGATCGCAAGATCGAACTGGTGGCGTCGCAGCTGGAAGGCACCCGTGCCGGCCGACCGCTCACACCGGACACGCGCGTGAACATGAGCGCCGGTGGCATGGGCCTGTGGCGCGACCAGCCCCTGGCGCTGGGCACGAAGCTGGACCTTCACCTGATGGTTTTTCCTTCGCACCTGCGTGTCCATGCGCTGGGCGAAGTGGTGCACGCGGAGGAAGATCCCCAGGCACCGGCACACAGCCGCTTTCGCATTGGCGTACTGTTCACGCGCCTGCCCGAGTCGGACAAGGACGCGCTGGTACGTCACCTCATCGAGCGCCAGTCTGCGCAGCTGCGGCGCCAGCGAGGCCGGTGACGCCATGACCGATCGGCCCCGCAAGGGGCGCGGTGCGACCTGCAATCCGGCAAACCGCTACGCCGCGACGCGGCACGAGGCCGTGGACGACGGCTGGGGCAGTCTCGATGCGCCCTTGCCGCCGCTGCCGACCACAGTCGGCATCGACACGGCGCGCTCCATCATCACCTACAACGACTCGCCGGACATCCCCATCGATCGCTCCATCAATCCTTACCGTGGCTGTGAGCACGGTTGCATCTACTGCTACGCACGGCCAAGCCACGCGAGGTGCGATCTCTCCCCCGGGCTGGATTTCGAAACGCGGTTGTTCTGCAAGCCCGACGCGGCGCCGTTGCTGCGCAAGGAACTGGCCGCGCGCGGCTACTGTCCGGCGACCGTCGGCATCGGCGTCAACACGGATGCCTATCAACCGATCGAACGCACCCACCGCATCACGCGCTCACTGCTGGAGGTGCTGGCCGAGGCACGTCATCCGGTGTCGCTGATCACCAAGTCGTCACTCATCGAACGCGACATGGATCTGCTCGCACCCATGGCCGCCCGGGGCCTCGTCGAGGTGGCCATCTCCATCACCACCCTCGACACCGAGCTGGCGCGCCGGCTGGAGCCGCGCGCGAGTCGAGCGGAGCGCCGTCTCGAAACCATCGCACGGCTGTCCGCGGCGGGGATTCCCGTATCCATCCTGGTGGCGCCGGTGATCCCGGTGCTCACAGACGCCGAAATGGAAGGGTTGTTGGAAAAAGGGCGCGCGGCCGGCGCCGTGGATGCCGGCTATCAGATGCTGCGACTGCCGCTGGAGCTGAAGGCACTTTTCGAGGGCTGGCTGGAAGCACACTACCCCGACAGCGCCACCCACGTGCTCGCCCGCCTGCGAGAGTTTCACGGCGGCCGCGAATACGACAGCGGCTTCGGCAGACGCATGCGCGGCAGCGGCATCTACGCGGAACTCATGCGCAAGCGCTTCAAGGTCGCCTACGAACGGCTCGCCTTCCCCGGCGCACCGCCGCTGGAAACCGGGTTGTTCACCGCGCCGGCACTGGACGGCCAAATCGGGCTGTTCTAATCCTGCCCGCGGCGGCCGTGCGTAGAAACTATGAGCAAGAAGGGCCGCCAGAGTACCCTCCCAACCGAATCATCACAAACGGGAGAGAGAAATGACTCAGGCGACCCAAGTGGAAGAAGTTAACGCGAAAAGCGTGGTGCTGTACAT
>Ga0265293_10007116_pt1 | contig 17445 bp, 13 predicted proteins | sample Munlanlewell138R_FD_192505 | JGI IMG/M metagenome (GOLD analysis project Ga0265293, IMG submission 192505) | Leachate microbial communities from a municipal landfill in Southern Ontario, Canada - Leachate well 138R | ecosystem: Engineered > Solid waste > Landfill > Unclassified | place: Canada...
TTCAAGACTTAGCGAAGAGCGAAACACCTCTCATCAGCACCGATGTCGAACAACCGCGCCCGGCTTCCAACGAAATCCTGATTAAAGTCAGTGTCTGCGGCGTTTGTCACACCGAACTGGATGAGATCGAAGGTCGTACCCCGCCGTTATCTTTTCCGATGATTCCCGGTCATCAGGTAATCGGTCGAATAATCGAAAATGGCTCTGACGTCCGCCGTTTTGCTATCGGCACGCGCGTCGGCGTCGCTTGGATTTTTTCAGCCTGCGGGAAATGCTCTTACTGCCTCTCCGACCAGGAAAATCTCTGCCCGCAATTTCGCGCCACCGGTCGGGACGCCAACGGCGGTTACGCGGAATTTATGACCATTGGCGAAAATTTCGCTTATCCAATTCCTGAAATTTTCACCGACGCCGAAGCCGCGCCGCTTCTCTGCGCTGGTGCGATCGGATACCGTTCCTTACGTCTGACGAATCTTCAGAATGGCCAGAAATTAGGCCTGACCGGTTTTGGCACCTCGGCTCACTTAGTCCTTAAAATGGTGCGCCATCGTTTTCCGCAAACACCGGTGTACGTTTTTGCTCGTAGCAAAAACGAACAAGCTTTCGCCCGCGAACTCAGCGCTGTCTGGGCTGGCGACACGAACGAACCTGCGCCCGAATTGCTTGACGCGATCATCGATACAACGCCGGTCTGGACGCCCATCGTCGCCGCTTTGAAAAATCTTAAACCCGGCGGACGCCTGGTGATCAACGCCATCCGTAAAGAAAATGTCGATATATCCGTCCTGACTTCGATTGATTATTCCGAACATTTATGGCTGGAAAAGGAAATCAAATCGGTAGCCAATGTCGCCCGCCGCGACGTGGCTGAATTTCTCGCATTAGCCGCCGAAATTCCCATCAAACCGGAAGTCGAGATTTTTCCATTCACCGAGGCTAATCGGGCATTACTGGAACTGAAACGACGTAAAATTCGCGGTGCGAAGGTTCTGCAAATTACCTAATTCCTGAGGGGAAAAATTATGGATAGAAAAACATTCATTTTAAAAGGTAGCATTTTTTGTCTGGGCGCTTCTCTCGCCAAACCTTTGACTGGCAAAATCCTAAACGCCGGGGATAACGATATTAACGCCGAAGATGCCGAAAAATTAGTCCAGGAATGGTTTGACGGATTTTACGCCGGTTTTAATCAAAATATTCCCGATTCAACCCGCCAAAAAATCCTGAAAATGAACGGACAAACCTGCGCCCGACGCGGCGCCGTCAAAGCCGCCCAGACCGCCAACGGCGATCTGAACGCCTTTCTGATCACTTTAAAAAAATGGATTGGCGACCAAAACGTTATCCGAAATGGTAATAAAATCACGGTCCGCTATGAACATTGTTACTGTTTTATCGCCCAAAATCCGAAGCTCAGATCGCTGACCGATTTCTGCCAGTGCTCCGTAGGCTGGATTGAGGAGATGTTTGCGACCGCTACCGGAAAGCCTGTCGCAGTCGAGTTAATCTCTTCGATTCGGAATGGCGCAAAGCACTGCGAATTTCTCATCACTGTTTGAAAATACTGTTACCAGCGTTTCCGCCAACGTACCAGCGTCAATGTATCACCTAATGCTTCCCCTAAAGGAATCATCTCCAGCGCTCCGCCGCGATTCATCAGAACCAGATCAGCCTCATCCAGACGTCGGTTAGGCATTTCCCGATTGGCTTCATCCGGATTCCGATCCCGGGCTAAAATCGCAAACTGATAACGGTTCGCCACAAAATCTCCCAAACCGAAATTAATCTGGTCGATAACTATCGGTTCAGTCCTATTCATCAGGAAAAATCCACCGCGATAGTGAGATTCAAGTTCGAAATATTCAGTCGCCTCAAAGGCGTTGCTGGGCGGCATTGGCAATTTCCCAAAATAAGACAGCGACGAGCGGCCGGCTAATTCCATCGCAAAATAGGTAAATGTCATTAAATCTCCGCCGATCCATTGCTTAGTTTGATGATCACTCCAGTATCCGTTCCAGCTGTTGCTGTTGGCAATGTAAGGCAGATTCCTAAAAATCAGCAAGTTATCCAAAAAACGATTACCTGTTTTGGATTTTACGCTCAGGCGAAAAACCTTGGGCGACAAGCCGCCGTAATCACCCGACGCCACCCGATAACGGTTTTCAATGCCCGGCGTCGCGGCAAATTGTCCGCGAAAAGCAATTTCAGCCTTAAACCAGGCGGTTCCGGGAAACAACTGTTGCTTCACATTTAGATCGGCGACATTCACCGTCCATTGATCGTTCCACTCCGCGATCGGAATTTCCTCGTAAATTACCTGCGCCCACTGCGTTCGCATCTCCGGTGTATTCCGGTAAACCGTATCCAGTCTCGTCGGTAAGATCAGATACCAGCGAATGAGCGGTTTTTTACTGGCAAAATCCTCCCACTTTTTAATTCTGTCAGTTTGCACCGTATCGCCCGCCATGATCAATCCATTTTCGGATGTAATGTAGATTTCCGAAAACAGTTTTTCTACCCGCGCCGATAATGCCAATGACAGCTTGATAATGTCATGATCGCCAGCGATGCATGGACCGTTGCGGGCATATTTTTCATTATTCAAATCGGTAACAATTTTCAACTTGCGGAAATCAATTTCGGTGGCGCTCAGCACTGAAAGACTTAAAATAATCAAACCAATTTGTCGCCAGGATTTCATTGCGAAAAATATACATTAAATTGCCATGCGATGGTAGATAAAACTGTATTCATTGTCAGAAATTACAGGCAGTATTCTCCTAAATCCTAAAACCCCATCCTTTTATCTTACAATCCAGTTTAGCTCTACCAATTCAGGAAATAGTTTATTAATTTAAGTCAGTGTCAAGATCAATGAGCCTAATTCGAAAATACAATGCCAAAGAGGAGAATTAACGATGAGTAACGCCAAGTTTACCCTTCCCCAACCCATCAACGAACCGATCCTTTCATATTTGCCTGGAAGTTCTGAGCGTCAGGCGCTCAAAGACGCTTTGAACAAGTTAACCGGCGAACAGATAGAAATTCCGCTGATCATCGGCGGTAAAGAAATTCGCACCGGGCAAACTGCCAAATGCGTCATGCCACACGATCATCAGCACATCCTGGCAACTTATCACCAAGCCACCGCTAAAGAAGTTGACCTGGCGGTTGAGGCTTCGCAAAAAGCCTGGAAATCCTGGTCGGTCATGCCGTGGCACGAACGCGCGGCTATATTCAAGAAAGCCGCGGCGCTCCTGGCTGGTCCGTGGCGTATGACGCTCAACGCCGCTACTATGCTCAATCAAAGCAAAAATGTTTTTCAGGCTGAAATCGATTCGGCTTGCGAATTGATTGACTTTTATAATTTCAATGTCAAATTCATGGAGCAAATTTACGAGCAACAGCCGCTCTCGGCGCCGGGGCAATGGAATCGGCTCGAACAGCGTCCGCTGGAAGGTTTCGTCTTCGCCGTAACGCCGTTCAATTTCACTTCTATCGCTGGCAACTTACCAACTTCACCGGCTATAATGGGCAATACGGTTTTGTGGAAACCGGCCAGTTCGGCAGTGTTGTCAGCCTATTATCTTATAAAATTATTCCAGGAAGCCGGTCTGCCGGACGGCGTAATTAATTTCATTCCCGGTAGCGGACGCAATGTTGGTCCCAACGTTTTAACCAATCCGCTTCTAGCCGGAGTTCATTTCACCGGCTCGACGGCTGTCTTTCAAAGTATGTGGAAAACCATTGGAGAAAATATCGCCGCCTATCGCGGCTACCCGCGTATCGTCGGTGAAACCGGCGGCAAAGATTTCATCTTCGCGCATGCCAGCGCCGATCTCGACGAACTGAATACCGCCCTGGTGCGCGGCGCTTTCGAATACCAGGGACAAAAATGTTCGGCGGCTTCGCGGGCTTATATCCCGAAATCGCTCTGGCCGCAACTAAAAGAAAAAATACGCGCTTCGCTCAGTACCATTAAAATGGGCGACGTGTGCGATTTCCGCAATTTTATGAACGCCGTGATAGATAAAGCCGCGTTCGATAATATTTCCACCTATATCGATTACGCCAAAAAATCCAGCGACGCGCAAATTATCGCCGGCGGTAAATGCGACGCCACCAAGGGATATTTCATCGAACCGACCGTCATTCTGACTACGGACCCGCATTTTAAAACCATCGAAGAGGAAATTTTCGGACCGGTTTTAACAATTTTCGTTTATGATGACAATAAATACGAAGAAACGCTGAACCTCTGCAACACGACTTCACCCTATGCTCTGACCGGTGCGATCTTCGCCCGCGACCGGCAGGCTGTTATCCTCGCCGATCGGATTTTACTGCATGCCGCCGGGAATTTTTATATCAATGACAAACCGACTGGCGCAGTCGTCGGACAGCAACCTTTTGGCGGCGGAAGAGCTTCCGGCACGAACGACAAAGCCGGCAGTATGATAAACCTTCTGCGCTGGGTCTCGCCGCGCGCTACCAAGGAACTCTTCGTACCGCCGAAAGATTATCGCTATCCGTTCATGACTGGGGAATAATAAACCTCAAGGATAAACAAAACAGCCCACGATTTAATTCGTGGGCTGATTATTTTAATTTCGACCGATTTACTTTCTACCAATCCAGCAGTCGTCGCTGACCTTCCAGTTTTTTAATCTGCGAGATTTCCTGTGATACCTCGATGACGCCTTTATAATTGCCGGTATTGTCATAAACCGGGAAGTAGCGAATGTGAATGAATTTGCCGTTCATCTGAATCCAGAATTCGGCAACATCTTTCTCTTTGGCTTTGAATTTTGCGACTATATCATTGACAATATGGACACTTTTCGGCGGATGACATTTCTGGACTTCGCGACCGATAATCGCCGGACTGCGCGGAAACAACCGATCCGGAGTATCGGAATAGTATCTCACCTGGTCGTTCTCATCGACAAAAGTTATGTCAAACGGTAGCCGTTTAAGCATCAGGTCGATCTGTTCCGGCGTAAGACGCCCCTCTGACAATTTAATCGCATCATCCTGAGGCGCCTCTTCGACTGAAGTCGCCAGTGGTTGTTTTTCAGCCGAAGACATGGCTTTTGCTATTTCCGCATCCCAGAGATTGGAGGGCGTCACCCAGGCGTAACCAATCGCGGATTCGCCATTTTTGATTTTAGCCCATTCGAGATTATTGAGCTTTCTGGCCGAGGTGGGAAAGAGGATTTTTTCCTCCAGAAACATCAGTTTTTTTATGGCAGAAATGACGCGATTGACCTGCTCGGTGACCTGCTTCCACTCTTTCTTTTCAATGATGCTTCCTAACTCTTTCAGCATCGCCCGGATTTCATCATGCTTGCCCCACATGACCTGAGTTGGTCCGGTGAACTTCTTAGCCTCCAGCAATGGAAAGAGCTGGTTTTCCTTGCGGGCATAATGTTTTTCGATTTCTTTCAAAAGATTAAACTGGTCGATTAAAGCCTGAAAGTCCGGTTGCGACGCCGAGCTCTTCGCCGCTTTGCGCGCGCATTTTTTCAAAGTCTTGAGAATTTTACGGGCTTCCTTGTTTTCAGCCAGAAATGTATAGACCGGATGACCGGGCATTTTGCTGGCTTTGCCGACCTTTTTCAACGCCTGATCGAAAACCTGGGCGTGCACATCGCAGAGACGCTGGACTTCTTCGACTGGAAATCCTTCCTGGATTAAGGCGTTTTCCATATCGGCGATCTCTTCCGGAGATGTATCCTTGATCAGTCGTCCGAATTCTTTCTTGAGTTTATCGACCGCAACGCCCTGATGCAGACGCTTGATAATCGATTTTAACACCACTTGTTTTTCGCTTTGCTCCATTGGCATAGAACCTAGCCTCCTCTCGAAAATCACTTTATCGAGATTACTATTTTCTGAGAGCCGCACAAATACGAGCGACCTCAGGTTTAGCCTTATCGGATTCCTTTTTCAACTCAATGACGAATTTGTTTTCATCGAAAGTACCACGCACCGCCCGAAAGTCCCGATCGCGAACTGCTTGGTCGCCGTCGATTCCATAACCGATGCGACTGCACTGGTCAAATTCCTTCTCAGCATCCTTGAGAACCAGGGTATTAAACCGAATAACGCTCTCCTGCCACTCATTCAACACCTGACAAATTTGATCAACATTTAAAGCATTCGTCTTAAAAGTTTTAAAAAGCAGATTCAAGCAGAACTGCCAGGTCATTTCTTCGTATTTCTGATGGATTTGGCGCAGGGCATTTTCCAATTTTGCCGTCGAATCAAGCCGGTTTTGCTGAAGCGCCAGACTAATTTCTTCTATTTCACTACGGGTAACGAACATACCGCCCAGATCCACCCAATTCTCGGCGGATTCGTCAATCTGACCGGTAAACATATTCTTGACCTCATCCCAAGCCAGATTCTCTATCGAGCCGAACTTTCGGATGATCTGATTCCCGCAGAAGATTGTCGCGACCATTTCATAATTCTGGATAGCGCTCTTCAATGCCGCTCGTCTGATATACGTTCCCTGATATTTTACGAACTCCTGATCCGGTTGCGAAGATTCATCGAGATTGCGGAGCGCTTCGATACCGCGCATGGTTTTTTCGACCAGATAAGGACTGAGAAAATCAAAGTTGATCAAATCCAGCCGGTCGCTATCCCGACGCCGATCGCGTGAAGGCCATTTGACACTGTCACGGCGAGTGCCGGAAGTGAATAAATTCATCGCCGGCTTTAAAAAGCTTTTTCCTTCTCTTTCGATAATATATGAAAATGGAAGATCGGATGTATCGATGTGCGTTAAATGTTTCCCGATCACGACCGAAAAAGCGCCAATATGCGCCGGCCAGATCATATAGCTGGACGATCCGGTTTTCGAACCGCGCTCCAGAACGCCCTGATGCAACGGTCCAAGTTTGTACATGTGGTTGCTTTGGTTTGTTCCACTTCCGGCGTTATAGAAGCTAACCATCGCGGCGATTAGCAGAGTCGATTTATGATGAGTCACGGTATAAGGTCCGGCAAAAACGCTGACGGCTTCCCCGTGAAATCCTTCACAATTAGCGAAAAAGGCGGTATTCTCCGCTGAAAATTGCTTACCCAGGCGCGTCCCCTGCCCGACGAAACATTTATCCAGCACCACCGAACTCTCGACCCGCACTCCGGTCTGTATAATAAAATGTTTAGCGACGACCCCCTCGCCAACATAAGCCGGATCCGCCCTGCAACTGACGATAGTTCCCTCTTCCAGTAATAATACGCCGGATACGGTAGCATTTTCACCAATCCGTACGTTTCGGATAATATTACTATTATAAATTCGAGCCTCTCTGGCGACAACGCCGCGCGTCGATTTTTGTTGTGTAATATAATTGCCGATCAATTTACTTAGTGCTTTCTGCAAAGCGACATCGTGCCGATAGACGACAATCATATAAGCGATCTGGGAAGTCAGACGATCATAAATCGTTAAAACGCGACCGCCGCCTTCATTGAGGATTTCAAGTTCTGCGCCGTTACCGAAGGCTGTTTCGCCGCTGACAGTCAGCTCGCCAACGTTTTCAATCGCTACATCTTCCTCAATCACGTAATTGGCTAAATTTTTAACATTGGCAATATAAACCTGATCGGCTATTGTACAATTTCGGATGTAACTATCATACAAACCGCATTTTTTCATACACCCCGATTCGACTTCGATTGTACTCCTGTAGTCGCCAATCGCAACCTCACCGGCAAAAGTGACATTGTGGATCCAATCGGGATTAAATCCGTTCTTAACTAATACTTTACTCCAGTCCTCCGCCCGACATCCATTCTTATCAAGAGCAGTAATTTCCGATGAATTTAAATGGCGCTGTTCCATATTACTACCTTTCCGTCACATGGGTAGATTATTAATTGCTTCATGTTCCATTTCTTTGAAGTACTTGACAGTGCTTACTTTTAAATCGAGCGTGGCTTCATCGTCGCAAACAATTGTACCGTGCGGATGTAATTGCAACATCGAAACCGTCCACATGTGGTTGACGCTCTCTTCAACGACTTTCTGCAAAGCGCGCGCTTTCCGGTAACTGTTAATGATAATTAAAATTTCGCGCGCTTCCATCACGGTGCCGACGCCTACAGTCAGAGCCGTCTTGGGTACTCTGCTGATATTATTATCGAAAAATCGCGAATTGGCGATAATAGTTTCATAAGCTAAAGTCTTGACGCGGGTACGCGAAGTAATCGAAGAGCCTGGTTCGTTGAAAGCCAGATGTCCGTTAACTCCGATTCCACCCAAAAAAAGATCAAACCCGCCAACCGTTTTGATTTTCGCTTCATAATCGGCACATTCTGCATCGAGGTCTTTTGCATTGCCGTTCAGAATGTTGATATTCTCACGCGGAATATCAATGTGATCAAACAGATAATGATGCATGAAATAATGATAGCTCTCCGGATGATTTTCGGGAAGTCCAACGTATTCATCCATATTGAATGTAATGACATTTTTAAATGAAACTTTTTTCTCTTTATATAACCGGACTAAAGCCTGATAGGTGCCAATGGGCGAAGAGCCGGTCGGCAGTCCCAGTATGAATGGTTTTTCCGTAGTCTGTTTAGCATGATTGATTTTGGCCGCGATGTAGTGCGCGACCCAATTACTCAGCTTATCATAATCTTCATGAATTATTATCCGCATCTGAAAATCTCCTTTTTTCGGTTAACAGGTATATAAATTTGATTAGACCATTTAGTTCATTAGAAATTTCTTAAAGTATTTAATGAATAAAGACTTAATGACTATTTTATATCGGTTAAAAATCACGGAAATAATATATAACAAAATCGCAAATTAACAGAAGAAAAAACTTTTTAGTAACATCCTTGATAGATAGGGAAACATCTTTTATTGCATTAATCGACTTAATCGCTAATTATACGGCGAACCGCATGCAGTCTTTCCCGTAAAAAAGCATCGTAATTATGAGCCGTCGGACTAAGGCTGTTTATCCGAACGAACGCCGAGCAATGAATATACTCGGAATTGCCAAGGTAAATAGCGACGTGAGTAATCCGATGGGCGTCTGCGCCAAAAAACAATAAATCGCCCGTTTTAAATTTTTCCGGCAAATTAGTCGTATCAACCGCAGTACCTTGTTTGACCTGCATATTGGCATCGCGGGCTAACAGAACACCGTGACGGCGATAGATCGTCTGCGTAAAACCACTACAATCGCAGGCTTTCACAGAGGCGCCGCCCCACAGATAAGGTCGCCCCAACAAGCTCATCGCCGTCGCGATCACTTTATCCGCATCCGGAATGCGCATCGTATATTCGGATTCAGCGATCAATTGACTTGAAGGCACGAATCCTCTCCGACCATCAACCAGTTCCACTTCGGTCCAACTTCCGCGTTTTCCAAGCAGTTTTAAACGATTCCCCAGCACAATATCTGCCACTGGTTGGGATTTTAGTGAAGCTTTTGAGTAAATCGTACCTTCGGTCTCATCATAGACGACTTTTGGCGTTTTTTGCCAGGCGGTTTTCAGAGAATCGCCGCCGATCAGCATCCGATCGTCTTCAATCCAGCCTAGATAGCCATCATCAGTCTTGACTAGATAGCATCCTTCTTCATTTTTTAAAATTTCAACCGCCAGCCCGCGCAGAGTTTGGGTTACCATATCTTTAAAAACTGAAGGACCGCTCCGCAGGGATTCAACCGAGTTAATAATGATACCGAAATCATTCCCGTCCATGGTATCATCCGGTAATAATTTCATCCGGTTTTGCACTTTTTCCGCCGGCAAAGCTTCCAGAAGTTTCTCATTGAAAGACTGAATAGCCTGGCGCTGGTCGGTATCACCATTGATATAACAGACATTATCCTGAAATTTTATCTCAACAGTCCAGACTGTAGTCCGCTTATCCGGACAGTACTGGCGGCTCACCTGCTGAGCGATTTCTTCAATTTTATTGATAACGGTTGTTGTATCGGCTTTACTGATATTTACCATACTCAGCATAAAAATAATTAAAGCAAACCGTCGCGGCGAATCTGCAAGGCTAAATCTGCCGACTTTACCGGGCATAACCCAGCGTGGTCTTGTATTCCGCATCGTTATCGAGCGATTTGATGGTTTCAGCGATGACCTTATCATATTTCAGATCGGCTTTAATTTGGCCGGTAAGACCACCCTCCAGCATTGCAAACTGACTTTCGATTGCGCGCTGAATCATCAACCGGTTGGCCTCAAATTCCACCTCTTTCAGCGAATCGAATATCGCGTAAACCGGTTGCAGATCAACTTGCACATTCTTCAGACGCTTATCCTCAGAAATCAATTTCTCCGTCTCGCGAATGCTTTTTTCGGTTTTGTCGGTAAATTGAAAACCGGATTTATCGAGAAAAGATTTAAAATTATCTAAAACAGTATCGTCGATTGCTCGCGGTAATTCACGATGCTCGGTTTTGTATTTGACGGCAAACGAATAGAATTGATTCTGGCGCCAGAGGTCGGTTATATATTCTGATTGTGATTCAGGTTCAACGACAACATCCGGAGTGATGCCGCCTTTACTTTTCAACAGGCGATTATTGCGGGAGAAAAAAATCGAATCCTGCGGTGCTTCGGATACAATTAATTTCGGATTTTTGATAAAATTCGGTTTCTGTATCAAACGTCCGCTGGGAATGTAATACTTGGCGGTGGTGATCTTGACTGAATGTTCTTTATCCACCCTGAAAAGGGTCTGCACCAATCCTTTACCAAAACTAGGCGAACCGACGACAACTCCACGGTCGAGGTCCTGGATGATACCGGCCACAATCTCACTGGCTGAAGCGCTCCCGCCATTGATTAAAACTGCGATTTTTACCGACTCATCCAGAAGCGGTCGACGGCTGGAGGTATAAATACGGTTGGCATTTTCATTCCGTCCACGGGTCAGTAATAGTGTATCACCCGGCTGGGTGAACAATTCGGCGACTCCCAGGGCTTCCTCCAATAAACCACCGGGATTACTCCGCAAATCCAGGACTAAAGATTCGAGTTTACCTCTTTTCTTGAGGTTATCAATAGCCTGACGAATTTCAGCCGTAGCGCCTTTGGAAAACTCGGCCAGTCGGATATATCCGATGCCATCTTTCAAATAATCGGTATAAGAAATGTCATTGACCGAAATTTTGGCGCGTTCCAGTATATAGACTTTGTCTTCCGAGATGCCGGGACGGCGAATCAGCAATTCAACTTTAGTTCCGACATTTCCACGGATCAAGCGGGTGGATTTATTGAGATCGAGACCAACGGTTGTAACTGTATCGACTTTCAGAATCTGATCACCGGGCAATATATTGGCTTTTTTGCCGGGACTGCCGTCAATCGGTGAAATAACCGTCAGGGTATCGTTGCGCATACTGATCCGCAAGCCGACTCCGCCATATTCTCCCTTGGAAAGGATTTCGAGTGGCTCCTTCTCCTCTTCAGTCATATAAACTGTATAAGGATCAAGATTGGCGGTCATATTGCGAATATTACTTTCCGTCAAAGCGGAAGCATCAATCGGATCAGCATAATTCAACAAAATCTGCCGGTATACCGCATTATAAAGTTTATATGAATCGGATATTTCCTTGTATATATCTGTTGTGGAAAATGCCAGTAAAAAGGTTACCGAAACCAGAATGGCGATCCAGATTCGGGTTGATTTTCTACAATTAAATTTCATGTTTGATTCCTTTTTAACAATCTTTCATAAGCCTGCCACACTTCCTTAGATACCAACTCCTCCTTTTTGGTTCCATCAATCAGACAAATTCTTTGCGGCTCGAGTCCGGCTAATGTTAAAAAACCCTGTCGGATTTTTTCCTGAAAGTTATGATGCTCTCTTTCGAGCCGATCCAGATCGCGGCTACCAAAGCGTCGGGTTCTTTCCTCCGTCGGAATGTCAAAAAGTAAAGTCAAATCAGGCACCAGGTTGTCGGTGGCAATCCGATTCAATGCCCTGATAAAATTCAGGTCAATCCCACGACCATAACCCTGATAGACGGTCGTCGAATCATAAAAGCGGTCGCAGATGGCAATCTTCCCTTCCTCAAGAGCCGGTTGGATTAATTCGCGGCAGAGCTGAGCGCGACTGGCCGAATAGAGTAAAAGTTCGGTAATCGCACACATTTCGGAGTTCGATTTATCCAGCAGGATTTCGCGGATATTTTCGCCGATCGGAGTGCCACCCGGTTCACGAAAAAGGATATTCGGAATCGAATTTTTGTTAAGTTTCTGAATAAAATGATTGATCTGGGTTGTCTTGCCCGAACCATCAATGCCTTCGAAGGTGATCAGAAAACCTCTCGACATGGATTAAAATCCTTCCTTATCCCAACCTGGCTTGCAGCAATTGCCGGAAAAAATGCGGCGGACGTACCGCTTTTCCGGCTTTATTGATAAATGCATGAACTGTGTAGCCGCTGGCGAGAACCGTTTCCTCATTTTCACGGATTATTTCATAATTGATTTTCAGACGCGCGCTTGGCGGCGCAGAGATCCGGCTGATTATGGTAAGCAGTTCGTCGAAATGAGCGCTTTTTTGATATACGCAATGCGCTTCCACGACGGGCATGGCATAACCGTTTCGCTCGAATTCGCTGTACGGCATCCCGAGCGCGCGCATCATTTCATCCCGCGCCGCTTCGAAAAATTCCAGATAGCGCGAATAATAAACTACCCCGAGGTAGTCGACATCCCGGTATCTGACGCGAAACTGATATCGATGCCTATACATAACGCTGGTCTAATCTTATTTGGCTTTCGGCTTTTTTTCGACCGTTTTCCAGGATCCCATACGGGCATATTTTTCGATTCGCTGATCGACCAGTTCATCAATTGGAATCGGGACGAGTTCCGACAAATATTTTAAAAGCACATCCTTCAGAATCTCAGCCATCCGATCCGGATCCCGATGAGCCCCGCCAATCGGCTCGGGAATTATTCCATCGGCGATTTTAAAGCTTTCGATATCGCGGGCGGTTACTTTCATAGCCTCCGCGACTAAGGGCGCTTTGGAAACATCGTGATATATGATCGAAGCGCAACCTTCCGGCGTAATGACCGAATACCAGGTGTTTTCCAGTAAAAGAATCCGATCACCAACGCCGATTCCGAGCGCTCCGCCGCTGGCGCCTTCTCCGATAACTACCACGATAATCGGAGTGCGCAGGCGCGCCATCTCAAGTAAATTTCTGGCAATTGCTTCAGCCTGACCGCGTTCTTCGGCTCCGATCCCCGGAAAAGCGCCCTGGGTATCGATCAATGAAATTACCGGTCGGTGAAATTTCTCAGCCAGTTTCATAGCCCGCAGAGCCTTGCGATATCCTTCCGGATGCATCATCCCGAAATTACGATACAGGTTCTCTTTAGTCGTACGCCCCTTCTGCTGACCGATCAGCATAACTTTATAATCATCGATAGTCGCCATTCCAGTAACGATCGACTTATCGTCAGCATAATGCCTGTCTCCGTGAATTTCGATGAAATCCGAACACATTCTTTTGATATAATCAAGAGTATATGGTCGATCCGGATGACGGGCCAGCTGGACTCTCTGCCAGCGTGTCAGACCTGAATAAGTTTTTTGGATGAGACGGTTGAGTTTGGTCTTAGACTTCTCGATTTCAGGACTCAAGTCTATCCCGCTGGAGGCGCTTTGCTCGCGCAACTCTTCGATTTTCTTTTCCATTTCGAGGATCGGTTTCTCGAAATCGAGGGCTATTTCACTCATCGTATTCTCATATTTTTAATATCGTTTTTAAGATGATCTCGACGTCGAGAAACAACGAATGGTTTTGCATATACAAATATTCGTAATTCTGCTTATCGATCTCATCGGTGCGGTGATTCTTGCTCACGCGGAACAGGCCGGTCAAACCGGGTTTATATCGCAGACTGCGCTCACTATTTCCCACCGGTATCAGTTCGCTTCCCACCAGACTTAAATCTCCGGCAATTATCGAAAAAAGCAACGGAAAACGATTGATGAATACCCGGGCATGATTGCCGCCATTTCTTTTAATAAAAGTCAGGGCTTCGATCTGAGTCCCCTCGACTCCAATAAATACGGTCTTGTGAAATTTATACCCCATCAGGTATGCCAGCGGAATCATAAAAGGCGCCAACAATATGACTCCCGCTACCGAAACCACCAGATCAAAAACGCGCTTGCTAACCCGATTACCCATATGAAACAGATTATAATCGACTTCCAGAAGCGGAATATCTTCAATATTCTCGACACTGGATTTACCCAGAATATAATCCAGCTGGCGCGGAACAATCTTGATGTTGGTGCGGTACTGTTTAATTCTATCAACGATTCCGAGGATATCGTCGTTATTGAACCGATCGGTGGTGAAGATAATTTCAGTCGCGCGATTGATTCTGATAATTTCGGGCAGATCGCTTACCAGTCCCAAAAAAGGAAATCCGACAATATCTTCGCTTCCGTAATTTTTATCGACAAAACCAAGGATCTCAAAACCATGTTCGATATGAGTCTTGAGCTTACGGGCAATTCGCTCGCCTTCTTTACCGGCTCCGATAATAATTGTGCGTCTTGACAGCAGAGCTTTCGATAAAGACGAAGCCGGTTGAATGATGCGGCGGCGCTGTAAAAATAATAAAATCACCCGCCAGCCTGGTAGAAAGAGCGTTACAATTATAAAACTCCAGATTAACATATGCGGAGAATATATAAAATCCTTGAACGCCAGATTAAAGATCAGCGAGGCGAAGAAACTCAGTACCGATGCTACTACTGCCCGTGAATATGAAAGTTCGCGGCGATCATATAATCCGATCGAATAACCGGTTCCCAGCCACAATAATAAATAAAAAATAAGCATGGATAACAGTGACGAATATCCGGGGATGGGACGCGGTTGCAATTGATGCGCCACCAATATTGCGGCTGAGAGCGCGATACCGTCTACAAACATAACGATTCGACGCCGAAAAATCCGGCCGCCAAATGATATCAGCCCGCGGAAGAATATGCCGCACTTAAAAATAATATCCGTAACCAGCGAATAACTTCTGGTGAAGTGCTTTCTGGAAAAAATATCCATCGCCCGATAGAACACTACGAAATTATCGAAAGCGGCATGCTTGGTGCTTTCGCCTTTATAATGAATGATTTTTGTGCCGGGTACGTAAAATATTTTCCAACCACCCTTTTTTATACGATAACAGTAATCCAGATCTTCACCATATAAAAAATAGGCTTCATCCAGACCGCCGATCTTCTCATAAACGGTTCTGCGAAACATTAAAAACGACCCACTAACCGCATCCACCTCCGTCATCTGATCCGGATCAAGGTAGGTTAGATTGTAACGCGAAAAGGCTTTGACCTTCGGAAATAATCGGCTCAAGCCGAGCAATTTGGGTAACGCCACCGCCGGCGTGGGAAAGGTGCGGCGACAGGCTAACTGAAGCGTTCCGTCAGCATTTAATATTTTACAACCGGCGGCGCCGGCTTCGGGATGATCCTCAAAGAACTTAACCATAACATTGATCGTATCTTCCTGAAGCATCGTATCCGGATTCAGCAATAAAATAAACTCACCGCGCGCAATCGCCAGTCCCTGATTACAAGCCGCGGCGAAGCCTTTATTGGAGTGATTTTCGATCAATAGGATTTCGGGAAATTTTTGCCGGATTAAATTGACACTACCATCGACCGAGTCATTATCAACGACGATAATCTCATGTTCCATTCCGTCTAGTGCATTCTTAAGTGATAAAATGCACTGCTGCAGAAATTCCTTGACGTTATAGCTAACTATGATGACCGAAATGCGCATTTTTATAGAGATTTAAACATCTTTCTTAATTTTAATTTCCAGACCATGAAGACGGCTTCCCAGACGATATTCTTGGACATTTTCGATAGCCCTTCCGAACGTTCGACAAAAATAATCGGGATTTCCTTGATTTTATAACCGGCGCTCCAGGCCCGGAAATGCATCTCGATCTGGAATGAATAGCCGGATGATTTGACCCGGGACAGATTAATTCCCTCCAGAACATTCCGACGGTAACATTTAAAACCGGCGGTTGCATCCTTGATCGGCATACCGGTCACTACGCGCGTATATTTATTGGCGCCGTAGCTCAATATCAGACGTTTGATCGGCCAGTTAATGACATTTACACCGTTGCAGTAGCGCGATCCGATTACCAGATCGTATCCGTTTTCACATTCACTGATCAATCTGGGAACATCATCCGGATTGTGGGACAGGTCGGCATCCATCTCAAGAATGAGTTCATAATCGCGTTCGAGTGCCCAGCGGAAACCGGTTACATAGGCGGTTCCCAAACCGAGTTTGCCTGGTCGATTCAACATAAAAAGGTGCGAGTCGCCAGTCTGGAGGTTGCGCACGACCTCAGCCGTACCATCCGGGCTGTTATCGTCAACGATCAGAATATCTACTATTATAGGTAAGGCTCGCAGGCGTTCGATAATGGTAGTGATATTTTCTTTTTCGTTATAGGTCGGGATGATTACCAGTGATTTCAAGTTTTCATTCCTTTCATAGCTTCCAGAGCCTCTTTTATCGAATATAAACGGATTCCGAATTCATTTATTATTTTATCACATACTAATCCTGCCCGGTAAGGCCGCGGAGCCTTCTGACCTAAAGAACGAGTTGAAATCGGTCGTATCAGAGTTGGATCCAGTCCGAAAACTGCGGCGATTAGCAGAGCAAATTCCAACCGGTTAACATAATCCGCTCCACCGTAGTGAAAAAGTCCGCGGATTTCGCGGTCGATCGCAATCTCTATTACCTCCGCCAAACCATCCACCCAGGTCGGATTCCCAAATTGATCATTGACGACGTTGATTGTTTCGCGACGGCTGAGTTTTCGCACTACCCAAGAGACAAAGCTGGCTTCCTGATTGGTCGATTCGCCAAACAGGACATTGGTGCGAAAGACAGTTATTGGTACATCGGCCGCCAGAATCGCCCGCTCTCCGGCTAATTTTGTCTGACCATAATAATTGATCGGCTTTATAGGATCATTTTCCTTATAAGGGCCGCTGACTCCGTCGAAAATATAATCCGTGGAAATATGTATAATCGGAACGTTTGACGGACGGATTGCGGCCAGGAGATTTATCGGTCCGGTGGCGTTGACCTGCCAGGCTAATTCACGACTAGTCTCGGCGCCGTCGACGCTCGTATAAGCCGCACAATTGATGATCGTTTCCGGCATAAAATCACTGACGATAGCCTTGACCTCATACGGATCGGTAATATCCATTTTACGATAACTGACAACACAATCATAAATCAGATTATCGGCAAGATCGGTCGCCAAAATGGAATATTGCTTCGCCAGTAAGCGGACGCATTTTTCTCCTAACATTCCGTTAGCGCCGGTTATCAGTATTTTCATTTTAGTCGA
>Ga0265293_10007117_pt1 | contig 17444 bp, 14 predicted proteins | sample Munlanlewell138R_FD_192505 | JGI IMG/M metagenome (GOLD analysis project Ga0265293, IMG submission 192505) | Leachate microbial communities from a municipal landfill in Southern Ontario, Canada - Leachate well 138R | ecosystem: Engineered > Solid waste > Landfill > Unclassified | place: Canada...
GGCGTGTCGGCGATCCTGGACGCCATGAAGGATGGATCGTTCATCTTCAATCTCGGCCATGGCATCGTTCCCGAAACGCCAATTGCGCATGTCGAGGCGATGGTGCGTCAGGTTCGCGGAGAAACGGGCAGATGAGCGGACCCGTTCAGGCAAGCAACCGCAACGCCGCCGTGCGGGCACTGGTGGCGGTCGTCATCCTTATTGCCCTGACGGCCGTGCTTTTTTTCTATGCTTCGGAAGAGGCCTATAACTGGATCAAGGCGTTTCACGTCATCGCGGTGATTTCATGGATGGCCGGGATGCTCTATCTGCCGCGCCTGTTCGTCTATCATGCCGATACGCAAAAGGGCTCCGCGCAGTCCGAGACCTTCAAGGTCATGGAACGGCGCCTGCTGCGTGCCATCATCAATCCCGCCATGACCGCAAGCTGGGTGTTTGGCCTGTGGCTCGCCTGGAAGGGATTCGGATTTCAGGGGGGCTGGCTGCACGGCAAGATCGCCGCCGTTGTGGCGATGTCCGGTGTGCATGGTTATCTGTCCGGAGCGGTGCGCAGGTTTGCCGAGGACCGTAACACCAAACCGGCCAGGCACTGGCGAATCGTCAATGAAGTTCCGACCGTTTTGATGATCGTGATCGTCATTCTGGTGATCGTGAAGCCTTTCTGAGCCTAAAAGGCGTCTTGCTCTTTGGTGGTGGCGGCGGTAAAAGGAAGGCCCTCCTTTTAGCCATGCGCCGTTTGTTTTCTTTAGATCGACCGCGTCCGGCATCTTCATAGCATTCGCTTATTCCCCGCCAAGCACACCCAGAGTCCCGCCATGCAGGAAATGAAACTCGCAGAGTTCAAGAACAAGAAGCCGCCTGAGCTGATCGCTTACGCCGAATCGCTCGAAGTGGAGAACGCCAGCGTCATGCGCAAGCAGGAGCTGATGTTCGCCATTCTGAAAAAGCTGGCGGCGCAGGACATCGAAATCATCGGCGATGGTGTGGTGGAAGTCCTGCAGGATGGCTTCGGCTTCCTGCGTTCGGCCAACGCCAACTATCTGCCGGGTCCGGACGATATCTATATCTCGCCCTCGCAGATCCGCCGTTTTTCGCTGAAGACTGGTGATACCGTCGAAGGTCCGATCCGCAGCCCGAAGGAAGGCGAGCGCTACTTCGCGCTTCTCAAGGTCAATACGATCAACTTCGACGATCCGGAGAAAATCCGCCACAAGATCCATTTCGACAATCTGACGCCGCTCTATCCGAATGAGCGGCTGAAGATGGAAATGGAAGTGCCGACAGGCAAGGACATTTCGGCGCGCGTGATCGATCTGGTCGCACCGCTGGGCAAGGGCCAGCGCGGGCTGATCGTGGCGCCGCCGCGCACCGGTAAAACCGTTCTCCTGCAGAATATCGCCCATTCGATCACCACCAATCATCCCGAGTGCTATCTGATCGTGCTGCTGATCGACGAGCGCCCGGAGGAAGTGACCGATATGCAGCGCTCGGTGAAGGGCGAGGTTGTCTCCTCGACCTTCGATGAACCGGCCGTGCGCCACGTTCAGGTGGCCGAGATGGTCATCGAGAAGGCCAAGCGCCTGGTCGAGCACGGCCGTGACGTGGTCATCCTGCTCGATTCGATCACCCGCCTCGGCCGCGCCTACAACACTGTCGTGCCGTCTTCCGGCAAGGTGCTGACCGGCGGTGTCGATGCCAACGCTCTGCAGCGTCCGAAGCGTTTCTTCGGCGCAGCGCGTAACATCGAAGAGGGCGGTTCGCTCACCATCATCGCAACCGCGCTGATCGACACCGGCAGCCGTATGGACGAAGTGATCTTCGAAGAGTTCAAGGGCACCGGCAACTCCGAGATCGTACTTGACCGCAAGGTTGCCGACAAGCGCATCTTCCCGGCCATGGACATTCTCAAGTCTGGCACCCGTAAAGAGGACCTGCTCGTCGCCCGTCAGGATCTGCAGAAAATCTTCGTGCTGCGCCGCATTCTGGCTCCGATGGGCACGACAGATGCCATCGAGTTCCTCATCGACAAGCTCAAGCAGACCAAGACCAATTCCGATTTCTTCGATTCGATGAACACCTGATCAGTTGGAATTTTTCTTAACACCAAACGCCCGGAATGCGGATCGCTTCCGGGCGTTTTCGTTGAGAGCAGTATCTCGTGTTCGCGTGAAGCTGGTGATGCCGAGTCAGCTTGTTTTCAGAGCCTGTTCCAGCTCTTCACCAGCTTTTACGGGCGGAAGGCAGGCTTGCCCCTTGCACAGATAGGCGCCCGGCTCATGGGGGCTGGGAGAGATTCCTCCGGGAAGACTGATGTCTATCGGATCACCCTGACGTATGAAGATATCAACCCGGCGGGGATCGGTATGTCGATTCGCTACCGGAACGAACTGCGATTTCCCCTGACTTTCTACTATGACCAGCTTATGCGGATAACGAAGAATTTCGCAGGCATTGATGATGCCGGCCTGCCCATAAGCCTGTCTGGCGATACGGCCGACAGCATGCTCTCCAACTTTCCATGCTTTATCGAGGAGGGTGGCATCCCCGGTCACCGACGAGAGGCGGGCCAGTGCTTCTATGATCTGACTTGTGGCTGAGGGGATGGCTTCATCCACATCACCGCGAATGCGGATTGGCACATCTGCAGAGTCCGAGGCACTGAGATAATAGCCGGTTTTGTCCTCATCCGCGTTCCACAACTCCAGTTGATCAACGAAATGGCGGGCGTGTTCGATAAAGGTCGCATCCCATGTTGCCTCGTAGAGCGAGATTGCGGCATTCGCCATGGCTGCATAGTCGCTGGACATGGCGGGAAATTGCGCCTTGTCGCCTAGTGTGGAGTGGGGCAGGCGGCCGTTATCAGCGGAGCAAAGGATATGGTCGAAGGCCGTGCGTGCCGCATCGATCCAGTCCTGACGTGCGAAAGAACGCCCGCATTCAGCAAGTGCCGTTATGGTCAGGCCGTTCCAGTCCGTCAGGATCTTGTCATCGCGACCCGGACGGATTCTTTTTTCTCTTGCGATGAGCAGCTTCTGTAGCGACGGCCTTAACTCTGCGTGGCAGTTCCCGAAGCTTTTTGCCTGTTCAACGGACTGATGCAGAATGGGCTTTCCGTGCCAGGAAGTCGGTTTGCTCAGGGTGTAGTGCCTGAAGAAGGAGGCCGAGTTTTCACCGAGAATGGCTTCAATCTCATTTTGTTGCCATGTGTAGAACAGCCCTTCTTCGCCGTCGCTGTCCGCGTCAAGGCTCGACGCAAAAGCTCCGCTGTCAACGCGCAGTTCGCGGAGCAGAAACCCGATCGTTTCCTCGATTCGGATCCGGAATATTTCTGTTCCGGTTTCGCCATAGGCCCAGTTTGCAAGTCTCAGCAGCTGGGCGTTGTCGTAAAGCATCTTTTCAAAATGCGGCACAAGCCATTGTGCGTCGGTCGAGTACCGGGTGAGACCGCCACCGACGTGATCGTAGATACCGCCGGCAAGCATGTGACACAGACCGGCAACGACAGCCTCCTTGTGAGCGGTGTTGCCGGAGTTCAGATAGGACAGCCATAATGTGTGCATGAACGGGGCGTTTGGAAACTTCGGCGCGCCCTTGATGCCGCCCTGATCATGGTCGATCATCCTGTAGATGTTAGTTGCCAGACCGGGCAGCGCAGTTGCGCCTATCATCTGGCTGGGGAGCGAGGCGCCGAGCTTGCTCTGTACATGAGCGTTCAGCGTATCGGCGCTGTGCAGAATATCAGCGCGTTTGTTGTTCCAGGCACCGGCCACCGCTTCCAGAATCTGAACGAATCCGTGACGCCCATACTGCGCGCGAGGCGGGAAGTAGGTTCCGCCCCAGAAAGGTTTTGCGTCCGGCGTCAGAAACATGGTCAGTGGCCAGCCACCCTGATCGCCCATCGCTGTCAGGGCTGCCATGTAGATCTGATCGATATCCGGTCGTTCTTCGCGGTCGACCTTGATATTGACGAACAGGCGGTTCATGACCCCTGCAATATCGGCGTCCTCGAAGCTCTCATGGGCCATGACATGGCACCAATGGCAGGCGGCGTAGCCGACGGAAAGCAAGATGGGCCGGTCCAGTTGCCGGGCTTCTTCCAGCGCTGCTGTCGACCACGGCCGCCAGTGAACCGGGTTTTCGGCATGTTGCCGGAGATAGGGGCTGGCTTCTCCGGAAAGCAGATTCTGGGGCGGCAGGACCATGGCATCGCCTTTGATTGGAAGGCTTTGTGCGAGTGGTAAAGAGGAAACAGGCAGGGATCAAATGATATTCGGGGATACCATCGTCGCATTATCCAGCGGACGCCTGCCTTCTGGGGTGGCTGTGATCCGGATTTCCGGCCTTCAGACTCGATTCGTTATCGAAACGATTTGCGAATTTGTCCCGGACCCTCGCATGGCGTCACTTCAGGCGCTACACAGGGAAAAGGAAATCCTGGATCGCGGACTGGTGTTGTTTTTTCCCGCGCCGAACAGTTTCACAGGTGAGGATGTTGCCGAGCTTCAGGTGCATGGCGGCCGGGCGACGGTGTCATCCATTCTGCATGAAATAACAAGCCTGCCGAAGGTACGTCTGGCCGAAGCAGGCGAATTCACCCGGCGCGCATTCATGAACGGCAAGCTCGACCTCGTTCAGACAGAAGCGCTGGCTGATCTCATCAACGCCGAAACCGAGGCGCAACGCAGATTGGCGCAGCGCAATTCCGACGGTGCGCAAAGCAGGCTCTATGCGGAATGGCGAAACATGTTGGTGAATGTACGGGCGCTGATCGAAGCGGACATCGATTTTTCGGACGAGGGCGATGTTCCCGGATCTGTCGCTGATCGGGTGTGGACCGATGTCCATGCCCTGTCTGATCAGATCTCAGCACACATCAGAGGGTATTCTGCCGCCGAAATCATTCAGGACGGATTTCATGTGGTGATTCTTGGTGCGCCGAACGCTGGCAAATCAAGCCTTCTGAACGCACTTGCCCGGCGGGATGCAGCGATCGTTACGGAGGAACCTGGGACAACGCGTGATGTTCTGGAGGTTGTGCTGGACATCAACGGCCTGAAAGTCATCGTTGCGGATACAGCCGGTATTCGGGATGGCGCCGGTAAAGTTGAAAGCATCGGCATCGAGAAAGCCAAGGCACGCGGGCGGGATGCGGATCTGGTTCTGAAGCTGGAGGATCTTACTGATCCTCATCCTGTCGATACGAGCTGGGCTACCGGCGAAGTCATCAGAATAGGAACCAAGCTGGATCTGGCTTGCGCTTCTCACGCGCAGGCATCTGGCCACGACCATTGTATTTCAACTGTTACAGGCGAGGGGATGACATCGCTTATTCGGGCGATTGGGGACATCGCTGAACTTAAAATCCGTGAGGCCGGCGATATTCTCCCTTCCCGATTGCGGCACGTCGAACTGCTTCAGGACGCACTTTCTCACATCGGCAATGCACTCAGGGATACTCATGCACCACTGGAAATCAGGGCCGAGGAGCTTCGACTTGCCACGGATCAGTTGGGCCGGATCACGGGCGCTGTAGATGTCGAGGAGCTTCTCGGCGTGATATTCTCGCAGTTCTGCATCGGGAAGTGACTCACGTGAAACACGCGCCAGCCATGACTCACGTGAAACACCGCACACTTTACCCGTGACTGGACAACGACAACGTTTCACGTGAAACACAGAAATGATCTCTTGACATCGGCAGATTCGTTTTCGATGTGTCTTCAATGAACCCACAGTCCCCAATCACAAACACTTATGATGTCATCGTCGTTGGCGGTGGCCATGCCGGATGCGAGGCGGCGAGCGCTTCCGCACGAAGTGGCGCGCTTACCGCATTGATTACACTGGATGCCAGCAAGATTGGTGTGATGTCCTGCAATCCTGCGATTGGTGGATTGGGAAAGGGCCAGCTGGTCAGGGAAGTAGATGCCTTTGACGGCCTGATGGGTAAAGCGGCAGATAAGGCGGGCATCCAGTTTCGGATGCTCAACAGGCGCAAAGGGCCCGCAGTCAGGGGACCCCGCACCCAGGCCGACCGAAAGCTGTATCGGCTTGCTGTTCAGGACCTGCTCCGGGAGCAGGACAATCTCCATATCGTTGCCGGCGAGGTTTATGATCTGGAGATCCATAACGGCCGGGTCAGTGCCGTTATCATGGCGGATGGGAAGCACTATGCGTGCGGCGCTGTTGTTCTGACCACAGGCACCTTTCTACGTGGCCTCATTCATATCGGCGACAGAAAAATAGTAGCCGGGCGCATGAACGAGCAGGCGACCAATGGATTGTCTGTGACGATGGCCCGCGAGGGCTTTGTGCTGGGGCGGCTCAAGACCGGGACGCCATCGCGGCTTGATGGGCGTACCATCGACTGGGCCTCCCTGGATATGCAAAAAGCGGATGACGATCCGGTCCCGTTTTCGTCTCTGACGGAGAAGATTACGGTACAGCAGATCGAATGTGGGATCACCCGGACTACTACAGCTACGCATGACCTGATCCGGGCCAATCTCGGCCGGTCGGCGATGTATTCGGGTTCCATTGAGGGCATTGGACCGCGCTATTGCCCGTCGATCGAGGATAAGATCGTCAAATTCGGCGATCGGGATACGCATCAGATATTCCTGGAGCCGGAGGGTCTCGATGACCATACCGTCTATCCGAATGGTATCTCGACCTCATTGCCGGAGGATGTTCAGCTCGAAATTCTGAAAACTATTCCCGGTCTTGAGAAGGCTGTCATGCTCCAGCCGGGTTACGCCATCGAGTACGATCACGTCGACCCTCGCGAGCTCGAAGCAACGCTTGAAACAAGGCGCCTGAGCGGTCTTTTTCTCGCCGGACAGATCAACGGGACAACCGGCTATGAAGAGGCTGCAGGGCAGGGACTTCTGGCCGGTATCAATGCGGCGCGAAAGGCCTCCGGGAGTGAACTGCTGACGATCAGCCGCACGGAGGCGTATATTGGCGTCATGGTCGATGACCTGATCAGGCGAGGCGTTACCGAGCCTTATCGGATGTTTACATCACGGGCAGAGTTCCGACTGTCTCTGCGCGCCGACAATGCGGATGAACGTCTGACTCCGCTCGCGATCCGGCTTGGCATTGTTTCTTCGCAGCGACACGTGCATTTCGAGCAGTCGGTGGGCGCGCTGAATGCCGCCCGTGAGCTGGCGAAAAGTATAGATCTGACGCCGCGTGAAGCTGCTCGCTACGGCCTCACCATCAATCAGGATGGAGTTCGGCGTTCGGCCTATGATCTTCTGAGTTATGCAGACGTTGATATATCATGGCTGCAACGCGTCGATCCGAGGTTCGGCTCAATTGATAAGAAGGCCGCGCAAGCTCTGGAAATAGAGGCGAAATATGCAGTGTATATGGAGCGGCAGAAGGTGGATGCTGCCCGGATCAAGGGGGAAGAGGCGCGGCTGATCCCTGAGGACATTGATTTCAGCAATGTCTCCGGCTTGTCCAATGAACTGAAGCAGAAGATGCTTCAGCGGCAGCCCAGATCTGTTGCGGATGCGGAACGGATCGAAGGTATGACCCCAGCGGCACTGGCGATTATCATCGCCCATGTTCGCAATCATGAAAGTTCAGCCCGTAGGGGCGCAGCATGACGGATACGCGTCTGGCCTCACTTCAGAATGCAGCAGGACCCGTTTCACGTGAAACGTTTGAGGTGCTGCTCCGCTTCGAGACTGTTTTTCAGAAATGGAATCAGAGGATCAATCTTGCCGCTCCGTCTACTCTGGGAGACGTCTGGTCCCGCCATATAGTTGATAGCGCCCAACTGGCTTCACATGCTCCGGAAGCACGCAAGTGGCTGGATCTGGGATCTGGCGGAGGATTTCCCGGGCTGGTGCTGGCGTTCCTGATGAAGGAAAGAGGCGGTCAAATCGATCTTGTCGAAAGCAATCGCAAGAAGGCCGGTTTTCTTCAGGCAATGGTTGGCGAGTTCGGTCTGCCGGCGAGGGTTGTTCCGCGGCGTATTGAAGATGCCGCAGGAATTGTCGGTCAGCCGGATGTAGTGACCGCAAGAGCACTTGCTCCGTTGCCTCTCCTGCTGGAGCTGGCTTCGCCCTGGCTGTTGGGAGGCGCGACGGCTTTCTTTCACAAAGGTCGGGATTACCGCTCCGAAGTTGAAGAAAGCTGTAAACGTTGGTCCTTCCGTCTGGTAGAACATAGAAGTTCGACAGATTCTGAAGGGGTCCTGCTCGAGATAAGCAGTTTGAGTCATCTCTGAACGTGCCCTTCTATCGGAGTGAATTTCCGGCAGGAAAACATGATCAACAGCAAACCCCGCATCATCACCGTAGCGAATCAGAAGGGCGGCGTCGGTAAAACGACGACGACGATCAATCTTGCGACCGCGCTCGCCGCGATCGGAGAAAAGGTTTTGATTGTTGACCTCGATCCGCAGGGCAATGCCAGTACAGGCCTCGGCATCGATCGTAAGGACCGGCTGGTTTCGTCCTACGATGTTCTCACCGGAGAAGCGGGCATCGATGCTGCAGCCATGCAGACAGCCGTACCTGGCCTTTCCATTGTTCCGTCGACGCTTGACCTCCTTGGCGTGGAGATGGAGATCGCTGCGGCACCGGATCGTGTAACCCGGTTGCGTGATGCGCTGCTTCACGCTTCGGGGCGCACAAACACTTTCAGCTATGTTCTGATCGATTGCCCACCCTCGCTCAATCTGCTGACGCTGAATTCCATGGCAGCGGCGGACTCGGTTCTCGTTCCGCTTCAATGCGAGTTCTTCGCGCTGGAAGGTCTGAGTCAGCTTCTGGAAACGGTTCAGCAGGTCAGAGGGTCGATCAATCCGCATCTGGAAATCCAGGGTATTGTGCTGACCATGTATGATGGTCGCAACAATCTGGCCAATCAGGTGGTGCAGGACGTGCGCGCTCATATGGGTGAGACGGTTTATGAAACCGTCATTCCGCGCAATGTGCGTGTGTCGGAGGCGCCGTCTTATGGGAAGCCGGCAATTTTGTATGATCTGAAGTGTTCGGGCAGTCAGGCCTATCTTCAGCTTGCGTCGGAGGTCATCCGCCGCGAGCGTCGCCTGCGGGCTGCATGATCCGGACTGTGTCCTGTTTGATTCGGTAGTGAAACGATTCTGGTGAATGATGAGCGAAGATCCTTCAAGAAAGCGGCTGGGCCGGGGACTGGCAGCACTGATCGGTGAGATCGACCGCCCCGCAGAGCCGGAAAAGGCGGCCGCGCTGGCGGACGGCAAGGTGCCGATCGAGTTCGTTTCTCCCAATCCGCGCAACCCCCGTCGTCATTTTGGCGAAGCGGAACTGACCGATCTGGCGCAGTCGATCCGTGAGCACGGCATTGTCCAGCCTGTCGTGGTGAGGCCATCGCCGCAGCATCAGGGACACTATGAGATCATTGCCGGAGAACGGCGCTGGCGCGCCGCCCAGCGCGCCGGGCTGATCGAAATTCCTGTCATCGTACGGGACGTGAGTGACCGGACGGCACTGGAACTGGCGATCATCGAGAACGTGCAGCGCGCCGATCTCAACCCGATCGAAGAAGCACTGGGCTATGAGCAGCTGATCGAAGAGCACAGCTATAGCCAGGCTGATCTGGGGCAGGTGATCGGCAAGAGCCGCAGCCATGTTGCCAATACGCTGCGGCTGCTGAAGCTGCCAGATGCCATCCGCGATCTGGTGGTGGACGGCTCGCTGTCGGCCGGCCATGCCCGCACGCTGGTCACGGCGGAAGATCCGACCGGCCTCGCCAGACGCATCATCGAGGAAGGGCTCTCTGTGCGGCAGGCCGAGGCGCTGGCGCAGGCTCCTGCAGCGCCGGTGCGTGAATCGCGTTCGTCCGGTCCGGCGGAAAAGGATGCCGATACATTGGCGCTTGAGAAACTGCTGACCGACACGATCGGTATGAAGGTCGCCATCGCACACAAAGAGCGCGGCGGTGAGCTGCGTATCGCGTACAAGACACTCGATCAGCTCGACGAATTGTGCCGCAAGCTGAAGCTCTGAAGAGCAAATGATTGGAACTTAAAGGCCCGCATCATGCGGGCCTTTTTGTTATCCCCTTGTTTTCAAATAACTTCTCAAGGTTTGAACGTTTCAGCGCCGCGACAGACGGGCGCTTTCCACTGCCACGCCAAGCAAAGCCTGTCGCACCAGAGCTGAACCCAGTTCCGGCCGGCGCCTTGATTGCAAAACCGCTGACTGAAGGCGCGCCAGAACACGTTCTATGGATTGCCGGTTCCAGCGTTCCAGCGTGCGCTCGATGAGCTTGCGACGCGAAAAGAATACCGGGGGCCGGGCGCCTGCCACCACCGAGGCGGCATTGCGGCCGCTTTCGTCCATGTTTCCACGCATCACGTGGATGGCATGGAACTGCCGCATGGCGCCGGAAAGAGCAAGAAAGGGAGGGCTTCCGGCCTGACAGTGGCGGGCGAATGCGGTGTCGAAATCGCCGATGCGCCCGTCAAGAACGGCATCGATGATGTCGTCGAGCGACTGTCCCGACACGTCTCCGGTCAGCTCGCGCACATCCTCCAGCGAGATCTCCGTCTGTCCCTGTGCGTAGAGGACAAGCTTCTGCAACTCGGCGCGGGTCGCGAGGCGATCGCCGCCGAGATTGCGGCGAAGCGCTTGCCGGGCTTCCAATGCCATGGTCATGCCCGCCTTGCGCAACTCGTCATCGATCACCGCCTCGATGTCGCGACCCTCATCCGCATAGCTCGGCAGGGCGATGGCGCCGTCGGATGTTTCGACGACAGAGCGCAACGGCGCTCCTTTCTTCAGCTCACCCGCCTCTATCAGGATGACGGCATCGCGCGGCGGTTGCGAAAGCAAGGCCTTGACCTGATCTGCCAGCCCTTTCTGGCCGGCGGCGTTGCGCACCCACAGAAGGCGGCGGTCCGAGAACATGGGAACGGTATGGGCTTCCTCAAGCAGGCGGCTTTCACCGCGCTCGACTTCGGCGCCGTCCATCTTCACGACGCTGAAAGGGTCGTCCAGTGGCAGTCCCGTACGTTCCGCGAACGCCTTTCCGCGCTCCGCCACGAGCCCGCGATCGGGACCGTAGATCAGGACGAGGAAGGTTTGCGGATCGGGCCGTGCCAGCCAGGAATCGACTTCGTGAGCTTTCTTCTGTGCCATGCGGTCGTTCTAGAGCATTTTGCTGGCCAACGGAAACGTCTGGCGCATGTGTTCATGCGGATGTCCCACAGAACCGGTTGGCATGCCTGATGCTGTCGGCGCGCCCGGGATTTCGCGTGAAGGTATGTTTAAGGCGAGGATGACCGAGCGGGGAGAAAAATATCCTTGCGCAGCATTCCTTAACGGAACCCGCCTGCGGCATTCGCTTTATTACTGCGGAGAGGGCTTCAAAAACGGGAAATTGCTCTGATTTCCTGCCAGTATCGCGACATCGTCGCTGTTGATCCGCGCCGCCGCTGGTCATGTGGCGGGAATGTGCGAAGATCGGACGTGGCGACAGGAGGAGAGGTCATGACCGATACCGGAATGTTGCGTTTTCACGTGCCCGAACCGGAAGTAAGACCGGGCGGGACACCGGATTTTTCAAATGTGACGATCCCCAAAGCGGGATCCGTGCCGCGCCCTGAGGTCGATGTCGACCCGCGCGAGATCCGCGACCTCGCCTTTTCGATCATCCGTGTCCTGAACCGGGCCGGGGAAGCCGTCGGGCCATGGGCGGGATTGCTGACCGACGAGGAACTGCTCGACGGCCTGCGCCACATGATGACGCTGCGCGCCTTCGATGCGCGCATGCAGATGGCGCAGCGGCAGGGCAAGACCTCCTTCTACATGCAGCATCTGGGCGAGGAAGCCGTGAGCTGCGCCTTCCGCAAGGCGCTGGCGCCGGGCGACATGAACTTCCCGACCTATCGTCAGGCCGGCCTGCTGATCGCGGGCGGTTATCCGATGGTCTCTATGATGAACCAGATCTATTCCAACGAGGCCGATCCGCTGAAGGGCCGGCAGCTGCCGATCATGTATTCCTCGAAGGAGCACGGCTTCTTCTCGATCTCCGGCAATCTGGCCACGCAGTATATTCAGGCGGTCGGCTGGGCCATGGCTTCGGCGATCAGCAGCGATTCGCGCATTGCAGCTGCTTGGATCGGGGATGGCTCCACGGCTGAATCCGACTTTCACGCTGCACTTGTGTTCGCCTCGACCTACAAGGCGCCCGTGGTGCTCAATGTGGTGAACAACCAGTGGGCGATCTCGACCTTCCAGGGCATCGCCCGTGGCGGTTCAGGCACGTTCGCGGCGCGCGGCCTCGGCTTCGGCATACCGGCTCTGCGGGTCGACGGAAATGATTACCTTGCCGTGCATGCTGTGGCGAAATGGGCGATCGAGCGGGCGCGGCGCAATCTTGGCCCGACGCTGATCGAGCACGTCACCTATCGGGCCGGCGCGCATTCGACATCGGATGACCCGTCGGCCTACCGGCCAAAGGCGGAGTCGGACGCGTGGCCGCTCGGCGATCCTGTTATCCGTCTCAGGAACCATCTCATTTTGAAGGGAGTGTGGTCGGAGGAACGCCATGCGCAGGCAGAGGCCGAAATCCTCGATACGGTGATCACCGCTCAGAAACAGGCCGAGGACAACGGTACGCTGCATTCCGGCAACAAGCCTTCGACGCGCGATATGTTCGAAGGGGTCTATGAACAGATGCCGCCGCATTTGCGGCGCCAGCGCCAGCAGGCGGGGGTGTAAGCCATGGCGCGCAAAACCATGATCGAGGCCATTCGCGACGCCATGGACGTTTCCATGGGGCGCGACGAACGCGTCATCGTTTTCGGTGAGGATGTCGGCTTTTTCGGCGGCGTGTTTCGCTGTACGGCCGGCCTGCAGGCCAAATACGGCAAAAGCCGCTGCTTCGATGCGCCGATCAATGAATCCGGCATTGTTGGTGCTGCCATCGGCATGGCCGCTTATGGCCTGCGCCCCTGCGTGGAAGTTCAGTTTGCCGACTATGTTTATCCGGGTTACGATCAGATCGTGTCGGAAGCTGCGCGGCTGCGCTATCGCTCCAATGGCGATTTCACCTGTCCGATCGTCATACGCATGCCGTCCGGTGGCGGCATCTTCGGCGGCCAGACCCACAGCCAGAGCCCCGAGGCGCTGTTCACGCACGTCTCGGGCCTCAAGGTGGTGGTGCCGTCCAATCCGCGCGACGCCAAGGGCCTGCTGATCGCGGCCATCGAAGATCCCGATCCGGTGATCTTCTTTGAGCCCAAGCGACTCTATAACGGTCCGTTCGACGGGCATCATGAACGTCCGGTCACGCCGTGGTCGAAGCATGAACTGGGTGAGGTGCCGGACGGGCATTACACCGTGCCGCTCGGCAAGGCGGAAATCCGCCGCGAAGGCAGCGATCTCACCGTGCTCGCCTATGGCACCATGGTCTATGTGGCGGAGGCTGCGGCGGCCGAAACCGGCATCGACGCTGAGATCATCGATCTGCGCACGCTGCTGCCGCTCGACCTCGACACCATCGTTGCCTCGGTGAACAAGACCGGGCGCTGCGTGGTCGTGCACGAGGCGACACAGACCTCCGGCTTCGGCGCCGAGCTGACGACGCTGGTGCAGGAGAACTGCTTCTATCGGCTGGAGGCGCCGGTGGCGCGCGTGGCTGGCTGGGACACGCCCTATCCGCATGCACAGGAGTGGGATTACTTCCCCGGACCGGCGCGAGTCGGCCGGGCGCTCATTGAGACGATGGAGGCTTGAGATGGGCGAGCATGTCATCAGGCTCCCGGATGTGGGCGAAGGCGTTGCCGAGGCTGAACTGGTCGAGTGGCACGTCAAGGTCGGCGACATGGTCCGCGAGGACGCGGTTCTGGCCGCCGTCATGACCGACAAGGCGACGGTCGAGATCCCGTCGCCGGTGGAGGGCGAGATCCTGTGGCTGGGCGCCGAAATTGGCGAAACGGTTGCCATCGGTTCACCCATCGTGCGGCTCAAGGTGGCCGGCGAAGGTAATGTCGGGCAAGGTGATGTCGCCCAGAGCGATGGTGGCGAGCGCGATGCCGCGGCGAAGCCGCAGGCCGCACCTGAATCGCCAGCCCAGCCCCGCGAGCCGGCTGCCGCCGTGCAAAAACCGGCGACGCCCGTTATCGTGGAGAGCAGGAAGGAACCTGCTGTCGCACCGACAAGGCCGTCGGGCGTGCGCGGCTCCACGGGCGCGCCGCGCAAGGAAGGCGAGAAGCCGCTCGCTTCGCCGGCCGTGCGTCTGCGCGCCAGGGAAGCCGGCATCGATCTCAGGCAGGTGCCGGGCAGCGGCCCGGCCGGACGCATCGGCCATGACGATCTCGACGCCTTCATCGCGCGCGGGCCTCAGGCCGGCAAGGTGTCGGGCCTCGCGCGCAACGACAAGGTCGACGAGATCAAGGTCGTCGGGCTGCGGCGCAAGATCGCCGAAAAGATGCAGCTTGCCAAAGCGCGCATCCCCCACATCACCTATGTGGAGGAGGTTGACGTCACGGCGCTGGAAGAATTGCGCGCCGGCCTCAACAAGCAGAAGCCGGCGGTCGGCGTTGGAACGGAACGGCCGAAGCTGACGCTGCTGCCCTTCCTCATGCGCGCCATGGTCAGAGCCATAGCCGAGCAACCGCAGCTCAACGCGCTCTATGACGATGATGCCGGCATCATCCGCCAATATGGCGGCGTGCATATCGGCATCGCGGCGCAGACCGCAAATGGCCTCGTCGTGCCGGTGGTGAAGCACGCGGAGGCCCTCGACCTGTGGGAAAGCGGGGCGGAGCTCAACCGTCTGGCCGAGGCGGCGAAATCCGGCACCGCCACGCGCGAGGAGCTTTCCGGCTCCACCATCACCATCACCTCGCTCGGCGCCATGGGCGGCGTGGTGACGACGCCGGTGATCAACTATCCCGAAGTGGCCATCATCGGCGTCAACAAGATGATGGTCCGCCCGATGTGGGACGGATCGCAGTTCGTGCCGCGCAAGATGATGAACCTGTCGTCTTCTTTCGACCACCGGGTCATCGATGGCTGGGATGCCGCGGTTTTTGTCCAGCGCATCAAGGCGCTGCTCGAAACGCCCGCCATGATTTTCGTGGAGGGGTGATCGTGAAAATCTCTTTAAAAAGCCGGCTAATAAAAATCATGAAGGAGTGCGCGAAATGAAGGATATTTCCTGCAAGCTTCTGGTTATCGGGGCCGGTCCAGGCGGTTATGTCTGCGCCATCCGGGCGGGCCAGCTTGGCATCGATACGGTGATCGTCGAGGCTGCAAAACCCGGCGGAACCTGCCTCAACGTCGGCTGCATTCCTTCAAAAGCGCTGATTCATGCTGCCGAAGAGTTCGAGAAGGCAAAGCTGTGGGCGGGCTCAGATGATCCGCTCGGCATTTCCGTGAAAGAGCCGGCGCTCGATTTCGGCCGCACGATCGGGTGGAAGGACAATATAGTTGGTCGGCTTAACAGTGGCGTTGCCGGACTGTTGAAGAAAGCCCGGGTGAAATATGTGCAGGGGCGCGCCCGCTTTCGCGACGGCAAGACGGTCGAGGTCGAGACGGAGATCGGCCAGCAGATCATCCGCGCGGAAAATGTCGTCATCGCTACGGGATCGGCGCCGGTCGAACTGCCTTCGCTGCCTTTCGGGGGGCAGGTGATTTCGTCTACGGAGGCTTTGTCACTGAAGAGCGTGCCGCAGAAGCTGGCGGTCGTCGGCGGCGGCTATATCGGGCTGGAGCTTGGAACTGCCTTCGCGAAGCTGGGGGCGAAGGTCACCATAGTGGAAGCGCTGCCGCGCATCCTTGCCCAGTATGATGCCGAGCTGGTGCGGCCGGTCTCCAAACGGCTTGCGGCCCTTGGCATCGACGTTCTGGTTGGCGCGAAAGCCAAGGGAATGTCCTCGAAGGGCGATGCGCTTCTGGTCGAGACGGTCGAGGGCAAGGACAGGAAGATCGCTGCCGACAAGGTGCTTGTCACCGTCGGGCGCAGGCCGGTGACGGAAGGCTGGGGTCTCGAGGAGATCGACCTCGACATGAACGGCCGCTTCATCCGCATCGACGACCGTTGCCGCACCTCCATGCGCGGCATCTACGCCATCGGCGACGTCACCGGCGAACCCATGCTGGCGCACCGGGCCATGGCACAGGGCGAGATGGTTGCCGAGATCGTGGCCGGGCACCGGCGCAGCTGGGACAAACGCGCCATTCCCGCCATCTGCTTCACAGATCCGGAGCTGGTAACGGCTGGCCTGTCTCCGGAGGAGGCAAAGGCGCAGGGCGAGATCAAGATCGGCCAGTTCCCGTTCTCGGCCAATGGCCGCGCCATGACGCGGCAGGGCGAGGACGGTTTCGTGCGCGTCGTGGCGCGTGCCGACAATCATCTGGTGCTGGGCATTCAGGCGGTGGGGCAGGGCGTGTCGGAACTCTCGGCGGCCTTCGGCCTCGCGCTCGAAATGGGCGCGCGGCTGGAAGACATCGCCGGCACCATCCACGCGCATCCCACGCAGGGTGAGGCTTTCCAGGAAGCAGCACTCAAGGCGCTCGGTCTGGCGTTGCACGCCTGAACCGCCGTGGCAGTTCAGGCGTGATGAGGCTCAGGCTTTGCCGGCGTCATAGTCGGCGGCTGCCCTTACCAGCGCGTCGATATCGTCCGCGCACAGAACCGGCCGCAGGGCATCGAATTTTTCGCGCTCCCATGTGTAGATGCCGAGCGCCAGCAGGGCATCGGTGGTCGCATCCGGGAAACGCCGGCGCACGGGCGTGGCCGGATTGCCGGCAACGATAGTGTAGGGCGCTACGTCCTTCGTCACCATCGCGCCGGAAGCGACGATGGCGCCTTCACCAATGGTGAGGCCCGGCATGATCATGGCGCGCATACCGATCCAGGCACCGTCTGCAATGATGGTGTCACCTTTTGCCTTGTAGGCGTCGAGAATGACATCAGCGAAGGGATAAAGGCTGAACCAGTCGGTGCGGTGGGTATGGTTGCCGCCCATAAGGATGACGGCCTCGGCCCCGATGCACACATAATCGCCGATATGGAGCTGGTCGATTTCCCACTGGGGCTCCCATGCGCTCAGGCTGTAGGCGTCGCCATAGAGATAGCGCACCACGCTGTCCTCGAAGGAGCCGGTCCACGCGTTGCTGTAGTAGCTGTTGCGGCCGCGAATGTGGATGTTGGGATTTTTCACGGTCTCATGGAGATATTCCACGACCGACCAGTGCTTTTGCGGCAGGGTTTGGTTCGACATTGCGGTTCTGGCTTTCCTTATCGGTTCGCACCGGAACCGGCCTTCTGGTTGCGCGCCGATACGCATGCCGAATGCAGACAGTTCAGGGCATCGGGGCTGATGAGGTGGTGATCCCGGCAGGAATCGAACCTGCGACCTACAGATTAGGAATCTGCCGCTCTATCCTACTGAGCTACGGGACCACTGGCGCAGACACATAACGGTTTCA
>Ga0265293_10007118_pt1 | contig 17444 bp, 19 predicted proteins | sample Munlanlewell138R_FD_192505 | JGI IMG/M metagenome (GOLD analysis project Ga0265293, IMG submission 192505) | Leachate microbial communities from a municipal landfill in Southern Ontario, Canada - Leachate well 138R | ecosystem: Engineered > Solid waste > Landfill > Unclassified | place: Canada...
GTGCGTGATACGTTCGTTATGCATGGGGCAAAATCAACTTTATTCAGTAACCAATTTTTGTTTATCAACTTTTACTTTTTTGCTAGCTTCTTTTTTGACTTCATTTTCAATCGCCGCGATGATTTTTAATTGTTCATCTTCGCTTTCAACAAGTTCGATATCATCAAGGATATCTTGAAGTTTATATTCTTTAACGAGGTATTTTTTCGTTTGAAAACCAATAATTGAAGTGAAGGCTGAATTAACAGCGTATTGAATGGTCGATTCAAGGGCGGTACCGGCGAGGCCACCAACAACTGAACCAATCGTTGCGGCCACGATGTTTCCACTTCGTGCGGCATTACCGGCGATCGTTGAAAGGGCGCTATTTAGTGATTTACCAACCCCCGTTGTTGCGCTATTGACACCATAAGCAACAAGGGCATTAGCCAGGACATTTTTATATATCTTTGCCATTTGAACGTCAGATGGACGGTAACCATATAAGAAGACTAAATCTTTGATGAGTCTTAAATCATAGACCAAGACAAAAAGCGTATCAAGATATTCTGATTGCGATAAGGCGGTCGCTAATCCGACCTTGATAGCACTTTTCTTGATCATCTTATTGGCGGCATTTTTGACGTCCTTATCGTAAATGCGCGTTAAGGTTTCTTTGAGTGCGCGGTCATCTTTTTTATGGCGGGCAACCGCGAGCTTTCCGACGAGATCATCGGAGTACCAACCGACATTGTCTGTCTTATAGGTGACATCAATCATTTGTTCAGCAATTTCTTCACGGAGTTTTTTGTTATATCGTTTGGCGTTCGCAGCGGTCGTCATTTTAACATTGGTTTGGAAAGCTTTTGTATTTTTTAGTTTTAACATCGGGATAAGATATAAAAAGATAAAGATGAGAACTGAAACGAAAATGCCAACATAACCGGCAATCGGATGTATCTCATAAAGGCGGAGGACTAAGAAGAAGAGGGCGACAATAAAGATTAGCCCAATTACGGCACTTAAGATAAAAAGAAAATTTTTGGCAACGGCAATGTTTTCATCACTCGTATATTTTTGTTGATATTCCTCAAGCGTAATTTTACGCGCGTCTTTCTCTTTTGCCATATGGTTGCTCCTATTCTTAATGAATGAATCATTAATGTATAAATGAACATTATTTTATAATTAAAATATACCATAACAGGATCTATTTGATATATCGATCGCCCATTGTAATTTGTTTGGTCGTTTTACATAGTTCGATCATAGTGCCTAATCACCCAAATTAAGAATAATATTTCTTGCTTATTAAAAGTAAAACGCAATAAGTGATTATGTATCAATAATATTATGATAAGTCTTGCATTTACGATCTTATTTACCGATAATCAATTGGGAAAATTTATGGTTATGAAACATTATTTAGTTTTAGTAAGTAAAGCGGTGCTTGCTGGATTATTCGTGGCAATTGCAGGTGTGATATATTTGGCACTCTATCCGATTCATAAAATCATTGGTGCAATGCTTTTTAGCTTTGCGCTTTTACTCGTTGTAGCCTATAACTTAAATCTTTATACAGGGAAAATTGGTTATCTTTTTAACCATCGCCCGCGTTACCTAGTCGATATCTTATTCATTATTATTGGCAATTTTATAGGGGCCATTTTGATCGCCCTTATTGTTAAAGTGGCGGAGTTGGAGTCTTTTATTACGACCGCGAAGACTCTATCAACTGCCAAAATTGAAACGGGTTATCTTCCTAATTTTGGGCGGGCCATTTTATGCGGGATGATGATGTATCTTGCCGTTGATGGTTATAAGCGTATTCATATTGATGTTTTACGGGTGATTGTTGTGATTTTTGCAGTCATGATTTTTATACTTGCAGGATTTGAACATAGTGTGGCTAATATGTTTTACTTTAGTGTTAGTGGTGCCTTATCATGGCGTTCGCTCCTTGTTCTAATGGTGATGTTGCTCGGGAATGGTGTGGGTGCCATCATCCTCAATCTTCTTGAAAAAATTGGTAAGCTTGCTTAATTAAGTGCACCCTCTTTTTGTTTAATCTTTCTACATGGGGTACAATAAGGGTGTGAAAAAAGAGTTTAGAGTCAATCAAAAACCCAATCGTTTGCGTCATTATCAACGAGAAGGGATATCTTTTAAGAAAAGCTTTTTCTTATTTTTGATTCTCTTTTTGCAATTGGTGTTACTCATTATTATTTACGTTAATTTTATTCAGGCCTTAACATGGGTATACACGGCCTCTTTTATTATTAGTGTTCTCACTTGTCTGCGGGTCATGCTTTATACAAAAAATGCTTCCGCAAAGGCAAGTTGGGTCATGTTTTTACTCCTTTTTCCGACATTTGGTTTTTTAATTTATTACCTCTCTGGGGGAAGCGAGATCCACCCCCGTCATAAACGTAAGTTAGAAGAAATTGATCGGTTAGCCGACCCATACTTAATTAAAAATGATTTTACACCGATCTCTACCATAGAACGTCAACATGCAACGTTTTTACAAAATGTGACAAATGCGGCCGTTTACCATGATGATGACCTCCAGTATTATGGCAGCGGGGAAGCCATTTTTCTTGATATGATTAAAGCCTTACATCGCGCAAAAAAATCAATTTATCTGGAGTTTTTTATCATCCGCCAGGGTGAACTTTTTACGGAAATTATGAATATCCTCATTGATAAGGCTAAAAGTGGTGTCAATGTCAAAATCATTTATGATGGCTTTGGTAGTAAAGATTTGATGACCATTAAATTACGCAAAACGTTGCGAGAGGCAAATATAAAAACTAAACCATTTGAACCGATTACGCCGATCTTTAGTTTCTTCCTTAATTATCGTAATCATCGAAAGATGGTGGTGATTGATCATGAAGTAGCCTATATCGGGGGCTTTAACTTAGCGGATGAGTATGTCAATATTATTGATCGTTTTGGTTATTGGAAGGACAGTGGGTTAAGGCTAAGTGGGCTTAGTGTAATTTCTTTTGCGCATGCCTTTTTAAAGATGTGGATGTTTGTCTCAAAAGAAAAAGTAGATTTTTCAATATTTTCTAAGTCTCGTCCCCAAGTATTGGCAAAAGATCGCGGTATTGTTGTTCCCTATGTTTGTGGCCCTTACCAAAATGGGAGTGTCGCAAGAAGTTTCTATATGAAGTTATTAAGTAGTGCGAATGAGTCCATTTGGATTATGACCCCATATTTAATTATTGATGAATCTATTTTCGAATTACTAAAGAATAAAGTGTCAAGCGGGGTTAGTGTTCATCTCGTTATTCCTGGTATTCCAGATAAAAACATCGTTTATGGCTTAACCCGGGAAAAAGCTTTTGACCTCTCAAAAGCAGGTTGTCAAGTTTATGTGTTTAGTGAGGGCTTTATCCATAGTAAAAATGTATTAGTTGATCATAAAGCCGCGGTGGTTGGTTCTATTAACTTTGATTATCGAAGTTTCTATCATCAATATGAAAACGCGGTCTATTTTACAAACCCGAAAGTGATTGCGCAGTTAAGCATGGACTTTAAAGAAACAATCGAAAGGTCAGACAAATTGACTCGTTCCCCGTTTTCGAAAGTACCTTTCTTTTACCGCATCTATCTGGGCCTTTTAAAGTGGATTTCGCCTATCATGTAAGCAATTATGATATTTATTCATCCTTTTTACCAATAATAGATTACAATATACGTATATAATTTCTCAATAATTGAAAGTGGGTCTCCTCATGAACAAACAGACCATCTTATCCTATAGCAACTTTAACGCCTTAACGAAGGATGTTTTAGAACTTGCCAAAGAAATTATGCCGGACAAGGTGATTTATATTAATTTCCTCAACCGAGATCTGCAAGTGACTTTAAGAGTGTCAAAGCACGAAACGAAAGTTCATGTTGAAGAAGGTTACACCATTCCCGTCGAATATGCGATATGCAATACACTCGATTATCAAAATGGGACGCCGCTTGTGACGGAAGATATTACGCAATTAGACTTTGATGAAAAAGTAAAAAAAACAATTGAAGATTCTAATATTAAGGCTTATCTCGGTATTCCGATTTCCTTTAAAAGTGGCGAACGATTTGGCACTTTATGTGCGGCGCACGATGAAGTCCGTCCCTTCGAATCAAAAGATGTCAATCTCCTCCAAAGTATTGCTAACCTTTTTTCTTATTATTTAGAACTCGAACATATTGCTTATAAAGATGCTCTTACCGGGTTATTTAATGCCCATTTCTTAGTGAATCGTCATCAAGAAATGTTGGAGTCTGGCGGTTTTATCCTTATGCTTGATTTAGATTACTTTAAAGAAGTGAATGACCGTTTTGGCCATGATGTCGGCGATATGGTGCTTCAAGAAGTGGCAAACAAGCTAAATAGCATCACCGATCAATTTAAAGATGCTTATGCGGTCCGGCTAGGCGGAGACGAGTTTCTTCTTTATGTGAAAGATGAACTCACACCGCAGGAGATGACCACATTAATTCATGATTTGATTGCAAAATTGAAAGTATGGGAGTCACCAATCGCCGACCTAGGACTTAGTACAAGTATCGGCGCCTTTCCTTACTTAAAGGGTGATTTTGAGGAATTTACGGGTGTCTTGAAAAAAGCCGATACATTGCTTTACCGGGCGAAAAATAAGGGCCGTAATAACTTCATCTTAGAAATTAAGTAGTGTCTACCTAATTAATCAAAGAGGGGCTCGTACCAAACGGGTGCCTCTTTTTATTTAGCGATGAAATAAAGGAGTGCTACAATAAAAGTATAAAGATCATGTTGACGCGATGGCGGTTCCAAATGAAAAAAAGTACTTGGGATATTTTCTCTCAAACAATGATAATTCTTGGTGGTGGCTTGACGACATTTGCCCTTTATTGGCTTATTTAGGGATTTATTTAAGTTTGGAAGCGGCATTTTATCCTAACAACCCGACGGAATTTCCGGCAACCCCATTGCGTACAACACTCGCGGTCATTTTATTCGTTCTTCATGTTGTGATCCGTTTCACAAAAACAAAAGACATCATGAAAGCGGCATTAGGCGTCCCACCTGTGGGTATCATGGTCATCGGCATTGATTTACGGTTTTATGATCGCGTTTTCTTTTCCTTATCATTATCGGTATCTTCAGTGCGGCGGGGTTTGCTTTCTTAATTATGAGAAAAGCAAAAGGATGTATTACCTATCGCTTACTTATGGTCTCACCCTTGGCCTTATCTATGCTTGGCCACAAGCGTAGAGTGAAGGGGCATTAATTTAAGTTTCGTAATCCCAAATAACGGTATTTCCGTCGGCATTCCATGCGCTATCCCACGTTAGTGGCTCATTTTTACTGTCCGCATTAATCGTTAAAAGTGGACTCCCCGCAAAAGCCGAAGAACCAATCCATTTAAAGCATTAAGAATGATGAAAACGGTTTGGTTTCTTGCATTAATAAAGGTGTAATATCCAATTTATTAAGGTGGAAGTAAGATTGACATCCGTTAGGTAAGTTTTACTCCTAAGGTACATTAAATAATCAATTTGACCATTTCCTCGAGTATTATGAACAATAAACATTTAGCTGATTGTTAGCAAGACATTGTCAATCCAACTGGGCCCTTTTTAGGGTGTTATATATTTCGTCGATAGTGGTCTATGCTATGATTTTACTAACTAGAGGAGGAACACTATGGACACGTATTTAAAGCTTTGTCGTGATGTTTTAAAGCAAGGTTCTTTAAAAGAAGATCGGACGGGAACGGGCACCATTTCATTATTTGGTTATCAGATGCGTTTTCCCTTAAGTGAGGGTTATCCGTTACTGACGACGAAGAAAGTCAGTTTTCACGCGGTCCTAGGGGAACTCTTATGGTTTATTTCTGGATCAACAAACATCCGCCCATTAGTAACACAAAATATTCGTATTTGGAATGAATGGCCTTATGCCGCTTATACTAAGCACCCTGATTACAAGGGTGAAGATCTCTCAACGTTTATCGAAAAAATAAAGATTGATCCCGTTTTTGCTGAAAAGTACGGTAATTTAGGTCCGGTTTACGGGGCACAGTGGCGTAATTTTAATGGCGTTGATCAATTAAAGATGGTGGAAGAATCCATAAAAAATAATCCGCATTCACGTCGTCATCTCATCTCGGCCTGGAATCCGCCTCTGCTTCAGGATATGCTTTTACCCCCGTGCCATTTACTCATGCAATTTTATGTATCAGCCGATGGCACGACCCTCTCACTTCAACTATATCAACGGAGTGCTGATATCTTTTTAGGCGTTCCCTTTAATATTGCCTCTTATGCGCTATTATTAATCCTTATGGCCCATGCAACCAACAAAATAGTGGGTGATTTCATTATGACATTGGGGGACGCTCATATTTATACGAATCACCTTGAGCAAATCGAAGAACAACTAAAACGAGATCCATATCCGCTGCCAGCAATACGCATTAAACGACCGGTTAATTCCATTACTGAAATCACGTATGATGATATCGAACTAATCGGTTATCAATCTCATCCCGTGATTAAAGGACTGGTGAGTGTCTAATGATTATCTTAATTGCCGCGATGGCGCATAACCGGGTTATTGGTTATCAAAATAAGATGCCATGGCATATCCCTAATGAACTAGCCCATTTCCGCCGCACCACCCAAGGACAAACGGTTCTAATGGGAAGAAATACTTTTGAAGCGATTGGTGGCCCACTTCCTCATCGTCACAATATTATTGTCACGTCCAAACCACTTTCCTTGGATAACAAGGAAGTAACCATAACGGGCGACCTTTTAGGAACGCTCAAAGATTGGCAAAAGAAAGATCAACCACTCTACGTCATCGGTGGCGGGCAAATTTATGAAAGCGCCTTGCCTTATGCCGACGAAATTATCTTAACGGTCGTTAAGGGTGACTACCAAGGCGATACCTATTTTCCTGCATTTTCAAGCAATGATTTTATTCTTATAAAGCAAGATTACAATCCAGAATTTAATGTTTTTTACTACAAACGTCGCACATAAGATCTTAAAAATATAGTAGCGAATAATATTATCAACAATAACCTTCGGCTGAAGGCTATTTTCATTCATAACGGCTAAGCATGAGGATCATTGATTCGTTTTTCCTTGTTTTACGAGTAAAAATAACCAAAAATGATAAAATTAGTTAAGGACATGAATATGACTGAACAAGAATTATTAGCACTTGGCTATCGTAAATATACAGGCCGGGATATTGATGTTTTCTTTAAAAAGGAACAATGTGCGAAAAGTGGTCGTTGTGTGAAAGGGAGCACTGAAGTTTTTGATCCTGGGCGAAAACCATGGATTTTACCAGATAATGAAACCTCTGATAAAGTAAAAGCTGTGATTGACACCTGTCCGTCTGGTGCCTTAATGTACATTGTCAAAAATAAACAAATTTTTAATACTTTTAAAAGTGATGAGAATCGTTTCTATCTTGAAACTCCCGAAGGCAAAGTCATCGCCTATGTTGATTATGTAGTGTCGGGCTCGGATGTCTTAATTATTAATGGGACGTTTGTTGATCCATCTCTTCGGGGCCAGGGTATTGGTCAATCACTTATTGAGCAGGTTATCAAACTGGCAATTGATAATGATAAGAAAATAGTTACGCTTTGCCCCTTTGCCCGCGAAATTATGGAGGCAAATGAGGGGTTTAGACAGCTCATCCATCGTTAATAGACGAGAAAGAATCGATGATAAGTTCTCTTTGGACCATCTTTTGGTGAAAATATATGCGCAAAAAACAACAATTTCGAGAAATCGAAAGACAATTAAAAACAAAATATCGAAATATCCGTGAAAATGAAATTATCGTCCGTGACACACATTTTGATGACGGCCGAATTACCAAGGTCGGTTATTTAAGTCTTAAACAACAAGCGGACTATATTCCCATCTATGATGTCATCATGATTAAAGTACCTAAAGACCACGAAAATGATTTTAAGTCCTCCCTCGAGCTTGTGGCGGCAAAAGAATTAATTCGGATTAAAAAAGATATTTTATCGACCTCAATTATCGGCTTGATTTTCTTTGTTCTAGGTGTATCCTTATTGATTATCAAGGAAGTAACGGGTCTTAGTAGTCAAAAGATTATTAATGAAATCTTACTCATTATCAGCTGGATTTTTATCTGGAGTAGTGCGGAGAAGGTGATTTTTGAAATTCGTAGATTCCGTAATGATCGCCTCAATATTTTCCATCTCCTAAGCGCAACTATTAAGACCTATTAATAATTGAGATTTCGAAAAATAGACAATAATCCAGTTAATCAATTTTTATTTTCTAAAGTAATTAGGGAAAAAAATACCGAAACTCTTGACATATTTTACGATGGCGACTAAACTAAACATGAACAAGTATTCAGGTTCAGAATAGGAAGGTCAATATGCAAGACAAGGAAATTCAAAATCGCTTCTATGTTGGCGAAAAAGCAACATACTCTAAAACCATTACCGAGCAAGATGTCTTAATCTTTGCGGATGTGACGGGAGACAATAATCCAGTACACACCAATAAAACATATGCTGAGAAGTCAATCTTTAAAAAACAAATCGCCCATGGCGGGTTGGTTTCCGCTCTCTTTTCAACAGTACTCGGCACGAAATTGCCAGGCGAGGGCACCATTTATATGGAACAAGATTCTCGCTTTGTTCGCCCTGTCTATTTTGGCGATACAATTACAGCGGAAGTCGAAGTTGAAGAAATCATCATCGAAAAAAATCGTCTTTTATTAAAAACAACTGCCTACAATCAAAATCGTGAACCCGTGGTCGTTGGCCACGCACTCGTTAAGGTTAACTAAATGAAAAACGCATTATTAACAGAACTTTTCCAAAAGTTCGCCCTTCAATATGTTAAACCACTCGCACGGGAAATTGATGAACTTGAAAGATTTCCTCAAGAAACAGTGAAGCTCATGGGAACGCAAGGTTTACTTGGGTTGACGATAGATCAAAATTATGGCGGCGTGGGGGCCTCAACGGCTGATTATATAAACGCGGTCCGTATTTTCTCACGCTATTGTGCAACCACAGGCGTTATCTTAAGTGCGCATACCTCACTTTGTGTCGACCCTATTATGAAATATGGCACTGAAGAACAAAAAGCCAAATATTTACCCCGTTTAGCAAGTGGCGAAAGCCTCGGGGCTTTTGGATTAACCGAACCAAATGCGGGAACTGACGCTGCCAGTCAACAAACAAAAGCCGTTCTTGATGGGGATGACTATGTGATTTCTGGCAGTAAAATTTTTATTACCAATGCCATATATGCAGACATCTATATCATTTTTGCTTTAACTGAACCAAGTCTAGGAACCAAAGGGATCAGTGCTTTTATTATTGAAAAAGGAATCCCTGGTTTCTCGTTTGGCGCGAAAGAAAAGAAAATGGGTATTCGTGGTTCTTCAACGAGTGAGTTAATTTTTGATCATGTTCGCGTTCCGAAAAGCGCGCTTCTCGGCCCCCTCAATGGTGGGTTTGGGGTTGCCATGGGGACACTTGATGGTGGTCGGATTGGCATCGCTGCCCAAGCGCTAGGCATTGCTGAAGGGGCATTTGAACGCGTGGTTGAATATGTCAAGAAACGGGTGCAATTTGGAAAACCGATTAGCGCCTTCCAAAATACCCAGTTTAAATTAGCGGAGATGCGCACAAAGATCAGAGCCGGTGAACTTCTTTTAGAAGCTGCAGCCAACCAAAAAGATAATGGTGAGAATTATAACGAAAGTGCTGCCATCGCGAAACTTTATAACTCGCGCATTGCGGTTGAAGTTGTCGATGACGCTATGCAACTCCTTGGTGGTTACGGCTATATTCGAGATTATGAAATTGAACGGATGTATCGTGACGCTAAAATTACAGAAATATATGAAGGCACCTCTGAAGTCCAAAAGATGGTTATTGCCGGAAAGGTATTACGATAATGAAAATCATTGTTCTTGTTAAACAAGTGCCAAATACGAGTGAAATTAAGATTGATAAACTGACAAATACCCTCATTCGGAAGGGCGTTGAAAGTATCATTAACCCCGATGATTTGGCGGGTGTTGAAGAAGCATTAAAATTAAAATCCCGATATGGTGGAACCGTCACATGTGTAACGATGGGACCCTTTCAAGCTGAAAGTATGATTCGCACACTTTACGGTCTTGGTGTTGATCACGCCTACCTGATTAGTGATCCGAAATTTGCTGGTAGCGATACTTATGCAACGTCAACGATTCTTTCGAGTTTTTTAAAGACGTTAGAATATGACCTCATTATTGCCGGATATCAAGCAATTGATGGGGATACTGCCCAAGTGGGACCTCAAGTCGCTGAGATGCTCGAACTACCGCAAGTCGGTCATTTACACGCAATTTGCGGCTATCAAGATGGCGTATTACAAGTTGAAAGAGAAGATGAAACGGAGATTTTAACAATCGATGTGAGACTGCCTGCACTTGTTACAACCTTACGACGGATGAATACCCCACGTCTCATGAATGCATGGGATGCTTTCCGGGCCACCTCTAAACCATTTACCCTTGTTCGTTTCGGAGACTTTCCGGTTAATGAATTAAAGATTGGTCTTAAAGGTTCACCCACTCAAGTGAGTAAAACATATACCAAAGTTCTTGTCCAAAAAGCCCCAATTGAGAAAGTAGATGCAAAAGAAGCAAGCAAGAAAATTCTAGCTTTGCTTTATCCGTATTTAGGAGTGAAATAACCATGAAAAAAATAGCCATTTTTATCGAAAAAAAATCTGATAAATTAGCAAGTGTCGGATTAGAACTTATAAGTGAGACGCGGCGGAAAGTCGGGTATTCGGCATATCTAATCGCAATTGTTCTAGGTGCGCAGATAGGCGAAGAAGAAATCAATCAATTAAAAGTTGTCGGACCTGATGAAATTGTCATCGCTGAGCATGATTTACTGAAAGTTTATGACACGCATTATTACACAACTGTTTTAAGTGACATTGTCGCCAAGCATACGTTTGATGTCCTGCTTTTAGGATCAACGATTCTCGGACGCGACTTAGCACCCCGTTTGAGTGCCCGTCTCCACACGGGACTAACGGCTGATGCGACCATTTTGGATTTTGACGTAAGCGACGATCGAATTTCACTTTTGGCGACGAGACCGGCCTTAGGGGGTAATTTATTTGCGACCATCATTTGTCCAAAAACTTTACCGCAGATGGCGAGTATCCGTCCGGGTGTTTTTGCGATTGAATCATTCGACATTGAAAATATTAAAGTCTCTCATTATCCGGTGACCTTAGTTGCGGATAGTAAAGTGAAGATTATTTCTCGCAAGAAAGTGGAAAAAGATGCGATTGAATTAAGTAGTGCCCGCCTCATCATTGCGGGTGGACGTGGTGTTGCCAATCAGTTTCATGATGTCAAGACGATCGCAAACCTCGTTGGTGGTGAGGCAGCGGCTTCACGGGCCGTGATTGACGCTAATATTGAAGCCAAGGACCGACTTGTCGGACAAACCGGGGCGAATGTTAAACCTGCCATTTATCTGGCGCTTGGTATTAGTGGTGCGGTCCAACACGTAAGTGGCATGGAAAAATCAGAACTCATTATTGCGGTCAATAATGATCCTGATGCCCTGATTTTTAAAGTTGCCGATGTCTCTCTCGTTTGTGATGCCAAAGAAGTGATGCCTTATCTCATTAAAGACCTCCAAGCTCTTAAAGGGATGATTTAATTCACATCTTACAATGAAGCGAAGAAAGAGCCGTTAACAAAACGGTTCTTTTTTACTTCTAATCATAGATTTACATAAGTTTCAAGTAACGGTCAACCGCCCTCTTTGACGCGCTTGGACGGACGGTAGTCCACATCGGGAAAAAGTTTTATGATACACCAGAAATGGCACGACCGAGTAAAGTCATCTTTGTCATCATTACCGATGGTCAAGATAATGCGAGCAAGGAATTTAATGGTTGATATATCGCGTGCTTAATTGATGAACAAAAAGGTAATTATGCCTGGGAATTTTTCTTTCTCGGAACTGAATTTGATTTTGAAGCGGTTGCCAGTGACCTTAATATCGATTTTGACCATGCTTTTCATTATGAAAATACGGAAGAAGGGGTCGCCGAGAATTTTGATAAAGTCAATTATGCGATTTCTTATTTTCGAAAAGAAAAAACAAAGTTAGATGGTAACTGGAAACGAAAAAAGAAGGATGACCCCGAGCGTAAATAATAATAATATAGAATGACCTAAATGGATCGTGGTGTTATCTTATAATTAGGAGAAAATATATGCTGGAAACGATCCGTTACGTCTTTTTAGGTCTTTTTGTAGTGACGAGCATTTTCCACTTAGTGGTAGCATTTCTTGAAAGTGAGTATTTAAGAAAGATCACGAAACCCATTTGTTTATTTTTTTTAGCGCTTTTTGCCCTTTTTGCTCTGCCGGATCATCCCCTTATTTATTTGGGCGCTTTACTTGGGATGATCGGGGATCTTTTGCTCTTAAATAATAAAAATCAAAAGTTCTTTTTAGGTGGGGCCCTTGCCTTTCTTTTCGGGCACTTTTGTTATATTAGTGAAATCTTATTCGTGATTTTAGCAAAAGACCCGGTCGCGTGGTGGTTTTATGTTGTGGTTGGGTTTGCGCTTCTACTCGTTACTTTAGCGTTTTATCCCTTTGCCAAGAAGTTAACAAAAAACCGATATTTAGCTTTAGTTGGCAATCTATATTTAGGAGTTTTAGTATTAGTGATTCTTGTCTCAACGATTGCTAGTACAAAGGGGTATGTTAACTTTATGGTGCTTGGAATTCTTGGGGGAATTTCCTTTTTGGTTAGTGATCTGCTTTTAACGAATGCGACCTTTATTAAAGATTTTCCGCGCCGTGATTATTACATTATGCTTTTTTATCTACTCGGTCAGCTCTTTATTATTCTCGCGCTGACCTTAACGCAAATATTTCCACCGATTGTTTAGGTCTCAGAAGAAAGCCGTAAAATTTATCATTTTTACTAATAAAAGTACTAATCATAAATTTATCTTTTGTTTATAATATAATTATAAATAGTGAAATTTACGTATTTCATCAAAAAGGGTAAATAATGATTGAACAAGTTCTTGTCCAAGCCACACTGCTGATTAGTGTCCTGATCTTTGTGGGATTAAGTTTTACCCATCTTTATGCGGGTCATAAAATTAAAGGGTTAATGCTTGCGGCGTTGGGTATTCTTATTTCCGCGGTTGGCTATGTCACGATTTTTTTACTCCCTAACGTCCCTATTTATATTTTTTTATCAAATGTGCTTCTCGTCCTAGGGACCATGCTTTTTTATCTGAGCACTTTTTATGTGATTGAAGAAAAACCAAATTATCTTGAATCGGTCGCGATCTTCCTTATTTATATTTTGATGCTTGCCATCTTTGTGTTTATCGTTAAAGAAATTACGGTTCGGCAAACCATTGTCAGTGTCGCAATCATTTATGTTTCTGCACGCGTTGTCGGACTACTTTATAACCGTATTCAGGCGCGACACAGGAATTACCTCTATTCTTATTTAGTTTTGAGTATCGTGCTCATTGTGCTCCAAACGATTCGCCTTTTCCTCATCGCACTAGGTATCAATAATAATATTATTGAGCCAGCCGGTTTAACGGCGAATATCTATATTCTGATTTTCACGGGTTTAATCTTTGTTGTCTTGGCATTTGTCTTAGTGATTGCGACCTCCGTCTATACCAAGAATCAAATCTTAATTGAACGTAAATTACTTGAGGAATGGTCAAATACTGATTATTTAACCAAACTACCCAACCGGCGACGACTATTTGAACACCTCGATGAACTCCTTGAATCGAGCGTTAAATTTGCAGTTGTTATTACTGATATTAATGGTTTTAAAGCGATCAATGATACCTTTGGCCACCCAGTTGGTGACGCTGTGCTTGTTGCGTATGCGGAAAAAATAAGTGCCAAAAAAGGGCCCGATAATTTCGTTGCGCGTTTTGGTGGTGATGAATTTGTGATTGTTTTCTCTGATTACAATTCGGAAGAAGAAATCACTAGCAAAATAGCGACTTCATTTCATTTATCAAATCTCATCGTGAGTGATAAGAAGTATGATTTTGCCATCAAGAGTTCAGCGGGGGTCGCCCTTTTCCCTGAAGACGGGGTTGAACCAGGAGAACTCATTAATAAGGCCGATCATGCGCTTTATGAGGTGAAAATGAATCACCAAAATCATGTTGGTTTTTACAAAAAAAAGATTTTATAAGATAATATATCTTTGAAAAATCAAGTAAATGAAAGGACATATTTATGAGTATTTATCACATTACAGTCGAAGACGCCGCCGGTAAATTAATTAGCCTTGAGCAATATAAAGGTCAAGTGCTACTCATTGTTAATACCGCAACAAATTGTATTTTTACGCCCCAATACGAGGGTCTACAATCGCTTTATGATGCCTTCCATAAAGAAGGTTTCACAATACTTGATTTCCCAAGCAATGACTTTGCCAAGTCGGCGCCAGGAACCGATGAAGAAATCGCCAAGTTTTGCGCTGAAGAATATAAAACAACCTTCCCCCGGTTCGCTAAAACCCACGTCAATGGTCCAGATGAAAACCTCCTCTTTACAATGTTAAAGAAATCATTAGGGGGATTAGTATCACCAAAGATTAAATGGAACTTCACTAAATTTTTAGTGGATAAAAATGGCAAGATGGTTCGCCGTTATGGTCCAAATGTCAAACCCGCAAAAATAAGTCGTGATATCGAAAAATTATTAAAGAAATAAAGGAAAAAATATGTTTTTAGCATGGAAAGAAATTAAACATTCTAAGGGCAAATTTGCCCTGATTATGGCCGTTGTGACGCTTGTGAGTTATTTAGTATACTTTTTAACGTCACTTGCCTATGGCCTTGCCTCATCGTATACTAACGCCGTTGTCAAGTGGGGAGCGGATAATATTGTTTTAACTGAAGAAGCAAACAATAATATCTTAATGTCCCGGATGTCAGATGACACCCGCGTCCTCACAGATGACTATGATGTCTTAACCGTCAGTGAAGAAAAAGCCAAACTTGGTATTTTTATGGCTGTTGTCAAAGATTTAACCCCTGCCGCGGGGATTGATGATACCCGGGTTGACACCTTCGTTTTTGGGATTGATGACACCTCATTTTTAAATCCTATCCCTGGGTTTACCCTCAACGATAACGAAATTATCGTCGATAGTTCAATGAAAGAATTTGGTTATGAATTAAATGATATGATTGTTGTTTCAGGCACCAATCCTGCGCTTACTTGGAAAATCATTGCCTTCGTTGAAAAAGCAACCTACCAAACAGCGCCTGTCCTCTATATGAATTTATCAACTTGGCAAAACTATCGTTATTTAGGCAGTACCTTACCGGATTACTTGTCACTTTTTAATGCCATTGTGGTCAAAGGTGAAGTCACTACGTTACCGGCTGCATATCTTAATTATCCAATTCAAGATTTCATTAACACGCTTCCGGGCTACACCGCGCAAGTGTTAACCTTTGGCGTCATGATTGGCTTTCTAATTATTATTGTTGCCTTTGTTTTGGGTATCTTTATTTATGTCTTAACGATTCAAAAAACGCCGATGTTTGGCGTGATGAAAGCGCAAGGCATTTCTAACCTCTACATCGCAAATAGTGTGGTTAGTCAGACGATTATCTTAACCTCAATTGGGATCTTTATTGGGCTTGCTTTAACGGTGATCTCTGGGATCTTACTGGCGGGCATCGTTCCGTTTGCAACGAATCTTCTCTTCTACGCCGTGATTACGATTGCCTTCCTTCTATTCTCGATTTTCGGTGGCCTCTTCTCAGTGCGTGCCGTATTAAAAATTGACCCACTACGGGCGATTAGCTAGGAGGTCATCATGAAAACATTAATCGAAATGAAAAATATTACCAAAGACTTTCTCCAAGGTGATGATGTCATTCACGCCTTGAAAGAAACAAACTTTGAAGCCAAGGAAGGTGAACTTGTGGCGATTATCGGCCCATCGGGGTCAGGTAAATCGACATTCTTAACCATTCTTGGGGGTCTCCAAACCCCAACCACGGGTAAAGTCTTGATTGCCGGCGAACCTTTTAGTCAACTCAACGTAAAAGAACGGTCAAAAGTTCGCTTTGAGAAAATCGGTTTTATCTTACAGGCTTCGAACCTCATTCCCTTTTTAAGTGTCAGCGATCAAATGCTACTCCATGATCGTATTTCTCGACGGGCACGGAATAGTGAACGGCTTGAAGAACTTTATGAACGGCTTGATATTCGGAAATTATCCGCTAAGTACCCGAGTGCGCTTTCCGGTGGTGAACGGCAACGGGTGGCGATTGCCAAAGCGCTTTATCACAATCCGGTCGTCATCCTTGCGGATGAACCGACGGCGAGTCTTGATACTAACCGTGCCTTTGAAGTCATTAAATTATTAGCCAAACAAACCAAAGAACAAAAGAAAGCAACCATCATGGTGACCCATGACGAACGCTTAACCGAATTCTGCGATAAAGTTTATGTTATTGTTGATGGGGTCATGAGTCGCCGCAAATAAAAAGGCGCGATGATACCTCGTGTAGAGGAAAACCTCGTTGCGTAAAGGAGGATGTCTATGTCAGCTTTAGAGATTGTCTTAATTAGTGTTCTCGGAGCACTTGTAATTGTCGTCGGTCTTTACCTATTTCTCCTTAAAACAAACGTTGTGAATCGCTTGCAACTTTTTAAGGTGATTAATAACGTGGCCCGTCCGGATTCAATTGTCTTTTTTGGGGATAGTCTCACCGATTTTTTCCCAATGCAAGACTTTTTTCCGGGGGTCACCATTTATAATCGCGGAATCGCTGGTGATAAAACCGTTGACCTTTTGCGCCGGATTGATAATGTGATTGCCATCAGACCACGAAAAATCATCCTTCAAATCGGCACCAATGACCTTGGTAAAAGAGCAAAACCGAAAACGGTGATTGCCAATATTAACCGGATCATTGATGAGCTTCAAGCGGGTATTCCAGGGGTTGAAGTTGTGGTTATTTCACTCTATCCAATCTCACATCACCGCATTTGGCTCTCCCCCATTATTGCGGGACTACGATCTAATAAATGTATTAATGAAGTCAATCGTGAACTTGAAGTTTTATGTAAGCGCCGTCAGATTCCTTATCTTGACCTTCACGCTAAATTAGTAGATCATAAAGGAAGAATTCATCGTGATTATACGTTAGAAGGCCTTCATATTTCTGGATTAGGTTATGGTGTCATTGCCGAAGCCATCCGCCCTTATATCAATTAACGTAAATAGACATAGTAATATCCGTTATTAACTAAAGTGGCAATTTTGAAAATTTAAATAGCATAATCGAGATAATTTTTGTTGACCTAAAATCCTTTTGTTGTAGAATGAAATTAGATAAAAGGG